>Ga0209573_1002190_pt1 | contig 26142 bp, 27 predicted proteins | sample TNRBio252014_DNA_FD_185870 | JGI IMG/M metagenome (GOLD analysis project Ga0209573, IMG submission 185870) | Wastewater treatment Type I Accumulibacter community from EBPR Bioreactor in Madison, WI, USA - TNR Reactor_6/25/2014_ DNA (SPAdes)... | ecosystem: Engineered > Bioreactor > EBPR >... | reverse complement strand
CTAGTTGAGGCGCGAGCCGATCTGGCCGATGGCCTGGTCGATCAGCGGATCGGTCGAACCGGAGGCCAGACGCGCCGCCAGGACACGCTCGGCGGCGGCGGCGGCCTGTTCGGCGGCGGCGGCCTTGACCTCGGCGGTGGCCTGGGCCTCGGCCTGGGCGATCCGGCGCTCGGCCAGGGCTTCGCGGCGCGCGATGCTCTCGACCAGACGCGCTTCGGCCTCGACCTGGAGGCGTTCGGCCTCTTCCTCGGCGGCCTTCAGCATGGCCTTGGCCTGGGCCTCAGCCTCGACGCGCTCACCACGCAGCTTTTCCAGCATGGCCTGGGCTTCAGTGCGTAGGCGCGCAGCCTCGTCCAGATCGGACTGGATCTTGGCGGCCTTGGCATCGAGGGCGGATCCGACAGTGCGGAATGCGCCGGCGCGCCAGGCGACCAGGAAGAACAGGGCCAGGGCGACCGCAACCCAGAGCTCCGGGTTGGACAGGTCGTAGAGATGCGGATTGAAGAATTCCATCAGGCGGCTCCCTTGGCCGCGGTCAGCTCGGCGGCCGAGGCCGTCTTGCCGGTCAGCTTCTCGACGATGGCCTTGGTGGTGTCGTCCGCGACCGTGCCGACCTGCGCCATGGCCGTGTCGCGCATCTTGGCGATGCGGCCTTCGGCCTCGGCCACGCGGTCGGCCAGTTCGGCTTCGCGGGCGGCAGAGCGCTTGGCGATGTCTTCGGCGACGCGGGCCTTGGCGGCTCCAGCATTGCGACGGGCCGAGGCGCGGGCCTCAGCCAGTTCGCCATGGGCGGCATCGGCCTGATTCTGGGCTTCGGCCTGAACGCGGCGAGCATCCTCGATGGCCCCGCTGATAGTCTCGGCACGGGCATCGAAGACCTTGCGCATACGCGGCGCGAAGATCTTGGCGACCAGGAGGTAGAGAACAAGGAACAGGAAGACCAGATAGACGATCTGGCCAAACCAGTGCTGGAACTCGAATTGCGGCAGGCCGCCGCCCGAGCCGTGTTCGGCTGCGGTCGAGGCGTGCGTTTCGCCCGGAGCGCCGTGGGCGTCGGGCGAGGCGGGGGCGTGAGGATCAGCCATCGGTCTCTACGTCAGAAAAGGCAGGGCGACGGTCGGCACGAGGCCGACCGCCAGATACCGGATTACGAAATCCAGATCAGGATGCCCATGACGAAGGCCAGGATGCCCAGGGCTTCGGCCAGGGCGGCGCCGACGAACAGGTTACCCACCTGCGAGGCGGCGGCCGACGGGTTGCGAAGGGCACCCGCGACGAAGTTGCCGAAGATGTTGCCGACGCCGATGCCGGCACCGATCATGCCCGACATCGCGATGCCGGCGCCGATGAGCTTAGCGGCTTCTGCTTCCATGGTTCTCTAAGTCCTAGTTGGTCGTTGGTGGAAAGGAGCTGGGTGGCCTTAGTGGCCGTGGCCCAGGTTGACCACATCATTGAGATAGATGCAGGTCAGAACGGCGAAGACGAAGGCCTGAAGGAAGGCCACGAGGAATTCCAGGGCGGTCAGGCCCACGGTCATGCCCAGCGACAGCGGGGCAATGAAGAAGCCGGCGGCACCGGCCGCACCGATGACGGCGGTGGCGACGAAGCCGGCGAACACCTTCAGCGCGATGTGGCCGCCCATCATGTTGCCGAACAGACGCAGCATCAGGGTGATGGGGCGCAGCATGAAGGAGAAGAACTCGATCAGCCCGACGACCGGGCGCATCACCAGGGGCGCGCCGGTCGGCCAGAATAGCTTGAAGAAGCCCAGACCGTTTTTGGCGAAGCCGACGACCAGGACCAGTCCGAAGGTCAGGAGCGCGAAGGTCGCGGTCACGGCCAGCTGCGATGTGGCGGTGAAGCTGAGGAACATCCCCAGGATGTTCATCGCCAGGATGAACAGGAAGATCGAGAAGACGAAGGGGAAGTACTTCTTGCCGTCATGGCCGATGATCGAGTCGGTCATGTTGTCGATCATGCCGAACAAGGTTTCCCCCACCGATTGCAGGCGACCCGGCACGACCTTGGCCCCCGAGGTGACGATGGCCAGGAAGGCGACGATCACGGCGAAGCCGATCGTCATGGCGACATGCGAATTGGTGATGGCCAGGTCGACGTGGCCGATGCCCGGAAGGGTCACATCGGGCAGGTCCACGATCTTCTGGATCTGGAACTGGTGAAGCGGATCAGCCATCGGTCCTAAGCGTCTTCTTCGTCTTCGTCGTCAAAGGGGACGGCCTGCGGCACGACCCCGGCTTGTTCGGCTTCGGCCTGGATTCGCTTGGCGGTCCGCCAGGCCATCCAGACCGAAAGGGCGAAGCCCAGAAGGACCCCGCTGAGAATTCCGACCGGCGCGGTCCCGGCGAAATGGTCGATGCCGAAACCCACCGCGATCCCAAGAAGCACGCCGCCGAACAGATCGGCGATGATCTTCCACGCCTGGCTGGCTGCCCGTTGTCCCGCCAGTTCCTGGGAGAGACGGCTTTCGGTCCGTCTTTCCAAGGCGTCAGCCTGCTCGTTGAGGCGTTTGATCGCCTCTTCGCGCGATTCAGGTGGCGTTGACATTGTGATAGCCGCTCAGCGCCCCGACGCGAGCGCCGGAGGGGGTCTGAAATCGGCGCGGAACCTATCCGCGCGACCGCCAATGGTCAAGGGCAGCGGGCGAGGATTTAGGCGATTGATTTTGCGGGAATTTTGAAGCTCTCCACAGCGGGAGAGCGGTCCGATGGCTCCGCAGGTAGGATTCGAACCTACGACCAGCCGATTAACAGTCGGCTGCTCTACCACTGAGCTACTGCGGATCAGGGCGCATCGGAGGCGGGCCTATAGCAGCCCTGAAACGGACCGCGCAAGCGTCGCCAAAAAAAGAGCCCGACCAGAGGCCGGGCTTTGTGAGTCTTGTGATGGGGTGTCTCCAAGAGAGAAGAAGACAAGAGCCAAAAGGCGCTGATTTGGTTAAGGGCCGGTAAATGCCGATTCTCCGCATCGATCATCCCTCGGACCCCCGAATCGAGGCCTACCGCCATGTCCGCGATCGCGACCTGGCGGGGCGCGAGGGCCTGTTCGTGGCCGAAGGCGAGGTGGTGCTCAGGCATCTGGTCGGGCCGCTCAGCCGGTTTCCGGTCGATTCGGTGCTGGTGGCCGAATCGCGCCTGGGCGGACTGGAGACGTTGCTGCGGCCCTTGAATGCGCCTGTCTATGTGGCGTCCCAGGCGGTGATGGATACCATCGTCGGCTTTCCCATCCATCGCGGGATCCTGGCGATGGGCCGGCGCGGTGAGGGGGCCGTCCTGGCCGAGGTCGCGGCGTCACCGGGACCCGACGATGTGATTCTGGCCGCCGTCGGGATCGGTAATCACGACAATATGGGCGGGCTGTTCCGGGCGGCGGCGGCCTTCGGCGCGCGGGCCGTGGTGCTGGATTCCACCTCATGTGATCCGCTCTATCGAAAGGCCATCCGCGTCTCGGTCGGGGCCAGCCTGATCCAGCCCTTCGTGCGACTGGGGGCGCACGACGACATGGTTTCGGTTCTGGAGCGGGCCGGGTTCGCATGCTGGGCCCTGACCCCGAGCGGGGGAGCCCTCCTGCGCGACGCCGTGCCGACGGGACCGACGGCCCTGATCGTCGGATCTGAGGGGCCGGGCTTGCCACAGGCCATGTTGCGGCGGTGCCGGGGGATCGCCATCCCGATGGCGGCGGGATTCGATTCGCTGAACGTGGCGACGGCGGCGGCCATCGCGCTTCACCATTTAGGCGGTTAGCACCAGCCAGTCCGGCAGGTCGACCCTGACCGGGCGGCCCGCAGCGGTGAGGTCTCCGGCAAGCCGGTCCAGCCGCAGCATGGCCATGGCGACGCCGTCCAGTCCGCCGCGAACCTCTCCGGCCCTGAGGTCGCCGTTGAGGATTTCGGTTCCCATCGCCGGTGGCGTTCCGTCGAACCGGATCGGGACGAGCCGGGACTTGATCCTGCCGCGCCGCTTCATGCGCGAGGTGACCTCCTGGCCGATGAAACAGCCCTTCTGGAAGTCGATGCCGTTCAGCAGATCCAGGTCGCAGTCGATCGGATAGTCCGAATCCACAATGTAATCCTCGGTGTCAGGCACGCCGTGCGCCAGGCCGTGGGCGCGCCAGGCCTCCGGCCCGGCGTCGGCTTCGGCGGGCCCGGGGCTGCGCCTGCCGAGGCCCGGCAGGCGCGGGTCGCTCGGCCATTCGGGCCGGGCGTCGCCCCAGGCGGCCAAGACCGGGCGCGGGTCGGTCTCGATCTGGACGGCGAGGCGCAGGCGGTACAGGCGCAGGCGTCGGATCAGGTCGTCGCGCTGGATCGCGGCACAGTCGATCAGCACGGCCTCGGCTCGCCCGAACAGGAAGAGATCAAAGAGCAGCCGACCCTGGGGGCCGAGCAGCGCGCCATAGCGGACCTCGCCGTCCGCCAGGGTGGTGACGTCCTGGGTGAGCAGGTTGTGCAGGAAGGATCGACAGTCCGGCCCCGAAACGGAGATCAGGGCGCGGGTGTCCAGGCGGGCGACGGGCATGACGTCTATTTAGGCGGCGCGGTCGGTTCCGGCGAGGGGGACGGGCGTGATTGCGCGACCGGCCTGGCGGCGAAGGGTGAAGGCCTCGGCCATGGCCCGGCCCAGGGCGGCCAGGGCCACAGGCTTGCACAGGGTCGCATCGGCCCCGGCCTGGCGCATGGCCTGGACCTGGTCGACCGAGCCTTCGCTCATCGCCACGATGGGCAGGTCCGCGACCGGACCGGTCAGAGCCCGGACGCGGGCGATCATTTCGACCCCCGACAGGGCGGGCAGGTCGGCCTCGATCAGCAGAAGGTCGAGCGGGCCCATGTCGAGCAGATCCAGTGCGCGCCGGGCGTCGGTCACGGCCAAGACCTTGTGGCCCATCTGCTCAAGGTGGCTCCTGAGCATGGCGGACTGCAGTTGATCGTCTTCGACGACCAGCACGCGCAGATGCTGGGGCGGGATGCTGGACGAGGCACCGTCCGTCACACAGACGGCGTCAGCATCCCATGGCAGGTCGAGCCAGAAGCGCGACCCCACGCCGGGTGCGCTTTCGGCCCCGATGTCGCCGCCCATGAGACGGGCCAGGCGGCGTGACAGGGTCAGGCCGACGCCGGCTCCGGCGACGCCGCCGCCCGTGCGCTCGATGCGCTCGAAGGGCTGGAAGGCCAGAGACAGTTCCTCAGGTGTGAGGCCCGGGCCGGTATCGGCCACCTCAATCCGAAGCGTGGCGGGGGCGGCCCCCATGGCCCGCACCTCGATGCGGCCCCGAGGGGTGTATTTCACGGCATTGCCGACGAGGTTGCCGAGAACCTGACGAACCCGCGTGGCATCGCCGATGGCCGCTCCGGCCAGGCCCGACAGGGCCGGATCGACCTGGAAGGACAGATCAAGCCCTTTCTGCTGGGCCGCCGACCGGTGGAGGTGGACGACGTCCTGAACCAGTTGGGCAGCGTCCAGCGGCTCGCTCTGGACCGTGAGGCGGCCGGTCTCGGCGACCTCGGTATCGACCGTCGCGTCCAGCACCTCGACCAGGTCCCGAGCGGCGGCCAGCGCCGCACGGAGTTGTTCGCGCGAGGGGGATCCGCGTGATCCGGCCCCGACGGCCCCGGCCAGGACATGGGCGACGCCCGACAGACCGTGACGGATTTCATGCGACAAGGTCGTCAGGATGTCCGAGCGCGACTTGGCCAGGCGACGGGTCTCTTCCAGGGCCCCCTCGCGTTCCACCAGCAGGCCTTCGCGTTCCAGCGACAGGGCGAAATGGCCGCGCAGATGCCGGTTCAAGATCAGGGCCAGGGCCAGCGCCAGGACGGTCGCCAGGACCGCATAGATGGCGGTTCCGGCCGTCTCCGGGTTCGTCCGCAGCGCGAGGACCGGTCCGACCGCCGTTGCCGGGCCGACCACCAGAAGGTTCGGCAGATTGGGAGCCAAAAAGAAGATCACGGTCACGGCGGCCCCGGTACACAGGACCAGCAGGACCTCGGCCAGGGGGCCGGCGGCCCTGGCATAGAAGGCCGTCTGGAACAGGGCCAGGGCCCACAACAGGCCGGCGGCGATGTGGATGGCGGTGTGGAGCCGCAGATTGGACAGGCTGGGCCGGTTCGATTTGCGCCAGTCGAGGATGGCGTAGAAGGCCGCCCAGTTCAGCGCATAGAGCGCCATGGAGGTAAAGAACCAGCCGGCATTGGGGGCATAGCCCACCACCGTCAGCATGATCGGTAGCGAAATGCCGAAGAATCCCAGGGCATAGGGCAGGAGTTGAATCTGGGCCTCCAGGCCCATCAGGCCGATAGCCCGATCCCAGTCCGGCGAATGCCGTTGGGGGACTTCGATGCGGGCAGGGGCGGCGGCTGTGTTCATGGGGCCGACCATGACAGACAGCCGTTGCATTCACGTTACCTGAGGCCGGGCTGCGGGGAGGTCGTCGATCCGTCCCGCCGTAAAGAATCGTTAGGGTTGATGGGCCGATGATGAGGCACAGCCCACCGGAATCGATCCCATGATCACGCCCCGTCATCGCCTGAACGAAGCCGACATTCGCTGCCTGGTGAAGGCAGAGGACGAGGAAGAGCGCGCCACCGCCGCCCACAAGCTGTGCCGGGCCATGGACCGCAACGAACTGGACCCGATGGAACGCGAGGCGGCCCAGAAGATCATGCGGGTGCTGGCCGCCGATGCCGCCGAACTGGTTCGGCGGGCCCTGGCGGTGACGCTGAAGTCGTCGGACCTGCTGCCGCGCGATGTGGCCCAGAAACTGGCGCGCGACGTCGACACCATTGCCTTGCCGATCATCGGCTTCTCGCCCGCCTTCACCGATGACGACCTGATCGAGGTGCTGCGGGTCGGGGACACGGCGCGCCAGACCGCCATTGCCGGCCGCCCCTTCGTGTCGCGCGACCTGGGTGAGGTCATTGCGGCCGAGGGCGTTGAAGAGGCGGTCCGAACGCTGGCGGCCAACGACAATGCCGATGTCTCCGAGAAGGCGATGACGATCTCGGTCGATCGTTTCCCCCATAGCGACGTCGTCACCGCCCTAGCCTATCGCAAGGTTCTGCCGGTGACGATCACCGAGCGGCTGATCGAACTGGCGTCGGACGCCGTGCGCGAGCATCTGGTGTCGCGCCACGCCCTGTCGGCCGACACCGCCATCCGGCTGGCGACCGGCGCGCGCGAACGGGCGACGGTGGATTTGATCGACCAGGCCTCGGCCAGCCAGGACATTGCCGCCTTCGCCGCCCAGCTGAATGCGCGCAAGGCCCTGACGCCTTCGCTGCTGCTGCGGTCCCTGGCGCGCGGGGTGATGCCCCTGTTCGAACACGGGATCTCGGAGTTGTCGGGGGTGGCCCATGCCCGCGCCTGGTTGATGATCCACGATGCCGGCCCCTTGGGCCTGCGGGCCATCTATGATCGAGCGGGCCTGCCGCCGCGGTTGTTCCCGGCCTTCCGCGCGGGCGTCGATACCTGGCGCGAGATGGTGGCCGAGGATGCCGATCTGAATCGCGAACACTTCCAGCGGCGGATGCTGGAGCGGTTCCTGACGCTGCGCCCGCACGCCGGGCGCGACGACACCGCCTATCTTCTGGAGAAGCTGGACTACGGCCCGGTCGAGGACATCCTGGTCGGGGCGGCCAACGCGGCGTAGGCATGACCACCCCTGTTTTGCGGGGGCGACCGGTGCCAGGGTTGGGCCGGTGACCATGGACGGTCCAGACGGTTCAGACTGTGCTGCTCGTCGGGAAAATACCGTCCAGACCGTCCAGACCGTCCAGAGCTCCGTTTGTCATGTCAAAGACCGAAGTTGCCCAAGCCTAACCGCCCGGGCCCGGGTGGGGACAGGCCGCTGAAGAAGTTCAGAAAGGCCAAAAGGATCAAGATCGTCTGATACGCCCTTGCGGGGATACATCAGGCGGCGTCGAACAGACTGAGCTGATCACCCGGGCGCGGAGGCACCCGGAAGGCCCCAAGATCCGCCTCGAAGCGATCTATATTCAGCCGATACCGGCGACAGGCTGTGGCGAAGCGTTGGGCCATCAGGTCGGCTAATGGCCCGGTCCCCTTCATGCGTGAGCCCCACTCGGGATCATAGTCGCGGCCGCCGCGCGCCTGACGCACCAGGGACATGACGCGCTGGGCCCGGTCGGGGCGGGCCTCGGCCAGCCATTCGCGAAACAGATCTTTGATCTCCTGCGGCAGCCTCAGGGTCACAAACATGGCGGAGGTCGCGCCGGCCTCGGACGCCGCCTCCAGTACCGTCTCCAGCTCGTGATCGTTGAGGCCGGGAATGACGGGGGCGAAGCCGACCATGGTGGGCACGCCGGTCGCGGACAGTTTACGGATGGCGTCCAGACGCCGCGTCGGCGTGGCGGCACGCGGCTCCATGTCGCGGGCCAGCTTGCGGTCCAGCGTCGTTATGGAAATGCAGGCGGACACAAGGCGGCGCTCGGCCATGCGGCCCAGGATGTCCAGGTCGCGTGTGATCAGGTTGGACTTGGTGATGATCGACACCGGGTGGCTGAAGCGATCCATCACCTCCAGCACCGAGCGCGTTATTTCCAATGACTTTTCGGCGGGCTGATAGGGGTCGGTGTCGCCGCCGATATGGATGCGTTTGGGCCGATAGCGCGGTCTGGAGAATTCGACCTCCAGCAGACGCGCCGCCTCGGGCTTGAAGAAGATCCGGCTCTCGAAATCCTGGCCGGGTGACAGGCCCAGATAGGCGTGGTTGGGCCGGGCGTAGCAATAGATGCAGCCATGCTCGCAGCCCTTGTAGGGATTGATCGAACGGTCGAAGCCGATGTCGGGGCTGTCGTTGGTTGAGATGATCTTGCGGGCGTGTTCGGGCCGCAGGGTGGTGGCCAGTTGCGCGACCGGCGCATCGTCGTCGGTCCAGCCGTCGTCAAAGGCCTCGTGCTTGTCCGTGACATAGCGGCTGGTCGCGTTCGAGCGCGCGCCGCGTCCCTTGACTGTCCCCTTGCCGGCCATGCGGGAAACATAGTCGCGGAGCAGAACAAATCAAGAACAATGTCAGCTTCCTTCTTCCATTGCGAGAAGGTGTCCTGAAGGGCCGGATGAGGGGCGGCTGGTGCGAAACCTGGTGAGATCCGAACCTCATCCTTCGCGGGGATGAGCGGTATTGAGGACGGACCCCTAGTTATTGAACAGGAAGTGCATGACGTCGCCGTCCTTGACGACATAGGCCTTGCCTTCGGCACGCAGCTTGCCGGCCTCGCGGGCCTTGGACTCGCCACCAAGCGCAACGAAATCGTCGTAACTGACGGTTTCAGCGCGGATAAAGCCCTTTTCGAAATCGGTGTGGATGACACCGGCGGCCTGGGGCGCGGTGTCGCCGATGTGGATGGTCCAGGCGCGGGCCTCCTTGGGGCCGACCGTGAAATAGGTCTGCAGGCCCAGCAGGTCATAGGCCGACCGGATCAGGCGGTTCAGGCCCGGCTCGGTCAGGTCCAGGGTCGCCAGGAACTCGACCTGTTCGGCGTCATCCAGGGTGGCGATTTCGGATTCGATCTGGGCCGAGATGACGACGGTTTCGGCATGGTCGGTGCGGGCCCGCTCGGCCACCTGGGCCGACAGATCGTTGCCCGAGGCGGCTGACGCCTCATCGACATTGGCGACATAGAGGGCGGGCAGGGCCGTCAGCAGCTGCAGCATGTCCCAGCCCTTGCGGTCTTCCTTGGGGACATCGGCCAGGCGCGCCGGCTTGCCGTTGCGCAGTTGATCCAGCGCCAGGGTCATCAGCTTGACCTGGGCCTGCGCTTCCTTGTCGCCGCCCTTGGCGCGCTTCTCGGTCTGGACGATGCGGCGCTCCAGACTGTCGAGGTCGGCCAGCATCAACTCGGTCTCGATCAGTTCCAGGTCAGAGACCGGATCGGTCGAATCCTCGTGGCGGACGACGCCGTCCCCCTCGAAGCAGCGGGCGACGAAGGCGATGGCGTCACAGTCGCGGATATTGGCCAGGAACTGATTGCCCAGGCCCTCGCCCTTGGAGGCGCCGCGGACCAGGCCGGCGACATCTACGAAAGTGATCCGCGACGGAATAATCTCTTTTGAACCCGCAATTTCCGCCAGGATATTCAGACGCGGCTCAGGTACCGCCACGTCGCCGGTGTTCGGCTCGATGGTGCAGAACGGATAGTTGGCGGCTTGCGCCGCCGCCGTCTTGGTCAGGGCGTTGAACAGGGTGGACTTGCCGACATTGGGCAGGCCGACGATCGCGACTTTCAGGGCCATGGCGCTCTAGGGGGAATGAACCGGGAGGCGCGCCTATAGCCGGTTCGCAGCCGAATGTCAGTCCGTGGATCAGAGGGATGACCGATCCAGCAGATCCAGCAGATCGGCCCACACGCTTTCGGCAGTCGGCCAGCGCCCCGCCCCGCGCCCGCGACAGGTGAAGACGGTGCCGTCCTCACAGATGACGCGCAGCGCATTCCATTCGTCCGGCAGGTCGGCGAACAGGGTGTCGCCCTCGACCGGTTGGAAGACGACCTCACCGGATATGGCGTCGGCGCGGCCGATCTGGCGGATCGGGCCGGCGGGCAGGGCGGTCTGGGCCGACAGTGTCTCGATGGTCGCAAGCGGCGTGGGGCGATCCCAGGCCAGGGCCGACAGGATGGTGAGCTTGGTGGCCGCGTCCAGGCCCGACAGGTCGGCGGTGGGGTCTTCTTCGGCAAAGCCCAGGCGGCGGGCATCGGTGAGGGCGGTGGCGAAGGCCGCCCCCCCGCCGAGCTGGTTCAGCAGGAAGTTGACGGTGCCGTTCAGAACGCCTTCGATCCGCGCGACCGGGCCATGCCGGCGGGCGCGCAGCAGGGTCTCGATGACGGGCGCGCCACCGCCGACGGCGGCCGAATAGGCGAAGATGGCTCCGTTGGCCTGGGCCAGATCGTCCAGGTCGGCCAGGGTTGGGCCGATGGCCTGTTTGTTGGCGCTGATCACCGAGACGCCGGCGGACAGGGCCGCGTGGGTCAGGGCCAGACCGGCCTCGCCGTCAGACAGGCAGTCGAGGATGACGTCCGGGCGGGTCGCCAGAACGTCGTTGAGGGTCGTGGTGACGATCTCGGGGTCCGGTTGCGGCGCGCGCAGCCGCGTGGTCGAGCGCACCAGAACCCCGACAATCTGAAACCGGGGATCTTGCCTGAGTCTCAGATAGAGGCCGCCGCCGACCACGCCACAGCCGGCGATGGCAACGCGAACGGGGCGATCCGGATTCACCGATGCGACATCGCGCCCGGCCACGCTGCCCGGAATGAGGACAACTGGTTCGTGGACCAGGGCCGGGGCCTGGGGATCGGCGGTGACGGTGGCCAGTCCGAGCAGGTCGCAGTGCGAAGCCAGGGCCTCGACCGGACCGGACACCACCGCGACGGCGCGGCGGCCCAGTCGGGTCTGGCGATAGAATTCCGAGGCCGCGTCGCGAAGGCTACGGTCGTCGGTCAGCGCCAGGTGGATCAGGGCCACGGCGTCGGATGCCGGGGTCCGTCGTCCGGCCAGCGGGTTCAGGGAGGGCTGGCGGGTCGGGTTGATCTGGGCGGTCATCGGGACTCAGGCGGCTTTGGCGTTGGCGGGAATGGCGGCGAGCGCCTGGGTGAGGTCGGCGATGAGGTCGCTCTCGTGCTCCAGCCCGATGGACAGGCGCACCAGACCATCGCTGATGCCGGCGGTACGGCGGGCCTCGGGGGCCATGGCGGCATGGGTCATCAGGGCCGGGTGGGCGATCAGGCTCTCCACGCCGCCGAGGGACTCGGCCAGGGTGAAGATCGACAGGCTCTCGGCGAAGGCCCTGACCGCGTCGATGCCGCCATGCAGCTCGACCGAAAGCATGGCCCCGAAGCCCTTCTGCTGGCGCGCGGCCAGATCGTGCTGGGGATGGGTCTTCAGGCCGGGATAATTGACCTGGGCGATCTGGGGCTGGGCCTGAAGCCATTCGGCGGCCTGGCCGGCGGTGGCCTGCTGGCGCTCGATGCGGGCGAACAGGGTGCGCACGCCCCGCAGGGTCAGCCAGCTGTCGAAGGGGGAACCCGTCGTTCCCAGGCAGTTGGCCCACCAGGCGAGCTGTTCGAGAATGGCGGGATCGGCCGCCACGACCGCGCCGCCGACCACATCAGAGTGGCCGTTGATGTATTTGGTGGTCGAATGGATGACGATGTCGGCCCCCAGGGCGATGGGGGTCTGAAGCGCCGGTGACAGGAAGGTGTTGTCCACGGCCACAAGGGTGCCCACGGTCTGGGCGCGACGACAGAGGGCCTCGACATCGACCACCCGCAAGAGCGGATTGGACGGCGTCTCGATCAGCAGGAGGCGGGGCTTGAGCTTCAGCGCGGCTGCGACGGCGGCGTCATCGCCCTGATCCACGAAGGTCACCGAGAAATGCCCCCGGCGGGCGCGGGCGGTGAGCAGACGGTGGGTGCCGCCGTAGCAGTCATGCGGCGCGACCAGCAGGTCACCCGGCTCCAGCACCGACAGGGCCAGATCGACTGCCGCCATGCCGGTGGCGGTCACGACCGCGCCGCATCCGCCTTCCAGGTCGGCGATGGCGTCGGCCAGGAGGTCGCGCGTCGGATTGCCCGATCGCGTGTAGTCATAGCGGCGCTTGCCCTCCAGCCCGTCAAAACTGAAGTTCGAGGACAGATAGAGCGGCGGAATGACCGCGCCGTGGGTCGGGTCGGCATTGACGCCGGTGCGACAGATCTGGGTCGAGGGGGCGAGCGGGCGGGTCATGCGGCGATCTCTTGCGAACAGGGGGAGGACAGGTCGGACAGCGCGGTGGTGAGGACGCCGGCGATGATCGCCCGCTCCTTGAGGAAGGCGTCGTGGCCATAGAGCGACGGCGCTTCGACGAATTGGGCCAGACGCGGCAGGCGGGCCGCCAGCGCGCGGCTGTCGCTGAGCGGGACCAGCCGATCCGACGAGAAGCCGACCACGGTGGTCCGGGCGGTGATGGCCTCGGGCGAGACGCTGTGGCGGTCCAGCGAATCCGACAGGCTGATCCAGCGGCGAGCGGTGGTCCTGGCCTGATAGGCCTGGCCGCGTGCCATCAGATAGTCGCAGACCGGATAGGCATCGCCCGCCAGGCGCGGCGGCGCGTTGTCACTGAAGCGGGTCTCGAACTCCTCGGCCGAACGATAGGTGGTCATGGCCAGCTCGCGCGCCAGGGCGATGGCGTCGGCCTCGCGGTCGGCGTCGAGGCCAAGCTGGAGCAGACGGCGCTGAACCCCGCGCCAGGCCGTCGCCGCCGGATGGGCGCGGTGGGCGGCGGAGATGACGACCAGCCGCTCGATGCGCTTGGGGAAAAGCTCGGCAAAAGCGAGCCCGACGCAGCCGCCGTAGGAGGCTCCGACGAAGGCGTCGATGCGGGGGGCCCCGATCTCGTCCAGCACCAGGGCCAGCAAGCGAGCCTGGTCATGCGTGCGGATGGTGACGATCTGGTCGCCGCCGTTTGCGGAGGACCAGTCGAAGGCGAGCAGGCGCAGGCGGCTGGTGTCGAGGGGGGCCCCGTCGCCGATGGCCCAGCCCCACCAGCCCGGCGTGTCCGGGGTGTCGGCGGCCTGACGATCCGCCGAGATGCCGCCGGCCACCACCACCAGCGGGCCCTGGGCCGGACCGACCAGCCGGACCCGGACCGTACCGCTCAGCCGCTGACCCGAGGTCAGGATGAAATCCGGCGGGATCGCGACGTCAACGTCACGGCTCTGAGGCGTGCAGGGGGTAATCAGGTTCGACACGGGCCGCTCGATCTCCGCTCATCGAAGACCCGAACGGATGAGAAGACCCGTGAAGCAGTCAGCACGCGCCGCGTGCCGTCTCTTCACTCATCTCTCGCGGCTCTGAAACAGAACCCCGCAGGAGTTGGCACCATCTCCAGAACTGGGTGGTTCTGGAAGGTTGCCCCGGCTTCAAAGGGCCTATCCCTCAGCCGGTCTTGATGAGTGATCTAACCGTGGTGGAAACCGGGCGGCTCCGTCAAGCGGAAAATAATTTCCGGCAAAAACAGTATTAAAATGGGGATTTGCGTAGATTGGCGGTTCGCCTTGCCCCCCTCGTGGGAGAGGAGGGACCCGCCCCGCTGAGCGAAACGCGAGGCGAATGGGCGGGAGGTGAGGGCCAAACCAGAGAGCCTCATCCGGGTACCACGCCCCTCATCTTCCACGCAGGCCTGCGGGCTGCGCCCTCCGGTGGGTGGAGCCGTCTTCTCCCCTGTAGGGCGAAGAAATCAGTGAGCGGCGTGGGCGGTTTCGTCGCCGGGGGCCGCGGCGCGGACCGGAGCCTCCAGTGCGATCTGGGCCCCGGATTCGAAGGTCAGGGCCAGGGGCACCCGGTCGCCTTCGGCCAGCGGCACGGTCACGCTCATCAGCATGATGTGGTCGCCACCGGGGGCCAGGGCAACCGTTTCACCGGCTGGAAGCTCGAGGCCGTATTCCATCTCGCGCATCGACATGACGCCGCCATCGGTTGAGACGGCATGGAGCTCCGAGCGGGCGGCACGCGGCGAAATCACCGAGGTCAGGCGATCCCCGGTCGAGGACGTCAGGGTGATGTAGCAGGCGGTCATGTCGCGCCCATTCGGCGTCGGCCGGCACCACGGTCCGGTGGCGTTGACCTGGGACACCGACTGGCCGTCAACGGTGGTTTCCGACGAGGCGGATGTCCGGCTCTCGCCCTGGCAGGCGGCGAGAAGCAGGGGCAGGGCGATAAGGGCAAAGCGACGCATGACGAATCTCCAAGATCCCTCTCCCATAGGGAGAGGCAATCGATCATTACCACCACTTGTCCGGGCGGGCGGTGAAGCCGGCGGCCTGTTCCAGCGCATCGGCGACCTGGAAGACGGTGGCTTCGTCGAGCGCCTTGCCGATGACCTGAAGGCCCAGCGGCAGGCCGCCGCTGTCCAGACCGGTGGGCACAGAAATGCCGGGCAGGCCGGCCAGGTTGGCCGTGACAGTGAAGACGTCGTTCAGATACATCGTCACCGGGTCGATCTGCTTGTCGCCCAAGGCGAAGGCGGCCGACGGCGTGGACGGGGTGACGATGGCGTCGACCCGATCCCAGACATCGTCGAAGTCCTGGGCGATGCGGCGGCGGACCTTGAGCGCCTTGACGTAGAAGGCGTCGTAGAAGCCGGCCGACAGCACATAGGCCCCGATGGTCAGGCGGCGCTGGACCTCCTTGCCGAAGCCCTCGGCCCGGCTCTCTTCATAGAGGTCATTCAGGCTGGTGAAGTGGTCGGCGCGGTGGCCGTAACGCATCCCGTCATAGCGGGCGAGGTTCGACGAGGCCTCGGCCGGGGCGATGATGTAATAGGCGGGCAGGGCGTATTTGGTGTGCGGCAGGCTGATCTCGACGATCGCGGCACCGGCGTCTTTCAGCCACTGGACGCCCTGGTCCCACAGGGCCTGGATCTCGGCGGGCATGCCGTCGACTACATATTCACGCGGCACACCGATGCGCAGACCCTTGACGCCACGGCCCAGGCTTTGGGTCCAGTCGGGGGTTTCGACGTCCAGGCTGGTCGAATCCTTCGCATCGAACGAGCACATGGAGCGCAGCAGAATGGCGGCGTCCTCAACCGTTTTGGTGATCGGCCCGGCCTGATCCAGCGAGGACGCAAAGGCGACCATGCCGAAGCGGCTGGCGCGGCCATAGGTGGGCTTGATCCCGACCGTACCGGTAAAGGCCGCCGGCTGACGGATGGAGCCGCCGGTATCCGAGGCCGTGGCGGCCAGGCAGAGGTCGCCCGCGACCGCCGAAGCCGAGCCGCCCGAGCTGCCGCCCGGTGTCAGATCAGCGTTCGAGTGTTTTGATTTCCATGGATTCGTGACCGGTCCGAAGGCCGAAGTCTCGTTCGACGAGCCCATGGCGAACTCGTCCATATTGAGCTTGCCCAGCATGACTGCGCCGTCGGCCCAGAGGTTGGCCGTGACGGTGGATTCATAGGGCGGCACGAAGCCGCGCAGCATATTGGAGCCGGCGGTGGTCTGGACGCCATTCGTACAGAACAGGTCCTTGATGCCGAGCGGCGCGCCTTCGAGGGCTCCGCCTTCGCCTCGAGCCAGGCGATCATCGGATGCGCGCGCCATCTCCAGCGCACGGGCTGGAGTCGCCACGACAAAGGCGTTCAGCTTGGGATTGGCCGCGTCGATGTTGGCGATGAAGGCGCGGGTGATTTCTTCGGACGAGAAGTCGCGGGCCTTGAGGCCGTCGAGCGCAGCCTTGAGAGTCAGTTTGGTGAGGTCGGTCATGGACTTATTCCACCACCTTCGGAACCACGAAGAAGCCGTCTGCCGCCTTGGGGGCGTTGGACAGCACCTCGGCGACCTTGTTGCCGTCGGTGACGACATCCTCGCGCAGGCGAAGGGGTTGCGAGACGTTGGACGTCATCGGCTCGACACCCTCGATATCGACCTCATCCAGCTGTTCGATCCAGCTGAGGATGCCGGTCAGCTCCCGGGCCAGCGGCTCCAGGCGGTCTTCGGGGGTCTTGATGCGTGCCAGATGCGCCACCTTGCGCACCGTCGCGGCGTCGATGGCCATGCGGCCCTCCAGCGTCGAAAAGGTGAAGCGGCGGGATTAGCGGCGCGGGGCGGTTTTCACAAGGCGCTCAACGGGCCGGAGCTATCGAGATGGTCGTTGGGGCCCCATCCGGCCCTTCCGGCGTCCAGGTGACGATCAGACGTCGTGTCCGGCTGGTGATCTCGTCATTGGCTGGATTGAGGACGCTTTCCTGAATCTCAAGGTCGAGCCTGCCGGGCGCATCGGCCAGGATCCGGTATTCCAGGAAATCGCCGATGCGAAACACCCGCCAGCCATCGGCCACGCCGGCGAAGAAGGCGATGTGGGTGTAGAGGCCGTTCATGGCCGGGTCGCCGCCGGCGGTGCCGAACATCTTGATCGTCGGCTGGAGGCCCTGGTTTTCCAGAACATCGACCCGGACGACGGCAGCCGACCATTGCAGATAGTCATCGGGGTCGGCCTCGAGCGGCATCGGATCGCCGGCCGCCGTCAGGGCGGGGGCGTGCGGAGCCGCTGCGGCCTGGCTGTCAGCCTGTTCGATCTCGGCGGTGCGATCTGCGGCGCTGGGGTCGCAGGCGGTCAAAAGCACCAGGGCAGTTCCGAACAGGATGGGCTTCATCGCGGCACTCCTCTGCAGGCTGGAACGACAATGCGCTTTGACACGGGGCGGCGCTAGTCCTACCGCGCGCGGATGACCGTTGTGAGCCTACAGGACCTGACCGCGCAGACGCCCCAGGGGACACCCTGGTTCGGGCTGGATCTGGGCGAGCGGACCATCGGTGTGGCGGCCTCGGACGCCACCCGCATGATCGCCAGCCCGTTGGAGGTGATCCGCAAGACGAAGTTCACCGACGACGCCAACCGCCTGTTCAAGCTGATGGATCAGCGGGGGGCGACTGGCCTGGTCATCGGCCTGCCGCTGAACATGGATGGGACCGAGGGGCCGCGGGCCCAGTCGTGCCGCGCATTCGCCCGCAATCTGGAGCGGATCCGGCCGGTGCTGGTGGCATTTCAGGACGAGCGCCTGTCGACGGCGGCGGTGGAACGGTTCCTGGTCGAGGATCTGGACCTGTCGCGCAAACGCCGCGCCGAGGTCGTGGACCGCAACGCGGCCGCCTTCATCCTGCAGGGGGCGCTGGATCGGCTGGGCTGGACGGGCGTGGGGTAGGTCTGGGTCGGGGACCGGTACGCTCATACAATTTTGCCATCCCGGAATCGGCGAAGCCGATTTCCGAGACAGGCGTGCCCCACCTCCCTTCTCCCGCAAGGGGAGAAGGATCAAAACTGGCACCCCCTTGTCATCCTGCCGGAGTAGCAACGGGTGAGGCGAGGGTCAGGCTGCCCCCGTCATGATCGGCCCGTCTGACGCCCCCCATTCGGCCCAGGAGCCGTCATAGACGGCGACATCGGGATTGCCGGCGCGGGCGGCGGCCAGGGCGAGGATGGCGGCGGTCAAGCCCGAGCCGCAGGTCGTGGTTATACGCCCGCTCACGTCGATACCGGCGGCCTCAAAGACCTTGGCGAGGTCCTCGCGGGATTTGAGCGTGCCGTCGGCGTTCAGGACCTCTGGAAAGGGCAGGGTCCAGGCACCGGGCACATGTCCGCCGCGCAGGCCCGGACGGGGTTCGGGCGCTTCGCCCCGGAAGCGGGCGGCGGGCCGGGCATCGACCAGTTGGCGACCGCCCGCGACGTCCGGCAGGATCTGGTCGGCTGAGCGGACAAGGTCGGGACGGAAATCGGAGGTGAACCGGGCTGGACTGGCGGGGGCTCGCGAGCCGGACTCCGCCGGTCGTCCCTCGGCCAGCCATTTCGGCAAGCCACCATCCAGGACCCGCACCCGGTCGTGGCCGAACACCCGAAAGGTCCACCACACACGCGGGGCCGAAAACAGACCGGCCTGGTCATAGACCACGACCTCATCGTCCGAGCCGATTCCGAGGGACGAGACCGCCTCGGCGAACCCCTCGGGCGTCGGGAGCATATGGGGCAGGGGACTGTCCGGGTCGGCGATGACGTCGATGTCGAAGAACACAGCGCCCGGGATGCGGGCCTGAATGAACGGGCCACGCGCATCAGAGCCATCCAGTCGCCAGGACGCATCGATGATCTTGAGGCGAGGGTCACCGAGACGCTGCGCCAGGTCATGCGTCGAGATCATGGGATCGGTCATCTCGGCCTCCGGTTGGACCATTGGGTTGCCTTCTGGCGCGTGAAAGACGACATAGCGCCCGATGGTCACCCTGATCGACAATCTGGCTCCGAAAGAGCCCCTGCGTCACCCGGAAAAGCAGAACCGGCCCGAGGCCCCCGTGCTGCGCAAGCCGGACTGGCTCAGGGTCAAGGCCCCGGGCACAGGCCAGTACAACGCCACCCGTTCCATCGTGAAGGAAAAGGGTCTGCACACCGTCTGTGAAGAGGCGGCGTGCCCGAACATCGGCGAATGCTGGAGCCAGAAGCACGCCACCCTGATGATCATGGGTGACACCTGCACGCGGGCCTGCGCCTTCTGTAACGTCAAGACCGGCCTGCCGCAGCCGCTCGACCCCGAGGAGCCGGCCAAGGTCGGCCTGGCCGTCCAGCAGATGGGCCTGAACCATGTCGTCGTCACCTCGGTCGATCGCGATGACGTCGCCGATGGCGGTGCCGCCCATTTTGCCGAGGTGGTTCGCCAGATCCGTCTGCAGGCCCCGACCACGACGATCGAGATCCTGACGCCCGACTTCCTTCGCAAGGACGGCGCGCCGGAGGTGATGATCGACGCCAGGCCCGACGTCTTCAATCACAACCTGGAAACCGTGCCGCGGCTGTATCTGAAGATCCGGCCCGGTGCCCGCTACTTCCATTCCCTGCGTCTGCTGCAGATGGTCAAGGAACGCGACCCCAATCAGTTCACCAAGTCTGGCGTGATGGTCGGCCTGGGTGAAACCAAGGAAGAGGTCATGCAGGTGATGGATGACATGCGCGCCGCCAATGTCGATTTCATCACCATCGGCCAGTACCTGGCTCCGACGCGCAAACACGCGCCCGTCGATCGTTTCGTCACACCCGACGAGTTCAAGGCCTATGAGGCGATTGCTCGGGCCAAGGGGTTCCTGATGGTATCGGCCAGCCCGTTGACGCGGTCTTCGCACCACGCCGGCGACGACTTCGCGCGGCTCAAGGCCGCGAGAGAGGGGTTAGGGTCCAGGTCCTAGGTTCCGGGGAGCACTTCCACGCCGATGCCGACCAGCCCCAGACCCTGACCCCCAGACCCTAGAACCATCCCAATGGCCACTCACCGCGTCACCCGAACCCTGCCGTACGGTCCTGAGGAGATGTTCGCCCTGGTCGGGGATGTGTGCGCCTACCCGGATTTCGTGCCGTGGATCTCGTCGATGCGGGTCTGGAATGAGCGCGAGACGGCTCCGGGCGTGACCCAGCTCGATGCCGAAGCCGATGTCGGCTTTGCCATGGTCCGCGAGCGGTTTTCGACCTCGGTGAGGCGCGACGGTCCCCAGAAGGTCATCGCCGTGTCTCTCCTTCGGGGGCCGTTCAATCACCTCAGAAATGAATGGCGGTTCTTGCCCGAAGGCACGGGAACCAAAATTGAATTCTTCATTGATTTTGAGTTTCGCTCGAAGCTGCTGGACCGGGTTCTGCAGGCCAATTTTGATCGGGCGGCTCATCGCCTGATCAGCTGTTTCGAACTGAGGGCTGCGGCCCTCTATGGTCGTTCGAGCGCCTGAGCCAGGCCCCATTCCAGTAGCCCGAGCGCGGTTCGGACGGCCGCCAGCCGCACCTGCGTCCGACCCAGATCGCCATAGTCTTCGACGTGGTGCAGGACCTGGTCGTCGCCGTAGGCCAGGCCGAAGTGGACCCGACCGACCGACTTGTCGGCGGTGCCGCCGCCCGGACCGGCGATGCCGGTGACCGAAACGGCGAGATCGGCCCCGGACCGCCTTCGCGCGCCTTCGGCCATGGCCCGCGCCACAGGTTCAGAGACGGCTCCGTGCCGGGCCAGCAACGCCTCGGCCACGCCGATCAACTCGGTCTTGGCAGCATTGGAATAGGTGATGAAGCCGCGATCATAGACTGCCGAGGAGCCGGGAATGCTGGTCAGGGCGGCTCCGATCAGGCCGCCGGTGCAGCTTTCGGCCGTCGTCAGCCCCATCCGCCCTCGCTCGGCCGCCGCTATGATACGCCGCGAGGTGGCTTCGATATCGTCAGGGAACATGGCAGCTTGGCCTCGCACGAGCATGAGTCGATCAGCAACCTCAGCTGAACGATGGGGACAGGGCCAGACTAGATGACCGAGACCACCGCCGTCCCGCAAGGCTCGAAGCCTTCGCCGATCGCCCTGTTGTTCGCCATGGCGATCTTCACCTCGGCGGCGCTGGTGTTTTCCGTACAGCCGATCATGGGACGGGTGCTGCTGCCGCTGCTGGGGGGATCTCCGGCGGTGTGGAACACCTCCATGGTGTTCTTCCAGGCGGCGCTGCTGGTCGGCTACGGCTATGCCCACCTGCTTCAGCGTGTCCGCTCCCTGAAGGTTCAGGCCGGGATCCATCTGGGCCTGCTGGGGTTGGCCCTGATCAGTTTCTGGCCGCTGGGGCTGAGTGAGCTGGTGGGGCTTCCCGATACGCACCGGCCTATCCCCTGGCTGCTGGCGGCGCTGGCGCTGTCGGTCGGTGCGCCGTTTGCGGTGCTGTCGGCGACGGCCCCCCTGTTGCAGGCCTGGTTCGCCCGAATCCGCCAGGGCACCGAAGAGGGCGACAACCCTTACGTCCTCTATGCGGCCTCCAACATCGGCAGTTTTGCCGCCCTGATCGCCTATCCGGCGCTGATCGAGCCGATCGCAGGCCTGTCGCTGCAGACGATGGGCTGGTCGGTCGGGTTCGGCCTGTTCATCCTGTTGATTCTCGGGCTGGCGGCGGTGGTCTGGCGCGGGGACCGTGGGGTGTTTGAGGCACCCGCACTGGTGGCCTCAGCTCCCATCACCTGGCGGCAGCGTCTGGTCTGGGTCGGGATGGCGGCCGTGCCGACCAGCCTGATGCTGGGGGTGACGACCTATCTGTCGGTTGATGTGGCCTCGGCCCCCTTTCTGTGGGTCATGCCGTTGGCGCTGTATTTGCTGACCTTCGTCATCGCCTTCTCGCGCAGGCCAGCGATTCCGCTGACGGCGACCTTGGTGGCCCAGGCCGCCGCCGCCGCCGTCTGCACGGCCCTGATGCAGCTGACGAACGGCGAGTGGGCCATGCTGTTCTTCCTGCATCTGGGCACCTTCTTCTTCACAGCCCTGATGTGCCATCAGCGGCTGGCCGAACTGAAGCCGGCCCCGGACCGTCTGACCGAGTTCTTCCTGTGGCTGTCTCTGGGCGGGGTGCTGGGCGGCGCCTTCACGGCCCTGTTGGCTCCGGCCGTCTTCCAGACCGTGATCGAATACCCGCTGGTGCTCTGTCTGGCGGCGCTGGCCCGACCCTGGGCGCGGACCCGCCTCAAGCGCGACGAAATCCTGTGGCTCGCCGCCATCGTGCCGCTGTGCCTCATCCCACCGCTCATGTTCTGGTGGCTGGGCGCGGATGCCCGGCCTCATCAGGCGGGTCTGACCTGGGACCTGGCCCGAGGGATCGTCTATTTTCCCCTGGCCGCAGCGGCCATCTGCGCCTTCATGGTGCGCGATCGGGCCCGCCTGTTCTTCCTGGCGCTCAGCCTGATCGCGCTGGCGGCGGCCCAGATCGGCGTGCGCTATGACTGGACCGAAAGCGGCCGCAGCTTCTTCGGCGTGGTGCGGCGGGCCGACGTCAATTTCAACCAGATCGGACCGGTCCGCATCCTGATGCACGGCACAACCCTGCACGGAGCCCAGGCCCAGGCCCCAGAATGGCGATGCCGCCCCGGCCTCTATTACGCCCCGACCACGCCGATCGGCGAGACGGTGATCGTGACCCAGAACCGGACCGCAAACGCCGTCATGGGCGTCGTTGGTGAAGGAACCGGCTCGATGGCGGCCTACAAGCGGGCCGGCGATGATCTGACCTTCTTCGAGATTGATCCGCTGGTCGATCGCTGGGCCCGGGACCCGGAGCGGTTCAGCTACATTTCCGACTGTGCCGACGGGCCGGTGCGTACAGTCATCGGAGATGCGCGCCTGACTCTCAGGAACGAGCCGTCGGGCACCTATGACCTGCTGCTGGTCGATGCCTTCTCATCGGACGCCGTACCGACTCACATGCTCACGGTGGAGGCGATCCGCGAGTTCCTGCGCGTACTCAAGCCCGAGGGTCTGCTGGTGCTGCACCTGTCCAATCGCAATCTGGAAATCACCTCGCCGACCCTTGCCGCCGCCCACCAGCTGGGCGTGCCCTATCGGCACAAGATCTATGGCGAGAACCCGGACGCGCCCCAGATGACGGAATCCTCGACGGAGGTTCTGGTCCTGTCGCCGACGGCGGCCGGTCTGGTGGCGTTCGACATTGATCCGCGCTGGCGCGGCAACATCACGACGGACACCGCTCCCTGGACCGATGACTATGTCAATCTTTTCGGTGCCCTAGTTCGGGAAGCTCGAGCAGACTAAGAGGCCCTTCCTCGACCCAGAGGTCACCGCGCAGGGTCTGGAGCGGGCGAAAGCGGGCCTTGTAGTCCATCTTGGCCGAGCCTCGGACCCAGTAGCCCAGATAGACATGTTCCAGCCCGACGATCGTCGCCTGGCGAACGTGATCCAGCACCACGAACTGTCCGAGGCTTCGTCGGTCGAGGTCGGGGTCAAAAAAGCTGTAAACCAGCGACAGCCCGTCTGACAGCAGGTCGGTCAGGGCACCGGCGACGAGGCGACCGTCGGCCGCACGATATTCGATCAGGTGGGTTCGAACCGAGCTGTCCTCGACCATGGCGACATAGTCGAGCCAGCTCATTTCGGTCATGCCGCCGCCGGGGTGGCGCGCCTGCAGATAACGCTGGAGCAGGTCGAACTGTTCGGTCGTGGCCTCGGGTTCGACCAGGCTGCGGACGAGGTCGGCGTTCCGGCGCAGGATGCGTCGGTGCGACCGGCCCGCGACATAGTTGGCCACCGGGATCCGGGCCGAAATACAGGCGCTGCACTGCTCGCAGGCCGGGCGGTAGGCGATATTCTGGCTGCGACGGAAGCCAACCTGGGTGAGGGCGTCGTTGACCTGGGCGCCATCGGACATCGGCAGATGGGTGAAGACCTTACGTTCCTCGCGTCCAGGCAGATAGGGGCACGGCGACGGTCCCGTCAGAAAGAAGCGCAGCTGGCGTGTCGGAACATATTGGGTCAAGACACCTCGCAGACAGGGCGTGCAGCCCGATCTTGGAGGCAAATCGCGCCGGCGGGCAAGCCCCGATCAGAGGCTCGTGTCTGCCGGCAGGACCGGGGCCTCGCGAAGCAGGATGATGGCGATGCGCCGATTTCCGGCCAGGGTCGGATCGTCAGGATAGAGCGGATCCGACCCGGCCTTGCCCGAGACCTGGTAGATGCGGTCGGGATCGACACCGGCCCCCTCGAGGATCTGACGCGACGCATCGGCGCGCGCCGACGACAGGGCCCAGTCCCCCGGCTGAGACGCCCGCGAGCCCGTGGCGGAGGTGTGACCCGAGATTGTGATGCGGTTCGGAAGCTGGTTGATCACCCGGGTAATGGCGCGCAGCAGCACGCGGGCCCGCTCGTTCGGGCGAGCCGAATTCTGTTCGAACATCGAACGGCCCTCCTGGTCAACCAGTTGAATTCGCAGGCCTTCGGGGGTCTGGTCGATAATCAGCTGGCGCGACAGTTCGGCCAGTTCGGGCATGTCCTGCATGGCCTGGCGCAGCGAGGCGGCGGCCGAGGCGAAGTCGGCGGCCTCACGCCGGGCGATCTCTTCGCGAAGTTCCTCTTCGCTGGCGGCGGAAAGGTCAGACGAGCGGCCGGCCTGTTCGGCGGCCTGTTCAGCCGCCTCGGGCGACAGCTGGTTGACGACGGCGCTGGAGCCGTCGCTCTTGACCCCGTCCTCGCCCAGCGACGTCCCGCCCAGAATGCCGCCCGAGCCAGAGGTCGTCGCCGCGACACTGGCCGGTGCAAAATATTCCGCGATGCCGCGCTTCTGCTCCGGGTCGGTCGTGTTGATCAGCCACATCAGAAGGAAGAAGGCCATCATGGCCGTCACGAAGTCGGCATAGGCGACCTTCCACGCGCCACCGTGGTGGCCGTGGTCGCCCCCCTTCTTGATCTTCTTGATGAGGATGGGCCGATCGCTCATCGACATGGTGATTAAGCCTTGGAAATGCTGATCCATTGATGGCGGCTCAAGGTTAAGAGGGCGTTGCGGTTGCTAAGGGGCACGACGCGCTCTAGGTCGGAGGATGTGGATACGAAGCCGATCTTGCCGACTGACACGCGCCCGCTGCGCCATGCGTTGGGGGGCTTTGCCACCGGGGTCTGCGTGGTTACGGCGACCGGGGCACGAGGCCCCATGGGGATTACGGTGAACTCCTTTACCTCGGTGTCGCTGGATCCGCCGACGGTGCTGTGGAGCCTTGGCATGCGGGCGGATCGTTGCCCGACCTTCTCCGAAGCGAATCACTTTGCGGTGCATGTGCTGGATGCGGGGGGCGAAGATCTTTGCCGTCGCTTTGCGTTTGGAAATCCGAAGCTGGCCGAGGGCGAGTTCGAGGCCGGGCTGGGGGGTGTGCCGCTGATTGATGGCTGGGTGTCGCGCTTTGAGTGTGAGGTCTGCCGTCGCGTGGATGCCGGTGACCATATGCTGATCTTCGGCCGCGTCCTCCGATTTGAGGCCCGTGACGCAGTGGGCCTGGTGCTGTTTCGCGGGATCTATGGGCCATCGCCGGAGCGGCCCTCATGAGGATCGGATTTGCCGGGCTCGGGGTGATGGGCGGGCCGATGGCCGGGCATCTCGTGCGCGCCGGGCATGAGGTGGCTGGCTTCAACCGCACATTTGCCAAGGCGGAATCCTGGGCGAACGCGACCGGGGGAATGGCGGCGGCGACGCCGCAGACGGCAGCCGCGGGCGCGGACCTGTTCATCCTGTGCGTCGGCAATGATGAGGATGTGCGACAGGTCGTGGCTGCTGCGCTGGAGACGGCCCCCCACGGCTGCGTCTTCGTCGACCACACCACGACCTCGGCCCGGCTTGCGCGCGAAATGGCGGATCTGGCGGACAAGACGGGGTGTGCCTTCGTCGACGCGCCGGTGTCGGGCGGGCAGGCGGGGGCCGAGAATGGCCAGCTCAGCGTCATGGCCGGCGGCGACGCCGAGGTCCTGGCCAGGGCCCTGCCGGCGCTGGAGGCCTATTCAAAGGCGGTTCAGCATATGGGGCCGGTCGGCTCTGGACAGCTGACCAAGATGGTCAATCAGATCTGTATCGCCGGCGTGGTCCAGGGTCTGGCCGAGGCCGTCCATTTTGCCGAACAGGCGGGCCTGGACACCGACGCCGTCTATGGCGCGATTTCCAAGGGTGCCGCCCAGTCGTGGCAGATGGACAACCGCTGGGCGACGATGGCGCGCGGCGAGTTCGATTTCGGCTTTGCCGTCGACTGGATGCGCAAGGATCTGGGTCTGGTGCTGGACGAGGCCCGCGCCAACGGCAGCCACCTGGCCCTGACCGCCCTGGTCGAC
>Ga0209573_1002189_pt1 | contig 26149 bp, 27 predicted proteins | sample TNRBio252014_DNA_FD_185870 | JGI IMG/M metagenome (GOLD analysis project Ga0209573, IMG submission 185870) | Wastewater treatment Type I Accumulibacter community from EBPR Bioreactor in Madison, WI, USA - TNR Reactor_6/25/2014_ DNA (SPAdes)... | ecosystem: Engineered > Bioreactor > EBPR >... | reverse complement strand
TCGAAAAAAGGCCGAGCAGGCCGTCCGTCAGCCGGGCCATGGCGAGCACCGGGCCCTCGCGAGCGCGCACATGGCGGCGCAGCAGGCGCTCGTCGCCGACGGCTCGCCAGGGCTCACGCGACGAAAGCACCTGGGCCAGCGACGCAACGTCTGCCAGACCGAGGTTCAATCCCTGCCCGGCCAGCGGGTGCACACGGTGCGCGGCATCGCCGACAAGAACCCAGCCGCGACCGCACAGCGGGTCGGAGCGGGCCAGGCTCAGCGGCCACAGCGCGCGTTCTCCGGCCAGCGTCAAGCGCCCCGCCGCCAGGCCCGTGGCATCGGCCAGCGCGGACTCGAAGGCTTCTGCAGGTGCCCGCTGCAAGGCTTCGGCGCGGTCCTGCGGGAGCGACCACACGACGCCATAGGACCGCGCCGCCTGCGGTCGGTCGAAGGGCAGCAGCGCCAGCACATCCGGACTGCGAAACCATTGACGGGCCAGTCCGGCGTGCGCCACATCGGCGACCACCCGGGTCGCCAGACCGTGGTGGCCGTAGGGGTGGGACCGCGTGGTCACACCCAGGCGTTGCCGCGCCGGCGAGTCGCGCCCTTCGGCCACCACCTGCAGCGAAGCCTGCATCTCGTCGGGGTCGCACAACTGCACGTGGGGGGCAAAACGCACCGCGGTCGACAGCGCCGACTCGAGTTCTGCCGCGTCGACGATCCAGGCCAGCTCGCCCACGCCCTGTGCCCAGGCCGAGAAGTCCAGCACCGCCCCTGGCGCATCCCCCTCTATCCTCATGTCGTGCACGGCGGTACGCGCATCGGCCGGCAGTGCCGGCCAGACCTTGACGGACTCGAGCAGGCGCACCGAGGCCGCATTGAGCGCATAGGCGCGCACATCGGGCTGCCCTGTGCCGCTGGCACGAGGCGGTGCGACCGCGACCGACAGGCCGGCGCGCGACAGCACCAGCGCAGCGGCCATGCCGACGACGCCCTGACCGCGAATGCAGACGTCTGTGGCCTCCATGAGCAGGGATTGTAGGCAGCAAGGCACAATCTGCGCTCCGCTTCCGGGTGCGTGCGACCGTTGCCTTCACCCGGCCTGCCCGTTTCACGGGCCCCTGTGCACGCCCTCGCAGGGCGCGTGCTGCAGCTTCCTACAGACCCCCCTTGGACACCATCGACTGCGCCCTCGACTCGCTGCATGTCTATCCGGTCAAGTCCTGCGCGGGCGTCCGGCTGGAGCAGGCCCTGGTCGCCGAGACCGGCCTCGACCTCGACCGGCAATGGATGGTCGTCGACGAGCAGCGCGAGATGCTCACGCAACGCGATCTGCCCCGCATGGCCCTGGTGCAGTGCCGGCTGCGCGGTGACGAGGTCATCCTGCGCGCGCCGGGCATGCTCGCGCTGCACCTGTCGGTGGTCGCCGTCGAGGAACCGATGCGCGTCAGGGTCTGGGGCGAGGCCGTGGCCGCTTTCTCGATGGGTCCCCTGGCCGCCCAGTGGTTCAGCGACTTCCTCGGGCGCAAGGTGCGCCTGGTGCGCTTCGACCCCGAACAGCGTCGCCTGTCCAGCCAGCGCTGGACAGGCGCGATCGAAGCCGAGAACGCCTTCAGCGACGGCTACCCGCTGCTGGTTGCCGGATCATCGTCCCTGGACGACCTCAACCGTCGCTTGCGCGCTCGCGGCAGCAGCGAGGTGTCGATGGCGCGTTTCCGCCCGAACCTGGTGGTTGCCGGCCTGGAGCCCTACGACGAAGACCATGTCGCCACCTTGAGCTTCGACACCCCCGGCGGACCGGTGGTGCTGCGCCTGGTCAAGCCCTGCTCGCGCTGCCCGATCCCCAACATCGACCCCTCGACAGCCGAGCGCGGTCATGAACCGGGCGACATCCTCGCCAGCTTCCGCGCCAATGCGCGTCTGGACGGCGCCGTGTGCTTCGGCATGAATGCCGTCATCGTCGAAGGCTTCGGCCTGCAACTCCAGGCCGGCCAGGCCGGGCGGGCGCGGCTCGCCTTCCAGTGACGCTGCCGACACCGCCCCGGGCCGCCGCCGCGGCGCTGCGACTGCCGCGCGCCGAGCATCTGGCGCGCGTGCCGGCCGGGGTCGACCCGACGCAGCTCGAGCGTGTGCGCCAGGCCGCCCACCTGCTGCCCCAGGTCATGCGGCCGGCCGATCTCGCCGGCGCCGGCGGGCCCCCGGACGAGGCCCACGCCGCTGCCGAGTTCGACCGGCGCGGCTGCATCCTGCTGCACAAGGCGGTGCCGGGCGCGCGGTCCAGCCGCTGGATCTCGCCGGCAGACATCGCACCGGCGCTGGCCCACCTGGCTGTCGTGGGCAGCGGGCCTGGCGCCCGCCCGCTGATGCTGGAGCGCCTTGCGCGCGTGCAGGCCCTGGGCGTGGACCGTCAGGATGGCCTGTGGTGGCGTGGGGCACAGGCGCAGGTCGCCATCGGCAGCGCAGCTTGGACCCTGACAGTGGCCCACCGCTGGCAAGTGGACGCGACCCACGTCTGGGATTTCCTTCGCCAGGGCGACGAGAAGGGGCTGGTCGACCAACTGGGGCCACCGGCCGACCTGGCTGGGCGGGAGCTCCTGCAGGCCCATGTCGACCAGCTGTTCGAGCGAAGCCGGGCACTGAGCTCGCGGCACCTCGACGGGCTTCTGCCCCGCCTGCAGTCGGAGTGCCTGCGGGCACAGCCCCTGCCTGAGCTGCTGGCAGCCTGCAGCCGAGCCCAGGAACGCTGGGAACGGCAGGTTGGACGCGACCTGACGCTGGCCGGGCTGAACCAGGACCTGGCCTTCCAGGGCTACCCCGACAGCTTCGCGGCCGCGCGACGCGCCTCCCGGCGCATCACGCTTTTCCTCGGCCCTCCCAACAGCGGCAAGACCCATGCCGCCTTCGACCGGCTCGAGCAGGCGCTGTCGGGCGCCTACCTGGCGCCACTGCGACTGCTGGCGCTCGAAGGGCGCGACCGGCTTCTCGGCCGCGGCGTGCCCTGCTCGCTCCTGACCGGCGAAGAGAACGTACCTGCAGACGGTGCGCGCGTGGTCTCCAGCACCATCGAGATGGTGGACACCAGGCGCGAGCTGGACGTGGCTGTCATCGACGAAGCGCAGATGCTGTTCGACCCTTCGCGCGGCTGGGCCTGGACCCAGGCCATCGTCGGCGTGCCGGCGCGCGAGGTCATCGTCATCGCATCGGCGCATGCGGCCACGGCCATCGAGCGGCTGCTCGGCCTGTGCGGGGAGTCCTGCGACCGCCGCGTCTTCGAGCGCAAGCAGCCCGTGCGCGCCCTGTCGCGCCCGGTGCGACTGGCGCAGCTCGAGCCCGGCGACGCGGTCGTGGCCTTTTCGCGCCGCGAGGTGCTGGGCCTTCGTGACCGCATCGCGGCCCAGGGGCACGAGGTGTCGGTCGTCTATGGCGCGCTGCCGCCGGAAGTGCGGCGGCGCGAGGCCGAGCGCTTTGCTCAGGGACGTAGCCACATCCTGGTGGCCACCGATGCCATCGGCATGGGTCTGAACCTGCCGATCCGGCGGGTGCTGTTCAGCACCATGGAGAAGTTCGACGGCGTCGGCGACCGCCCGCTGGACGAGTCCGAAGTGAGCCAGATTGCGGGGCGCGCCGGCCGGTTCGGCATGCAGGAGGAAGGGTTCGTCGGCGTGCTGGACGAGGCCGAACCCGATGCGCGGCGACACCTGGCCGAGCTGCTGTTGCGCACACCCCAGGCACCACGTGACTTCAAGGCACCGGTGGCGCCCAGCCTGCGGCATGTGGAGACCATTGCCGCTCGCCTGGGACTGCACCGGCTGCGGGAAGTGCTCGAGGTCTTCGTGGCGCAGCTCAGGCTGGACGATCGGCATTTCGAGGTCGCCGAGCTCGCCGTCATGCTCGAGTTGGCCTCGCAGTTGGACGACGCCGCGACGGCGCTGTCCTTGCGTGACCGTTTCGTCTATGCACAGGCGCCCGTCGACGGACGCAGCGACGCGGCGGTGCGGTCCTTCCTCGACTGGGCTCACGACCACGCCAGGCGGGGTCGGGTGGGGCGGCCGGGCTTCCTCGACGAGGTCGACGGACACAGCCGGCTCGACCATCAGGAAGAGGCCTTGCGTGCCATCACGCTGTGGCTGTGGCTGGACTTGCGATTCCCGGGCTGCTACGGCCTGCAGCAGGAGGTCACCGCGCTGCGCTGGCAGCTGGCCCAGGGCATCGAGCGGCACCTGCAGGCCGAGCGCCCGCTGGCCCGGCCCCGGCGGAGCGGCCAGAGGGGGCGTCAGCCCCGGGGGGCGCGCCGGTGAGTCTGCCCCGGCCGCCGGGTCGCATCCTGTCGGTCATCGCGCCGATGACACAGCTCAACACGCCCTACCCGTCCACCGCCTTCCTTACCGGCTTCCTGCGCAGCCAGGGGTTTGAGGCGTCGCAGGTCGACCTCGCCATCGAACTCGCGCTTGATCTGCTGTCCCCGTCGGGCGTCGAGCGCCTGCAACCGCTTGCGCTGGCCCGGCGGCACGCATCGCCGGCGTGCGCGCACTTCGTCGAGCATGCCGACCGCTATCGGGACACCGTGGCGGCGGTCATCCGCTTCCTGCAGGGCCGGGATCCGACGATGGCGCACCGCATCGTCTCGCGTCGCCTGCTGCCCGAGGGGCCCAGGTTCCGCTCGCTCGATGCCTTCGAGAACCCCGATGGCGGTGACGCCCTGGCGTGGGCGTTCGGCAGCCTCGGCTTGCAGGACCATGCGCGGCACCTCGCGACGCTGTACCTGAACGACCTGGCTGACGTGATACGCGACGCGGCCGACCCCCGATTCGAGTTCGTGCGCTACGCCGAGCGCCTGGCAGGCAGCGTGGCCGACTACGGGCCCATGGCAGCGGCCCTGGAGGGCGAGGCGACGCTGGTCGGTGAGCGCCTGGACAGGCTTGCCTTGTCGGCGCTGCAAGCGCACAGGCCTTCTGTCCTGCTGCTGTCGGTGCCGTTCCCGGGCACCGTCTATGCCGCCTTGCGAATTGCCCGCGTGGCCAAGCGCTTCGATCCGGCGATCACCACGGTGCTCGGCGGTGGCTGGGTCAATACGGAGCTGCGCGAGCTGCGCGAGCCGCGGCTTTTCGACCATGTGGACTTCGTGACGCTGGATGCCGGGGAGCGCCCGCTGCTGGCTCTGCTCGAGCATCTGTCGGGCCGGCGTGCGCAAGCCCGGCTGGTGAGAACCTTCGTGCGCCGCGGCGGTCAGGTGCGCCATTGCCACTTCCCGGAGCCCGAAGTCGCCTTCGAGCAGACCGGCACGCCGACCTGGGACGGACTGCCCCTGGATCGCTACCTGTCGTTGCTGGACATGCTCAATCCCATGCATCGCCTGTGGTCCGACGGGCGGTGGAACAAGCTGGTCGTGGCGCTCGGCTGCTACTGGAAGAAGTGCAGCTTCTGCGACGTCGGGCTGGACTACATCTCGCGCTACGAGTTGGCGCAGGCGGGTACCCTGGTCGACCGCATCGAGGCCCTCGTGGCCGAGACCGGACAGACCGGGTTCCACTTCGTCGACGAGGCGGCGCCCCCCAAGGCCTTGCGCGCGCTGGCCGATGAACTCCTGCGCCGCAAGCTGTCGATCACCTGGTGGGGCAACGTGCGCTTCGAGAAGAGCTTCAATCCCGAGCTCTGTCGCTTGTTGGCGGCCAGTGGCTGCATCGCGGTGACAGGCGGCCTGGAAGTGGCCTCCGACCGGCTGCTGGCCCTGATGGACAAGGGCGTGAGCGTCGATCAGGTGGCGCGCGTCACCCATGCCTTCAGCGAAGCCGGCGTGCTGGTGCATGCCTACCTGATGTACGGCTTCCCCACGCAGACCGAGCAGGACACGGTGGACGCGCTCGAGCTGGTGCGGCAGCTGTTCGCCGCCGGCTGCATCCAGTCGGGCTTCTTTCATCGCTTCGCCTGCACGGTGCATTCCCCCGTGGGCAAGGACCCGGCGCGCTTCGGCATCCGCCTGTTGCCGTTGCCCGAGGGCGGGTTTGCGCGCAATGACGTCGGGTTCGTTGATCCCACAGGCTGCAACCACGACCGGCTGGGCATCGGCCTGCGCAAGGCGATCTACAACTTCATGCACGGCGTCGGCCTGGAGGCCGATGTGCGCGACTGGTTCGACTCGCCGGTGGTCAAGCCCCGCGTGCCCCGGCGACGCATCGAGCGGGCGCTGGCCGAGCCCCCGCGGCGCCGCCAGGACGGCGTGTAGGAGAATTCCGCGTTCTGCCGCACGCGGCGCCCGCAACCCATACCCCGGATTCCGCCATGAGCCTCAAGTGCGGCATCGTGGGCCTGCCCAATGTCGGCAAGTCCACGCTTTTCAATGCCCTGACCAAGGCCGGCATCGCTGCCGAGAACTACCCCTTCTGCACCATAGAGCCCAACGTCGGCGTGGTCGAACTCCCCGACCCGCGGCTGAGCGCGCTGGCGGCCGTCGTCAAGCCAGAGCGCGTGGTGCCGGCGATCGTCGAGTTCGTCGACATTGCGGGCCTGGTCGCCGGCGCGAGCAAGGGCGAGGGCCTGGGCAACCAGTTCCTGAGCCACATCCGAGAGACCGACGCGATCGTCAACGTGGTGCGGTGCTTCGACGACGAGAACGTCATCCACGTCGCCGGGCGCGTCGATCCGGTGGCCGACGCGGAGGTCATACAGACCGAGCTCTGCCTGGCCGACCTGGCCACTGTCGAGAAGAGCCTGGCCCGCTGGAGCAAGCAGGCCAAGGCTGGCGGCGACAAGGACGCCCGCCGGCTCGTCGATGTGCTCGAGAAGTGCCGGCTGGCGCTGGACCAGGCGCTGCCGGTGCGCAGCATCGACTTCAGCAAGGAAGAACTCAGCGTGCTGCAGCCGGTCTGCCTGATCACCGCGAAACCGGCCATGTTCGTCGGCAACGTTTCGGAGTCCGGGTTCCAGGGCAACCCCTACCTGGACCGGCTGCGCGCGTTCGCAGCCGGCCGGAACGCCCCGGTGGTGGCGATCTGCGCCCGGACCGAGGCCGACCTGGCGGACATGAACGACGACGAGAAGTCGCTGTTCCTGGCCGAGATGGGGCAGGACGAGCCGGGACTGAACCGGCTGATCCGGGCCGCCTTCAAGCTGCTGGGCCTTCAGACCTATTTCACCGCGGGCGAAAAGGAAGTTCGCGCCTGGACGATCCACGTAGGCGACACCGCACCCAAGGCCGCCGGCGTCATCCACACCGACTTCGAGCGCGGCTTCATCCGCGCCCAGACCATCGCCTACGAGGACTACATCGCCTTCAAGGGGGAGCAGGGTGCCAAGGATGCCGGTCGCATGCGCGCCGAAGGCAAGGACTACGTCGTCAGGGACGGAGACGTGATGAACTTCTTGTTCAACGTCTGATTTCGGCTTTGTGAGTAATTGCTTACCTTCTGTTTGCGGGAGATTTTTCAACCATGAACGGGGCGCCCTGAACCCCATCGACCCCACGAACCGCGACGACGGTCTGCGTCATGCGGGTCCATCAGCACTCTCGCCTGTCGAGTGCTAATATTGTGGGAACTCAGCGGGGAAACCCTGATCCCAGACCACATGCACACCTCCACCGCCCTCTCCGTCCGTGACCCCTGGTCCATGGTGCCCTCGCTGGGCAATCTGGACGCCTACATCTCTGCCGTCAACCGGCTGCCGATGCTCACGCAGACCGAGGAGGCCTCGCTTGCGCGGCGGCTGCGCGACGACGGGGACCTGCAGGCGGCCGGTCAGCTGGTGTTGTCCCATCTTCGCCTGGTCGTGTCGGTGTCGCGTCAGTACCTGGGATACGGGCTGCCGCAGGGCGATCTCATCCAGGAAGGCAATGTCGGCCTCATGAAGGCGGTCAAGCGCTTCGACCCCGAGCAGGGCGTGCGCCTGGTGAGCTATGCCTTGCACTGGATCCGCGCCGAGATCCACGAGTACATCCTGAAGAACTGGCGCATGGTCAAGGTGGCGACCACCAAGGCGCAGCGCAAGCTGTTCTTCAACCTGCGCTCGCTCAAGCAGGGCTTCAAGGGCGAGGCGGCCGACGCCGACACCCACCGCAATACCCTGACGCCGGCAGAGGTCGAGATCGTCGCACGCGAGCTCAATGTCAAGCCGGAAGAAGTTGTCGAGATGGAGACGCGGATGTCCGGGGGCGACGTCGCTCTGGAACCGCAGAACGACGATGGCGAGGAGAGCTTCGCGCCGATCGCCTACCTGGCCGACGACACGCACGAGCCCACCAGGGCCCTCGAAATCCGACACCGGGACTGGCTCGCCGGCGACGGCATCACGAAGGCGATGTCGGTGCTCGACCCGAGAAGCCGGCGCATCGTCGAAGAACGCTGGCTGAAGGTCAACGACGATGCCTCGGGCGGCATGACCTTGCACGAGCTGGCGGCCGAGTATGGCGTCAGCGCCGAGCGGATCCGCCAGATCGAGGTGGCCGCGATGAAGAAGATGCGCAAGGCGCTCGAAATCGCGGCATGAAGGCCTGAAGGCCGCCGGGCAGCACGCCGTCCGCGGCGGGTTCGAGCCGGGCGCGCGGGCATGGCCTGGAGGCCGACAGGAGGTCGGCAGGACCCCGGCCCGCCCCGGGTCGGCATCGCCCGACCGTCAGGCCGCCTCGGCGAGCAGCTTCCGCAGGTCCTCGGCCAGCACCTTGGCGCCGACGCCATAGCGCGTGAACAGGCGCACGCGCCCCTGTGCATCGAACACGTAGGAGCCGGCGGTGTGGTCGACGGTGTAGCTGGTGTCGGTCTTGCCCGGCACCTTCGAATAGAAGACCTTGAAGTGCTTCGCGACGGCTGCCGTCTGCTCGGCAGTGCCGCGCAGGCCCACCTGATCGGAGCCGAAGCTGGCCACGTAGGCGTCCAGCACTTCCGGCAGATCGCGCTCCGGATCCACCGAGATGAACACACCTTGCACGCGGGCGCCGTCGGCTCCCAGCAGACGCTTCGCTTCGGCGAGTTCGGCGAGCGTGGTCGGGCAGACGTCCGGGCATTGGGTGTAGCCGAAGAACACCACCACCACCTTGCCCTTGAAGTCTGCCAGGGTGCGTGAGCGCCCCTTGGGGTCGGTGAGCGAGAACTCCCGCGCGTACTCCGCACCGGTGATGTCGATGGCGTGGAAGGACGCCTTTCCGCCCGGCCGGGAGTCGCAGGCAGACACTGTCAGGGCCAGCAGCGCGACACCGGCGGTGCGCCGGCTCAAGGGCTTCATGGGATCCATGGCTTCAGGTAGTGGTCGACCAGCAAGGCTGCGAAGAGCAGCGAAAGATACAGGATGGAGAAACGAAAGGTCTTGCGCGCCAGCAAGTCGCTGTAGTCCCGCCAGAGCATGAAGGCCAGAAGAACGAACCAGGCACCCAGCAGCACGGCGGTCAGCAGGTAGAGCCAACCGCTCATGCCGATCACGAAGGGCAGCAGCGAGCCGGCGAACAGCACCAGCGAATAGAGAAACACGCTGAGTCGCGTGAACTCGGTGCCATGCGTCACAGGCAGCATGGGAAGGCCCGACCGCCGGTAGTCCTCGACACGATAGAGCGCCAGGGCCCAGAAGTGAGGGGGCGTCCACAGGAAGATGATGAGGCACATCACCATCGCTTGCGGACCCACGTCTCCCGTCATCGCGGCCCACCCCAGCACCGGCGGCATCGCGCCCGAGGCGCCGCCGATCACGATGTTCTGGGGCGTCAGGGGCTTCAGCACCACCGTGTAGATCACCGCGTAGCCGACAAACGTGGCCAGCGTCAACCACATCGTCAACGGGTTGACCGCGAACCAGAGCAAGCTGCAGCCCGCCACACAGAGAATGGCGGAGAACGCCAGAGCCTGCGCTGTGGTGAGAGTTCCGCGGGCTGTCGGGCGCCAGGCCGTGCGGGCCATGCGGGCGTCGACGTGCTGCTCGACAAGGCAGTTGAAGGCCGCCGCGGCGCTGGCCACCAGCCAGATGCCGACGGTCGCGGCCAGCAGCGGTTGCAGTGGTGGCCAGCCTGGCACGGCCAGCAACATGCCGATCAAGGCACAGAAGACGATCAGCTGCACGACCCGCGGCTTGGTGAGCGCGACGAACTGCGCCCAGCGCGTGCCGTCGACGCCGCCGGAGATCGCCAGCTTGCTCACCGCGCAGCCTCGCCAGGGCTGCGCGCGCGAAGGCGATCAAGCCGAAGGTCGGATTGCGGAGCGGAGGAACGCATCGTCATCGCCCCGCCCTGTCCCAGCTGGCCGAGGCCCGCATCAAGCGGTCCAGGTCCCGCTTGACGCGCTGCGGATCCGGCTGAACCGGCATGCGCATCATCCAGTTGCCCATCGGATCGACCAGGTAGAGGTGCTCTTCGAGGCGACTCGAAGGCCCGGGCTGGAGCCAGCCGGCAAGCGCCGCGGCGTCGACCCGCAGCACCCGAGGCGGGACCGGCACCGCGGCCAGGGCACGTGCCAGCTCGGGCCTGGGCCGACCCTCGTCGGTGACCAGCCACAGCTTGTCGAGCCGGTCGCGGTCGCGACCCAGCATTTCGCGCAGTTGCCGCTGCAGCCACAGCCGCTGCTCGCAAGCGGCGTCGCAGCCGGATGCCCCGACAGCCACCAACAGCCACTGCCCCCTCAGCGAGGCCGCGTCGACCCCCTTGCCGTCGAGTTCACTCAGCCCAAGCGGTGGCATCGCCCGCGCGGGGTGCACGATCTGACCATAGTTGCTGGACGCCTGTGGTCTGAAGACATAGAAGGTCAGATAGGAGGCCAGCACTGGCGCCACGCAGATGGCCAGCACCGCAAGCATCATCGCTCGCCCGCGGCGTTGCCGCGCCAGCAGCTCGATGCTCGGAGGATCGATCCGGTGCACCGTCAGATCGAGCGGGCTCGCCGGAAGCGGCCGATGCGTGTCGGATTCAGCCGGAAGTCCGGCGCGGGCGGATGATTCGGAACCAGACATAAAGGCCGGCGGCAAGCGCAGCGAGCGCGAACCACTGGAAGGCATAACCGAGGTTCTTCTGCGCAGGAGGTGCCGGCGGCGGCCACTGGCGCCGAAGGCCATCGCCAGCGGCCCAGGGACCTTCCGACAACTGAATGGCCAGCGGTCGCAATGGGCGGTCGACCTGCCTAGCGTACAAGGCAAGATCGAGATTCTGCCGGATCGGCCCCGGCGTGTCCGCCGCCATCTCGAAGTACCGGCTGGGTGGAGGGACGATGCGACCTTCCAGGCGCACAGGTTCGCCACTGGGAAGCGCAAGCCGGGGCACGCTCGATCGCTGCATCGGGTCGTGCGCCACCCACCCCCGAAGCACGACAACGGCGCTGCCATCGGGCAGCGCCAGGGGTGTCACGACCAGCATGCCATTGCGATCGGACTGCACCCGGTTGTCGAGGAAGATCGTGTGCGCAGCAAGCCAGCGGCCTTCGAGCAGGATGGCACGAAAGTGCTGCTGTTCCGCCTGCGAGACGGTGCTGGCAAGTCCGGACAGCTCCAGCGCAGGCTGCGACATCCGGGCCTGCAGCGCATCGTGCAAGGCTTGCCGCTCTGCCGCGCGGTCCAGTTGCCACCACCCCAGGCGAAGTGTCACCGCCACGACGGTCAAGGTCGCCGCCGCCAACACCGAGTCCCTCAGGTCCATGCGCTAGACTGCCCCGATGAAGGCTTTGATGGTCATCTTGCTGGCGGCAATCCTGCTGGCCCTCGGCAGTGCCGGCTTCTTCATGCTCCGGCGGCCAGGAGAAGACGACCCCAAGGGGCGCATGGCGCGTGCGCTTGCATTGAGGGTGGCACTCTCCGTGGGCCTGTTCGGACTGGTGTTGCTCGGCTGGCACATGGGCTGGGTCAAGCCCGGCGGCCTGCCGACGGGCCGCTGACCGGGCCCCGTCCGGCGGCGCTCCTCGGTCCTGCGGCGACGTGCCGGCGCCGCGGCGCCGAACCTCACCCGGAAGCGGCCCGTCGACCGCGTTGCGGGAAATGCCGCCAGCGGTACCGGCGGTCCGTCAGAACCAGTAGACCAGGATGTACAGGCCCAGCCAGACCACGTCGACGAAGTGCCAGTACCAGGCTGCCCCTTCGAAACCGAAGTGGCGCTGGGGCGTGAAGTGGCCCTTCATGATGCGCAGCGTGATGAACAGCAGCATCAGCATGCCGACCAGCACGTGGAACCCATGGAAGCCGGTCAGCATGAAGAAGGTCGAACCGAAGATGCCCGAACTGAGCTTGAGGTTCAGGTCACGGTATGCATGCATGTACTCGTAGGCCTGGACGCCGACAAAGGTGGCGCCCAGCACCACGGTGACCCACATCCAGAACACCGTCTTGCTGCGCTGATTGGCAATCAGTGCGTGGTGCGCGATCGTCAGGGTGACGCCCGAGGTCAGCAGCAGCGCCGTGTTGACGGTCGGGAGCGGCCAGGGACCGATCACCGAGAAGGGCTCGACATTGCCCGCAGGCGATGCCGTCGCGCCACCGCCAGCGCTGGGCCAGATCGCCTTGAAGTCGGGCCAGAGCAGCTGGTGGTCGAAGTTGCCGAGCATCGGCACGGAGTGCACTCGAGCCCAGTAGAGCGCTCCGAAGAACGCGGAGAAGAACATGACCTCCGAGAAGATGAACCAGCTCATGCTCCAGCGGTAGGACACATCCACCCGGTCGGAATAGAGACCGCCCTCGCTCTCGGCAATGGCTTGCGAGAACCACTGGAACAGCACGGTCAGCCACACCACCACGCCCGCGAGCAGGCTCCACTTGCCCCAGGCAGCGCCATTGATCCATTGCCCGGCGCCCAGGATGATGAGCAGCATCCCGACCGACACCAGGACAGGGTGCCGCGAAGGAGCGGGGACGAAGTAGTACGGGGTCGACCCGTGGGGAGTTGCTGCAGCCATCTTGCCGGTTCTCCTGGAAACGCTCGTTCGGTAGATCTGAAAGATTCGGGTGTCAGGCGCCGGCGCTGGCGGCAATCCAGCGCGCCAGCATGAGCAGCGCCAGGACAAACAGCGCGGCGCCCGCGACACCGCCGATGATCAGGTGATGGGGTCGAAGTCGTTGCGCGTCGGCTTCCAGTTCGGCACGACGCCTCACGCCGAAGAACGACCACGCGACCGCCTTGGCGGCCCGCCCTACACGTGCCAGCGTGTCGCTCATCCCTCGCCACCCGGCAGCCTGCGCGCGCGGTCGCTGTCTGCGGCCGCCTGCTCGCGCGGAAGCAGTCCCTGCGGCGCCTTGGGCACCTTGCCACCCACCTCGAAGAAGGTGTAGGACAAGGTGATGGTGGTGACCTCGCGCGGCAGCCTGGGGTCGATCACGAAGACCACGGGCCAGCGCTTGCGTTCGCCCGCCGCGAGCACATACTCGTTGAAGCAGAAGCACTCGACCTTCTCGAAGTGCGCGGAGGCCTGCTGCGGTGCATAGCTGGGGATGGCCTGCGCCGCCATCGTCCTGTTCTGGACATTGGTGAACTCGTACATCACCGTCGCCATCTCGCCGGGGTGCACTTCCAGCGAACGCACCGCGGGCTTGAAGTCCCATGGGCCACGCACGTTGGCATCGAACTCGACCGTGATCTTCCGGCTCCGATCGACCTGCGAGTTGCCCCGTTCGCTTCGGGCCTGCGCCTTTTGCTCGGTGAGCGAGAGCACGTTGATGCCCAGCGCCTCGCAGATGGCACGGTACATCGGCACCAGGGCGTAGCCGAAGCCGAACATCACCGCCACGACGACGAGCAACTTGGCGAACATGCGCCCATGGGCGGTGGCGACGAAGGTGCGGAAGGTGCTCACGCCGTGCTCACCTGGGCCCGAACAACCAGATCTTCGCGACAAAACCCAGACCGAAGGCAAGCGCCACCGACAGCAGGATCGCCGCCATGCGGAAGTTAGCCCTGCGCCTGAAGGCTTCTTCGCCCCCAGTCCTGTCCACGGCGGCCGTGCCTGTCGACGGCTTTTCGGTGTTCGCCACTGGTCACTTGCCTCCAGGCCTGGTCCGCTGGCCGGATCAGCCGACCACCTTGGTGGCCGCCGCGTTGAGCTTGGGCGGCGTCTCGTGGGTATGCCAGGGTGCCGGTGAAGGCACCTCCCACTCCAGGCCCTCGGCACCCTCCCAGGGACGCTGGGCCGCGGGCTCGCCCTGCCCGCGCATCATCGGCACGACGACGAAGAAGAAGAAGTAGACCTGCATCAGCCCGAAACCGAAGGCCCCGATCGACGACAGCATGTTGAAGTCGGTGAACTGCAGCGGATAGTCGGCGTAGCGCCTGGGCATGCCCGCCAGGCCGAGGAAGTGCTGGGGGAAGAAGGTGACGTTGAAGAAGATCAGCGAGCCCCAGAAGTGGATCTTGCCGCGCGTCTCGCTGTACATCACGCCGGTCCACTTCGGGCCCCAGTAGTAGGTGCCGGCGAACAGGCCGAACAACGAGCCCGCGACCATCGTGTAGTGGAAGTGCGCGACGACGTAGTAGGTGTCGTGCAGCTGCTGGTCGACCGGTGCCATCGACAGGATCAGACCGGTGAAACCGCCCATCGTGAAGACGAAGATGAAGCCCACCGCCCACAGCATCGGGGTCTCGAAGGTCATCGAGCCCTTCCACATCGTGGCGATCCAGTTGAAGACCTTGACGCCCGTGGGTACGGCGATCAGCATCGTCGCGTACATGAAGAACAGCTGTCCGGTCAGCGGCATGCCGGTCGTGTACATGTGGTGCGCCCACACGATGAACGACAGGATGGCAATCGAGGCCGTGGCGTACACCATCGACGTGTAGCCGAACAGCGGCTTGCGCGCGAAGGCCGGGATGATGGCGCTGACGATGCCGAAGGCCGGCAGGATCAGGATGTAGACCTCGGGGTGGCCGAAGAACCAGAAGATGTGCTGGTACATCACCGGATCACCGCCGCCTGCAGGGTTGAAGAAGGCGGTGCCGAAGTGGCGGTCGGTCAGCGTCATCGTGATCGCGCCGGCCAGCACAGGGATGACGGCGATCAGCAGGTAGGCGGTGATCAGCCAGGTCCAGCAGAACAAGGGCATCTTCATCAGCGTCATGCCCGGTGCGCGCATGTTGAGCACCGTGACCACGATGTTGATCGAGCCCATGATGGAGCTGGCCCCCAGGATGTGCACCGCGAAGATGCCGGCATCCATGCTCGGACCCATCTGCAGCGTGAGCGGTGCGTAGAGCGTCCAGCCCGCCGCAGGAGCGCCCCCGGGCATGAAGAAGGAGGCCACCAGCATGATGGCTGCCGGAATGAGCAACCAGAAGCTGAGGTTGTTCATGCGCGCAAACGCCATGTCGGCGGCGCCGATCTGCAACGGGATCATCCAGTTCGCGAATCCCACGTAGGCCGGCATGATGGCCCCGAAGACCATGATCAGGCCATGCATGGTCGTGAACTGGTTGAACAGTTCTGGATTGACGACCTGAAGCCCCGGCTGGAACAGCTCGGCACGAATGCCCAGGGCGAGGATGCCGCCGACGATGAACATCGCGAAGCTGAACAGCAGGTACAGCGTGCCGATGTCCTTGTGGTTGGTCGCGAAGACCCAGCGCCGCCAGCCGTGCGGGTGACCATGGTCGTGGTCGTGGCTGTGAGGTTGCGAGTGGCCGCCGTGGTGGTCGAGAACTGCGCTCATGGGGTTTCCTTGGGGAATGCGGGTCTGGCCGGACTACTTGCGGGCGGCAACGACTTCAGCCGGCTGCACCGCCTTGCCCGTCTTGTTGCTCCAGGAGTTCTGCGCATAGGTGATCACGGCGGCGATCTCGGTGTCGGAGAGCTGTTTCCAGGACGGCATCGCACCTCCGGCAGCGCCGTTCAGGAGCACGCCGATGACAGCGGCACTCTCACCCTTGACGATGGCGCTGCCATCGAGCGGCTTGATCGGGCCGGCGCCCTTGCCGTCGGCCCGGTGGCAGGCTGCGCAATTGGCGGCATACACCTTTTCGCCCCGCGCGGCCAGTTCCTCGGCCTTCCACACCTTGGACGGGTCGTCGGCGGCCGCAGCCATCTCCTTCTTCTTGCCTTCGACCCAGCGGGTGTAGTCCGCCTGGCTCAGCACCTTGACGTGAATCGGCATGTACGCGTGCTCCTTGCCGCACAGCTCGGCGCACTGCCCGTAGAAGTCACCCGTCTGCTCGGCGCGGAACCAGGTGTCGCGGACGAAGCCGGGGATGGCGTCCTGCTTGACGCCGAAGGCCGGCACCATCCAGGCATGGATCACGTCGTCTGCCGTGGTGACGATGCGGATCTTGCGGTCGACAGGCACCACCAGCGGGTTGTCGACCTTGAGCAGGTAGTTGTCGCCCGCGGGCTTTCCCGAGTCCGACATCTGACGGTGCGTCACGTCCAGCGTCGAGAGGAACTGGATGCCTTCGCCCTCACCCTTGAGGTAGTCGTAGCCCCACTTCCACTGGTAGCCAGTCGCCTTGATGGTCAGGTCGGCGTTGGAAGTGTCCTTCTGAGCCACCACCGCGCGGGTCGCCAGCGCACCCATGCCGATCACGATGACGAACGGCACCACCGTCCAGGCGATCTCCACGGCCACGCTCTCATGGAAGTTGGCCGCCTTGTGCCCGAGCGACTTCCGGTGCTTGAGGATGGAATAGAACATCACGCCGAACACGGCGATGAAGATCACCACGCAAAGCAGCAGCAGGATGTGGTGGAGATCCTTGAGGTGGGCCGACATCTTGGTGACGCCGGTGGGCAGGTCGAGCTGGTTGACCCCGGGGCCTCCCGGCAGGTCGTTCACTGCCCACGCCACCTGCGCCTGCCAGGCGACCAGCAGGCCCAGCGCGCTCTGCGAAAGCGACCCCAGCGACGTGCTCATCTTTCTCATGGTCTTCATTGTCCGATCGACTCCAAAGCTGCACCCCGGCCCACCCAAGTCAGGGCAGGCCTCATGATCCCGAACGCTTCGCGCGGCCTGCGTGCCACCCCCGCCCGCCATGGACCCCGCTGCCCTCCTGGCCCCGCACGACGTGGTCTTGCCGATGCCCATCGCGGGCGACAGGGTTGCCCCTGATCCAGTTCAAAGTTGCAGCGGCAGCAAGCATTGACAATGTGCGCGGTCGACGAAGCCGGTGATCTGGTTGACCTTGCCGGGCATGCATCCCGCCGTGGTCTGGTCTGGGTCCGGGCCATTCCGAGCCGGCAGCCCCCGCCAGCGAGCGGCAGCCTGCCCCCGCATCGCAGGCGCAAGGTGCCCGGCCTGGCCCAGGCCGAAGGGAAATGGCCCCTGTGAAACCGCGGATTCTAGCCGAGGGCGTGTGGCCATCCGACGGCACCGGCCGCATGGGCACTGCCAGGTCGGCGGCCATGCGTGAAGCGTGATCCTCATCGCGGCTTCCTGACCATCGACCGCATGGCTTCCAGCGAGATCGACGTCGCCGGCCCGACCGGTGGCCGTGCCAGCTTGACGGCGTGACCGTAGACGAGCTCGATGCTCAGCGAGAGGCGCCCGTCGGCGCCCGACAAGGCGGCGGCAAGTTCGTCCTCCAGCCGCGCCCGCCAGCGCCCGGTCCTCAGCCCCGGATGGCGCCGGGGATCCACATTGCCGCCGAGCGTGCGCAGTTCGTCGAGCAAGGCCCTCGCGGACGCCCAGGTCAAGGTCAAGGTCTCCTGGTCCATCACGGGGTCTGCAAAGCCGACTTCGACCAGCATGTCACCAAGGTCGTGCATGTCGACCAGCGGTGCCATGGGGGGTGGCCACCGCAGGCGGTCGTAGAGGCTCGCCAGCTCGGCAAGGTTGCCCGGGCCCAAGGTCGAGAACATCAGCAGGCCGTCGTAGCGCAGTGCCCGCAGCCATTGCGCCATGCGGGCCCGCGGGTCGACGCAGCCATGCAAGGCCATGTTGCTCCATACGAGGTCCGCTGTGGCATCGACGACGGCCGCGGGGTCGAGGCAGCGGGGCCTGGAGGCGCCCCGCCAGCGCGCGGGGCGCCACCACGGAAGTTCAGGCCCCGACGCATCGAGGTCGGGCAAGCCTGCAGGGATGTCGTGGTGAACCCGCGTCACACGGGCCTCGGGAAGTGCCGAACGCAGGAGTCGTGCAGCGTCGTCCGGGAGCCCCCCCCAGTCGAGCACCGACGACGGTGGCCGGCGCAACAGCGGCAGACGCGCGGCCATGCGGCGACCCGCTTCTTCGTGCAGCCAGGGCGGCCGGGCAGCACGGGACAGACGGCGGCAGTGGCGCTCCAGCGCGGTCTTGTCGACCGGTCGCTGCGTGTGCGGCAAACGCCCCGGCTCGTCCATGGCCGGGCAGTATATTGAACCGATGCGGCCAGCCGTCGCCAGCCAATGCGAGGTCTGCAGGGCCTGGAGCTGGCTTCGGATCTGCGAAGCCTGCAGGCAGGAGCTTGCGCCTCTTCGGTGCCGCTGCGCCTGCTGCGCGCTGCCCCTGGTGCAGCCGATGGCGCGCTGCGGCCGGTGCCTGACCGACTCACCTCCCTTTGATCGCACGGCCGCCGCGGTCGACTACGGGTTCCCCTGGGACGGCCTGGTCGCACGGCTGAAGTTCGGCCAGCGCCCGGACCTCGCGCTGGCATTGGCGGAGATGATGCGCGAGAGCGCGCTTCGCGCCGGCTTATTGCAGTCCCAGCGACCAGACCTGTTGATTCCGGTGCCGCTGTCCGACCAGAGGCTCCGCTCTCGAGGCTACAACCAGGCCGCCGAGTTGGCGCGCGCGTTGGGCCGGCATTGGTCGATGCCGGTCCTTGCCGATGGCGTGACCCGGCTTGCAGGTGCAGGGACGCAGAGCTCGTCGACGCGCGAGCAGAGGCTGCAGAACCTGCGCGGCACGATGCGGGTCGACCGGGCCCTCGCACCAAGGCTCCGCGGCCTCAATGTCATGCTGGTGGACGACGTGATGACCACCGGGGCGACGGTGCGCGAGCTGGCGCGGGTCGTCCGTGCGGCCGGCGCCGAGCACATCGACGTATGCGTGTTCGCCCGCACGCCGCCCTGAGACCCGGGCGCGCGGCAGCGTCCCGGCGTCCGCACTCCAGCCCCGAAAATGTGCGGCGCCCATGGTCGGCCATAGCCCCTTGCTCCCATGTTTCACATCGTCCTCGTCACGCCCGAGATTCCGCCCAATACCGGCAACGTGATCCGCCTGTCCGCGAACACCGGGTGCGAGCTGCACCTGGTCGGCCCGCTGGGGTTCTCGATGGAGGACCGCCTGCTGCGGCGCGCGGGACTGGACTATCACGAGACCGCACGCGTCAGGCTGCACGACTCCTGGCCGGCGTTGCTCCGACAGCAAGGTCCGCCGCGGGATCGGCTCTTCGCCTTCACGCGCCACGCGGCCCGTCGCTTCGACCAGGTGGCCTGGCGCGCGGGCGACTGGCTCGTGTTCGGCTGCGAGTCCACCGGCTTGCCAGCCGCCGTGCTGCGGGACACCGACGTTTGGCAGCAGGTTTCGCTGCCCATGCGGGCAGGCCAGCGCAGTCTCAATCTCGGCAACGCGGTTGCGGTGGCGGTGTTCGAAGCCTGGCGTCAACAGGGTTACGCAGGGGCCGCTGCAGGACCGGACCGCTGAACCCCGCAGCCCCGTGCGATGCAGCCCCGCCGGTCAGGCCTCGGCGCGGGCCTGACGCGACATCAGCTGCGAGACGGCCTCCGCCGGCGCCAGCCGCCCGGCCAGCAGATCGTCGACGGCCGAGGCGATGGGCATCTCGACCCCTGCACGGCGCGCACGCTCGACCACCATGTGGGCACTGAAGACGCCTTCGGCCACGTGGCCCAGGCCGGCCAGTACGGCCTGCACGCTCAGGCCGCCGGCCAGCTGCAGGCCGACCTGACGATTTCGCGACAGCGCCCCCGTGGCCGTGAGCACGAGGTCCCCGAGTCCCGACAAGCCCATGAAGGTCTCTGGCCGTCCTCCCAGCGCCACGCCCAGTCGCGTCATCTCCGCCAGCCCGCGGGTGATCAGCGCTGCCCGGGCGTTGAGCCCGGGGCGGTCGACCGGGCCCTGTGTGGCCAGGCCATCGAGCACGCCCGTCGCGATGGCCAGCACGTTCTTGACTGCGCCCCCGACTTCGACTCCGACCACGTCGGTGCTGCGATAGACGCGAAGCGACAGTCCGTGCAGGGCTTCGGCGGTGACGCGGGCCAGTGAGTCATCGTCACTGGCCACCACCAGCGCTGTGGGCTGCCCGCGCGCCACCTCGAGCGCGAAACTGGGCCCGGAGAGCACGCCGCAGGGCCGATCGGGCGCCAGATCGCGCGCGATCTCATGTCCCAGCGCACCCGTGCCCTGCTCGAAGCCCTTGCTGAGCCAGAGCACCGCTTGCCGACCCGGCAGGCGGGTCAGCACGTCCCGCAACCCGGACATCGGCGTGGCCACGATGGCCAGGCCCTGCTCGGCATGCGCACAGGCGGTCTCCCAGTCGGACTCGATACGCAAGGCCGCAGGCAAGGTGACCTCGGGCAGGTATCGCCGATTGCACCGCCGCACCTGCAGATCGGTGGCGGCAGCCGGATCGCGAACCCAGAGCAGGGTCGGCTGTCGCGCGGCCAGCGCCACCGCCAGGGCCGTACCCCAGGCGCCGGCTCCGAAGACCGTCAGCCTCATCGGCCGGCGACGCCGCTCGACGCCGTCAACTGGCGATGACGCCCGATCCGTTGCCCCCTTGGGCAGCGGCTTGCTGCTGCGCCTCGAACATGGCCTGGAAGTTGACCTCGGTCAGCACGATGGGCGGGAAGCCGGCGCGCGTGCAGATGTCGGAGACGATGGCGCGCAGGTAGGGGTAGACCATCTGCGGGCAGACGATGCCGACGATGCCCTGCATCTGCTCCTGCGGGATGTTGCGGATCTCGAAGATGCCGGCCTGCTTGGCTTCGACCAGGAACAGCACGCGCTCGCCGACCTTGGTCGTCACGGTCGCCGTGACGGTGACCTCGACGATGCCCTCGGCCACCTGTTCGGCGCCGACCCCGAGGTTGATGTCGACCTGTGGCTGTTGTTGCTCGAGCAGGATGGCCGGCGAGTTCGGTTGCTCCAGCGACAAGTCCTTGAGGTACATGCGCTGGATCTGGAAGACGGGGGTCGAGTCGCTCATCGGTGGCTGCCTTCGGTGGTGACCGCGGAGCCCGTCGGTCGGGCAGCGGCAAATCAGCGATTATCGCCGAGCAGGCCGCAGCCCCGTCCGCGCACCGCACGCCCGCGCCGGGCGCGAGCAGGCCTTCAGCCGGCCAGCAGCGCCTGCAGTTCGCCCCGCCGGTCGAGCTCGATCAAGTCGTCGCAGCCCCCCACATGTGTGGCGCCGATGAAGATCTGCGGCACCGTTCGCCGGCCAGTGATCTCGATCATGTGGTCCCGCTGCGCCGGGTCCAGATCGACGCGGATCTCCTCGATCGACGTGACTCCCCGCTTGCCGAGCAGCGCCTTGGCGCGGACGCAGTAAGGGCAGACCTGGGTGGTGTACATGCGAACCGGATTCATCGTGGCCTCCTGCGGACGCGCATTCTGGTGGCAAGCCGAACCGCCTGCCGGCGCAGGGTTTCAGCCAGCGGACCGGTCCGCGGACTTCTCGACCGGCAGACTGGCTTCGCGCCAGGCGGCGGTACCCCCTGCCAGCGGGATCGCGCCCGCATAGCCGGCCTTGCGCAACAGGGCCGCAGCGCGACCGGCGCGGGCGCCGGACGGGCACAGGACCACGATGGGCAAGGCCTTGTTCGAAGGCAGTTCCTTCGCCCCTTCCAGACGCCCGAAAGGCACATTGCGTGCGCCCGCGGCATGCCCGGCCGCGAACTCGGCCGGCTCGCCCACGTCGATCAACACCGCCTTGTCGTGGTTGATCAGTCGTACCGCCTCGTGCGTGGCAATGGCCGCGCCTCGCGAGCGCGACACCAGCGGCCAGACCAGCATGCCGCCGGACACGAAGGCGACGATCAACAAGACCCAGTTGTCGATGAAGAACTGCACGGCGGTGTCGCAACCCTGATCAAGAGGGCCGCGATTATAGAATTCCCGGTTGGCCACACCTCGAACCGGGCACTGGCACCATGCACAAGCTCGTCCTGATCCGCCACGGCGAATCCACCTGGAACCTCGAGAACCGGTTCACCGGATGGACCGACGTGCCGTTGACGCCGACCGGCGTCGAGCAGGCGCGCGAGGCTGGTCGCCTGCTGCGCGAGGCCGGCTTCGAGTTCGATCTTGCCTGCACCTCCGTGCTCAAGCGCGCCATCTGGACGCTCTGGCACTGCCTGGACGCCATGGACAGGACCTGGCTGCCGGTGGTCAACGACTGGCGGCTCAACGAGCGCCACTACGGCGCGTTGCAGGGTCTCAACAAGGCCGACATGGCGCGCCAGTACGGCGACGAGCAGGTGCTGCGCTGGCGGCGCAGCTACGACGTGCCGCCGCCGGTGCTGGCCGCCGACGACCCACGCGGCCAGCGTGGCGACCTGCGCTATGCCGCACTGGAGCCTGCGCAGGTGCCGCTGACCGAGTGCCTCAAGGACACCGTTGCGCGTGTCCTGCCCTGCTGGAGAGAACGCCTGGCGCCCGCCATCGCCGGCGGCCGCCGCCTGCTGGTCGCCGCGCATGGCAACAGCATCCGCGCCCTGGTCAAGATGCTCGATGAGGTCAGCGACGACGACATCGTCGGCATCAACATCCCCAACGGCGTGCCACTGGTCTACGAACTCGATGCGCGCCTGCGGCCGCTGGGCCACCGCTATCTGGGCGACGCCGATGCCGTGGCCAGGGCGGCGGCGGCAGTCGCCAGCCAGGGCCGGGCCTGACCCGGTTCAGTTCGAGGGCGCCTGGCCGGTCGAGGCCCGGTGGCGGGCGTCGATCGCCTGAAGTGCCGCGCCGATGTCCGCGGCCAGCGTGCCGGCCAGGCTGCGGCGGTCGGCGTGCCGGCTCGCAAGCGCGGGCAGCAGGTGCAGGTGGCAGCTCAGGTCCCTCGCGCATGCCAGCATCCACAGGCTGCCGAACAGCGTGGTCTCGCCGACGAAGGCCGCCGCCGGTGAGACCGCCAGCTGGCGGTCGGCGTAGCGCAGGGCAACGGCCTGCACCGGGGTGCCGCTGGCGATGGCCGCCTGCAGCAGGTTGGCATGAAACGGCAGCAGGGCCTGACCGGGCCCGGTCGTCCCCTCGGGAAAGACAGCCACGGTGTCGCCTTGCTGCAGCGACTCGGCGATGCGGTGCACCACGCGCAGGGCATCACGCCGCTTCTCGCGCTCCAGGTAGAGGGTTCCTGCCGCATCGACCAGGCTTCCGATCAAGGGCCAGTGGCGCACCTCGGCCTTCGACACGAAGCGTGCATGCGGGCACACCGAGTGCACCGCCATGATGTCCAGCCACGACACATGGTTGGCGACCAGCAGGGTGGCGCCGCGCCGCGGCATGCCTTCGACCTGCAGCGAGACACCCAGGCAGCGCAACATCCCGGCCGACCACCAGCGGATCAGCTGCTGCCGCCGATCCTTGCTCGCCGAGGGAAAGCGCAGCAGGACCCAGGCGAGGCCGTGCAAGCCGTGCACGAGAACACGCATGAGCTTCCAGCAGCCCCGCAACGCGTTCATCAATGGCGTTCGTAGGCGATGGTTCCGGCCACCAGCGTCATGCGGACCCGGCCGCGCAGGACCTTGTCGGTGGCCTCGAAGGCGAAGGGTGTGTGGCGACCCTGGCTGACGAGCTGCCCGGGCTGTACGGCCCAGTCCTCACCGGGATCGAACAGGCACAGGTCGGCCACGCCCCCTGGCGCGATACGGCCGGCGCTGTGCGCCAGCGAGCCTATCGCGTCACCCAGAACGCGCACGGGTTCGCTGCTCACCCGGGCCAGCGTCTGCGTCAGCGGCAGACCCCGCTGCTCGCCCCAGCGCAAAGCCAGGCCAAGGAGGAGCTCGAGTCCGGTCGCACCGGGCTCGGCTTCGGCGAAGGGCAGGTTCTTCATGTCCTCGGCCACCGGGTTGTGGTCGGACACCAGGGCATCGAGGGTGCCGTCGGCCAGTGCCTCCTGCAAGGCCTGGCGGTCAGCCAGCTGTCGAAGCGGAGGTGTCAGCCTGAGGTCGGCATTGAAGTAGCCGATGTCGTTGTCGGTCAGGTGCAGCGAGTTGATGCTCGCATCGGCGGTCACCGGCAGCCCTTCGGCGCGCGCCGCTCTCAGCAACGCGACGCCGGCGGCGCTGGACAGTCGGCACAGGTGCACCCTGGCGCGAGTCATGCGCATGAGCTCGAACAGGGTATGCAGGGCCACGGTCTCCGCGGCCACCGGAACGCCCGACAGGCCCAGCCGAGTGGCCACCGGGCCCGCCGCCGCCACACCCTTTCCGAGCCAGAGATCCTGTGGGCGCAGCCACACGGCGTAGCCGTAGGTCGATGCGTACTGCAGTGCCCGCAGCAACACCAGGGTGTCGGCGATGGGCGAGTCGGCCTGCGAGAAACCGATGCAGCCGGCGTCCGTGAGCTGGACCATTTCGGTCAGCGCTTCGCCGCGCAGGCCGCGGGTCAGCGCGCCGAGCGGGAACACCCGGCAACGCGAGAGCTTGCGGGCGCGGAACTTGAGCATCTCGACCAGACCGGGTTCATCCAGCGGAGGATCGGTATCCGGCGGGCAGACCAGGCTGGTCACGCCGCCCGCCGCAGCCGCGGCGAGCTCGCTCTCGAGCATGCCCTCGTGCTCGCGTCCGGGCTCGCGCAGGCGGGCCGCCAGGTCGACCAGACCTGGAGCGACGACCCAGCCGCGCGCGTCAATGAGCCGGTCGGCCTGGAAGTCGGCCGCCAGCGGCCCGACGGCGACGACGCGGCCGCCGGCGATCGCCACATCGGTGAGTTCGTCGCGCCCGCTCGCGGGGTCGACCACGCGGCCGTGGCGAATGGCGATCCTCATGAGCGGGCGGCCGTATGGCCGGCGATGGTGGACATCACCGCCATGCGCACGGCGATGCCGAAGGTGACCTGAGGCAGGATGACACTCTGCGGCCCGTCGGCCACGCCGGAGTCGATCTCGACGCCACGGTTGATCGGGCCAGGGTGCATCACGATGGCGTCGGGCTTGGCGTGCCTCAGCTTGTCCGCCGTCAGCCCCCAGCTCTTGTAGAACTCGCCGGCGCTGGGCAGCATGGCGCCGCTCATGCGCTCGTTCTGCAGCCGAAGCATGATGATCACGTCGGCACCCCGAATCCCTTCGACCATGTCGTGACAGACGCGAACGCCCATCTGGGCAAGGTCGCCCGGCACCAGCGTGCGCGGCCCCACGGCCCGGATGTCCGGCACACCCAGGATGGACAAGGCATGGATGTCCGAGCGCGCCACCCGCGAGTGGACGATGTCGCCGACCACGGCCACAGACAGCTGCGCGAAGTCGCGCTTGTAGTGCCGGATGGTGTACATGTCCAGCAGGCCCTGGGTGGGGTGGGCATGCCGCCCGTCGCCGGCGTTGACGACGTGGACGTGGGGAGCGCAGTGACGCGCGATCAGGTAGGGCGCGCCGCTCTCGGCATGACGCACGACGAACATGTCCGCATGCATGGCCGACAGGTTGGCCACCGTGTCGAGCAGGCTCTCGCCCTTGGCGGTGGAAGAGCGCGCGATGTCCAGGTTGATCACGTCGGCCGACAGGCGCTTGGCGGCGATCTCGAAGGTCGTGCGTGTGCGTGTGCTGTTCTCGAAGAAGAGGTTGAACACGCTCTTGCCACGCAGCAGCGGGACCTTCTTCACCTCGCGGTCATTGACCGACAGGAAGCTGCCCGCAGTGTCGAGGATCTGCACCAGCACCTCGCGCGGCAGACCCTCTATGGACAGCAGGTGGACCAGCTCGCCCCTGGCATTGAGCTGGGGGTTGGTGAGCGACCGCATCGACATCGTCAAGTCCGCTCGCGAACTGCAAAGGCGAGCCGGCCCTGGTCGTCGCGCGCCAGCGACAGACGCCGCTCCGCAGGCACCGTGACGCGGGCCGCTGCGTAGGCGGCCTCGATGGGCAGTTCGCGCCCGCCCCGGTCGACCAGCACTGCCAGGCGCACCCAGGCCGGGCGCCCGAAGTCGTAGAGCTCGTTGACCACGGCGCGGATCGTGCGCCCGGTATTGAGCACGTCGTCGACCAGCACGATGCGGCTGCCGTCGATCGAAAAGGGCAACTGCGTGCTGACCGGCGAACCCAGGCCCCGTGAGCCGAAATCGTCGCGATGCAGGGTGCTCGAGATGACGCCATGCCTGCCCGCAAGGCCGAGGTCGGCGTGCAGTCGCTCGGCCAGCCAGGCTCCGC
>Ga0209573_1002188_pt1 | contig 26163 bp, 21 predicted proteins | sample TNRBio252014_DNA_FD_185870 | JGI IMG/M metagenome (GOLD analysis project Ga0209573, IMG submission 185870) | Wastewater treatment Type I Accumulibacter community from EBPR Bioreactor in Madison, WI, USA - TNR Reactor_6/25/2014_ DNA (SPAdes)... | ecosystem: Engineered > Bioreactor > EBPR >... | reverse complement strand
GCTTCCCATACCTGCTTCTTGCTTGCAGGAAATAAATGGATCTCCCAAGTTCTTTGCGTTATCTCTCTTTCCATACCACGGCTTACAATCCCGACGACCCCTCATGAAACTCACCTTTTCTCGTTTCTTTTGTATTGGCTTCCGATGACAGGATATCGTCGCCAGTCGCATTAAGCTTACGGAACTAAAATGCCTTCAGGCAGTGTAGTCTGCCCTGTGGTCTAAAAAGTTCTTTGTGTACGCTTCATTCTCTTTGTTCATCACTTTTCAGCGACTCCGCAGAAAATGCAACACTCAATACAGGTGGTTGGTTAGACCTTGCCCGACAAGGACTTTCACCTTGCTAGATAACGCCAGCTTATCTTGGCGCACCCTGTCCCCTTATTTTATTTGAAAGATAAAACGCAGTACCTAAAAAGTTACTGCGTTCTTTATTTGTGTTTTTCTAAATTGTCAAAGATCAATTTTCTATAGGAAATTTTAATTTTTAATTTCTAAATAGCTATTGCAAAAATGCTAAAATCTATAATTCTTTAATTGCAGTCTCTGGTCTACAATCTATACCAACAGGTCAAAGTTGAAAATAAAAAAAGGAGGGCTTCTTTGATGAGAGAATTATTTTGCCGCTTTTAATAAAACAAATTTATTTCAACACATAATTTTTGTCGATTTTTTTCTTTTTTGGGTTTAATTTTTTTCTTCAGAGTCGCACTTTAGCACGCCTCTACAAAAAGGTTTTGGCTTTTAGGGGCACCCACGAGGGCGGTTCGACGCTTCGAATGCCCATACAAGAATTATATTTTTAAAAATTACAAAAAGGGCGAGAATCGCACGGCAGTGCGCCTCTACGAAATATAGTCTCTTTTTTTCTTTTTTGTGCAAAATGATTTTCTCGGAGGAAAAAGAGATTCATTACGGAACCTTAAAAACAATAAACGCAAAACAGTAACTGTTAATATTAATAAAACTTTTAACCACTGAAAAACCTGAAATACACTGAAAAATAAAACAAAGTGTATTTATAACTTTTAAATTAAATCTATCAGATTTTACATTTTCAGTGCATTTTATCATTTTTCTGTGGTTTTTTCTTTAGAGTCGCGCTGTAGAACGCCTCTACAATATGGTTTTGGTTTTAGGGGGCACCCACAAGGGCGGTTCGACGATTCGAATGCCCCTACAAGAGTTATATTTTTAAAAATTACTAAAAAGGAGAGAGTCGCACGGCAGTGCGCCTCTACGAAATATAGTCTCTTTTTTCTTTTTCAGTGTAATTCAGGTTTTTCTGTGGTTTGTTTTTTCTTCAAAGTCGTGCTGTAGGGGCGATTCATGAATCGCCCCTACGATATTTTCATCTTTTTAGCACAATACATAATTTCGCCAAAAGCTATATTTGATAATTGAATTTTATATCACAAAATCTAACCATTTTTAGATACATTGTGGTGTTTTTTTTGAACTTTGGTTTATTTGACAAGCTATTGTAGAATAAATTGAGTTGGGTAGCGAATTGAAATTTCATAATTTTCTTTATACTGAATGACTCGACCTATTAATGAAATTTGTTTATTCAAGAACATCTCCGATGATAATATCGGGAAATGAATATAGTTTTTTTTACTCAAAGTTGCTCTGATCTCTACTCCATCTTTTATTAGAATAGATAATACTACAGCACCTTTATTTTTAGAATATTTTTTTACAACCCCAGATATCGAAACCGTTTTGTCAACGAATTCAGACAAATCGCCTCCGTCAAATTTAGGAGAAAACTTTTCAAAAACATCCTTATCGTTTTCCACACCCCAAAGCCCCAATTTATTTTGCTGAGCTACTTTTTCCGCTTCAAAAAATGAGGTATCTATTTCATCTGTTGATGTTGCATACACAAAAGCATAACCATTTTTTATCATTTCTAGATTTATATGAGTGGTTCCTACATAAACCTCCCCTAACAGTCGTTGATATTGATCTTCTTTATTGTTCGTCCTATATTTAACGACAATTTCCTTTTTTAAAACAAGACTAGACAAAAAACTTTGAGCTTCTTTAGCGAATTTTTCAGAAAGATTTTGATCATGGTAAATTTCTGGGCAATTAATTCCTAATAATCTAACTTTAAGCCCAATTTCTAAATGAATGGTATCCCCGTCTGGAATGAAACTAACAATTCCTTTTTCTTCAGCAATATTGCTAACATTTTCAGATGGTGTATTTTTGGAACTTTTGATTTTTTTTTCAGTCTTTTCAATTTTTACAGAATCTTTAGCAAGCCTTTCAGGTTTGTGCTCTAGAAAGAAGCGACTAAATAATGCAATACCAATTGCAATCAAAACACCAAAAAAATATCTAACAATATTTGTCACATCAAACTTCATCACCATATACCTTTGTAATTACTTGGCAAAACATTCCATTTTTTACCATAAACATGAACTTCAAAAACTTCTTTTTTCTCTTTATGCACAACACCGCCGCTTAAAACCCAAGCCAAAATACTACCTTTATAGTTTTTAGTATTAAAGCCTTCTTTTTTTAATTTTTCGGCATAATGCCCACTTCGCACACCAATTGTACAATAGGGAACAAGAAGTGTATCTTTGAATTTAGCCTTATCTTTTTCAAATTCTTCTTTAGAAATAGCACCTGGAATAATAGAAACTTTTTGTTCTGATGCCGAACGCACATCAATCAGCGTAATAATAATTTTACTATTTTTTATTTCATCCGTTGTAATTTCAGAAATATTTTTAAATTCATTTTTGTATTCATCGTACAATTCATATACTTTATTAAGCTTAGCTTGATTTTCTTTGGATACATCTGTAGCAAGCTCAATAATATTTAAGTAAACCACTAGTGTTAATACGAATATTTTTGTAACCATTTTTTTATTTCTGTGTTATTAGTTTTTTCTACAACCGAATGTAATTTAATCAAATCTTCTTTAACATCAATATCAAACGCTAGGGGCAAAAGAAAACAAGTAGCATTTAGTTCTTTGATAATTTGAATTGTATCCGCAAAAACAGTGGACTGCCCCCATTTAGGTCCTTCAAAAACTTTTGCATTACACTTATTTTGACCAATTAAAACATACCCTCCATCAGTCGCTGGTTGTATCACAATATCATGCGTGTTCAAAGCATTAAAGGCTTCATTTATATATTCAGCCGTTAATGAAATACAATCACTACCTATCAACAATACTTTTTGATTATTTAGACAATTGCTTTTAAATACATTCGCCATTTTTTCACCTAAATCACACCCTATCTGGTGTTGAACGGTTACATTTCTACAATTAATTTCCACAAAATCTGATTGCGTGCAATCAATTGGGATGTACAAAAAAATTTGATCTGCACTTGAAGCACGGCTCTCATTTAAAATATAGTTCAACATAATTTGGGATAATTCAGCAGCAGCAAAACTGCCGATGGAGGCTGCCAATCTTTTTTTAGTTTTGCCAGGAATTGGTGGTTTTGCAAATATACAAAGAATATTCATAGTGGCAAACACCCAAAAATGTAGGATGCAACAGGTTCAGGTTTGTTGCATCATACAAATAAAATGAATATTTAAAAATTTGCAGATACCATTTTTTCAAGTTTAATTAAATCTTCTGCAAACTTACGAATTCCATCACTTAATTTTTCTACCGCCATTTGATCTTCATTGTGAAGCCAGCGGTATTGGCTTTCATTTAAAGTCAATTTTTCAATATTTTGCGATTTAGCATTTGCAACAGATAGTTTTTGTACAATCGGTTCATTTGATTTGCTTAAATCCTCTAACAACTTTGGTGAAATTGTTAAATAATCGCAACCTGCTAGTTCGGTTATTTCGCTTACATTCCTAAAGCTTGCACCCATAACTATAGTTTTATAATCATATTTTTTATAATAATTATAAATTGTCGAAACGGATTTAACACCTGGGTCTTCGGCTGGGGTATAATTTTCCACTTTATCGCGTGCTTTGTACCAATCCATAATTCGACCTACAAAAGGCGAAATCAAAGTTACTTTGGCTTCGGCACAAGCAACAGCTTGGGCAAAACTAAAAAGCAATGTTAAGTTACACGAAATGCCTTCTTTCTCAAGCTCTTCTGCCGCCTTGATACCTTCCCAAGTACTAGCAACTTTAATCAAAACTCGTTTGCGATCAATTTTTGCTTTTTCGTATAAGTCAATAATTTCGCGAGCCTTTTTTAAAGTTCCCACTCGATCAAAAGAAAGCCTAGCATCAACTTCCGTCGAAACTCTACCTGGTACTATTTTTAAAATTTCGATTCCAAAATTCACAGCAAGTTTATCCATTAACACTGAGATTTGTTCTTTTTTGCTACCACCTTTTGCCTTAGCATAGGCGCTTGCTTCTTCAACTAATCCTTTATATTGAGGCATTTGAGCTGCCGCATAAATTAGAGAAGGGTTAGTTGTTGCATCTCTTGGAGTAAATTTTTTCATAGTTTCAAAATCACCGGTATCGGCAACAATGGTTGTAAGCTTTTTTAATTGTTCTAATTGGTTCATAAGAACTCCTTTAAGTTATCTATATTTTTTATAGTAATTGATCAAACCATTTGTTGAAGCATCATGGGATTGCACAACATCTTTATTTGTTAGTTCTGGTAAAATTATCTTTGCCAACTGTTTGCCTAACTCTACACCCCATTGGTCATAACTGCAAACATTCCATAGAATCCCTTGAGCGAAAATTTTATGTTCGTACATTGCAATTAATGAACCTAAAGATCTTGGCGTTATTTTTTTAACGAATATGGAATTTGTTGGTCGATTGCCTTCAAAAACCTTATGAGGTGCTATTAATTTCTTTTGTTTTTTACTCATTTTTTCATTCTCTAGCTCTTTATTAACTTCGTCCAAAGATTTACCATTCATTAATGCTTCTGGTTGTGCGAAAAAATTAGACAATAATTTTTCATGATGGTCACCGATACGATTTAGCGGTGTTACAGAAGCAATAAAATCAGCAGGAATCAGTTTAGTGCCTTGATGAATCAATTGATAGAACGCATGTTGACCATTTGTACCTGGTTCCCCCCAAATGATTGGGCCTGTACTAATGGAAACTTTTTTGCCTTTTCGATCAATATATTTACCGTTTGATTCCATATCGCCTTGTTGAAAATAGGCTGCGAATCGATGTAAATATTGCTCATAAGGCAAGATTGCTTGAGTTTCTGCCTCATAAAAATTATTATAAAGAATACCATTTAGTGCTAAAATCACGGGAATGTTTTTGTGATAATCAGATTCTCTAAAATGATTATCCATTTCATGAGCCCCTTCTAAAAATTGGCAAAAATTGTCATAACCAATACTTAATACGATGGGCAAACCAATTGCAGACCATATGGAATAACGCCCGCCGACCCAATCCCAAAACCCAAACATATTTTTAACATCAATACCGAATTCCTTAACTTTTTTATCATTTGTAGAAATGGCAACAAAGTGTTTAGCCACACTCAAATTATCTCTAGATTTATTCAACAACCACTTTTTAGCAGATTCAGCATTTGTAAGTGTTTCTTGGGTAGTAAAAGTTTTTGAAGCAACAATAAAAAGTGTTGTTTCAGGGTTTAAGTTTTTTACGGTTTCTGCAAAATGAGTTCCGTCAATATTCGATATAAAATGAAATTGCAAATTAGGTTGTTTATAAAATTTTAACGCTTCCGTTACCATCATTGGCCCTAAATCAGAGCCTCCAATACCAATATTCACAACATCGGTTATAGGTCGATTCGTATACCCCTTCCAGTTACCAGATCTTACTTTTTCAGAAAAATCATGGATCTGTTTTAACACATTGTTAATACCAGTCATGACATTAACACCATCTACCATAATTGGCTTATTGCTTCTATTTCTTAAGGCGGTGTGCAATACAGCCCTATTTTCAGTGATGTTAATTTTTTTTCCCGAAAACATATTTTCGATTTCGGTTTTTAAATCGGCATCTTTGGCAAGCTGCAATAAATGTTGCCAACGGTTTTCATCAATTAGATTTTTTGAATAATCTAAAAAAACTTCACCTGCACTAATCGAATATTTTTCGAATCTTTTTTTATCTTTAGCAAACTCCCCTTTCAAAGAAAATGGTTGTTTGGTTAATTTTTTAAGTTCCTTCCAGCTATTTGATTTTTGTATATTCATATAACCTCAAGTAAAAAACTATTTAATGTCAATAACTTCTGCTTCTTTTTCTTTAATGTTTGTATTGCCCGTATTTGGTTGAAAATTTGAATAAAAACGAAAAGACATATTTTTTTTAAGGTGTTTTGCCAAAATTGGCTTTGTGATTTTTCTCACAAAAGGGATTAAAAGCAAAAGGCCTATAAGATCGGTAATAAAACCTGGCGTCATTAAGAGTACGCCTCCAATTAAAATCAATACTCCATCGCCGAGTTTATCTAGGGGCAATTTGCCTTGTTGTAGTTCATTTTGAAATTCACCTAAAACTCTAAAACCTTCTCTTTTGAAAAGAGCTCCGCCAAGCAAAGCCGTCAAGATACAAAGAAAAATTGCCCCTAAAATTGTTAGATATTTTGCTGATAATACCACTAAATAAACATCGACAAAACTAACCACCATAATAGTAAGAACAATTTTACCTAGCATATTTATGATTGTCTCTCTACTTTAACTTTTTCAGGTATCACTTCTGGCGTAACAGGAAAGTTCGTGTTTTTTGCCATGCCTGCTGTCATTATACAAATGGCAGTTTCATCTAGCCCTTCTAAACCTAACAATAAATTTATTTCATCGTCGTAAAAAGCACCTATTTCGCAACAGCCAATATCAAGAGCCTGACAGGCAATTGTCGCATTTTGTAATATTTGCCCACACTCCAAATATACATAGCGATAGGCTCGTTGAGCAAAACGCCAAGTAATTCTATTAAATACCCCTGTCCAAATAAAACAAACGGGTGCATCCCCTACAAACTCCTGCCCCATACAAGCATTCACTAAACCAATTTGAAATTGATCTTGGATCAACAAATCAAGGGCATGAGCCCGAACATTATAATGATATAAACCTTGCGGGTAATCACCTGCCTTATTTATCACAACATAAGTCTCAATCGGGTGCAAAGCCCCAGCGGAACCAACGGCCCTTAATTCTACACCTTTAACCCGTGCTGTAATGCCTTGTGCTGCCCATAGTATTTTTGATAATTGGTGGGGTTTTAAATCATCCGTCGTATATTCTCGTATACTTCTACGGTGAATAATCGCATCAAATGTTGGCGTCATATTTTTTGTATTTGTGGAAGGCAAAACATATTGTTTAACTTCACGATATTCTTTGTATTGTGGCTCTCTTTCTTTGTTAGTAATATGTGGAGCCATATAATTGCGATGATATTTTGTGAGTTCTAAAAATGCCTCACCAATATTATCTCTTGTAATTTTTGCAGCCATCTTCCATTTACCTTTTTAACGAGTTGTAAGCACTTGACTTGCAAGAGTATCAGCTACTTTTTTGCCACAAAGATTTTCAACCAATTGCAATGCAAATGCTAAGGAAGTTCCTGGCCCTTGACTGGTAGTGATTTTACCATCGACCACTATTTGTTTATTTTCATATAATGCACCATTTAAGTTTTTTACGCTGTCTGGGTAATGCGTAATCTTTTTACCGCTTACAATACCATGATTGCACAAAACCATTGGAGCAGCACAAATCGCACTAATCCATTTTGATTGCGATAATTGATTTTTTAGAGCCTTAGCGACATAAGGGGAATCATTCAAATTAGTTGAACCAGGTAAACCCCCAGGTAAAATTACCATGTCGTATGAATTTATTTGAGAATCACTCACAGCATCTTTTGCAAGAGCATCTGCTATGACTTCAACCCCATGAGAACCAATAACGGTTTTTTTTTCTTGTATACTAGCTGTAAGGACAGACACATTCGCTCGGCGCAAAATGTCAATTATCGTAATTGCTTCTATTTCCTCAAAACCTTCCGCCAAAAATACCAGCACTTTGCTCATTTCTTACCCTTTTCATTTAGTTCAAATTTTTGTCATTTATAAGTGTTCCATTATATAAAACAATGTTAAAAGGTGAAAAACTTACCTATCCAGAATGCTTTTATATAGATAACAAATTTATCTAATTTTTGAATTTTCTTAGTTTTCTACTTGAAATTTATTTATTAAAAAAATTACTGCCATAGCGTTAAATTAAAATATTTTTATTTACATTATGAAAACTATTGGCTCATTTTGATGATTTTAATAAGAATAAAAGCTCTACTTAATTAATATCACCCACCTAGTGAAACCAAACTATTTTCCCCCATGAATTTAACCATCTTTTTGCCTTATAAATTTAAATAAAATACATAAACATCATGTTTTAAATATACTATCGGGCTAATTTTAAAAATAGAGTGAAACGACTACATTATCTAGGGAGTAAAAATGGCACTAGAAATGCCTAAAAATTTTGCCTTTCTTGAGAGAGAAACCGCAATTTACGATGCTTGGGAAAAAAATAATTTATTTAAGACTCAACCTAACCCCAATAAAAAACCATATACCATTGTGATTCCGCCACCAAATGTTACAGGTGTATTGCACATGGGTCATGCTTTAAACAACACATTGCAGGATATTCTTATTCGTTGGCGACGAATGCAAGGTTATGAAGCTTTATGGCAGCCAGGCACAGACCATGCAGGTATTGCCACTCAAAGCGTTGTGGAAAATAAACTTTACGAAGAGCAGCAAAAAACTCGTTTTGATATTGGCCGAGAAGATTTGGTCAAAATGATTTGGGATTGGAAAAATAAATATGGTGGAACCATTGTCAATCAATTGCGACGATTAGGTTCATCTTGTGATTGGTCACGAGAACGATTTACTATGGATGCTGGGTTATCGCAAGCTGTTAGAGAAGTATTTTGTGGTCTTTATGAGAAGGGTTTAGTTTATCGAGGAAGCAGAATAACAAACCGATGCCCCAAATTAGGGACATCACTTGCGGACGATGAAATCGATTATAAAACGGTAAAAGGTAATTTATGGACATTTCGCTATTTCACTAAAGACAAATCTGCCTATATTGATATTGCAACAACGCGACCTGAAACTATGTTAGGAGATGTAGCAGTTGCTATAAACAAGGATGATACGCGCTGGAATAAATTATTAGGCCAATCGGTTATTTTGCCTTGTAATGGCCGAGAAATACCAATCATTGCCGATGATTATGTTGACCCTAAGTTTGGTACTGGCGCTGTAAAAGTAACCCCCGCCCACGACCCAAATGATTACGAAATAGGGTTGCGCCATAATTTAATACCAATTTTGATAATGAATAACGATGGCACAATCAATGAAAATGGCAGCCAATACAAAGGCTTGAATCGCTTTGTATGCAGAAAAAAATTAGTAGCTGATTTGAAAGAATCTGGGCATTTAATTGAAGTGAAAGAGCATGAAAATAATGTAGGGCATTGCTACCGTACTGGCGATGTTGTAGAGCCTATTCTTTCAAAGCAGTGGTTTGTAAAAATGAAACCTTTAGCCGAAAAAGCGCGCAAAGCAACAGATGAAGGCCAAGTTAAATTTCACCCAGAGCGATGGGAAAAGGTTTATTTAAGTTGGATCGATAATGTTCGTGATTGGTGTATTTCGAGGCAAATTTGGTGGGGGCATAGAATTCCTGTTTGGTATTGTAATGATTGTAATTTTGAAAATATTTCAAAAACTACTGACCCTGAAAAATGCATTAAATGTTCGTCTAAAAATATAATTCAAGATACAGATGTTTTAGATACTTGGTTTAGTTCTGCGCTTTGGCCTTTTTCAACTTTAGGTTGGCCAAATAAAACAAATGATTTGGCATATTATTACCCAACTTCCACATTGATTACTGATCGAGGAATCATTTATTTTTGGGTTGCAAGAATGGTGATGATGGGGTTAGAGTTTATTGAAAAACCACCTTTTAAAGATGTTTACATTCATGGAACGATTTTAGACGAAAAAGGTGAAAAAATGTCTAAATCAAAAGGCAACGGTATCGACCCAATTGAAATGATTGAAAAGTATGGTGCTGATGCGGTTCGTTTTTCATTGATAATGCTCACTACGGAAGGTCAAGATCTCAAATTAGCTAAAACAAAATTTGAAATGGGGAGAAACTTCACAAATAAAATTTGGAATGCTGCTCGCTTTGTTTTATTAAGTTTGGAGCAATGCCCAAGGCTTGAAAGTTGGAAACCAGAAGATGCCAATTTGTTAGTCGACCGTTGGATATTAACTAAACTAAACAGTGTAATAAAATCCGTAACGGATTATTTAGAATTATTCAAATATAACCAAGCCTTGGATACTGCCTATTCATTCATGTGGGATGATTTTTGTGATTGGTATGTGGAATCCGTCAAAAAACGAATTTCTGCTGGTGATCGTTCGGCCGCAAGTGTATTAGCTTATTGTATGAAAAATATTTTAAAATTGTTACATCCATTTGTTCCTTTTGTAACAGAAGAGTTATGGCAACAATCTCAGACATTTATTGGCTCTTCTGGGTCGCTTATGGCACAAGCATGGCCTGAACCAACAGCATTTGACGACTCCATTGCGCTACAAAAAGTAGAAATGTTAAAAGAAATTGTACGGATTACTCGAAATGTAAAAGCGAGTTATAATGTGGCGGCTAAAAAAGAAATACCAGAGGTTTCAGTTTGTATCTCTTCGAGTGATTTTAAAGATGCAGTTGAAAAGAACAAAAACTTTATTATGGAAATGGCACATACGACAAGCGTTTCAGTCATTGAAAAAGATAAAATTACCGAAAACGCAAGTCGTACACTTTTACTTGATATTGGTGAAGTCATTATACCTCTAAATGATTTAATAGATAAAGAAGCTGAAATCGAAAAATTAAATAAACAATTAGAAACAGCAATAGCAAAAGAAAAAAGCATTGAAGCAAAATTGGCTAGTGAAATTTTCACTTCAAAAGCACCTTTACCAATTGTGGAACGAGAAAGAAACAATTTAAAAGAAACTCGTGATGCCATAATTAAAATTAAAGAACAAATTGTTTTTTTTGAAAATCAAAAATAACAAAACCAAGACAGGTTAAGGCCTGTCTTGGTTTTCTCTATTAGTTCGGTTTTATAATATGGCAACAAATTTTTCAGATGATGATTTAAACTATATACAAAAAAACATCTCTAAATCTTCACCGGAATCAATTGCTTCACACCTAAAAATTACGACAAAAGATTTTTATTTAGCAAGAAAAGGCTTAACTGGCCAAGAACTGCCCTCTTTTTTTATAATTCATCGAATGGCTATTCTCGGAATCTATTCAAAGTTAGTGATTTTCTTTCTTCTATACCTATTACTTTCTAACACGGTATTTCACGATGGCAAAGGTGTTGAGCAATTAAAATATATTGTTCCGAGTGCTACTTTTTTGTTATCGCTTTTTTTTCTAAAATTTATTTTCTATAAGTTCACACAAATAGAACAGAGCCCTTTTGATTTGATTTTTATATCAATTCAATGTTTTGCCTTTATTTTAAGCCAAATATTAAAACAGGAACCTGTTTTTTTTGCTATAGCAATCATTATGCTTTTGAGTTTTATTGTATATTATTTAACACTCCATGTAGTTCTTGAAAAGGACTTGGTATTGCTACTAAAATTTTTGCCCTTTGCAACGCTTTGCTTTTTTATTTTTGTAATAAATTTCCCGCATTTATTTATTTCAAAAACCAATCTGCAGCTCTTAAGTCTAATTTCTATCCCACTTTTAATTTGTTTTTTAATTTATTCACAAAAATCACTTGTAACATTATTTTATGGAGCGATGCTAGGTTGTTTGTCTGCTATATACTGTTTAAGTTTTCATTTTTCAAAAGATATATGGTATCTTTTACAGGTTTCAATTGTTTTTGTGGGCACTATTGTTTTACTAAAATTGTTTTTAAAAAATCAAATCATCGTGAATCCAAAGTTTTATTTATCGATAGTTATGATTCCCATATTTTTTATTCTAACCTTTAACTTATTTCCTCCACTTTCCTTCCAAAACCCATTATCGTTACAACAATCGCAAAGTTACTTTGCACAGATTCACCTATATATTAATTCTCATTTTTTAATTTTTGTTTTTTTCAGTTCTATTATCGTTGCCTATTTTCTTTGGCATGGCTATAGAATTATAAAAGATGCGGACTGCTTCTCGGAAAAAATATTTGCCAGTTTAAGTCTTCCAATGACTATTTCGCTAATTCTAATGTTAAATTTTGTAACCCTATGGGAAGAATTAGTTTTTTGTTTGATTATATTTGGCTTTTTAGCCGGCTTTATTAGCAGACAATTTTATTATTATCTACCCGATGATAAAAATACGCGCGTCAAATTTAAAAAGAAAACTGATCTTTCACCCAAGCCATCCTTTGCTTTAAGTATAATTATATTAATGGGAACACTTTGGTTTATTGTGGGAATAAACTTATAAAATTATGTGATTTATTAACAGAATTGGCTTTCAAAAGTCACCCTATTTTCAGATGACTTTTTACTTGACCGATTTATCTTGTTGGTGTAGATGTAGATGGCTGACTATCCATTAGCCCTGCATTCAATATAGGAGCTAATTTTTCCATTTGGAATAAGCTTACAAGGGATGAACCTTGGAAAGATGGTTTAGCACAATCTGCTTCATTTTCATATAAGCATACAAATTTAGGGGAAGACAATACATTTGAATTCTTAACTTGCTTGATAATGTTTTCAACATTTACACCTAAAATTCTCATATCAAAAAACAAATATTGAGGGTTATGTAAACCTAAGTTTAACCCAACTAAGAATTCAGTGTCTGCTGTTTTTACATCTAATTCTGGCATATTATTACCACTACCAACGCGGTTTGCCAATGTTACATCACTAGTTACTAGCAAAACTCTAGCTTTTAGATTTTTGTTACCATCAAATTTTGGTGGAAAAGCATCTATTAAAGAAATTCCTAGTACAGAGCAAATTTCTTGGGCTAATTCCAACTTTACTTGTCTTTTGCCATTCAGTATCAAAGAAAGATAACTAGGTGAAATATTAATACTACTAGCAAGTTCTTTCGCTGTTATACCTTTACGGCTTAACCATTCTCTTATTTTGTTGTTACCCATACCGTAATGTGTCATAGAAAATACCTCAATATTATTAAATCTCTTTCATGCCATATTCTTGATTATACCTCACAAGTTTAATTTTCAATATGCAAAAATTGCCTGTTGAAAAAAAATATATGAAAATAATATCAAAAAACTCACAAATCCTTTAATTCTGCCTCTAATGCCTTTAGAAAAAAGCCAAACTGCGATAAATTTTTGGGGTTTGACTCAACCAATTGCTTATGAGCTTGATGAATAAGTTTAATTCTTTCCATATCAGAGATGTTGAAATTAGTAATCTTTTCAAAAGTTAAATTAGCTGGTAAACTTAAAGTATTGCCAATTTTAACGATTTCCAGTACACCTAACATAGTTAATAAATCTCTAACTTTCTCATTTACTTGAATTAATAGTAACTCACCCTTAATCGCCTTTAACCGATCATCAATAACGACTAATGAACCCATAAAAGTACTGTCGAGACCGATGCAGTTAGCAAAGTCGACAATAATTTTTTTATGTCCGTTTTTGATGGATTCACCACAAATCTCCATGAATAAATGCACATTATTCATTGAGCCTCTTCCATCAATTTTAAAAATACTAATATCTTTTAAACAAGTGTATAAAATCGGATCGTTTGTTGCCTTGTCCGCTGGCATAAGTTTATTTGTAAACCTCAAAAAGTTAATTAGCTAAAGTCAGTTATTTTGATTTTTCTGCTTCCGCTTTTCTTTGTTTTTCAATTTTTTCTGCTTCTTCATTAGCTTTAATTCGTTCTTTACGAATTCTTTCAGCTTCTTTTCTTTTCTCTTCAGCATCTTTTAAGATAGCTTTTCTTTCTTCTTCTTTAGCTTTTTCTGCTGCTTGGGCTTTAGCTTTTTCTTCAGCCTCTTTTTTCTTTTGATCTTCTTTTGCCTTCTTATCAGCCGCTTCTTTTTCTTTCAAAGCTTGCGCATTCTTTTTATCTTGTTCGTCTTTTGCTTTTTTATCAGCATCTTCTTTGGCTTTTTTATCGGCGGCTTCTTTTTCTTTTAGGGCTTTAGCATCGTCTTTGGCTTTTTTATCAGCAGCTTCCTTTGCTTTTTTGTCTGAGGCTTCTTTCTCTTTTGCTAGAGCAGCTTGTTGGGCCTTTTGAGCTTTTTGTGCTTCTAAAGCTTTGGCGTCTTCTTTGGCTTTTTTGTCTGCATCTTCTTTAGCTTTTTTATCAGCATCTTCTTTGGCTTTTTTATCAGCGGCTTCTTTTGCTTTTAGGGCTTTAGCATCGTCTTTAGCTTTTTTATCAGCAGCTTCCTTTGCTTTTTTGTCTGAGGCTTCTTTCTCTTTTGCTAGAGCAGCTTGTTGGGCCTTTTGAGCTTTTTGTGCTTCTAAAGCTTTGGCTTCTTCTTTGGCTTTTTTGTCTGCATCTTCTTTGGCTTTTTTATCAGCGGCTTCCTTTGCTTTTTTGTCTGAGGCTTCTTTCTCTTTTGCTAGAGCAGCTTGCTGGGCCTTTTCAGCTTCTAAGGCTTTGGCATCATCTTTGGCTTTCTTATCTGCATCTTCTTTAGCTTTTTTATCAGCAAGTTTCTTTGCTTCAGCTTCTCTGTCTTCTTTTTCTTTATTTTTTATTTCTTCTTCTTTTTTGGCCTTGGCAGCTTCATTTGCCTTTTTCTTTTCTTCCTTTTCTTTTAATTCATTAGCCTTTTTTATTCTGGCTTCTTCTTCTTTTTTTGCAGCTGCATTTTCGCGCGCTTTTTCTTCTTCAATTTTATTAATTCTATCTAACTCTTCTTTTTTCTCTTTTTCTCTAGCAATTCTTTTTTTCTCTTCTAATCTAGCATTTTCTGCGGCTTCTTTTTCTGCGGCTTTCGCAGCCTCTTTAGCTGCTTTATCATTATTCTCTACAGGTTTTGGCTCAACTTTTTTCTCAGGCTTTGCTGCTTCAGTTTTTTGAATAGGAGCTGCTGCTTTTTTCTTAGCTTCTAAATCTCTGTTCTTTTTATCTTCTAAATCAGCTCTTAATCTTTTTACATCTTCAGCCTGTTGCTTATCCAAACCTGCAGCTTCTAAAGACTTTAATTGAGATTCCGTTTCAGCAAACATACCAAGTTGAAGATACACATATGCCAAATGATATTGAATCTCAACAGTGCTTTTTGTTTTGTGTGCCTTTTCAAGTATTGGTAAGGCTCCTTGGTAATCTTTATTCATAGCGAGTGACCAACCATGTATGTCATAACTATCAGCAACATAAATCTTTTGCTTTTCAGCCAAACTTACAGATTTAGAGGCTGTCGTAATCGCTAAACCAATGTTTTTTTGATTTTTTACATACTCGCGAGCTAATAAAACATGCGTTTCTGCATTTTCTTGGTCCATACCATTATACTTAACAAGTGTTTCAATGGCCTTGCCACTTTGTTTGGTATCAACATAAGCTTTCGCCAAATAATAATGCGCCATTTTTTCATTAGGTAATTTAACACTAGCATTGACTAAATGTTTAATGGAATCAGTTGCTTTACCACTTAAGTACAATGTAACACCCAAATACAGTTCTGATTCGGCATGGTTTGGATCAACAGCTAAAGCTTTTGTAAACCAGGCAACGGCTACAGGGTGTTGCTTTAAATGAACATGATTATCAAGACCTAATGTATATAACGCACCAAAATTTTTAGGCTCAATTGCAACTATTCTCTCATTAACACTAACTGTTTTTTCGTAATTTTTAGCTTCTCTATAAATTTTGTCTAATGCTTTAAGTGGGCTTAATTCTTGAGGTTTGATACTGGCTGCTTTTTCGTAACTTACAATTGCATCTTTTGGTTTATTCATACGATAGTTTAGCACATTGGCTTTGTGCATATAGGCTTTATAATAATTCGGATCCAAAGCAATGGCTTTATCAAATTTGTCGATTGCATCAACTTCTGATTTCGGGCGAGTCTTCCATTCTTCCAAAACACGACCCCACAAATAATAAGACTCAGCATCTTTATCATTGATTTGATTTATTGTGGCATTAAATTCGCGGTCAGATTGCATTAAAGCATTATCTCTCTCTTTGGCATTTTTCTCAACCAAAGCGATTTTTAACAATTGATGAGCCATATTTTTATGAAGAGAAAAATTGTCTACACCATCTTTTAAATTAATGGCTCGACGATACATTTCTTTAGCCACATCATACTCGTTTAAAGCATTGTAAATTTCACCTAGCAAGGCATAGGGACGAATATCGTCTGCATCTAAACGGTTCGCATTAATACAATTCGCTTCCGCAAGCTTGTACATCTCAAGCTTAATAAGAATAGTCGCATAACACAAAATAACTTCTTTGTCTTTTGTAGATACAGCCAAAGCTTTTTCGCAATATATTTTTGCTTCTGCAAATTTGCCTTCGTTCAATTGTGCAAGCGCCATTAAATAATTACTTCTACCAGATTTACCATTAATCTTTAACGCTTCTGCTAAAGACAAAATCGCTTCCGCATTTTTACCTTGTTTGATTTGAACATCGCCTAAAAGTTCGTAAACAGAGCTTTTTTCAATATTACTTAAATCAAAAGTTAGCGATTCTTTATATTCAATTTCTGCATGCGACAAATTAATCCCAATATTTGCAACAGCACCTTTCTCTGTAGAGGAGGCACTAGGATTGTCACCATAATGATATTTGTCACCCAAACGAATATGATAAAGAGCTTCTTCACTCAAAGCATTTTTATCTAAAACTTTGATGTCCAATATTTCGATCCAAGGTTGATCTTGATAGTCATTCGTTACTAAACCAGTGATTTGAATTCTTTGATACTTTTTTAATTTACCAACTATGGTGGCATTATTAGAAGATTTTTTTACAAAAAGAAGAGGCAAAAATAATTTTAACCCGTCTTTCTGCCACAACTTAACTTCATCTGGCCAAACAGCTAAATTGATGTATTCGGAAAGATCATACTTGGTGTGAAACACACGACTCAAATTCCCTGTTTGCGTGAATTTTGCATTAAATCGAATTGTGGAATTTTTAAAGAGACTAGGTGTCTCTAAAACTTTGGCAAGTTCAACATCATTGATTTTTTTCTTATCAATCTCTTGCTGTATGTCACCAAAAATTAGATCTTTTGCTTGAGTTGTGTTAAATAAAATAGAGCTAAAAATTAAAAAAATTAATGCATTTTTTTTCATAGTTACCACCAGCTAAATCCTGTTAAACTGTTAAGTTACATGTAGTGAAGATGTAAGTATACCTGATTGCTAAAAAATTAAAGATATTTACAAAAGATTACTATCAGAAATATAAAAATACATTAAGATTAGCATTTAATTTTAAGTTTACACATTGAAAAGTCACTAAAACCCATGAAAATTTCATTTTTACTGCAAAACTGCCTAAAAATTTCCATTATTTTCACTTTTTTTTTGTTGATTTCTTGTAAAAAAAATAGTGAAACAGAAGAAGAAAAAAAATTAAAAAAAGAAATTGAAACTTTTATGAAGCTCGATTTTGACCATATTCAAAAGGTTTTTCATATTTCTGAAACCGAAGCATTTGAAAGAAGCATAAAAGATAAATGCAAATTGCTGGATATTACGATTCGTAGCTTTTACTCTATTGCCGAAACTAAAAAATTCAGCTTTTTAAGTGTAAAAGAAATTAAACTTGATCTATTAGGCGAATATAAAGACATCAACAGTTTCATCAGATTCTTTAAAGAAAACAACAAATATGTAGGTATCAAAGAATTAATAATTAATAGCCAACAAACTGGCTTTCATAATGCTAAAATCACCATTGAAGTTTTAGTTAAAAATTATCTAGACAGAGATTTCATGCCTGCAGCCATAAGCACTTTAGCTGGCCTAGACACAGAAACTGTTGCTATTTTAAATGCCAGCGTTAAAGTTTATAAGTCTCGTTATACACTAGTCAACAGGCTTTTAACAATCGAAAAAATAAGGTGGCCAAATAAAATTATGTGCCTAACAAAAATGCCTGACAAATGCTATGTCGCAAAACTTCAATATTTAAGAACCTATCACGAAGAACAACTTAAGATCGATGTTATTGCAGAAAACTCAAGCGATACCATTAAGAAAGTAAATGCGTTTTTTGATTCTTCTCAGGAACTCAAAGGGGAACTTAAAAGTTATGCGAAAAGAGATAAGCCTGAAGAAATTAGTTCAGGCCTTGTAGGGCTGTCATTTATCTATCAAAAATAAAACTATTAGTCTTCAATTTGTGAATTAACAAAACTCTTAATCATTTCCTCTACTTTATCTAATCTTTTTACTAACTCTACATATTCCTTTTGCATATCTATCGTTTGTCTCTCTGTGGTGCGAATTCTTATCATTCGATCAATTACTTCACCAAGCGTCCAATTTGAAAAATCTTCTTTCATCATTAACTCCTAACTTCTTTTAATTTACAATTTTAACTTTTATTTTACTTAGCTCAAATTCCTTCTTATACTTTTGAGCTTCTTCTAAACTAACGCCAGAAATAATTAAATCTCCCGTTCTTTTTACTCTCTGCAAGGATTCTGATTCAGGTATACCCAAAATCCCCGACAGTATTTTTGAAGCCTTTATTTTATCATTTAAACTACTGATTACACCTATTTCTAAGCCATATACTTCTTTCGAAACAGGCTCTTCCTCATAGGCGACTGCTAAACCATAACTTGCTTCATCCATGTCGAATTGTTCAATGTAATTAATCGCTTCATTTCCTCTTGCACTTTGCGATACTACATCAACACTTTCACCAACTTCCAACAACTTCTCCACTATTTCTTCATCAAAATCTTCCGTATCAACAGAATGCGCTATAAACTCCTCGTTGACAAGTGGCACAGACCCATTCGTCTCATCCAAATCTGTTAATTCCTCAATTTCATCCAATTCAACCGCATCTATTATTTCGCTTTCATCTTCAAGTTTAGCAACCTTTGTTCCTTCTACATTAATATTTCCGCCTAATGGAAATTTTATGCTCTCATTTTCAATACGCAAACTTATTTGATATCTCAATTCTAACCCACAAGATGGGCAATGATTCATTAAATTTACGAAATCTGGAACCGATTCGATGATTTGTTCGACCGGAATCCCATTTAATTTAATACCTTTTGGCCAATTTACTTTAGAAATAGGGCCAGATTCCATACTAATTAAAATAGGAAATCCAAAGGATTCCATTGGGGCTAATAAACCTTTAATTTTTCTAGCTATTGCGTAATTTTTGACCTCAAAAACCACAAATGGCATCATCTGTATTAAATTACTACTTTTGTCTTCAGGGATTCCCATCAGTCTAGAAAACATCTTAATGCCATTATTCATATCTGGCCGAGCTAACTTAAGAATGATGATTTTGTAATTTTCCAATGAAAAGGCTCTCCTAAAAACCTCTAATTGTAATCCCTAAAAAGTGCTGTATAGTAGAGTATATTAAACAAGAATCAAGATGTAATTAATAGGCTTTTCTATTATAAACAGCCTTTTTTTCGATAATACAGGATATTTAGTGCCTATTTTTGCAGATATCGTAATAGATAAACCCCTTAAACAAACTTTTCAATATTCGGTACCTGAACGCCTAGAAAGTTTACTCAAAATTGGCAATTTTGTAAAAATTCCATTTGGGGCTAAAGAAGAAATTGGCCTTGTTGTTAATTTTTCATCAAATCCACTTTGGGATGTTGCCAAAATTAAAAAAGTCATAGAGATAATAAACCCGCAAATCATAGTTCCAAACCATCTTTTAACGCTCACAAAATGGATATCAGATTACTATGAGTCATCTTGGGGGGAGGCGCTTTTTGCAGCAACCCCTACCAGCTTGCGCAAAAAAAGCATCAAACAAATCAAAGCCCTTAGTATTAACACCGCATTGCCAATTGAGGCAAGCAATGAAAATCAACGCAAAATACTTGAATTTTTAGCGAATAAATCCGAGCCAATACCTGCAACCTATCTTTTAGGCAAAATGCAATTTTCAGGCTCATCTATCAAAACGCTTCTTCAACAAAACAAAATATTGTTATCAACCATAGAAGATGGTTTTCAGGAAGATTTTTTTGATACAGGAAAGCCCGTGATAGAGAGGCCACTTGTTTTGAACGATGAACAAAATAATGCCGTTGAAAAAATCTCAAAATCTTTACTTCAAAATATTTTTAAGGTTTTTTTATTACATGGTATTACAGGTAGTGGCAAGACTGAAGTGTACCTTCAAATTATTCAAAAATGTATTGAATTAGGTAAACAGGCAATCGTTTTAGTTCCAGAAATTGCACTAACACCTCAAACCGTAGCAAGATTTAAGAATCGGTTTAACAAAATCGCCATCATGCATAGTAGCTTATCAGAAACGCAAAGAATATCAGAATGGCGTAAAATGCAAATGGGAGAAATCAATATTGTTGTGGGTGCCCGCTCGGCTATATTTGCACCTCTAACACAAGTGGGTATTATTATTATAGATGAAGAACATGATGGTAGTTATAAACAAGACCGTACCCCGCGTTATAACGCACGCGATTTAGCTATTGTTCGTGGCAAAGAATCAGGGGCACTTGTTTTATTGGGTTCGGCAACCCCTTCACTTGATACTTGGCAAAATACTAAAACAGGTAAATATGAATTAGTCTCCATCAATAAAAGAGCAGGTCAAGGTTGCCTACCAACCTTTCACATCATTGATTTAAAAAATGAAGTGATTAATAATAGAAAATTTGAAATTTTCTCAGATTATTTACTTCAAGAATTAAAAGAAAATGTAAAAAATAAAATGCAAAGTATTGTTTTTATCAACCGTAAAGGGTTTTACCCTCATCTCAGTTGTCGCAAATGTAAAGAAACAATAAAATGCAAAGCCTGTGACATTCGGCTCACCATTTATAAAAACGAAAATCATGCCGCCTGCAATTACTGTGGATTTAGAATAAAAATCCCAACTAAATGCCCTGCTTGTGGGCACCACGATATAATTTTTAGAGGCTATGGTACAGAACGCGTAACTGACATTCTGAATTTATTAATCCCTGATGCACGCATTCTGCGAATGGATGCCAAAACAATGACAACCACTCTGCAACATGAAAAGGCCTATAATGATTTTAGAAATCATCAATATGATATTTTGGTTGGTACGCAAATGATTGCAAAAGGGTTAGATTTCCCAAAAGTAACACTCGTAGGTATTTTGCAAATTGATGCATCATTAGCATTTCTTGATTTTAGAATGGCAGAGAAAACATATCAACTCATTTCGCAAGTTTCAGGGCGTGCCGGTCGCGCCGAAAACCCTGGTAAGGTTGTTATTCAAACCTTTTCACCTGAGCATTATGTTATTGAATATGCTTCTGAAACAAATTATAAAAAATTTGCTCACAAAGAACTAGAAAACAGGCAAATGCTTTTCTACCCACCTTTTAGTCGCCTAGCCAAATTTTTGTTTAAATCAACTCAAGAAGATAAACTAAATGAGTATATAAACAACATTACCCCACATCTAAAAACCATTGCACAAGACACAAAAGTATCTTGTTTAGGGCCAGCACCAGCCGGTATTGAAAAGCTTGAAAATGAATATCGTCAACAATTTTTAATAAAAGCTGATTCCAATAAAAATCGAAAAGATTTCATCTTAAAAGCAACGGAATTTTTAAAACCCGTCAAAAATATTAGCTATATAATAGATGTTGACCCACAGTCTACACTGTAACCGATAAGTAGAAATCAAATCATTCCCATTTATTTAAGCACTAACACCCAAACCGAGCCATAATCACCGTTATTTTTATTGGTTTGCTGAAATTCGGCATAATTACCATAATATCCGCTCAACCAATCTAATTGAAACTGATTATTCTGAAAAGCGCCGCCCGTATCTGCCAAGATCACAATACGAAAAATCCTCACCCCATTTTCTAATCGTGAAATTAAAAAAACTTTGCCTAAACCGAAAAATGCGATGTCACCGGCAACTGTAACCTCCGTTTCTATGGCAACTTTTACCTCAGCATCTTTGCCATAACCCAAAACACCTTTTACTTCTTTAAAATACCAATATCGTTCTTGGTCAAAAGGTTTTTTTAAGCGGTCATATGCAATTCCATTATTTCGATGAACATTAAAATATTTTTTTTTATTTTCTAATTCCACCACAATCGTTCCTTGCATTAATGAATCTTCTAAATCTTGTCTATTTAAATACACTAGAGTTGGTGCTAATAATTTTGGTTGCTCTAAAGCACCCTTTAATATTTCTTGTTTACCAAACTGAAATCTTACTCCCCTTTTTTTATCCGCTTCTTCCAGAGACAACCCAGCTTCATCAAAAGGTAAACCATATAAACTAACATTTTTTTCTGCTGTTTTATTGGGTGACCCATGACCTTGTTTCACATAATATTTTGTTATCAGTATTTGATCCTCTGGTAAATTTTTTAACAAAGGTTTTGACGGGGCCAACTGATTCACGCCTTGTCTGTCGGCCTTCCATCTCACAAACTTAAAATTCTTTTCTATAAATTCACTTTGCGATAACCGATTGTTGCCGGTTTTAATATCTTCTTCGGCAATTTTTTTAATAAACTCTAAAGTCGCTTTCACATCACTTAGTGTTACATTTACATTTTTCAATTTTCCTTCATGAATTGCCTCAGGGTCAAATGCTTGACCACGATCTAGATACATTAAAACTTCAGAAGCTACCTTTCTGAACTTTTCATTGTCACCTTTTATCTCCTGGTTTTTTAATGTTACCTCTTCCGATTTGAATTCGGCATCTGCAAAAACAGAACTCGCCAATAAAAAAACCAAAAATAAAAATACAAACGGCACTTTTTTATCCTTTTTAAAAATACATTGACAATTGATTTCACAATGTTAATCTGCAATGATGAACATTTAAGGAAAACTTGGGTGATCTTAGTATTTTCAGATATTCATGGCAATGTCAATGCTTTACGGGCTATCATCAAAGAAGCTCGTCAAAATTATCACATTCAAAAATACGCAATCATGGGCGATATGTTTACGCTCGGTCCAGCTCCTTTAGAAGTTTACGAAGAACTTGAAAAATTGGAAAATTCTTTTTTTATTCGAGGCAATCACGAAGACTATTTAATTCAAAAAATTCATGAAAAAAATCAACCTAAAATTGGTAATTATGCCCAAGGCACATTGTCTTATGAAAAGATAAAATCATCCCTTAAAAGAACTTTTCTAACACTTGGTAGCAAAAGAATTGAGTCAATCGACAAAAATTGTATAGATGAATACCAATTGACAATTGCTGGTATACCTCATTATTTTTGTCATGGCTCACCAAGCTCAAACAAAATAGGAATCGGTAAAAATGAAGCTGAAAAATATTTAGAAAAAATGGAAGCAGGTTGTTTTTGGGCTGGTCATGTGCATCATCAGATGTTTACCGAAATAGGTGATAAAAAATTTATAAACCCTGGCGGTGGTGGACTACCATTCGATGGCGACCAACGGGCACCTTACGCCGTTATCGATAAGGATGGGCAGCCCCATATTCATCGCGCTACCTATGATTATCAAAAATCCATCGATGAATTAAATCATTTTCCCGAAGATCTGTTCGCACCTTTTATGCAAAAACGCTATGAATTTGCTAAATCTTCACGACATTTACTAGAAGATTAATTAAAATTGCACCCAGCAAATCAGCACAAACCATGTTTGAGAATCGTTGCAAAATCAGGCCCCTAAAAGACTGCATCAAATATCGAAATTTTGACTGAGTGTGTTCGCCGTAGAATTTACCGGCAAGCCAATATTTTTCTCACTAACAATTTTGACTATTAAATTTCTTTTTGTTAGAGAGTAAAATGCAAAAGATTTTATTGACCCGTGTTCTTTATTGCACAACTACCAAGATCAACATAAGAGGATTTAGTAGCTAAAATTTGAATTAAACTTAGCTACGCAATAAAAACAAATTTAAATAAACAAGTAAAAAATCGTAATAACTCAGTGATCTTTTAAAGATAGTCAGATTAGCCGATTTGGCTACCAACTTAATAGCTTGCTTAGTTACAAAAAAGTTTTCAAAGTTTATTTGTCATTTTACTTCTTTAACTTGGAACTTAACATGATTACCTATAGAAGCATAGTAAAAGTCTTTCATGACTTGGATTTCAAAGCTATACATTTTAGCTGTTTTACCCTTTAAGAATTTTTTGACTGAACGGAATATTGCAAAGCAATTAAGTGATTATTTATAAAACCTGTGATATAGCCTTTTAAAATAATTATTCTTGCCCAAAAATTTATTAAACACTTCGGCATCTGTTTCTTTACCATTTTCGCAACTTAAAGTATCAACAACAGATTTTTGTATTTCTACAGGAAAATTATCAATAATTTCCACAAACTTCCTATCACCATAATATAAAAAAAGTTTATTGGTATCAAATGAATAATCTTCTGCCCCAGCTCCATCAAATATTTCGCCAACACCGAGCAAACAAAATAACCTAAAATATTTCTCATCACTTTCAGCCTTTTTACTTAATTCATAGTAATTTAGACCATACTTTACTGCTTGTTCCTCGGCAATTGAAGTTGCACCCTTTTTACATCCCCAAAAAAATAAACCTACAACAAATAAAATTAAACAAAACTTCATCTTATCTCCAAATTCCAGTAGTTCTTTATGATACATTATTATATCTTATTTTTCTTAGTGTGCCCATCTTTCTTTTTCCAAATTTTCTAGCAATTTCACGATGAATTATTTTGCCTTTCGCCCTTTGGCTGTATCTTCATTGAGGTAAATCTTTAGGGAAATCCGCTTTTACTTTATTCTTTAAACTTTCACTAAAACTTTTGGAGTCGTCTTCAATAATAAAACTTACAATTTCATCATATTCTGCTACACCCCCATGTTGTATACAATTTATAAATTTAATTATGAATGGCTTTATATTTTTTTCGATTTCTACTTCGCTAGCTTTATCAACATTTAATTTTCTATCAAGCCAATTATTTGTTAATGGAATTATCCTATCCAAGGAATTACTAGTACCATCTGTAAACAATCGCTCTTTTATTAAACCGCCTCTATAAAAATGAGTTAAAACCCATTTTTCAGGATATACTACCCCATGTGAAAGCAAAAATTTAGAAACTTCGTTCTCATCTATTTCAGAAGATTCTATGCCTGCAAAATATACAACGATTTTCGTTTTACTAGACCCTAAATCTTTATAAATCTGAACGAATTTAGCGAAAAAACCAAAGTACACAACAACAGATAAAGCAGCTAAAATTACAACCAAAATCTTCATTATTTTTCACCCCTATCCACTACCCGAACCAAACTACTAAAGTTTGCAAAGTCTTCATTAATTGCCTCAAACTCAAACCTTAAATGATCTGGATTTTATTTAACAATGACTACAGTATCGTGAATTGTTTGTATCTAGTGCTAATGTAACAATGCTACTTGGCAAATGGTAATTGTCAAAAATTAAATAGATTGTAGACCATAGACTGTAGACAAGAGATTTTATATAAGTGTGGTTAAACACATTGTGTTCTTTTAAAATGGTTCTGTCGGTGCAGAGAGTTAATTTTTGGAAAAGCAATTAACCACTGAAAATAATACAAAGAGTATTTATAACTTTTAAATTAAATTTATCAGGAATTTTTCTTTTTCAGTGAAATTCAGGTTTTTCTGTGGTTTGTTTTTTTCTTCAGAGTCGTGCTGTAGGGGCGATTCATGAATCGCCTCATACGCATCAACTTAAGCTTTTAGTGCGTAACCAGACCCGCGATTTGTCGCACCACCGCGGTCTGGTAGAGTAGGCAAAAGATGGTAAGGCATTGGCCAAAATGATTACTTTTTCTAAAAAAGAGCGACTATAAATCAACTCTTTTTTCTCTGTGTCAACTCTACCAGACAGGGGTGGTGCGACAATTCGCCGGTCTGGTTACGCAAAAGAACGAGAT
>Ga0209573_1002187_pt1 | contig 26180 bp, 23 predicted proteins | sample TNRBio252014_DNA_FD_185870 | JGI IMG/M metagenome (GOLD analysis project Ga0209573, IMG submission 185870) | Wastewater treatment Type I Accumulibacter community from EBPR Bioreactor in Madison, WI, USA - TNR Reactor_6/25/2014_ DNA (SPAdes)... | ecosystem: Engineered > Bioreactor > EBPR >... | reverse complement strand
CGACAAACCTTCATTTTGAAGACGTGCTACTTCGCTCACAATATCAGTTACTTCAAAGGCAATATGATGAATACCTTCACCCTTTTTCTCAATAAATTTAGCAATTGGACTCTCCGGATTTGTGGCTACTAAAAGCTCAATTTTATTAGGTCCCACTTCAAAAAATGAAGTGGTAACTCCTTCACTTGCCACTGTTTCTTGTTTATATGCAGGTTTGCCGAAAAGTTTAGCAAAAAGTGCATTGGACTGTTCCAAATCTTTGACAGCTATACCAATGTGTTCGATTTTATTCATGTTTGATCAATTAAGTTACAAAAGTAGCAAAGAAAACCGAGACGTCTAGCACGAATGAACATCATTTCCATATTGAAACTAATTTAAATATCTTTGTACATTCGTACAGCATAAGATGTACTGCTCATTATCAATAAAAGCAACCATACGTTTCGCATCGGTCGAAATTAAATGTTCTGCTTCTGAATATATATAAAATGGAAACAAACAGACAAAAAAAAATAGGTGGCATCATTCAAAAAGACCTTGCCGAAATCATACAGGACGCGCTGCGTAACTCGCATAAAGGTGTTATTGTTTCAGTAACCGAAGTAAAAGTAACTCCCGATATGATGGAAGCAAGAGTTTATATCAGTGTTTTCCCTTCACAACACAGAGATGCCTTGATGTTGGAAATTGAAGAACACAATCATTTAATAAGACATCAATTGGCGTTACGCATTAAAAACCAAATGCGTCGAGTACCCGAATTGCGTTTTATGGTAGATGATTCTTTGGATGTTATTGAAGGAATTGACAAAGCCTTAAAAGGGGAAGAACCCAACCCTATTGTTCATCCCGATATTTTACCACGTCGTAAAAAGATGTAAACTATGGCTGTTCAAAACATTTCTCATCCCAATCATCCTTTAGTCGTTTGGATTACCGGAGCTTCAAGTGGTATTGGAGAAGCCCTTGCTTATGTCTATGCCCAAAAAGGTTGCCAATTAATTTTGTCCGGTAGAAATGTTGAAGCATTAGAACGCGTTAAAACCCAATGCAAGACACAAGATGTTGCCGTTTTACCATTTGATTTAGCTCATTATGAACATGCTGGGAATTGGGTTCAACAAGCCCTTGATTTTTTTGGGAGATTAGATCTTGTAATTCTCAATGGCGGAGTCAGTCAAAGGTCTCTTATAAATGAAACCGAAATATCTGTTTACGAACGTTTGATACAAGTTGATTACTTGAGTAATGTAGCTTTAGCTAAAGCGGTTTTACCTTATTTTGTAAAACAAAAAAGTGGCCATTTTGCCGTAACAACTAGTGTCATGGGAAAATTTGGATCTCCATATCGCAGTGGCTATTGCGGTGCCAAACATGCCTTACACGGATTTTTCGACGTTTTGCGGATGGAACATGAAAAAGACGGGGTTTTTGTAACCCTTATTTGCCCGGGGTTTATTAAAACCAATGCCTCGCGCAATGCTTTAACTTCCAATGGTACTCCACAAAATTTTGACGATCCGGCAACAGTTAACGGTATTACTACAGAAATATTGGCTCAAAAATTCATAGCTGCCATTGAAAAGAAAAAGTTTGAAGTATGTATCGGTGGTAAAAAAGAGATTTTGGGGGTTTACTTGAAGCGGTTTTTTCCAAAATTATTACACCGTGTTGTTTTAAAAAGTCAAGTAAAATAAGTCGTGGAATCACTTATTATTTCGATTACAATCCAATTTTCAATGCCATAATCCAATTAGCAATCCCATTATAAAGTGAATTTTCCACTATACATAGCCAAAAGATATTTGATTTCAAAAAGCAGTAATAATGCCATCAACATTATTACCCTATTTGCTGCATTGGGAGTGGTATTTGCTACCTTGGTTTTGTTTGTAGTATTATCGGGTTTTTCCGGTCTTAAAGATTTCAGCATCGGTTTTTATCAAGCTTCTGACCCTGATATAAAAATTACTGCTTCCAAAGGAAAAACTTTTCACATTACCGATTCGTTAATGCAACTACTAAAGGCAGATTCTGATATTGATGCGTTTTCAAAAACTTTGGAAGAACGCGCCTTTTTCAATTATCAAAACAAAGAACACATTGCCTATATATATGGTGTTGATGAAAAGTTTGCTCACGTTGTGAGTATTGACACCACTGTAATTGGTGGCGAATGGTTAAATCCAAACATACCTTATGGCGTGGTTACGGGAAACAGTATTTCAAACAAATTATCATTGGGAATTGACTATATCAATCCATTGTATATTTATGTTCCTAAACCTGGCAATTCCTATGATATTACCAACCCTGAAAGTTTGGTCAACAGTATTAATACCCAAAATATAGGTGTTTTTGCCATTATAGATGAAATAGACAGTAAATACGTTTTTGCACATTTGCCAATAGTACAAGAATTGTTGGGGTATCCTTTAGACCAAATCAGTGGCATAACCATTAGGTTGAAACCCGAAACCAATCCGGAAGATTTTGTAAAAAAATGGCAGACCCAATTGGGTTCAAACTTCAAAGTTCAAACTCGCAAGCAACTCAATGCCGTATTTTACAGAATGCTCAATACTGAAAATGTCGTTCTGTATTTTGTATTTACTTTGATACTCGTCATAGCGTTGTTTAATATAATCGGAACCATCATTATGATGATTTTGGATAAAAAAACCAATTTAAAAACTTTATACAGTTTGGGGGTAACTATTCCCGAATTACAAAAAATATTTGTTTTACAAGGATTTATGTTGAGTATGTTTGGTCTTGTATTGGGATTAATACTGGGTATAATATTAGTAATCTTACAAGATCATCTTCATTTGTTGATGATTAACCCCAATCTTCCTTATCCGGTAAGACTTACTATTCAAAACGTGGTAATCGTCATTTTAACCATGAGTTTTTTGAGTTTTTTAGCTTCCATGATTGCTGGGAAAAGAATCAATCAAAAAATGTTGGATTCATAACCCTGATTTTTATCGTATCTTTGTGATAAATGTTACCAAAAATTGGTTTTAAAGTTGATTTATATCATTTATATAGACTTTATTAATGTCGAATTTTGTCTCAAATTTGAAAACCAAATAAAAAATTAGTTTTTTTATAAAAAAACAGCGGTTTTCAAACTAAAAATTCAAATTATCTCCTTTGTTAAAAACTGAGATTTACTTTGTAAAACATATTATTAACCATTTTAGACATATAAAAAACCAACAAAAATGAACACATCAAGAAGGGATTTTATAAAAATATCATCACTCGGTGTAGGTGGAGCAGCGGTAGTCGGGTCATTAATGCCTGTAAATGTTTTTGGAAACGATAAAGACGATTTCAATTACAACCGTCCTGATCTAAAACGTTTACCTACGTATTGTGATGTTTGCTTCTGGAAATGCGCCGCTTGGGCCTATGTCGATGAGGAAGGTCAAATTAAAAAAGTAATTGGGAATGACGACGACCAACTGAGTCGCGGTAGATTATGTACCCGCGGTACAGGTGGTTTAGGATTGCATTTTGACAATGACCGACTTAAAAAACCATTAATCCGTGTTTCAAAAGAAGGAGAACCTTCCAAATTCAGGGAAGCCTCTTGGGAAGAAGCCATCGCTTTAATTGCCAAAAAAATGACTGAAATCAAGTCAAAATATGGTGCAGAAAGCTTTGCCTTGTTGAAACATGGTGACATTGGAAAACATTTGGATCATTTATTTCAAGCTTACGGATCGGATACTATTGCCGAACCGGCTTTTGCACAATGTAGAGGTCCGCGTGATGAAGGGTTAAAAGTAACTTTCGGAGAAAGTTGCGGCTCACCTGAATCCACTGATATGAGAGATTCAAAATGTTTGGTATTCATCGGTTCGCACATTGGTGAAAACATGCATAATTCTCAAGTACAAGAAGTTTCTGAAGCTATTGATAAAGGCGTTAGCATCATTACGGTTGACCCACGTCTTTCAACAGTAGCCAGCAAATCTAAGTTCTGGTTACCTATTCGTCCAGCGACAGACATGGCCTTGTTATTGGCTTGGATGAATGTCATCATTTTTGAAGAATTATACGACAAAGAATACGTTGCCAAATACACTACCGGATTTGATCAACTCAAAGAACACGTTCGTCCTTTCACTCCTGAATGGGCCTACAGCATCACCGATTTGACTCCCAAAATGATTCGGGATTCGGCAATAGAAATGGCTCATGCTGCACCAGCAGTTATGATTCACCCGGGAAGACATGTCACTTGGTATGGTGATGATACCCAACGTTCCAGAGCTATTGGTATTCTCAATGCTTTGTTGGGCTCTTGGGGTCGCCGCGGTGGATTTTATTTCAATGAAAAAGCCAAAGTGCCAAAATTCCCAACACCTGATTACCCCGAACCAGCTTGGACAGCTAAAGATTTAAATGTCAATTTACCCTTAGCAAAAGAAGGCGTTACCAATAATGTAATCAAAGCTTCACTTCCCAACACCGATTTACCGCATCAAGTAAAAGCATGGTTTGTAGCTGCAACCAACTTGACTTATTCGGTTCCCGAAGATCGTGAAGTTTTCAAAAAAGCATTGGAAGCTCTAGAATTTTTAGTGGTTATAGATTTATACAATGTGGAAATTGCCGGTTATGCCGATGTAGTTTTACCTGAATGTTCTTATTTGGAAAGACACGATATCGTTAGAACATCCGAATTTAGAGAACCCTCTATTGCCTTGAGAGTTCCGGCAGCTCAACCCCGTTGGGAATCCAAACCGGGATGGGAAATTGCCAAATTGATAGGTGATAAACTAGGATTAAACGAATATTTCAACTATAAAAACTTTGAAGAAGTATTGAGATGGCAATTGGAAAAAATGGGAACTTCTTATGATGAAATGTTGAAAATTGGGGTTAAAAACCTACCGCGTACCAGTGGTCCTTTGTATATTGAAGATGGTGCTGATTATACTTTTAAAACGCCATCAGGTAAAATTGAATTGTATTCAAAAGAACTGGAAGAATTCGGATTTGATCCCATGCCGGTCTTCACAGCACACGAACAACCACCTATGAACTATTTCCGTTTAATTTATGGTAGAGCTCCTATGCATACCTTTAGTAAAACGGTCAACAGTCCTCATTTGAATGATTTGAGAAGTGAAAACAATTTGTGGATTAATCCAAGAGTAGCCAAAATTTGGAATTTGAAACCCGGACAAGAAGTTTGGTTGCAAAATCAAGATGAAGTTACTTCCAGTTTCCCAATTAAAGTAAGATTAACTGAGAGAATCCGTTGGGATTCTGTATATATGGTACATGGTTTTGGTCATAAAGATAAAAATATGACCCGAGCCTATGGCAAAGGAGTCAATGATACCGAAATGATTACCAAAGTGATGGTAGATCCTTTGATGGGAGGAACCGGAATGAGAGGTAATTTTGTAACAATTTTAACCGAAAACCCTAAAGAAACTGTATAAAATGAGATATGTAATGGTCATAGACACGCTGAAATGCGTGGGATGTAGCGACTGTGTAGTAGCTTGTCAAACCGAAAACGATGTTCCGCATGGATACTGTAGAGATTGGGTTACCGAATCTGTAACAGGAACTTATCCGGAAGTTGAGATAGAATTGAGATCTGAAAGATGTAATCAATGTGATAATTCACCTTGTGTGAGAACCTGTCCTACTGCTGCTAGTCATATCATTGAAGGCGGTATTGTATTGGTTGATAGAGATTTGTGTATTGGTTGTGGTGCTTGTGTGGAATCTTGTCCTTATGATGCTCGTTATCGTCATCCGGATTGGGGAACCATTGACAAATGTACTTTCTGTGTACACAGAGTACAAAAAGGGCAAAATCCTGCCTGTGTATCTGTTTGTCCCACCAATTGTATGTACTTTGGAGATTTGGACGATTCCAACAGCGAAGTAGCCAAACTATTGGCTGTAAGAAAGCACAAAGTTTTGGCGGAAGCAGCTGGAACATCACCTAATGTATATTATCTAATTTAATCCTTATGAAGTTGTTGAACAGTTTCAATTACTAATTGAATCTAACATTTCAACAATCTAATAAACAATAACTTTTATCAAATGAACGAAGAAGTTTTTATCAGCGGTAGAAATATTCCCCATATTGACCCACATTTATCTTTGTGGGAATTTCCAATTTCACTTTATTTATTTTTAGGCGGATTATCGGCGGGGATATTATTATTTTCTGCAATATTGCATCTTATCAATAAAGAAGATGAATTTAAAGGAGCAGCCAAATGGGCCCCAATTATTGTCCCCTTTGCTTTAGCTTTAGGTCTATTAGCTTTGGTTTATGACTTAGGAAATCCCTTATACTCATGGAGACTGTATACGACTATCCGAATTGAATCTCCAATGTCTTGGGGTGCATGGGTTCTCCTAATCGTAACCCCAATGTCTATTTTGTGGGTAATGACCTATTTGAGAGAATTGTTTCCTGTTATTAAATACGAAAACTACAAAATGCCTTTCTTGTATAAAGTAGAAGAATTGGCCATTAAGTATAAAAAATACATGGCATTGGCACTGCTTCCTTTGACTGTAATTTTAGGTATCTATACCGGAATTTTGCTGTCGGCTTTCAATGCCAGACCACTTTGGAATAATGCCATTTTAGGACCTTTATTCTTTGTTTCCGGATTGTCAACAGCAGCGGCTACAGTTATATTGTTTGCAAAATCAGCTCACGAAAGACATTGGTTTAGTAAAATTGATATTTTACTAATTGTAATTGAAATAGGGTTGATCATCCACTTGATTATGGGTTATTACGCAGGAACTGAAATGCAAATAGAAGCCGTTAAAATATTAGTAGGAGGAGATTTTACGACTATGTTCTTTGGCTTCTTAGTGGTATTAGGTTTATTAGTGCCTTTAATTTTGGAAGTTTTTGAACTGGCAGGATTCAAAGTGCCTGTAGTCATTCCGGCCATTTTAATTTTAATCGGTGGATTGGTATTCAGAGTGCTCATGGTAGAAGCCGGACAAATCACACGTATTCTTTATTAATCTTAAAGTACCAAATAATGAAAATTAATCCAGATAAACAACATGTATATTGGAATCCTTATTTCGCAGGGTTCCTAATGGGAATTATCCTATTACTCACTTTTTACCTTACCGGTAGAGGTTTGGGTGCATCGGGAGCTGCAAAGGCTATTGTTACACAAACTGTACATACGGTTGCACCAACCCATACCGAAAACAACACCTATTACGCTGAACAGTTTAAAGGTGGCAAAACCCCTATCAGCAATTGGTTGGTGTTTGAAGTAATTGGAATTGTAATTGGAGCTTTTATTTCAGGATCTTTATCGGGAAGAGCCTTTTTCAGGGTACAACATTCCCCTAAAATTACCAGCAGACGCCGACTTTGGTTTGCCCTTCTCGGTGGTGCTTTGTTCGGATTTGGAGCTCAATTTGCCAAAGGTTGTACCAGCGGCGCTGCATTGAGTGGAATGGCGGTATTGTCATTGGGCGGATTTATAGCTATGTTATCTATTTTTGGAGGAGCTTATTTATTTGCTTACTTCTTTAGAAAACTTTGGATTTAATCCACTTATATTATTTAATTTCAAATCAGGTTGCTGTCCCGATAGCTATCGGGAATCGAAGCACTAATTTCTAACTTCTAATTTCAAAATTTAATATGGGACCTTTAATACCAGACTTCATTTCACCCGAATGGAATAATATCATAGCCATCGTCTTGGGGATTGCCTTTGGATATGTGCTAGAATCAGCGGGATTTTCTTCTTCAAGAAAATTAGTAGGCGTATTTTACGGCTATGATTTCGCTGTTTTAAGAGTGTTTTTTACTGCCGCTATAACCGCCTCCATAGGACTATTGTTTATGGACTATTTTGGATGGGTAAATATGGCTGCATTGGACGGACTTCCCGCTAGAGTGTATCCTATTATCGTAGGAGGTATCATCATGGGATTGGGATTTGTTACCGGCGGTTTTTGCCCCGGAACATGTGTTACTGCTATAGGAATCGGCAAATTGGACGGATACGTTTTCTTTGGCGGAATCATGATTGGCGTATTTGTATTTTCGGAAATGTTCCCTTTGTTAGAGAACTTCTATAATAAAAGCAATTTAGGTGATGTCTCTGTTCCACAATACTTCAATATAAGTCCTTATTGGTTCATGGTAGGGGTTTCCGTCATTGCAATTGTAGCTTTCTATGTTACGCTTCAAATCCGCAAACGCATTAAAAAAGTTGAATATTAGTTGAAAGTTGTAATTCATATAACTTAAATATCAAACCTATATCTAATCCAAAAATGAAAAAACGATATATTTTTCTCGCATTAGTCCCGATAGTTTTATCTATTATATTGGCTCTTTTACCTGATAAAAGTAATTCGATTGATGCCAAAAGAATCGCTAAAAATCTCAAGTCGGCTAAATACACTGGGGTTTCCCCCGATAAATTACTATTGGAATCTGTAAATGATGACCGCTTTATGCAGCCTGATGAATTGGCAACTGTCATCATGGGACAAGATCCCTCTTATCTATTAATCGATTTAAGAGATGCCGGTCAATTTGGAAAATTCACCTTGCCCGGAGCTATTAATATCCCTTCTGATCAAATATTGACAGATGAAAACAGAGCTACATTTGAATCTGATGCCTATAAATATGTATTGATTTCAAATGGAACCGTACTTTCTGATCAAGTTTGGATGATTCTGCGCAGAGCTGGCTACGATAATTTAAAAGTTCTCAACGGCGGATTAAACCAATTTTACCAATTGTATCTCAATCCTCCCAAACCGGGCGAATTGGATCCAAGTGAAGCTTTTGAAAATTACAGATTTAGAAAAGCTGTAGGCGCACATTTGGGATTACCCAATCCCGATGAATTTATTCCCGGTGGTAGTGCAGCTGTGGCTTCACCAACCACTACAATAAACAAAACTCAGGCAGTAACCAAAACTCCAACCAAAACCGTAGTCCCTAAAAAAGCAGCTGGTGGTGGAGATGAAGGTTGTTAATTATTAGGAATGAATAAAATGGGATTTTAATTTATACTTTTCTATTATTTAATTAAAACAGTCCCCATAAAAAACAAATAAAATCAAATACCATGAGTGATCATAATACCGTCAATCACATGATAGAATTAACTAAAACCAACCGTATTACCATAGGTGTGGTTGTCGTTTTAGCAATCCTTTTGCTCGGATTTATATTTATGAAACCGGCTAAATACGCCTTTAATACCACACTTGATAAGGAAATTAAAGATCTTAAAGTAACTGAATATCAAATGTCTCCTCAAGCATTGGCACAAACCATTTTGAAAAAAGATGCTGCTTTGGTTTTGGTCGATGTACGCAGTCCTTTTGAATTTGCCAAAGGACATTTGCCTGAAGCTCAAAACATATACAAAATCAATCTATTTTCCGATGATCAGATTGATTTCTTCAAAGATTTGAAAAAAGGCAATAAAACCGCAGTATTGTATGGGGCTTCAGCCGGTGAAGCTAATGTGCCATTTATGATCTTGAAACAAATGGGTATAGATAATGTCAAATACCTAAATGTTGGTTACGAGCATATGAAAAGTGGAAATTGGGCTGAAATTGCTGCCAACCCTTTAAAATTCAACGATGAAACTCCTATTGTTGATTTTGCGCAGTTTATTTCTGATGCACAAAAACAAAACCAACCTACCAGTAATACGACTCAAGAAGTTAGCAAACCGGTAGGAGACAAACCTAAAACGGTTGTAAAACCAAAAGCTCCAGCAGCCGGTGGTGGTGATGAAGGTTGTTAAACTTAGAAATACTATCAAAAAAACGCATCCCATAAAGGTGCGTTTTTTTTTGATAAATAAAAATTGGAAAAAGTTGTGGTAAAAGAAGATAAACTTGGCTATTGGGACACCAATAACCCACCCATAATCTATTCCAATATAAACTCCAAATTCTCCAAAACATCTGAAGGAACCGTTTGCAATTCTATAATGGCATCTGAAATGCCTTTTTTCCTAGCTTGTAAGTTTAAAATCTTTTCTTCAATGGTATCTTTGGCAATGAATCGCACTACGTGAACCGGCTTTTCTTGTCCGATGCGGTGTGCTCTGCCTGTGGCTTGCAATTCTTTAAACGGATTCCACCAAGGATCTAAAATTAAAACAAAGTTGGCTTCGGTTAACGTAAGTCCTACACCACCACTTTGCGTGGTCATAAAAAACAGTTGTATGGATGCGTCATTTCGGAATCTTTCTATTTCACTTTTTCTATTTTCTACTTTAGTTTGTCCCGTAAAAAGTGTAAATGGGATTCCTTGGTTTTCACACCATTGGGTATAAATTTTCAGATGATCAACGAAAAAACTGTAAATCAAAACCTTTTGTCCAGATTTTAAAAGGGTTTCCAAATACAAGGTCACATCTGAAAACTTTCCACTTTCCGATTCCCGTATTTCACCTGCCAACCAAGGATGGTTGCTGAGTTGGCGTAATTTCATCAAAGTTTTAAATACTTGTGCATTGTGTTTCCCTGAAGTCGTTTTAACGCCCAATAATAAGTTTCTTGCTTTAGATTTTTCGGACTCGTATAATAATTTTTGACTTTCTTCCAATTCTGAAAAAAAGACTTGTTCGGTCAATTGGGGTAAATCGGTTAAAACCTGTTCTTTGGTACGCCTCAAAATGTAGGGTTTTACCAAATTCTTGAGTTGAATCAAAGCTTCTTCAGATTGGTTTTTTTCAATCGGTTTTTTGAATAGTTTTTCAAATTTGGGAAATTCTCCCAATAAATTGGGATTGATAAACTGCATTTGTGACCACAAATCGCTCAATGAGTTTTCAATAGGTGTTCCGCTTAAAGAAACTTTGTGTTTGGCGTCAATTTGACTGATTATTTTAAATATTTTACTGTCTCTGTTTTTGATTTGCTGACTTTCATCGACTATGAGATACAAAAAATGCAACGTATTAAACCAGTCAAAATCTCTCAATAAGACACTGTAAGAAGTAATGGTGATATCTTGACTTTGAATCGTTTTTTGCAACTGCTTTCTATCTTTTCCCTGATAAAGAGACACTTTAAAATGAGGTGCAAATTTTTGGATTTCATTTTCCCAATTGTAAACCAATGAAGTAGGGCAAACAATCAAGGATTGCAAAGGAGCTTTTGAATCAGGAATTTCGGAAAATAAATCTAGCTGAGTGACTTCAACATTTGGAATAATGGGCAAGGTTGTTCTTACAAAATCTAAAAGAGTGATACATTGAAGTGATTTTCCCAATCCCATATCATCAGCCAAACAAGCTCCTAAATGATTTTGATGGTGTTCCCAAAGCCAATTTACACCTACCTCCTGATAGGGTCTTAAAGTGGCTTTTATCGTGGTTGGGGTTTGAAAAACCGTCGTTTCTTGCGTTTGTAAAAGAGGCTTTGGTTTATCGGTTTGCAATACTTCTAATAAAGTAAACTGACTCTTCCTGATTTTGATTTGGTTGGATTGAATAGTTGCCCAATCCAACAACGGTTTATATTGAGAAAACCATTCTTCGGGAATTAAAAAAAAAGTGGCATTGGGTAATTCGTAAAATCGGTTTCCGGTTTTTAAATTTGAAACAATCTGTGTAAACGGAAATTCAAAAGTACCCGTTTTAATTGTCATCTCGATATCAAACCAATCTATTTTATCGGAGATTTGATGGGTTAAACCACCTTGATGTGCATAGACTAGATTTCTGTCAATTTCGAAATCGGGAACGCTAAAACCGGCTTCTATCAACGTTTCCTTTTGTGTTATTAAATCATAAACAAACTCGTATTTATCAATTTGATTCAAATCATGGGTTTTAGTAAAAAAACCCTCTTCAAAAGGTTGCCAATCAAATGTACCAAGCTTTTCAAGGTATTTGGATTCCATTTCAAAATCTCTTTTCGTCTCCAGTATGGAAATGGAATCTTGATTATAAACCTCTAGACTGACGTGTTTTTTCCGTTTATCGGTGGAAACAAATTCAATTCCATCGTAAATAAAACGCAATTGCACGAGGTATTTACCTGAAAAAAGATGGTAAATGGGTTCAATTACACAATTTTGAAGTTTGTTTTGGGTGTTGATTTGAAAACCATCGGCTTCAATATCCACTTTTTTAACCACATCTTTGATAAACGTTTCAAAATAGGTTTTTACCGTTTTTTGAGGAATAACGAGGTCTTTTTTGGATAAGAATGGCGAGAGTTTTTTGGAATTGATGTGATCCAATGCATAGAGTACTCGGTCTAAAACAATCCAACCCGGTTGATTTAAAAGCAATACAATCTTTACATCAGATGGATAAATTAATTCGGATGAAACTTCCAACCGAAGCGCATAGGTCATCCCAAGCTCGGTTTTTGAGAAATACAACTTGGGTTTGATGGTATCCTTTGAAATTGAAATCTGATGTTGCTCAAAATAGCCGGTTCTACCTATTTCAATACTCATCGGGAGAGGCGTTTCTTTTATTTTGTCGTAAAATTTGGCCAATTGACGTTGTACAAAAGGTAAAATAACCGATTGATGATCTTCTGTTTTTAAAAGATCTTGTAATGATTTTTTATTTTTTTTGGTGACATTAAACCGATGGGTCAAATTTTCAACCTGTAACATTTGTATGAGGTCAAAAATTTCCTTTTCAGTATCGCTGAGCGTAATATTATAGCCGAGTAAAGTTTCAACAGTAGCTTTTTTTTGAATGTAAGCCAAGTGCGAATCTTCGACATCTACAATATAAGCAGTAGGAAGATAGTTTTGTAGGGTTTCATCATAAGCCAAATCAACACATAGAGCATATAGTTTATTCGCCATGTCAATTATTTCTTGGCGTGTTTAATACTATCATAAACCCTGAATTCAGCATCTTTTTCGGTTTTCATTTTTTTGATTTTTTCCGATACTTTAACATGCATTTTTTCATATTCATCTATACGCGACATGTAGTAGAGGTTGCTTCTGTTGTAACGGGCGCTATCTACGCCGTACTTTTCAAACACAAGGCTCATATAGTTCCTTTGTCTTTCCTGATACTTATTGCGTACATTATAAGAGGCGTTTGCCAAATAAATATCAGTCATAATTTCTATCATTTCCTTTTTAGGAATCAAATCGTCCGGTTTTTTCATGATGGTATTACTCGTACAACTTGTAATCAAAACGACCAAAACAAATAGTAAGGAAAAGATTCTCAATGTAAAGCGATTTAAAGTAAACATGGTGCAAATATAGCCTGAATTCTATTAAAATTTTTATAAATCTTTATTCTTGGTTAATTCTTTTTTTTAAGTTCAATAAAGCTTTGCGGTGCTTTGTGAAACCTAACGAATTGGTTCAACGTAGTTAAATAGTTGTTGCCCAAAGTTACGCAAAGAAAAACACAGAGTCTCACAAAGTATTATGATCGATTAATTCTTTATTTAAGAATTGAACTCGCAAAATCGAACTGCATACATCTTGAATTGAAATAGGAAATTGTTCTCGAATTTTGGGTTGAAAAAGCCGTAAAACTAATTATGACGAATATTTGACTGATGGAGAAGGCAATGAATAGGATTGAGATAAAAAATTGAAATATGTTTCCTTTTCTATGAGATTTGTCTAGTTTTAAATATAAAATTGTGAATTCCTAAATATTACACTATTTTTACAAAACAAACGTTACAATTGAGTGCGAAAACTAATCCAAATCATATTGCTATTTTCCATTTGGAATGTATTTTCCCAAAATGATTCGATTGTACAGCATGAAAACATTCTTGTTGCAAAATGGGCTGTTGCAGATACTATTTATTTTCATGATGTCAGCACAAATCCCGATTTCTTTATCCTTTACTCTATTTCAAATCACAATGCTATTGAATCAGAAATCCAAAGGGATGATGCTCTCTTTGTAGTAGATTTTCCTGAATCCAAATTGGTTTTACTTCCAGATTTTTACCAAAAATATCCCCAAACTGATTCTTTGAAAATTCAATTTAAAACTTATCCCAAATTTCTAACTCAAGTTTATAAAGATCTAGATGCACCCAAAATTTTTCCCAATGTCCAATCGCGCGAAGTAGTAACTTTTGAAAATGAAAAAGCCCCTTTAAAAGGCAATCCCTTTGAAGGATTGGATACGCAAGGGAGTTTGATAAGGGGAATTACGGTTGGGAATAATCAGGATGCCGTTTTAAATTCTGCATTGGACTTGAAAATTGAAGGCAAACTGTCTCCCAAAATACAACTTAACGCTCGCATCAACGATACCAGTTTGCCCATTCAAGAAAACGGATATTCCCAAGAACTCAAAGACATCGATCGCATATACATGGAACTCCTCGGTCCTAAATGGGGAATCAAAGCAGGAGATATCATCTTGCAAGATACTACGCATTACTTTATGGCTTTTACTAAAAAAGTGCAAGGCGTTTCTTTGGATGTGCATACTGAGCAAATGGATGTGTTCAGTTCGGGTGCTTTGGTTAAAGGTCGCTATGTTTTTTATCAATTTCAAGGTCAGGAAGCCAATCAAGGACCTTACAAACTACAAGGTGACAATGGGGAATTGTATATTTTTATCATCCAAGATAGCGAACGGGTTTATATCGATGGAGTGATGCAAACACGGGGTGAAAATCAAGATTACATCATGGATTACAATACCGGCGAAATAACCTTTACCCCACAAAATCCCATCACTTCCGATATGCGTATTACCCTGGAATATCAATACTCCGACAGAAATTATTCCCGATTTGTTGCGCAAAATGCGGCTTCGTTTCACACCGATACATTTAGCATCGGAACAGCCTTTTATAAAGAAAGCGACATGAAAAATCAAACAGTTGAATTGGATTTGACTGCCGAACAAATTGAACTTTTGGCTAATGCCGATGGTGATTCGAGCATGGTTTATACGGTCCATGCCGTAGAAACCGAATATGAAGAAGATAAAATTTTGTATAGGAAGTTGTTCGTGGGAAGCTCAGAAATATATGAATACAGCCAAGACGCCAATGAAACGCTGTATCAGGTTGGGTTTACCTATTTTGGGGAAGGATTGGGTGATTATATCGTGCAGGAATATCTTGGCATCGGTAAAAAAATGCAGTATGTTGGGGAAAATTTAGGAGATTATCAAGCGGTTATTCCCCTGATGGCTCCCAATTCCGTCCAATTGATGGTATTGCAATCCAATTACAAACCCAATGAAAAAACCAGTGTTGATTTGGAATGTGCTTACAGCGTCAATGATGTCAATCTTTTTTCCAATTCCAGCGCTTCCGAAGTCAAAGCCCCAGCCGTAAAAGCAACGTGGGAACAAACCCTTTGGGAACAAAAATGGAAAACATCTTCTCTACTCCAATTTGATTATGTACATCAAAACTTCAACAATCTGGAAGGCACGTATAATGTAGAATTTGACCGAGATTGGAATCTTCTTGAAACAGGAGGCAATCAATCCTTATTCAACGGAAACCTAACCTTTGAAAATGAAGAAAAAGGAAGTTTTTATTACCAATTTGAAAATCTCAAACTATCTGATTTATACAACGGATCGAGACATAATCTTGGCGCTACTTTGACTTTTGGCAAATGGGAATGGAATCAATGGTCAAGTATGTTGAACAGTAAAGACGCGCTTTTTCAAACCCATTTTTTTAGAAATGAATCTCAAATAAAATTTGCACATGAAAAATGGTGGTCGCAAGCGGAATTAAAAATGGAAAGCAACAAGCTCAAAACTTCTGAAAGCAACGCATATTACGAAAATTCATTTCAAAATTTTCATGAAAAATGGAGTTTTGGCATAGGTGATTCCACACAAGTTTACGTCAAAACCGGCTTACATCTCACTCAAAATGACAGCGTGAGAAGTAATGCCTTTCGGCGAGTCAATCAATCCCAAACTTGGTTTTTACAATCCCAATTGATAGAAAATAAAAACACAAACCTTCTGCTTTATTCCAGTTATCGAACGGTTCAATATGAAAACGGCTCTAAAATCAACGCTTTGAATACAAGGGCTTCATTCAGACATCAAATGTGGGATGGCTTGGTTTCATTGCATACAAATTATCAAAATACTTCGGGACAAGTAGCCCAACAAGATTACACGTATATTGAAACAGAGCCCGGACAAGGTTTTTACACTTGGAATGATTACAATGCAAACGGGTTGAAAGAATTGGACGAATTTGAAATCGCCCAATTTGCCGACCAAGCTCAATACCTGCGCATCACTTTACCACATATCAATTACCTGCCTACACAAGAATCCAAACTTATCCAAAATTTAGTTTGGAATGCTTCGCAATGGAGCCAAGAAAAAGGTTTTAAAAAGTTTTTATCGCATTGGTACAATCAATTGAATCTAACTGCTCAAAACAACAAACAGCGGATTGACGACCAACTCCATTTCAATCCATTTGATTTTGAAAATCCATCGGTACTGAGTCATCAAATGGGGATTCAAAATCAGTTGTATTTCAACAGAGGAAAATCGCATTACACAACCGGCTATCATTGGAGTGATTCCCAACAAAAATTATGGCAAAGTTTTGGGTCGATTCAACAACGTCTCACCATACATCAATTGAATTTTCAACATTTGATAGAAGGACAATGGCAAATCAATCTAGTGGCTGAAAAAGTTAACAATCAAAACGTGAATGAAACTTTTTTCAATAGAGATTTCAAGTTGAATGAGGTGCATGTAAAACCCGGGTTGACGTACTTTTTCTCCAAGAAACATTGGATTAAAAGCAGTTATGAATACACCGAAAAAAACAATAAAATCAATGATCAAGAACATTTGACACAACAAAAATTACAATTGAATTATCAATTTACTTCTGAAAAAGACACCCGTTTTTCGGTTGATTTTAATTTACTGAGAAATACATTTGAAGGCAATGCCAATTCGGCTGTGGGTTATCAAATGTTGGAAGGATTACAAGCAGGAAACAACCTGACTTGGACACTGTTATGGAACAAAAAACTCAACTCCTTTCTCTATCTCAACATCAATTACAACGGACGAGCGCATGAAAATTCAAGGACTATTCACAATGGAAATGTACAGTTGCGTGCGCAGTTTTGAGTGGATCGCTTGTTAAAAAAGTTAAATTTGGAACTTATTAAAAAATAAAATGGTTTATTTGTAATCATTACTACTACTAAAAAAAACTATGTTAAATCTTAAATTTTTAATTATGAAAAAATTATTTTTTGCGCTAGTTATTTTGGCTTCAATTTTCGGAAATGCACAAGAGAAAACAGAAGAAAGTCTTCTGAAAAATGAACTTCACTTCAATGCGCTTTTGCCTATTGCTTTCAAAACTTTTGAAGTGTCTTATGAACGAATTCTCAATGATGAATCAAGTGTCGGTGTTTCATTACTTGTGGGAAATGAGAGATACTACTTTCAAAAATTTGCCTTATCTCCTTATTACAGAAAGTTTTTTTCCAGACAACAAGCTGTAGGATTTTTTGTAGAAGGATTTATGCAAGTAAATTCTGATCAAGAATCTCATTATTCATACGATTATGATGATTATGTTGAAGATCAATATACAGATGTAGCTTTGGGTCTGGGAATTGGTGGAAAGTTTATTACTAAAAGTAATTTTATAGGACTTATCAATATTGGAATTGCTCGAAATTTAGGAAACAACTCTCCTGAAATAACAGGAAAAGGAGGAATCTCAATTGGATACCGATTTTAAGCATTCCATAATATAAATGATAAATCCGGTCTTTTTGACCGGATTTTTTTATGTTTGCACTCTAACCAAAAAGCATATGCAACTCAAAAACACACTTTTACCCTTGTACGGTATCTTGATTTTCTTTGTATTATATATCCTTGCCGCCTCTTTTTACCCAGGTGGAAACGTAGCCGATAAATTGCAGTCGGGATTTGATTGGTTTCACAATTATTGGTGTGATCTCTTGGAAACAAAAGCGATGAACGGACAAAACAATGCCGCAAAACCTTTGGCAGTTGTTGCTTTAATTTTATTGTTGGTGAGTTTGGGGTATTTGTTTTTCCTCTTTCCGAAACACTTTCCTATCGATTCCAATAAAGCCAAAATTTGGAATAAAATCATCACTTATGCCGGAGCAAGCAGTGTTTTTCTCACCTACTTCATCACAACTTCCTTTCACGATTATACCATTGGAATTTCAAGCTTTTTGGGGCTACTGGCTATGTTGGGGATATTTATTTCCTTAAAGTATCACTCCAAGCGACTGTATCTCATCACAGGTTGGATGGCACTTAGTATTCTTATAGTAAACAATTTGATGTACTACACCCGAATGGGAGAATATTATTTGCCATTGATGCAAAAAATTGGGTTTGCTGCTGTATTGACATGGTTTGCCTCTTTATCGGTAATTATGCACCGTAAGAAAAAATCTATTATATCGAAAGGTGTTTAATGAAACCTTTTTACACCGGCCTTGATGAATACATTCAAATCATTCTCCATAGGTGGAATGGGACAAGAGTATTTGTAGTTATACGCACAATAGGGATTATAGGCCTTGTTAAAATCTAAAAGCACCTCTTCTTCTAAGGGCAATTCCAAATCCAAATATCTTCCTCCTCCATATGTTTCGGTACTGTTAGTCAAATCGGTGAAGGGAATAAAAAGATAATTTTGGTACTCCTCTTTTTTCATCAAATCCAAATTTTGATAGATTGTCAAACGACAAGGGGAGTTTTCAATTTCAAAATCCAAAGTGCCATAGACTCTGTACATCGGTTTTCTATCGGTGGTGGTGGACATTTCAAAGGGTTCGGCATTTTCTATGGGTGTGAAATGAGCCATGACCCGATACTTCAAATCGGCTGGGAAAAACGCTAGGGATTTAAAGTTTTCAAAATCCTGATCTAGAAGCGGTGATTCTTCTCTGTCGGCAAATTCTGCATTGAGTTTTGCTTGAGATGCGTGAATATCGGCATAAGCCAAAGAATCTGCATGCGTTTCTTGGGCTTGTTGCGGCCAAGAGTAAATCATCACAAAAATCAAAGCAGCCAAAAATCTAAAACGATGGTAATGCAAAGTCATTTTATAGTATTAAAATTATTCTTTATAAATGTCATGTAGTTCTTCGTCCCGGGTAAGGATAATTATTAGGATTCCAGCTTATACATTAAAGTAATCCTCCAACTCTTTTAAAGTGGCTTCGGAAGTTTCCAAATCTTTGACAACATGTCCTTTTTCCAAGACTACGATTCGATCGCATACCTCGGTGACATGACCCAAATCATGACTGGAAATCAAGAAAGTAGTTTGTGTGGTTTCTACCAATTGTTGAATAATTTTTTTCAATCTGATTTGAGTAGTTGGATCGAGATTGGCAAAGGGTTCGTCCAGCACAACTACTTCCGGATGACCCATTAAGGCAGCTACAATGCCTACTTTTTTCTGATTTCCTTTGGACAAATCTCTTAGATATTTCTTTTTTCCGATGATTTCGTCGTTGAAAAGCTCTGCAAACTGCGACATAAAGATTTTCAAGTCCTCTTTGTTAATACCTCTCAAGTCGGCAATAAATGTAAAATACTCTTCGGCGGTTAGATAACCTATTAAAAAACTCTCGTCAATAAATGCTGAAGTAAAGTATTTCCAGTCTTCGCTTTTGTTCACTTGAATGTCTTTGTTGGTTATAAAACCGGTAGTGGGTTCGATTAAATCCAATAATAAATTGAAAAAAGTGGTCTTTCCTGCTCCATTATTCCCTACCAATCCGAAAGATTGGCCTTTGGGAATATGAAGTGATTCGAGGTTTAAAACTAATGTATCGGCGTATTTTTTGGTTAATTGAGTGGCTTGGATCATGGAGATAATGGTTTGAAGTTAAAAGTTTGAAGTTAAAAGTTAAAAGTTTAAAGTAATTGAGATTTGGTTTTGGGACCTTCAACAACAAGGCAAGTTATTTGATTTTTTAGGTCGCTTGGTCAAAAGCAGCTATCATTTTGTGTTTGGATCGGAGGTATAATCGGGTGATGTATTGCATGAGTTTTTGGTGTAAAACTATTCCTGTCAAACCTAAAATAATGAGTGTAGCGACTCCAGCTTCATAACTGATGAACTTGTACGGTAGGTAAAAAAACAAAATCGGCACTACCAAAATAGGAAATCCAACCAACCATTGTACGGCGCCTGTTCCTTGATAATTGAAGGCTGCTCGCTGACTGAGGTCGATTTTTTTACGGTTGAACGAACCGGCAAACAACAACACATAGGTATTGACTCCGACATTGTACATCATGGCGGCAAAATGCAACAACAGAATCTTCCAACCAAAGTAAACATAAGGGATACTCAATACAAAAAGAATGATGGCGCTCCATTGCATCAAACTGAATTTGGCTTTTAAATAATCTTTGTATTGAATATTTTGACTCATCAACATTTTGTAATAGGCACTGTCCCATGCCGGAATAAACTGACCGAAGCTGATGAGAAATACGCCGGTTATAAAAATGGCAACAAATACCAGAAATGGAGTCATGTCTTTATAAACCGGATTGGTATAAAAAATCAACCCATAAAACAATCCCATCACAATGATAAATACCGATGATCGGGGTCTTTTGTTGCGCCACAAGAGCTTTAAATCCAATTGTAAAAACGGAGCAATACTCCCAAATCGGTTTAACCAAGTCATTTCAGTAGCATGTACTTCTTCTGATTTTACTTTTAAAGAAGCGTCTATATAAAGCTTTTGTTTGAGTAATTTGAAATTGATTAGATACAAACTTACCCCTATCAAAATGGGAATGATGATGAAAACGGGTTGTAAAAGGACACTTTTCAGTCCTTTTGAAAATACAATGTTTAAGGGAAGTATTTCATAATGATTGAGGGCAAACAATCCTGAAACGATGACAATGATGGGTAAAAATGCCCAATCGCTTTCGGAGGTTGTGTTTTCGATGATGAAATTTAAAAAATTGACTATCAAAGTAATGATGAACATCAGAAGCATCCATACCAGTACATGCAAAAGGTTTTCGTTTGCTGTGATGGCAAATACACCAAATGGAATGATGGCAAATAAGGGTAAAAAATTGAAAAAGGACAACATGGATTTTCCCAAAACGTAATGTACAATTTTGGACTTGCGAACCGGCAACGTCAGAAAGGGTTTTACCGACATCACGGGAAGTTTTTGCATGAAAAAGCGTAAAAACAAATCGGCTAGTACCCAATAGAAAAGGAAGTCGTTTACTTTGAACAAAGGGCTTTCGGTAGGAAATTCTTCTTTGAGTATCGGGTAAAGTGCGATACCTAAAGTCAAAAAGCTCAAGAGCATATAGAGGGCAAAAAGAGCCAAGATGATATTGAGTGCAACACTTTTTTGCCAATAAGAGGAACGGAAGAATTGCTTCCATTCAAAGTCTAAAAATTGTTTGATCATAGTATTTCGTTGTAATAGATTGCTTAAGAAAAATATATTTGGGTTATAGATTTTAATTGGTAGTTAATTAAGGTTTTCCGTTACAGTTTTCAATTATCTTTGCGACATCAAAAAACTACTTATGCTTTACAGATTAACCAATCCCTACAAAGGTCTTTCCCGCGAGATCTGGTATTTATCGGCAATCACGCTTGTGAATAGAGCCGGTGCCATGGTGATTCCTTTTCTTTCTTTGTATTTGAACAAACATTTGCATTTTACTTTGGAGGATATCGGTTGGGTCATGACCGCTTTCGGTTTTGGGTCGGCGCTAGGTTCTTTTACCGGTGGTAAACTCACCGATCGGTTTGGTTATTTGAAAGTGATGGTTTCGAGTTTGGTTCTTACCGGAGTAATGTTTTTTGTATTACAATTTCTGGAGTATTATTGGCTGCTCATGTTTGGGGTATTCCTGCTGAGTTTTGTAGCCGACACCTATCGTCCTGCAATTTGGGTGGCAATGGATGCTTATTCCAACACGGAAAACAAAACCCGTTCGGTGACTTTGATTCGTTTGGCCATCAACTTGGGCTTTGCCGTTGGACCGGCTTTGGGTGGATTCATCATTGCCCATATCGGATATACCCAATTGTTTTGGATTGATGGCGGTACGAGTATTTTGGCGGCGTTTCTCTTGTGGAAATTCATCGCCCAGAAACAAAGTAAAAAAGTGAAAGAGGAAGTTGTTTTCGAAAATAGAGGTCTTTTATCACCTTACCGCGACAAACCCTACTTGATATTCTTTTTTGCCATTGCATTGATGGGAACCGCTTTTATGCAGTTTACCTCGACCATGCCGGTATATTTTAACAAGGAAATCGGAATGTCGGAAGAACAAATCGGTTTGTTGATTGCGTTGAACGGGATTATGATTTTCCTGCTGGAGATGCCATTGGTGCATTTTTTAGAAAAAAGGAACAAAAATGCCTTGAAATTGACAATATTGGGTAGTGTGTTTTTTGTATTGACCTTTTTGGTATTGAATATTGCTCCGGTGATTGCTTTCCCCATTTTGGCGATGATCCTGCTGACTATAGGTGAGATGATCAGTTTTCCATTTTCCAACACGTTTGCGATGGAGCGTTCCAATCGAGGGAAAAAAGGCGATTACATGGCGCTTTACACTTTGACCTTTTCTTTTGCACATATCATAGGACCCAATTTAGGTTTTCACATATCACACGCCTATGGGTTTCAAGCAACTTGGTTTTTGATGGCAACCATTATGTTTCTTTCATTAATGATGATTTTGGTATTGATTCGGAATTTGGAAAAAACTCAATAAATTTTAGCATTTTACGTAGTAAGATATTTTAAATTAGCCATGGAGAAATAATTTTTTTAATGTATATTGCAGACGGCTGTTTGCAGCTACGGATATAACAAATTGACCCTAAATAAACTAACTACTACTAACATGAAAACACAAAAAATCATTTTTTGGACCACCACAACCATTATCTTTTTAATGGAAGGCATCATGCCGGCACTCACATCGCAATCTGAAATGGCGAAAGAAGGCATCAGACATTTGGGCTATCCACCCTATTTTGGCAATGCCTTGGTGGTATTCAAAGTATTGGGCGCATTGACCCTGATCATTCCACAAATGCCTAAAAAACTAAAAGAATGGGCCTATGCCGGTTTTGCCTTCGATTTTATTTTTGCCTCTATCAGCCATTTTGCAGTGGATGGAATGGGCTTTGCCGGGTTTTTCCCATTTATATTTTTAGGCATCTTGGCCCTATCCTATACTGCTTACCATAAATTGAATTAGCCTACTGCCTATCAACTTATGTGTAACATTACAGACAACGCATGCCTTGTCTCATTATAACTTTACAAACTTTTAACTATTTATACCATGTCAACAGTAAACACCTATTTAAATTTTGACGGCACCTGTGAAGCCGCTTTTCTGTTTTATCAATCCGTTTTTGGAGGAGCGTTTTCTTATATTGGAAGATTTAAAGATATGCCTCAAGAAGACGAAAATTGTCAACCTATGCGTGAAGAAGACGGCAACAAAATCATGCATGTTTCGCTACCTATCAGCAAAGAAACCCAACTTTTTGGTAGCGATACTATGGGCGAATGGTCACCTAAGTTGGTTCAGGGTAACAATTTTGCCGTATCTATCAATGCCGAAAGTAAAGCCGAAGCAGACAGACTCTTCAACGGACTTTCTGAAGGCGGACAGGTAACGATGCCTTTGGCAAATACTTTTTGGGGCGCCTATTTCGGGATGTTTACCGACAAATTTGGCATTCATTGGATGGTGAATTACGACGAACAACCCGCTTAATCAATTTGAATAGGATGACAACCAACCTTCCCGATTGAAAGAATCGGGAAAGTTTATAAAATCAATTCATTGATTTTATAAATGCCATCTCTACAATTTCAGTCATATTGTCTTAAGTCTTACGTCTTAAGTCTAATTATCTCACGTCTCATTTAAACTTACAAATATGTCCTATCAATTCAATGTAGATCAATACCTTATGGACGGTTGTATGCGTTGCAAGTATGGCGCAACGCCACAATGCAAAGTGCGACGCTGGCAAGAGGTATTGGTAGAGTTACGCGTATTGGCGTTGCAAACCGGCTTGAAAGAAACCATCAAATGGGGAGTGCCTTGCTATACCCACAAAGAAAAAAATATCATTACAGTCAACGCCTTCAAGGACTATGCTTGCATCAGTTTTTTTAAAGGCGCTTTGCTGAGCGATCCTAAAAAAATCTTAAGCAAACATGGAGAAGAATCCCAAGCGTTTAGAACCTTGAAATTTACAGAAGTTAAGCAAATTTCACCTGTATCAGATACCGTTTTAGCCTATATTGCGGAAGCGGTAGCCCTAGAAGAAGCAGGTAAAAAAATAGAATATAAAAAAGAACCCACCCCATTACCCGAAGAGTTAATCACTGCATTTGCCGAAGATCCCGGATTTGAACGCGCCTTCAAAGCCCTCACACCGGGCAGACAACGCGGCTATATACTATATTTTGCACAAGCCAAGCAAAGTGCTACCCGAATCAACCGGATTGAGAAAAGCAAAGATGCGGTGTTGTTGGGCAAAGGGATGAATGAATAAAGACCGGAAAGCTGAAAGACTGAGTAACTTAACGTTGGAAAGACCTGCCGATATACGGTTGGGTGGGAGCGCCGAGTTTAAATGATGGCTACCCATAGCGCACAGTGGGAGCAAACTTTAAACAGCTGTGGAAAGAAGTTTTTGCTATTGAAAGAGGTTTTTTAGGTTGTACAAACTATCCGAAATGCACATACACTATCAATATGCATTAATAAATGTTTGCCAAGCAAAAAAAGGTTTGACATTATGGAGGTAGATGAAGATTTTTTCATATTTGTGTAACTGTTTAAAAGCTATATTTGTAAGACATTTTCCAATACCACCAAAAATTACATACCCAAAATATATAACAAATATAAAACCCAAACATTTATTAATTTTTCATTCCAAATTTTTTTCACTCTTTACCCAATATTGAAAACAGCAATATAAATTTCTAATAACGATTTAATTAAATATGACAGACTCCATCCAAAAATACCTTTCCCAACTCAAAAAACTAAGAAGAGCTCCTTCAAAGTTAGGTTTAGCTCCTCACAAACCCGTATTGTTGATTTCCATTATAAGTTTGATTAGGGAAAATATAATAGAAACCAATCGTATTTTTATTACTACTAAGTTGGTTGCTGCATTTAAAACCAATTGGAGTTTGTTGGTAGATACGGAACATACCAGCAATTTTTCATTACCATTTTTTCATTTACGTTCGGAACCTTTTTGGAAATTATCCTACCTGCAACCTCATGCAGCAAGTATTAAAAGTATTAACACTATCAACGTGCTTAAAAACTTTGTGGCGTTTGCAGAAATTGATACTGAACTTTTTTTATTATTAAAAGACCCAATCAATAATAGGCTTATGGAAGATTTTTTGTTGGACACCTATTTTCCCAATACTAAAAATCATTTTAAAAAGAATCAAATCAACTCTGGGGGCATTGTAGATGAAATGAAAAACGATATTTTACACGAATCACCAGAAATTTATCAAACCAAAATAGATGTCCTTTATGCACAACTTTCTGAAACAGAAATTGAAGAAGATCGCTTTATGAGAGGAAGTGTTTTCAAAAGAGAAGTCCCAAAGGTTTATAATTATACTTGCGCTATTTCAGGAATGAAAATAGATTTGAGAGACAATATCCAAATGGTAGATGCTTGTCATATCATTCCATTTAGTTTGTCAAAAGATGATACCATCACCAATGGTATTTGCTTGTCTCCCAATTTGCATCGTGCTTATGACAGAGGTTTAATCACTATTAATGATAATTATATCGTAAGAGTAGCCCCCGATTTAAAAGAAAACGAAAGTGTGTTCTCATTGCGACAATTCGAGGGAAAAACCATACTTCTTCCCCATCAACAACACTTCTATCCCTCCCTCCAAAACCTCGCTTGGCATCGCAAGGAGCGGTTTATATTGTAAAGCGTTTATAATTTTAGTCCATTGTTTAATGTAAAAATTGTATCGAAATCACCGACTTCAAAGGTGATTGAGTGATTTTTACATTGTATTGAGCATTTAATTTAATCAATTGTTCATTGTAAAAATCGTATCGAAATCACCGATTTCA
>Ga0209573_1002186_pt1 | contig 26194 bp, 17 predicted proteins | sample TNRBio252014_DNA_FD_185870 | JGI IMG/M metagenome (GOLD analysis project Ga0209573, IMG submission 185870) | Wastewater treatment Type I Accumulibacter community from EBPR Bioreactor in Madison, WI, USA - TNR Reactor_6/25/2014_ DNA (SPAdes)... | ecosystem: Engineered > Bioreactor > EBPR >... | reverse complement strand
GCTCCGGCTGATCATCGCGCGAGTCGTTGTACTGCTTGAGCAACAGGCGGCAGCGGCTGCGCTCGGCCACTAACTGCGCATCGGCGGCGTTGTACAGCTCGCCAGCCAGCATCTTGTCTTTTTCGCTCTTCATGGACGTAGTTAATCCTTCGCTAAGTTTCGCAGACACTCTGGCGATCTTCCGATCATCCATCGTCCGTATGTGACTGAACTAAGGGACTCTAAACAGACCACCCCAACCATCTGGATCCCCATCGCCGCCCATGATTGCGAAATCACCGTCTCGTCTATCGATAATGTACCAACAACACATCCGCGCTCCGTCATCGTAGGCAAATTCGATATCTGGGCCAACGAGAGACCAAGTCCCTACGCCCGAACTCTCGGGAGAGTTTTCAATGATGAAGGTACCATCTGCGTTGAGCTGTACTATCACCATGTGTTCCTGATACCCATAAGTCCACCGACCAGCAACATCGGCCATTGTCACTGGCCGGGAAGTAGGGCTTGGCATCCAGGGCAGAATCCCACAAGCTGTGCTCAACACCGCAAGCAAACCAACCGCGATCCAAACAACCTTCGCACGTAGCCCGATGGGCGGGGTCAAAGAAGGGCCGATACGGGACTTGGTCTTGTGGCCAGTGCCAAGCGTGATCATCAGCGCTCCTCAGCCATTGATTCTGACGCCTCATCTCCTTGTCCCATCCACGCTTCTAGCACCCTCTGATGCCGCGCCTCTAGCTTGACCAAGCGCCGCTTGCCGGCCAGCAGCGCCTCGGCCTGCTCGAAGCTTAGGCCATGCACCTTCATCAGATAGGCGGCGACCAGCGTGGCCGAGCGGCCGCGGCCTTTGGCGCAGTGCACCAGCACGCTGCGTCCCTGGCCGGCCTGCTCTTGCATCCAACGCACGCCTTCGTCCAGCACCGCTAGCGACGGCACGGTCACGTCCAACACCTTGAGCTTGGTGTGCGCGATACCGTGCTGCGCGTAGAAGTCCAGGTCGCTGCTGCGCTCCGCGCGGATGTCTACCACTGCGTCGATACCGTGGTCGATCAGGAACTGATAGTCGCGCGCATAGGTCGGCGCTCCGCCCAGCCATATCGTTTCCGTGATATCGTCGTGCGGCGCGATCTGGGTGTACCACAGGTTGTCGCTCACCTTCTCGTGGTAGAAGCGGATGACGGGATAGAGTTGGTCGAAGGCCCAGTGGAAGGGATGCATAGCACTCCATGCAGAGTCGTAGTTGGCCATCTGGCTGCGTCCGGCATTATAGCATGCCTGGGACTGGCTCGCCAAGACGAAACGTTTGACCAACCTGCGCCCCTGGCCTATAATGCCGTACTATGGCTGATCTCATCCTCTTCAACGGCAAGCTGTGGACGCAGGACGCACGCTATCCCGACGCGACAGCCGTGGCCATCCAGGCCGGGCGCATCGTGGCCGTGGCCGGCGACGCCGAGATACAGGCGCTGGCCGGGCCGGGCACGCAGACCATCGATCTGGGCGGGCGGCGGGTGCTGCCAGGGCTGACCGACGCGCACTTTCACTTCCAGGGCTGGGCTATGGCGCGGCGCAACCTGGCGCTGGCCGGCCTGCCCTCGCTACAGGCGGTGCAGGAGGCGCTGGGCCGGGCTGTCCAGGCCGCTCCAGCCGGTAGTTCCCAATGGATCAAGGGCCAGGGCTGGAACGAGACTGACTGGCCGCAGCCGCGGCTGCTGACCCGTCATGACCTGGACGCGGTCGCGCCCGACCATCCGGTCATTCTGTGGCGCAGCGATCTGCATCTGGCCACGGTCAACACGCTGGCGCTGCGCCTGGCCGGCATCACGGCCGAGACCCCCGACCCGCCGGCCGGCGTCATCGACCGCGACGCGGCCGGCCAGCCCACCGGCGTGCTGCGCGATCAAGCTATCGAACGCGTGGACGCGGCGCTGCCCCAGCCCGGCACGGCCGAGATCGACGCGGCCATGCGTGACGCCATCGCCGAGGCGCACCGCTTGGGGCTGACCGGCGTACACGACTTCCGTATCGGCGACGCGGCCGAGAGCCGCGGCGCGTTCCAGACCTGGCAGCGCCTGCACGCGGCCGGCGACCTGCGCCTGCGGGTCTGGATGATGTTCGACGGCGCGCTGTTGGACGAGGCCATCGCATTGGGGCTGCGCAGCGGCTTTGGCGACGACCGGCTGCGTATCGGCGGCGCTAAGTACTTCGCCGACGGCTCGCTGGGCGCACGCACGGCCTGGATGCTGGCGCCGTACAGCGACGGCGGCAGCGGCCTGCCGGTCGTCCCCATGGCCGCGCTGGCCAGTGCTATCCAGCGCGGCGCAGCCGCCGGCCTGCCCGTCGGCGTCCACGCCATCGGCGACCGCGCCATCCGCGAGCTGCTGGACGTCTTCAGCGAGGTTCTCCCCAATGTGGCTCGGTCGGAGACCGGCCACAGCAATGAGCTGACCGGCCACAGCGTCGCTAACCATTCACCATTCACCAATTCACCAATTCACCATTCTCCGTTCCCCCTCCCCCACCGCATCGAACACGTCCAGCACTCCCACCCCGACGATCTGCGCCGGCTGGGCAGCCTGGGCCTGGTCGCCTCCGTCCAGCCCATCCACCTGGTGGACGACATGGCGCTGGTGGAGCGAGCCATCGGCGAGCGGGGCCGCTGGGCCTACGCCTTCCGAACGATGCTGGACAGCGGCGCAGTGCTGGCGCTAGGCTCCGACTGCCCCGTGGCCTCGCCCAACCCCTTCTGGGGCATCCACGCGGCCGTCACCCGCCAGCGCCGCGACGGCACGCCGGCCGGCGGCTGGTATCCTGAGGAGCGGCTGAGCGTGGCCGAGGCCGTGGCCGGCTACACCCTGGGGCCAGCCCACGCCAGCGGCCAGCTCGGCCGGCTGGGCAGCATCAGCCCCGGCAAGCTGGCCGACCTGGTGGTGCTGGACCGGGACATCTTCGCCGTACCGCCGGCTGCGATCGCCGACATTCAACCTGTGCTGACGATTTTCGCTGGATCGATCGTTTACAGCAATGGAACCCTGCTATGAACACCCAAGACCTGCTGGCTATGGCCGACGACCCCCGGTTCATTCCCCGCATCCAGGAGTACTGCGACAGTTGGTGCGAACGCTGCGCCTTCACTGACCGCTGCCTGAGCTATGCCCGGCAGCAGGCCATGGCAGAAAGCCGGGGCGGAGAGCCGCAGGACTTCGACGAGGCTTTCGAGCAGTTCACCGGCATGTTGCAGGAGTCCCTTGACCTGCTGCGAGCGATGGCGGAGGAGGACGGCATCGACTTGGACGCAGTTGATGTCAGCGAGCATATGGCCGAGAAAGATCGCATCCTGGATGAGGTTGAAAACCATCCGATGTCGCGGGCTACCATGGCCTACTTCGGGCTGGCCAACGATTGGCTGGGCATGGTCGCCGGCAGCGTCGACGCCGCGGGCGGCGATTTCGACATTTTCGCTGGCCTGCGCACCGTCGCTCCCGCCTGGGACGGACCGGTTGAGGACTTGATCGAGGCAGTCGAAGTCATCCAGCGGCTGGAACTGGTCATCGTCGATAAGGTGCAGATGGCGCTGTTGGGCCGGCGGCAGGAATCCTACTACGGCAGGTCAGCCGACGAGATTTCCACCAACGCCGACGGCGTCGCCAAGATGGGCCTGCTGGCCCTCGACCGTTCCATCGGCGCCTGGGCCACGCTCTTGCCGGTGTTTCCCGCCCGCCAGGCCGCCACGCTGGAGATCCTGGCCCTGCTCAGCCGCCTGCGCGTCGAGCTGGAGCAGGAGTTTCCCGACGCATGGGCCTTCGTGCGGCCGGGTTTCGACGAGTGACCGGTAAACGGTGAACAGTAAACGGTGAGCTGTGAACAGTGGATGGTAAACCGCGAGCCGGCCTCACCTACCGATCACCGCTTACCGATCACCGTTTACCGTTTACCGATCACCAACCAATCAATCACGGAGGATAAGATGCATTACAGACTACTGGGCCGATCGGGCTTACGGGTTTCGGAACTGTGTTTGGGCACGATGACCTTTGGCGAGGACTGGGGCTGGGGCGCGTCCCAGGAAGTCAGCCGCCAGATCTTCGACGCCTTCGCCGAGGCCGGCGGCAACTTCGTCGACACAGCCTCCAACTACACCAACGGCACAGCCGAGCGCTTTGTGGGCGAGTTCATTGCCAGCCAGCGCGACTATTTCGTCGTTGCCACCAAGTACACCCTGCGCCGGCCGGGCGCGGACAGCAAGGATCTCAACGCGGGCGGCAATCATCGCAAGAACATGCTGCGCACGGTGGAGCAGTCGCTCAGACGCCTCAACACCGATTTCATCGATCTGTTCTATCTGCATGTCTGGGACTTTACCACACCCGTCGAGGAGATCCTGCGCGGGCTGGACGACCTGGTACGCAGCGGCAAGGTGCTGCACGTGGGTATCTCCGACACGCCGGCCTGGGTCGTCTCCCAGGCTCAGGCCATCGCCGACCTGCGCGGCTGGAGCCGTTTCGCCGCCTATCAGGGCGAGTACAACCTGCTGGAGCGAGGCATCGAGCGCGACGTGCTGCCCATGACCCGCAGCCTGGACATGGCCGTGCTGGCCTTCAGCCTGTTGGGCGGCGGCGCGCTGACCGGCAAGTTCAACCAGCCGGCCGGCCCAGGCGAGCCGACCCGCGCCCGCCGGATCAACGAGCGACAAAAGGCGGTCGCTGATCAGGTCGTGCAGGTAGCGGCCGAGCTGGGGCGCACCCCCTCACAGGTGGCCATCAACTGGGTGCGCCAGCAGTCGCCCAACATCATTCCCGTGCTGGGCGCGCGCCGTCTGGCGCAGATCGAGGACAACCTGGGCGTGCTGGATTTCCAACTGAGCGCCGAGCATTTGGCGCGCCTGACGGCCGTCAATCCCCTGGAGCCTGGCTTTCCGCACAGCTTCTGGAACGACTTCGTGCGCCGTGATCTCGTTTTCGGCGAGCGGGTGGGTGAATTGGAGCGGCCCGCGATCTGAGCGTCTGATAACCTGGCGTCCGGCTGATAGCCGAACCTACATACTTGCCACGTGCAACTTGCCACCTGCCACCTGCCACCTGCCACCATGAACTCACTCCCCATCCGCCTGCTCCACATCGCCGACATTCACATCGGCATGGAAAACTATGGCCGCACCGACCCGCAGACCGGGCTCAACCTGCGCGTGATGGACTTCCTGCGCCGGCTGGACGACGCGGTCAACTACGCGCTGGACCACGAGATCGACGTGCTGATCTTCGCGGGCGACGCCTACAAGACGCGCGACCCCAACCCCACCTTCCAGCGCGAGTTTGCCCGGCGCATGAAGCGGCTGGCCGACGCGGGCATTCCGGTGGTGATGCTGGTAGGCAACCACGATCTGCCGGCCGTCGCGCAGCGCGCCACCAGCATCAGCATCTTCAGGACCCTGAACGTGCCCAACACCATCGTCGGCGACCGGGAGCGGCTCTGGCAGATCGAGTGCCGCCGCGGCCAGCCTTTGCAGGTCGCCACAGCGCCCTATCCACTGAAAAGCGGCCTGCTGACCGACGAAGAGAGCCGCGGCAAGTCCATCGCCGAGGTGGACGGCATGATGCAAGCGGCGCTGGCCGAGAACATCCGCGGCCTGGCCGTTGAGGCGCGGCAGCGGCCGGACATTCCCGCAGTGCTCACCGGCCACTTCAGCGTGCAGGAGGCCAGCACCGGCAGCGAGCGCGGCATCATGATCGGCCGCGACGTGGCCGTGGCGCGCAGCGTGCTGGCCGACCCGGCCTGGGATTATGTGGCGCTGGGCCACATCCACAAGCACCAGAGCCTGAACGGCGATGCGCACCCGCCGGTAATCTACAGCGGCAGCCTGGAGCGCATCGACTTCGGCGAGGAGCGCGAGCCCAAGGGCTGGGTGGTGGCCGAGATCCAGCGCGGCCGGGCCGACTGGCGCTTCGTCACCCATTACAAGCGGCCCGCGCGCCCCTTCGTCACCATCGCCGTGGACGTGCGCGGCGAGGAGGGCGACCCCACGCCGGCCGTGCTGGCGGCCATCGAACGGAAGGACCTGACCGACGCCGTGGTGCGGGTCACGCTGCGCCTGCGGGCCGAGCAGGAGACGCTGTTGCAGGAGCGGGAGGTGCTGCGCGCGCTGGCCCAATCCGCTTATTACGTGGCGGGGGTGAGCCGAGACGTGGAGCGGGCCGAGCGGCAGCGGCTGGGCGCGGTCTCGGTTGAGTCGCTGGCGCCGCGGGAGCTATTAGAACGCTTCTTCGAGGTCAAGGGGGTGACACCTGAGCGAGCATCGAAGCTCCTGCAAGCAGCCGACGAGATCATGGCGGAGCAGGGGTGATGTGGCGATCCTACTTGTCAGGCTGTAGCGATCGCTGTATACTCAGCGCATAGGCTTGGATTGATCCAACCAGGAGGTTCCATGGAAACGATTCTCTTGCAGCCCCAGTTGATGGAACAGGTCGTGCTAGTCGCATCGCAGGAGTCTAGGAAGCCCGATGAACTGGTAGAAAGCGCGGTGCGCGACTACTTGCGCGGCATGCAACGCAAGAAGATCGAGGCTGAAGTACGAGCTTACGAATCGATGCACCTTGAGCTTGTTAGAACCCATCTGGGACGCTACGTGGCGCTGCATAGCGGCAAACTCGTTGATGTCGATGAGGACTTTCAGATGCTTCATCAGCGAGTTCGGCAGCGCTTTGGTAACGAGGCGGTGTTGATTCGACGCGTCGAGGCAATGGCTCAACCGGAATTGTTGTTTCGCAGTCCAAGATTCGAGGCGGAACGCTCATGAGTCATCGCTATCTTGATGATTTCTATCCGGCAATGCCTGCGCTGGTTCTTCGCCTGGGATACCCTGGCGAAGGGATGGCAGTTGGCCCAATCACAGCGCTTGTTGACACCGGGGCTGATGGGACGCTCATCCCGCAGCCGCTACTCGACGAGATCGGCGCGCCGCTGGTTGACAGCAAGCGCATTCGCAGCCATTGGGGTGAATGGCGCCAGGTTCTTGTGTTTGCAGTGGACATGGGCATCAATGACCTGCGCTTGCCAGCCATTGAGGTGGTGGGCGATGAGTTGGGTAGTGAGATCATCGTAGGGCGTAATGTGCTCAATCGACTCAGGCTGCTGCTCGATGGCCCGCGCCGAGAAGTCCAAGTTGTGGGCTGAATGATCATGAAGGACCTCACTTTGCTCGCCGTCTTCGCCCACCCCGACGACGAAGCCTTCGGCACCGGCGGCACGCTGGCCAGGTATGCGGCCGAGGGCTGTGACGTCTATCTGGTGACGGCCACGCGCGGCGAGGCGGGGCAGATCGCCCTGCCCGCGCTGGCCACCCCCGCCAACCTGCCGGCCGTGCGCGAGCGCGAGCTGCGCTGCGCCTGCCAGACCTACGGCATCCATGCTCCCATCTTTCTCGACTACCTGGACGGCCAACTGCCCATCGTTCACCAGGGCCAGGCCGTGGGCAAGCTGGTCAAGATCATTCGCCAGCTCCGGCCGCAGGTCATGATTACCTTTGGTCCCGAGGGCATCTACGGCCACTACGATCACTTGGCCGTACATCGCTGGGCGACGGCGGCCTATGAGCTGGCAGCCGACCCCGAGTGCTTTCCCGAACGCGACGCCTGCCAGCCGCACCAAGTTAGCAAGCTTTATTATCGGGTCATCGCGCAGGAGATGCTGGATGGCTGGAACCCTGAGGGCCGGCCCGCGGCCGTGATGATGGACGGCGTGCCCTTCCCCTTCGTGGGGTATCCATCCCGCGAGCTCACAGCCATCATCGACGTGGCTGACTTTGTCGAGTCGAAGCGTCAGGGCATCCTTTGCCACGCCACGCAGGTGGGTGACGTCAGCCGCTACGCCACTGCCCCGGACGAGGTGTTGGCCGACCGCTGGTTCCGCCAGGAGACCTTCCGCCTCGCCCGCTCCACTGTGGGCTGGTCCGATGAGGTGGAGGACGACCTGTTCGCCCGCCTGCGCTGAACAAGCGCCAACAACTCGCGCAAACGGCGCCTGGCCATTGACCAGGCGCCGTTTCGAGTCTACGTGCCGGACGCTCCGCCAGTAGGTCCGGCTAGCAGCCGGACGCTCCGCCGGTAGCCGGACGTTCCGCCAGTAGGTCCGGCTAGCAGCCGGACGTTCCGCCAGTAGGTCCGGCTAGCAGCCGGACGTTCCGCCAGTAGGTCCGGCTAGCAGCCGGACGTTCCGCCAGTAGGTCCGGCTAGCAGCCGGACGTTCCGCCAGTAGGTCCGGCTAGCAGCCGGACGTTCCGCCAGTAGGTCCAGCTAGCAGCCGGACGTTCCGCCAGTAGGTCCGGCTAGCAGCCGGACGCTCTACCAGTTAGCTAGCCCCACAGTGATAAACAGCGCCGAGGCGCACACGACACACAGGCACAGCAGCAACAAGATGCCCAAGATCCACCAGAAAGTGCGTGCGCCGCTGCTTTGGGCCGATGGTCCGCCGCCAAAGGGCGAACAGCCCCCTCCCGGCGGCGGTGGTGGAGGAGGTGGTGGAGGAGGCGGCGGCGGAGGAGGTGGCGGCGGCGGCGTTACCCCATACTCATAGGCCGCTTTGACATCCCCGCGTCCGGCGCCCTGTGTGTTGGCGTCAAGCCCCAGGTTGACAGCCGTAGCCATCAGTCGCTGCTTGATCTCGGCCGGCGTGACGCCCGGCAGAGCCTCCAGCAACTGAGCGGCCGCGCCCGCGGCGTGCGGTGTGGCCATGCTGGTGCCGGAGGCCGACGTATAGCGGGCGTCGATCGCCGACCCCATGGAGGTGCCCTGGGCGCGCGCGGCGATGATGTTGAAGCCTGGGAAGCACAGGTCAGGCTTGACGCGGCCATCGCTGGTCGGCCCGCGCGAGGAGAAGCTGGTGATCTGGTCGTTGTCGTTGGTCGCGCCAATGGTGATGACGGCGCGCGCACAGCCAGGCGACCCAACCGTGCTGGCCCCCGGCCCAGAGTTGCCGGCCGCCACGCACACCACCACGCCTTGCGTGACTGCTGCATCGCACATGACGGACAGCGCGTCGCTGCCATCGCACGGGCCGTTGGAACCCAGCGAGAGGTTGAGCACGTGCGCGCCGGCCTGGACGGCCCAGTCCACGCCGGCCATCACATCGCTGGTCATGCCGCTGCCGTTGTCGCGCAGCACCTTGGCCACCAGCAGTTGGGCCTGCGGCGCCAGGCCTATGTAGCGGCCGCCGGAGGCTTCGCCGCTGCCGGCGATGATGCCGGCCACATGCGTGCCGTGGCCATGGCCGTCGACGCCGCCCGGCTTGCTGTTGGTGAAGTCCCTGGCCTCCAGGATGCGGTCGCCGAAGTCGGGGTGGGTGGGATCGATGCCGGTGTCGATCACCGCCACCTTCACCCCCGTGCCGTCGAAGCCCAAATCCCACAGGTGCGGCGCGTGGACCTTGGGCGCCGACACGTCCAGCAGGGCGTAGACCGGCAGGTCCTCCCAGACGCGCTCCACGAAGGGCTGTTTCTCTAGCTCAATCAACGCCTGAGGGGTGCCGCTGACGGGCTGGGCTGGGATCAGGCTGAACTGCGGGCCCATGGCGATCCCGACCTCGGCCGCCGCGGCCGTTTCGTTGAACGCCTGCATCGTCCCCGCGCTGGAGTACTGGACGATGGCCTGTACCAGCTCACCGGGCCCGCTGCTGGCCATACGGGTCAAAAAGGTCTCGCTCATGCGTGCCTCCTAAACGGTCTGTACCTACGGTTGGGTGCTGTCTTACCAAATGAACGAAGCTGCCGGCGGCATTACAGCGCAACCACCGGCCGATCCTCTTCCACAGAGCGGATCCAGGGCAGGCCCAACAGGCTCAGCCCCGCGGCGCCGCTGCACGTGACCGCAAAGCTGGGCGTCAGCGTCAGGCTGCGCCGGATGGTAACGCCGCGCGCGGCCAGAGCCTGCTGGCGGCTGGCGTCGATTTGGTCGACGCGCAGCAACAGCAAGAACTCGGCGTCGGGCTGGGCCTGCAAGGTTTGCTTGAGTTGTGGATCGATCTTGGCTGTAGTCATGACAAATCCGTTGGCGATGGATTGGCGGGGCAACCGGGTTTGGTCGTCGGCGCCCCTATTGTAGCACGCATAGCGCCACAAGACAACCGCCAGATTCGCGGCCCGGCGCGGTATGGTCCGTGGGGGCTGCCCTGAGGCCGCTCAACCGTGCGGGCGGAACCATTCCACCGGGGTGGGCGTCTCAACACGTGCCCCCGTCCGTGTTCACGGGATGCAATCGAACTGAAATGAGCGTTACGACGGCTGTTGCAGCTACATTATTTCATGAGGAGCGCGGAATGGATCGTTTGAGCAGAAGCGGGCTGGTGCTGATCATGCTGGTAGGGCTATTGCTGCCTGCGGGCGTCTCTGGTCAGGAGGCGCCGGCCTCCCAGGCCGCGCTGCGCCTGGTGGAGGCAGACGCCTCCAGGGCGATTTTCGAGATCGACGTGCCCGTGCCCACCGTAGAAGAGGTGCAGGTCGAGGGCCAGCTTTTTCAGCGTCTGAGCATCCCCGGCTACGGGGCCGCAGACGCCGCCGGCCAGCCTGAGCTGCCGCAAACCACCGTCCTGCTCGGCATCCCGGCCGAGGGCGAGGTCGAACTGCGTATCCTGGACGCCAAGAGCGAGGATCTGCCGGGAACCTACACCGTCTACCCCAGCCCCGCGCACGTGGTGCAGCGCGACCCGGAAAGCGGCGCAGCCGACCCTCTGGCTGGCGTGCAGGAACAGTTCACCTGGGATGCGGCGGCCTACACGCGCGAGGCGTTCCAACCGGCTGAACTGGCGGCGGTGCAGGAGACGGCGTTCGTGCGCGGCCAGCGCGTGGCGCGCGTGCTGATCCAGCCGGTGCAATATAGCCCGGCCCAAGGCGCGCTGCGTGTCTATCGGTCGCTGCGGATCGAGGCAGTGTTCACTGGCGCCGCGGCCGGCGCGGCCCAAGCCAGCGCCGCCCCCAATCTGTTTGATCCCCTCTTGCAGGACCAACTGCTTAACTACGACCAGGCGCTTGCCTGGCGCAGCGAGCGCGGCCAGCCGCTGAGCAGTGGCCGCGCGCCTGACAGCGTCTACCCCGGCGACACCTCGCGCGTTTGGTTCAAAACCGCGCTGCGCACCAGCGGTCTGTACAAGGTCACGCTGGCCGATCTGCAAGGAGTCGAGTTGGCGTCGCTGCGCACGGCTAACCCTGCCTATCTGCAGGTCTGGACGCAGGGCCAGCAGGTAGCGGCCTATTTTGTTGGTAACACCAACGCCCAGTTCGAGCAGGACGAGGCGCTGCTCTTCTATGCACGCATCGCGCCGACCATCTACAGCGAGACCGATATCTACTGGCTCAGCGTGGGCGACGCGCCGGGCCTGCGTATGACAACCAGCGACGCGACGCCGGCCGGCGCAGCCACCGACAGCGCAGCCTGGACCAGCGCGCGTTTGGAGGAGGATGATATCTTCCGCAACGACCTGCCGCCCTATCGGGTCGCTGCGCCTTACCCGCGTTGGTATTGGTCAGAATTGAACAACCTTCTGGCATCCAGCTTTACCGCCTATGCAGCCCTGCCGACAGCGCTTACCAGCGGCTATACAGCCAGGCTGCGGCTGCGCATCCAGGGCGGCATTGACAACCTCGTTGTCAATCCTGACCATCGCGTGCGAGTCGAGCTGAACGGCCAGGCCGTGGGGACGCTGAGCTGGGATGGGCTGGCGGCCGTGCAGCAGGAGTTCCAGACGCCAGCGACGACCTTGCGCCGTGGCCTCAACACAGTGACGCTGGTGGTCGATGCTCTGCCCAACGTGATCATCGACCGATCCTTTCTCGACTGGATCGAGATCGACTACCGCCAGTCGCTGACTGCGCTGAACGACCAGGCGGCCTTTGCGGCCGAGGGCGGAGGCCGCCGTGAATTCCAGGTGCAGGGCTTCAGCGGCCAGGACGCGTTGGGCTTCGATGTGACCGCTCCGGCTGCTCCTGTGCGTCTGACCGGCCTGCAGGCCACGCCGATGACGGTTCAGCCCGACAATGCTGAGGCTGCCGCCGCTCCTGCGCTCAACCAGCATCAGGTCTTTTTGCCCATTGCAGGGGCGACTGGGCCGGCCAGCAGCGCGGCCACCAGCGTGCGTTTCGGCCGCAGCAGCGCGACTCCCCGCAGCTACGAGCTGGTGCGCCTGGGCGCCGTCAGCCGCATCTTTCCGCTGAGCCGCGACACGGGCTCTGCCTGGCGTAACCCGGCTAACCGCGCCGACTACCTGTTGATCGCCCACCGTGATCTGTGGCCCGCGGCCGAAGCGCTGGCCACCTATCGGCGCAGCCGCGGCCTGTCAGTCGCCTTGGTGGACATTCAGGATGTCTATGACGAGTGGAGCAATGGCCGGCTGGACCCGCGCGCCATCCGCGATTTCGTCGCCTATGCCTACGGCAACTGGCAAGGGCCGGCGCCTTCCTATCTGATGCTGCTGGGCAGCGGCCACTTTGACTACCGTCTGCGCGCCGGCCTGACCACCCAGCCGGTTCTGGTGCCCACCTATTTCGCCTGCGTCGATCCCTGGCTCTGCGAGGTGGCCGTCGAGAACGAGTTCGTCACCGTCAGCGGCGCCGATCGTGTGCCTGACCTGGCGTTGGGGCGGCTGCCGGCCAGAACGCTGGCCGAGGCGACGGTGATGGTCGATAAAATCATCAGCTACGAGAGCAGTCCGCCGCCAGGCGCATGGACCAACACGCTGACCTTTGTGGCCGACAACGCGCGTGGCGCCGACGGCGTGCCCGACACGGCCGGCAACTTCGAAGCCATCACCAACGGCATTATGACGCTGGTGCCAGCGCAATACACGGCCAACCGGGTCTTCTATGATCCCTATCCCAACGACGATGGCGGCGAACCCTACCGTTATCGAACGGTCAACGCCACAACCGACGCCATCGTGGCCGCGGTCAACGGCGGCACGGCCTTCTTGAACTACGTGGGCCATGCCAGCATCACCACCTGGGCCCACGAGGCGCTGCTGCGTGCGCGCGACGATGGCCGCAACGATGTGACCCGCTTCAACAACGGCGCACGCCAGCCCATCGTGTTGGACATGGCCTGCATCAGCGGCAATTTCGCCGATCCATCGTTCAGCGGCATCGAGGTCATGATGCTGGGCCGGGCAAACGGCGGGTCCGTGGCCGGCTGGGGCGCGACCGGATTCGGTGTTGCCACGGGCCATGACCAACTGCACCGCGGCTTCTATCAGGCTGTCTTCGGCAGCGGCGTGCGCACGCTGGGGCTGGCGACAGCCGCAGGCAAACTGGCGCTGTGGGCGTCGGGCCGGAATCTGGACCTGATGGACACCTTTGATCTGTTGGGTGACCCGGCCTTGCGCATCAACTTGCAGTGATGGCTTGTGCGTGAAGAAGTTCGACTTCTCGAAGAAGTCGAGCTTCTGCGCTCGCCAACCGAGTTTGGACCCATCCAAGTGAAAGAGATATCACAACCATCGAGAGTCGCAGGCTTGACACACCTCTGGCCCTATGTTACCATCGCTCGCTGCCGCTGACTCCAGTCATCTGGCCCAAGGAGAAAGTATACTACCCATGAGTCGACCTACACTGCGCATCATCCCCCTTGTCATCGTTCTGCTAGCTTCATTGTTGAGCGCTGCGCCGGCGCGCGCCAATGTGCGTCTGAGCTTCTTTGCCATCGAGCAAGGCCCCAGCCCCAGCCAACTGGTGGTCCGCTGGACCACCGAGACGGAGACCAACACGGCTGGCTTCCGCATCCAGCGCGGCACGAACGCCAATCCGGCCCAGGCCGCGGACATCCATATCGAGCCAGCGCGCGGCACGGCTACCACGGGGTTCGAATACGCCTACACGGATAGCGGCCTGACCCCCGGACAAGTCTACTACTATTGGTTGATTGAGCTGGAAGCGAGCGGAGGAACCACCAACCTTGACAATGGGCAAGCCACGGCCGGCGGCGGCACGGCGACCCCCACGCCTACCTCGCCGCCAGCCACGGCAACGTCCGTGCCTACCGCGACCTCTGTGCCGCCTACTGCTACGCCAGCTCCGCCCACTGCCACGCCGCAGCAAGCAGCCGCAGCGCTGGCAGCGACGGCCACGCCGCGGCTGCTGCAAGACGCCGCAACCGCTACCAGCCAGCCAGCGGCTGCACCCACCAGCGCGCCGGTCAACAGCCAGGCTACAGGCGTTACGCCAGCCGCGCCTCAGGCAACGGCCACCAATGCGGCTGCTGCGCCGACGGTTGCCGCGTCGGACGAGCAGGCCGATAAGCAGGCCGCGGAAGCGGCCGCAGCCGCCACTGTGGCTGCTGATCTCGCCGCGCGCGCGGATGCGCCGCAAGCGCTCCCGCAGGACCCGACGCTGGCTGCCTCATCGACCGATGGCCAGAGCACGCCGGCCGTCGAACCGCGCAGCGTAGGCCAGACAGCGGATGCTACCGCCACGCCACAGGCGGTGGCCGAGGCTCCGGCCGCCCCGGTGGACGCGCCGCCGGCCCAGCTGGTGCGGCCGACGGCTACGCCGCGGCCGAGCGGCTCTTCCGAGGGCGGCAACAATAGCTCCGGCCTGTTGATGGTGATCGGCGGCGGCAGCCTCTGTGGGGCTGTGCTGTTGGTGCTGGTAGTCTTTTTTGTCTGGCGGCGACGTTAAATCAGAAGTCAGAAGCGCCAGCCGCTGGTTACTGGCCAGCGGCTGGCTGACGATATAGTGAGATGGGATGATCTATGACGACCGATACCCAACGCCCGCGTTCGCGCAGGCTGATGGCCGTGCTGGCGCTGCTGCTCACGGCGGCGCTGCTGATGACAGCCTGCGGCCGCCAAGACGCGGGCAACGGCGCCGAGCCGGCGGGCGCAGCCCAGTCGCGCGCAACCACCCCTGCCGCCGCCGCCAAACCTACCGGCCCTGCCCAGCCGGTGGATGCAGTGAAGCTGCTGGTAGACCAGCCTGGCCTGTACCGCGTGACGGTCAGCGACCTGCGGGCGGCCGGCTTTGATCCTACGCGCAACGACCCCGCCCAACTTGCCCTGACCCTGGCCGGCCAGCCGGCGACGATGGCAACCGATGGCAGCGGCGACGATCTGCAAGTGATCTTCTACGGCGAGCCGCGTGCCAGCCGCTACAGCCAGCAGAATGTCTACCGGCTAAGTTGGGGCGAGCAGGCGCGGGACAGCGCAACGCACACGGTCGCGCCGGCGGCCGGCCCGCCGGCCACAACCTTCACAGTCCAGCAGCGGCTGGAGGAGTCGCTGCTCTACCTCTCGCAGCTTCCGGCCGGCAGCGACCACTGGCTGTGGCAGTCGCTCTTTGCGCCTGACACCTACACCACAACCTTCGACCTGCCCGGTTGGGTCGGCGGCGACGTCGACCTGACGGTGTCGCTGTGGGGCAACACCGAGGACATGACGGTCAACCCTGACCACCGGGCGCTGCTGGTAGTCAACGGCCAGCAGGTGGCCGAGAGCGCCTGGGACGGCAAGGGCGTGCGCGTGATCACGGCCACCCTGCCAGCCGACATCGTCCAGCCGACCGGCAACAGCCTGGCCCTGGTCGCGCCCGGCGACAGCGGCGCAACGGTGGATGTGATCTTCCTGGATCGCATCGACCTGGTCTACAGCCGCGCACTGGATGCGGCCGGCGGGCAGTTGTTGTTCTCGGCTTCAGCCGGCGCGCCGCTGGCTGTGGCAGGCATTGACGCGGCACAATCCCTGCTGTGGGACGTGACCGATCCCGCTGCGGCCAAGCCGGTAATTGGGGCTGAGGCTGGCCCGGCCGGGTTGAGCTTCCAGGATGGCCAGGCGGAGGGGCTGCGGCGCTATGCCATTGCCGACCGCTCAGCGTTGTTGGCGCCGCTGGCCATCCAGCCGGCCAACGGCGTCGATCTGCGCCAGAATGCCCAGGGCGCCGACTATATCGCCATCGCTCCGGCCGGCTTCATTGACGCCTTGCAGCCGCTGATCGACTTTCGGCGTGCGCAGGGCCTGCGGGTGGCCGTGGCGAGCATCGACGATGTGTACGACACCTTCAGCGGCGGCATGATCGATCCGGCCGCGATTCGCGACTACATGCTCTATGCGCGCGACAACTGGCCCGCTCCGGCCCCGCGCTTCCTGCTCTTGGCCGGCGACGCCAGCTATGACTACCAGGGCTTCCTGCCCGGCTCGACACCGAACTTCGTGCCAACCTACCTGCTACAGACCCACTTCGTCGGCGAAACGGCCAGCGACAACTGGTTCGTCAGCCTGGACGACGAGGACGACCGGCCTGATATGGCTGTGGGGCGCATCCCTGCCCAGACCGCTCAGCAGGTGGCCGACGTGGTGGCTAAGACCCTGGCCTACGAGCAAGACCCCAGCGCGGCCGAGTGGTCGGGCCGTGCGCTGTTTGTGGCGGACGACAAGCAGAACTCCTTCCAGGAGATCAGCGACGATCTGGCGGCCAATTACCTGCCCGCGTCCTACCAGGTGGAAAAAGTCTACCTGGGCCAGGCCGACGACCCCAACGCTGAGGTGATCCAGCAGCTTACCCAAGGCGTGGGCCTTGTGACCTATGTGGGCCACGGCAGCATGAACGTTTGGGCGCAGGAGAAGATTCTGCGCACCGAGGACGCAGAGGTTTTGAGCAACGACGCGCTGCCTTTCATGATGACCATGACCTGTTTGGTGGGCTACTTCCATCATCCGCAGGCCACCAGCATGGGCGAAGAGCTGCTGTTCAACCCTAAGGGCGGTGTGGTGGCAGCCCTGGCGCCGACCAGCGAATCGCTGGCCAGCGATCAAAGCGAACTGGCCAGCAACGTCTACACCCACCTGTTCGGCGACGCGCCGACGGTGGGTGAGGCGATCATGTTGGGCAAGCGCGATTTGAGCGCCGAGCGCGATCTGATGCAGGACCTGATCGAGACCTTTACCCTGCTGGGCGATCCGGCTCTGCGTTTACAGCGTCCGAACTGAGATCGGTGAGTGGATGTGCAACGGCGCTGCGGCTGTCCGTCGGTTGACGGGCGACCGCAGCGCCGTGTTTATTGCTCAGCCCGGCTAATGTCGCGTCAATGCTCATGTGAGGAGTAGGCGTCCCCAGACGCCGGGTTCGCATGTGGGCATGCGAACTCCTCAAATCATGATTGGCGCAACACTAGAAGTGCGCCAGACTGCCGTCGACCTTGGCCCGATGGACGGCGCGGCGGAAGATGTAGAGGCTGGCCGGCACCAACACGACCGAGAAGATCAGCAGGGCCACAATGTTGGGCAGCAACTCGGCAAACGACGCATTGGTCAGCAGCGCCCGGCGCATACCATCCAGCGAGTAGGTGATGGGCAGCAGCCAGGACAGCTTTTGCAGCCATTCGGGCATCAGGCTGACCGGATAGTAGACGCCGCCCAGCAGCAGCCCCAGGGAGTTGAACAGCCACGTTACCGGGTCGCCTCGCTTGAGCACCATGATGAAGCTGGCGGCGATGATGCCCACGGCCGTCATGGCGACGATGGTCAACAGCAGAATCACCAGCGCACCCGGTACGTTGCCATTGAGCTCGACGCCAAAGAGCAGCGCCCCCATCACCAGGTAGACCATGACCTGGAAGGTGACAAAGCCATAGTCGTAGATGCTGCTGGAGAGCACGACCGTGCTGAGGCGCGTCGGCGTCAGCAGCATGGCCTCCAGCGTGCCCGTGGTCTGCGCCTCGCGGATCGTGCCGGCGAAGCCCTGCAGGCCCACGCCGAAATAGCCCGAAAAGGCCAGCCCGATCAGCACGAAGGCAAAATAGTCGCCGCCATAGTTGGCCAGATAGGGCGCAGCCGATGGGCCGATCAACTTGCTGAGGAAATAGAACACCAGCATGTTGAAGAAGACGCCTGAAATCTGCAAGAGAAAGGCGAAGCGATAGCTCAGTTGAAGCCGCAGATCGCGGCGCAAAAAGGCAAGAGCGCGTACCATAGCTATTCTCGGCTGCCGGGCGTTGGAGCCAGCGCTTGATCTTGCACGACGCCAACGGCAGCGGCGCAGGCGCGAACTCAAGTGCCCGGCAGTGGGTTACGAAGTCTGGGTGAAGCGTTGAAAGACCTGCTCCAACGACGACTGCTCGCGCTGTACATCGCGCACCTGGCCGCCTGCTGCCACGATGCGCTTGAGCAGTTCAGCCAGCGCCGCCTCGCTGTCGACCGCCTCCAACTCCAGCGTCCAGCCGCCGGCCGGGCCGCTGGGCTGGGAGCGCACCACAGCCGGCAGGCCCGCCGCCAGGCTGTCCGGATCGGCGGCGAGTTGGGCGACGTGCAGCCGGTAGTTGACGGTTGGGCCGAGCCGGGCGCGCAGCTCGTCGGGCGTGCCCTCGGCCTGCAGGCGGCCGCCCTGCATGATGCCGATGCGTTGGCTCAACCGCTCGGCCTCGTCCAGGCGATGGGTCGTCAAGAGAATCGTGACGCCCTCGTCGCGCAGCAGGTCTTGCTCGATGAACTCGTGCAGCCGTAAGGTCGCGGTTGGATCCAGGCTGCGGGTCGGCTCGTCCAGAAAGAGCAGGCGCGGATGGTGCAGTAAGGCGCGGGCGATGCTCAACCGCTGTTTCTGCCCGCTGGAGTAGGTGCGGAACGGCCGATCGGCGTGGCTGGCCAGGTCTACTTGCTCCAACAATTCGGTGGCGCGGCGCGCCGCCTGGCGCTCGCTCAGCCCGCAGAGGACGCCGAAGAATTCCAGGTTGTGCCGACCGCTGAGCCGCCAATAGAAGCTGCGCTCGTCGCCCGTGGTCATCCCGATGACCTTGCGGATCTGGTCGCTGTTGCCCAAATCGATGCCAAAGATGCTGCCCGCGCCGCTGGTAGGCACGATCATCGTGCAGAGCAGGCGGATCAGCGTCGTCTTGCCGGCGCCGTTGGGCCCCAGCAGGCCGTAGAGCTCGCCTGGCCGCACGCATAGTGAGACGTTATCGACCGCCGTGACTGGGGCGTCAGGCTGGCGGCTGTTGCGGCGGCGCACCCCCTGGGTGAACAATGTGCGCAGCGGACGAGGCAAGACGAACTGCTTGCTGAGGTGCTCGGTCCAGATTGCCATCTCGCTCATGGCGCGATTATACCTGGTCGATCCTCAGAAGGCCAATCGTTGCCCGTAAGACAACTCGTTGACCGGAGATGATCTGACGCCTATAATCGGCTAGTACTGATTTCCTATTGACAAGCGCTCGATGGTGCGATTAGAATCTACAGAGTTTTGCCGCTGTTATAGTAAATGAACGGTCAGGCGGGCCAGGTCAGCCGGTATGGCTGAGCCCTTGCACGTTGCTGTTCGAAGGAAACCCACAATGAACTCCCGACGAAGAACGATTCTGCTGGCTGGCCTGGCGTTGGCGCTGCCGTTGATCCTGTTGACCGGATGGACGGTCGTTTCCGCCCGGCCATCGAGTGCATCAACGTCTCAGGCGCAGCCAACGGCTACGCCGGCCTCTGTGCTGCCTGCTCTGCCCGACAACGGCGCAGCGAGGCGGCACACACCCCCCTGGCCCGAGCCGGGCACCTACGTCTTTCTGGACTGGCGCCATACCAACCCCGTCCAATACCCCTACGTCACGGGCGGCCATCAGGTCTTTCAGTGGAACAAAATCGAAAACCTGACCCAGGGTGTCTACAACTGGCAGGTGGTAGATACCTGGCTGGCAGCCGAGGCGGCCCTGGGCAAGCCTACCGCCATCGCTTTCAACAGCTACGATGGCCTGTGCTGCGGCGGCGCCTGGCTGCCGCAGTGGTTCATGCAGCAGCGGCCAGACGGCTTCGTGACCTGCACGATCAACAACCAGAGCCACATTGTGCCCAAGTATTGGTCCAGCAGCTATTTGCAGGCCTGGTCGGATTTCGTCCACGCCGCGGCTGTGCGCTACGGCAATGACCCGCGCGTGGCTTGGATCGAGACCAGCGTGGGGATGTTTGGTGAGACCATTCCCGCAGACAACGAGTTGGATGGCTGCCTGGCCGCCAACGGATTGACCGCGGCTGGCTGGGTGCAGACCGTCAATGCCATCACCGATATCTATAACTCGGCCTGGCAAAACAAGCCGCTGATGATACAATACGCGCCTTTCTTCGTGCAGCGCTGGGAACGGCGCGAGTTCACCGACTACGCGGGCAGTGTGGGCCTTGGCTTCAAGCACAACCATCTGCTGATCGACCATGACGATCAGGTGATCAATAACCCCAACCATCTGGACTACCGTGCGGGCCAATACGATGCCATGTTCAGCTTTCCCAATACGGCCGGCCCGTTGGCCTGGGAGATCTATCGCGAGCAGACGGGGTTGTGGACCGAGTCGGACGTCTACTGGGGCCTGCTCAACGCGCTGGACAAGCACCCCGCCTACTTCATCGCCAAGTATGACCTGTTGACCGGGGCAACGCCGTTCGAGGCGCAGCTCTGGCATTACGCCAACCGCTACCTGGGACGCACTCTGGAGGATACACCCTCGGTCTGGACGGTGATGCGCGAGCCGTTGTCGACCTGGTATCCCCAGCGGGGCAACTTCACCTTCTGGCTGTATCATAACAACAGCGTGCCAGGGGGCGTCACCGTGCCGCTGTGGAACGTGACCAGCGACATGCGCGGGCGCTATGCCCGACGCACCAACGGCGTCGCCAACAATCCCTACATGTACTTCAACGTGGACGATGGCTACATGCTGGGCGGCAGCAACGCGGTCAGCATCACCGTGACCTACCTCGACCAGGGCACGGGCACGTGGCGGCTGGAATACGACGCGGTCGGCGACCCCTATGCGGTGGGTTTCACGGTGCAGAAGCAGAACAGCGGCCAGTGGCGCAGCGTAACGCAGGTGCTGAACAACGTCACCTTCAGCAACCGCCAGGCCGGCGGCAGCGACTTCCGCATCTACAACGGCGGCGACGACGACGACATTTTTCATTTGGTCGATCTGACGCGGCTCAACACCGTTCAGCAGATTAGCGTGACCTTGCAGCCGAACGGCGCCGGCTATGACGGCGTGGTTGACAGCTACCTCAGCAGTTGGAGCCCGGATGCCAACTACGGCGCCGCTGCAGAGATGGCCGCGCGCAACAACGACGAATGGGCTTCGTTGCTCAAGTTCGACCTCAGCGGCGTTGTGCCGGCCCATGCCACCATCGTCGGCGGGCATCTGGACCTGTACGTCACCCGGCGCACCAACGACAGCAACTGGCTCGATGCCGGGGTCTACGCGTTGCGGCGCGCCTGGGTCGAGGAACAAGCGACCTGGCAGCGCGCGGCCAGCTCGGTCTGGTGGACGACGCCCGGCGCCAACGGCGTCCCCAGCGATCGCAGCAACGTCTTGCTCAGCCAGCAGCGGCTGGACGCCGCGGGAGTCTGGCAACGCTTCGACGTGAGCCAGGCGTTGACTGAGTGGGTCTCTGGCGGCGTCACCAACTACGGCCTGACAGTCAAAGGCGTCGCCAGCAGCGGCGGCGTTGGCTATTACTTCGCCTCCAGCGAAAACGCCGATGTGAGCATCCGGCCGCGGCTGGTCTTCACCTATGCTGTGTCGATCGCGCCGCCCACGCCCACGCCCACCAGCATCCCTACCCACACGCCGACGCCAACCACCGGGCCTTCGCCGACGCCGACGCCCACGCGGACAGCCACAGCCACAGCCACGCCCACCGCGAGTCCCACAGCAACGCCGACCACCGGACCTACAGCCACGCCCACCGCGACGGCAACCCCGCGCCCCGTCAGCGCGGGCCAGATCATTACCGCGACCTTCATGGCGCTGCCGCCGGCTATCGACGGCAACCTGGACGACTGGAATCGCAACACTGGCGTTCTGCTGGACGCGGCCACGGCCAGCACGGTGCGCCCTACCGACGTTCCGCCGCCCGCGCCGGCGGACGTCAGCGCCCGTATCTGGGCCGCCTGGGACAACACCTTCCTTTACATGGCCGCGCGCGTCTGGGATGATGCGCTGGTCTCGGACAGCCCTGACGTTTGGCAGGATGACGAGCTGGAGTTTGCCCTGGATGGCGCGTTGGATGGCGTGTTCACCGGCCCGGACGACCACCAGATCACCGTCAACGTCGATGGTCGGGTTACCAACCGCGGGCTGCTCCCGCTGCCGGAGGTGCAGCGTTCGATCCAGACCCTGCCTGACGGCTATCAGGTCGAAATGGCCATTCCCCTGGCCATCCTGCAGCCGCCGGGCTGGGGCGCTGGCTGGACTGCTGGCTTCAACATCGGCCTGCACGACGACGACGACGGAGGCAACTGGGACCACTACCTGATCTGGCAGGGCAGTTCGACCAATAGCCAGGCCGCGGAGTTCGGGCGTCTCGTGTTGCTGGGCGGCTGCCATCGGGCCGACGTACAGCCCAACGCGAACCACAACAATGCGCAAGCCTGCGACGGCGACGTGGACATTGCCGACGTGCAGCGCATCGCCGGCTGCTGGCTGCAGCCGATCGGCCCGGCTTGCCCGGCAGCGCTGGACATGGACGGCAACGGCGCAATCGACCTGTCCGACGTGGTGTTTGCAGCCGGTTTCTGGGGCTGGCGGCAATGACCTGATGGGCACGCGCGAACGCGCCGGACGCAGGATTTGCCTGCGTCCGGCGCGTTTTGATTCCGGTGTGTTCAGGAGGGGGTGGGCATGAAGACGTTCGACTTCTCCGAGAAGTCGAACGTCCGGGCCGATTCAACGGGGGAACGGCGTAGGTGTCGGCGTGGGTGGCTGCGGCGTCACCTGGCCTGGACAGGTGGTGTCGTCCAGCACCGTGACGCTGCGCCCTTGCCAGTTGGCCACGTAAACCTTGTTGCGCGTCACTGCGATGCCCTGCCCGCCTTCGCCAGCGTCTTGGCTGCCCACCGGCACAGCGCCCAGGTAGACTGCGGGGCTGGCGCGCGTGTCTATCACGTGGACGCGGTCCGAGACAGCATCCACCGCAAACAGATGGCCGGTGCCGGGGTTGACCGCCAGGGCCGTGGGGGGGCCGGGCAAGGGAATCGTGTTGACCACCTGGTTGGTGGCTGTAGACAGCACCAGGATGCGGTTGTTAGGGCGGTCGGCCAGGTAGAGCAAGTCCCCCGTCGGGCTGAACGCCAGGCCCCAGAGCTGGCTGGCAGAGCCAGGCACAAAATCGGCCAGCACCGAGCCGTTGCGGGAGAGCATGGTCAGCCGCCCGCTGATGTGGGTGACGTAGACCTGGTCGGGCAGCGCCGCCACGAAGGCTGGCAGCGCCGCGACTGCCGTGGTGCGAATGACCGCGCCGTTGGCGGTGCTGAGCGTCTTGACCGTGCTGTCGGCGAAGTTGGCCACGTAGACCCGGTCGCCCACGCCGCCCACGCCCCAGGGCAGCCCGCCCACGCCCACCGTCCCCACCAGCGCGCCGCTGCCTGCCTGGCTGACCGAGAGCTGGGCGCTGTTGCGGTTGCTGGTGTAGACGCGGCTGCCAACCACGGCCACGCCGTTGACCCCACCGGGCGCCAGCGATTGCACGCCTTGCAGGGTGTCGCTGGCGGCGTCGATGATGGCCAGCCGCGGCTGATTGTAGAGCGCCACGTAGACCCGGTCGGCGTCGGCCGCCATGCCCTTGGGTTGGTCGTTGTCCGGCAGCGCGATCGTTCCTGCCAGCGCCGGCAGGCAGGCATCCGGCGTTGCCGGCGTCCATGTCGCCGTCGGACTGGGCGTTGCGGTCGCCGTCGGGCTGAACGTGGGCGTGTGGGTCGCTGTCGGCGTTGCTGTGATGGTGGCTGTGGCGGTTGCCGTTGCGCTGGGCGTTGGCGTGGCAGTCGGGCTGGAGGTGGCGGTGCGTGTCGCGGTCGGCGTTGCGCTGGGCGTTGGCGTGGCAGTCGGGCTGGAGGTGGCGGTGCGTGTCGCGGTCGGCGTCGCGCTGGGGGTAGCGGTGCGCGTCGTGGTCGGCGTCGCGCTGGGCGTGGACGTGGACGTGGCCGCGCAGTCGTTGACCAGCTCGACCCGCAGGCGATGGAAGACGTCGGCGCTGCCTTCGCTGTTGACCAGCTCCAGGTCAGCGCCGCTGGCCAGGCCGTCGTTCAGGTAGGCGTCCGTGAGGCGCAGGGTCACGGGGCGCCACTGGCCCGTCCCTGTTTTGCGCACACTGACGCCGGCCTCCGTGCCATCCATGCGCGCATAACGCAACAAGAAGCTATCGCTGCCGCTGTTCAGGAACTCGACCTCAACGTCGTAGACTGCGCAGCCGCCGGCCGCCTGCGGCCGTTGCGCTGCACCCGGCCAGCCGTCCTCCACGTCGAACTGCAGCGGGCCGGCGGCATTGCTGCGGGCTGACAGACTCTTGTGGGAAAGCGGCAGGCCGGCGCGCACCACCTGGCCCGGCGCAGGGTTGCGCTGGTAGATGAACCATTCGAAGTTGGGCAGCCAGCGACAACAGGGGATGCGGCCGGGCGGGTTGCCCTGCGCTGCGCCGTTGTCGCCGTCGGGGAAGTAGGCGCCGGCCGTGTCGCGCAGCACGATCCAGACGTCGGGCGTGTCGGCGAGCGACTTGCCGGCATAGCGGGTCCACAGGCGGCGCGTCTCTTCGGCCCCCGCGCCCGCCTGGCCGATGTCGGCTGCCAGGAAGTGCAGTTGCGACATGTGCTTGTCCAGGGCGTTGAGCACCGCCCAGTACAATTCCTTGTTGTCGTCGCAGCAATGCCCGCTGCCGATGGCGTTGACGCCGTGCTCGCCAGCGGTCAGCCGGGACGGCCAGGTGAGCTTGAAGATGTTGGGCCAGTTGCGATATTCCAGACCGCGCGGATCGGGGCTGTTGCCGTTGCCCATGTCAGGATTGACGCCGCTGCTCTTGACCCCCATGCCGTAGGTCTCGAAGGCGTAGTCGACGATGTTGCGCTCGCCGCAACCCTGGCACGGGGCGGCGCGTTCATCGGTAGTGAGCATCTGCCCGACGGCCAGCAGCGCCAGCGGTTTGCCCAGCGGCGCAGGATGGGCCGCGGCGGAAAGCTCTTGGCCGTAGATATCGATCCAGGGCTTGAGCACCTGGTCGCGCCAAATGTCGGCCGCCCCGTAGGCCTGGGTGATGTTCACGACGGCGCCGGTGCGGTCGACGCAGAACTGTTCGTTGCGCGCCGCTCGCCAGGTGTAGCCGGCATAGGTGCAGCGGTACATATTGAGGTCCATCCAGCCCAAGGGCGCCCCCGCAGGAAAATCGTTGTAGTTGCGCGTCGGATCCATTTCCCCGTCATGCCCGATGTTCACCTCGATGGAGTCGACGGTGGCCAGCAGCGCAGGAGGCATGGCGGCGAAATCCTGGCGCAGGGCCTGCATCAGGCCGCGCAGTTGGCTCTGCACGGCGGGGTTGCGGTAGTTGAGGTGATAGGCTATCTCGTTGCCCGCGCCGTTGACCAGCGGCTGGTAGGCCGATCCGGGCTGGAGCATCCAGGCCGGCGAGCCACCGCTGGCTGCGGTGCATGAGCCGCGCTCGGGCGCGCTGTAATCGCGGTCGGTCTTGGGGAGGAAGCCGATGATCGAACGCAGGCCGGCGGCGGCGTTGGCCTCCACCCAGCGGCGCACTGGCCCAAGGTCATAGACGCCGGGCGCGGGCATCAGCTCGCACAGCAGAAAGCGGTTTTGCATGCCCACTGCCACGGCCGACTCGACGCAACGCTGGCGGCACGCCGCGCTGCCGCAACTGGCGCAGTAGAAGCCAGGCGCGGTCGTATCGACCTGCCCGGCCGCGCCCTGGGGCAGCATATCCACCACTGACCATTTGAAGGGGGTTGGGGCCGGCGGAACTGGGGGAGACTGGCAAGCAGCCAGCGCCGCGGTCAGCAGCAGAAGCGCTGCCGCGAGCAGAATCCTGCGCGTCCATGACGGGCGGCGGTCGAAGATGGCAGCACGGGAATGGGGGAGCATAGGCGCATCTCCGGGCAATTGGCAGAGAGGGCGGCGGCCAGCTCAGTGTCGCACATGGCTGCCAGCCCACCAAGAAGGGAGGAAGCCAGGTGTGGCAACTTGACCGCAGTCATTATACATATGTCTCCCGGAATGGGCAATCCCTTGGGGAGGGGGGACCGGTTCAGCGCCTGCGGACCCGGCTGGCGGAGCCGCCAGGCGTACCAATTGCCCGGCTCCGGCACGATGGTGTCGGGTTGGACGAAACGGCCTAGCTGCGGGTCGAGGCATCTCGCATTGAAGTAATACAGCCCAATTGTACGCCTTCGGCAGTCTTCCCGCTGACCTGTAAAGCGCCACGTGGT
>Ga0209573_1002185_pt1 | contig 26218 bp, 31 predicted proteins | sample TNRBio252014_DNA_FD_185870 | JGI IMG/M metagenome (GOLD analysis project Ga0209573, IMG submission 185870) | Wastewater treatment Type I Accumulibacter community from EBPR Bioreactor in Madison, WI, USA - TNR Reactor_6/25/2014_ DNA (SPAdes)... | ecosystem: Engineered > Bioreactor > EBPR >... | reverse complement strand
GAACAGCAACAAGCGACGCAATCGATTCAACTTAAAATCGACAACGGTCCGGAAAGTAGTGGGGTACGCACTCAATTTTTAAAGCGCATGGTCGAGTTTACCGAACAAATCGGAAAACCGATTCAACGGCTCTACTATCCGCCTTATCACAGCAAATACAATCCGATTGAACGTTGTTGGGGGATTTTGGAGTTGCACTGGAATGGGGCCAAATTGATTAATGTTGAAACCATGTTGGCATGGGCGCAAAGTATGACTTGGAGAGGCCTGCAACCGATTATTCAATTGAGTCAGAAATTTTATGAAAAAGGGATTTCATTGTTTAAGAAAGCGATGCATCAAATCGAAAAAAGGCTCGAAAGAAGCCCTCTTTTACCCAAATGGGATATCATGATAAAACCGATTGAATCGGTAAATTCTTTATAAGAAATCACCTAAAGCCGTATCGTGCAAGGTTGGGATCAGGAACACACGATGATCAAGAACAAATTGACCGTTGCCGTTGAACAAGCCCTCCCCCCACAAACGCATAGGACCGAAACCGGCGAGGCGATCCCGGTCGCCGGTTCCCGGCCGACGCAGACCGACGCGCTGGCGACGGAATGTTGGGTGGGGATTGATGTGGCCAAGGCGTATCTGGACGTCGCGATCTGGCCCACCCAGGAACGGTTGCGCGTGCCCCGCGATGAGGCGGGTTTGGCGGCGTTGATCGCCTGGCTGCAACCCCGGACACTGACGCTGATCGTCCTGGAAGCCACCGGCGGCTTGGAGACCCTGGTCGCCGGGATGTTGGTCGAGGCGCAGTTCCCTACTGCGGTGATCCATCCGCGCCAAGCACGGGACTTTGCCAAAGCCCTGGGGGTTCTGGCCAAGACGGACGCCTTGGATGCCCTGGTGCTGGCTCGATTCGGCCAGAGCATCCAGCCTGAACCCCGCCTGTGGAAAGATGAGGAGCACCAGGCGCTGGCGGCGTTGCTCCAGCGGCGTCGGCGACTGGTGACGATGCTCGTCGCCGAAAAGAACCGCCTGGCCAGCGCTCATCGTCAGGTGCAGGCCGATATCCGCATCACGATCACCTGGCTGGAACAACGCCTTCAGGCCCTGGATGACGACCTGCAGGGCCAACTGCGGGCCAGTCCGGTGTGGCGTGAGCCAGACGCTCTGTTGCGGAGCGTGCCCGGGATCGGCCCGGTGACGGCGGTGACGTTGCCGGAACGGGGCACCTTGGATCGCCGCCAAATCAGTGCCTGGGTCGGGGTCTGCCCGCTGAACCGGGATTCGGGTCAGTATCGAGGACACCGGTCGATTTTCGGCGGGAGGGCGGTGGTTCGCACGGCGCTGTACATGGCGACCCTCACCGCCAGTCGGCTCAACCCGGTCATCAAAGCCTTTTACCAACGGCTGCGGGCCGCCGGCAAACCGGCCAAGGTCGCTCTGACCGCCGGTATGCGCAAATTGTTGACCATCCTGAACGCGATGCTCAAGGCGAAGACCCCTTGGCAGCCTCCCGAGGAGTGCAGGGCCTGAAGTTTTCAACACAGTTGCTCCTTATCCAAGGAGGGGAACTGGGATGTCCGGCTATTATCGGGAAAGACAATATGCTTCGATACCTTCCCCTTCCCTTCCGGCCTGACTCCCAACATCCCCGCTGCTGACTACGCCGATGATCCCCGCGCCCAAGCCATTGCCGACGCCGCCGCAAGCTGAACGAATTGCGCGAGAACTGGCTGAATCCCCCTCAGTGGGTAGACCGGGTTCCCGAAGTTGTCGCCGGCTATCCCGACCGGCTGATTCCCAAACCCGAATACACGGATGAACTCAAGAAGCGGACGCTGACGAACCTCTATAATCAGCGCCCGGCCTGGCTGGATCATGCTCATCGCACTCTCGATGCGGCGGTTGCTGCTGCCTATGGCTGGCCTGCCGACTTGAGCGACGAGGAGATTTTACGCCGACTGCTGGCGCTGAATCAGGAGCGGTTGGCTTCTTGATCGAGACAGGCTAAGGCTAAGTTTGGAGTCAGAAGCAGCATAATTGCGCATGTAACATCAGGAAAGCCGTTTTCACCCGTCTGTGTGCTGGAGCACAGACGCTTTCATGGGGTCATGATAGTGTCCGTTCTCTGTATTCACTCAATACGGAGCCACTCCCTGAAGAGAAACAAAATGGACAAGCAAGTTTTTTCAGCCTGTAGCGTCACTAAAATCCTCGATCTTTCCGCAACCTCCGAAGTCGCTGGCGCTCTTCAATCCGCAGTAACCCGTGGGGTCATGACGACTGAAGACGACCTTGCCACTGCGGCCAGTTGGTGGCGTAACGAAGAGGGGTTCCTGTTGGCCACTCACCCGACCGCCGTCGTCCCCGGGTTTCGCCGCGTCGAACTTAAATGGGAATTGGATGATGGCTATCGCGCTGCCGCTTAAAAGAGACCGGGGCTGGATCTTCAACGCCGTGATGCTCAACGCCCTTGCCCACACCGCTGTGCGTCGATGTTTTTCGCGATCTGGACCCTGATCATCGGGGTACTGCTGATCAGTATGGCCTTGTCGGGTACGTTGCTGAAGCGGCTGCCCCTGAGTACCGCCCTGCTCTATCTGGCCGTTGGTTACGGGCTGGGTCCCGCCGGATTAGCCCTCATGGCCCCCGATCCGCTGACCTACACCGTTTTGCTGGAAAGAATGGCCGAAGTGGCTGTACTCATCTCACTATTCACGGTCGGTCTGAAGCTCGGCCTGCCCCTGTCAAACAAGGGCTGGCGTCTGCCGGTGCGGCTGGCAACGGTGTCGATGACGCTGACCGTGGCGTTCATTGCCGCCATCGGGGTGACAAGCCTCGGCCTCTCTCTGGGCGCGGCCATCCTGCTCGGCGCGATCCTCGCGCCCACCGATCCCGTGCTGGCCTCTGATGTCCAGGTCGAAGAGGCCAATGATCGCGACCGACTGCGTTTCAGTTTGACGGGCGAAGGCGCTTTGAACGATGGCGCTGCCTTTCCGTTCGTGATGCTTGGCCTCGGCTTGCTCGGTCTGCATGATTTGGGAGCGGATGGCTGGCGCTGGTTCGCGGTGGATGTGCTCTGGGCGATCACAGGCGGTCTGGGGATCGGCTGGGCGCTGGGTACGCTGATCGGGAGGCTGGTCGTCTATTTGCGGAGCCGCCACCAGGAATCGGTCGGTTTCGATGAGTTTCTGGCGCTGGGCCTGATCGCATTGACCTACGGACTCGCTGTACTCGGCCATACCTATGGTTTTCTCGCCGTTTTTGCGGCGGGCCTCGCTCTACAGCGGGTGAAAGAACATCCGGGGACAGACTCCCCTCTAGCCGCTCAGGAAACGGGTCTGCAGAGCCGGCACGCTCATCAGGCGCTGGCGACTCATTCGGGATTTGCCAGTGCCTACATGAGGCAAGAAGTACAAGGCTTCAACGAACGATTGGAACGGATCGCGGAGGTCGCGGTCGTGCTGGTGGTCGGTGCGATGCTCCCCTTCATCGATCATCTCCCCGCTAACGCCGTTGGGTTCCTCTTGCTGCTCTTTCTGGTGGTGCGCCCCCTATCGGTATGGCTTGGAATGCTCGGAGCGCCCGTGTCGGGTGATCAGCGTCTTCTCATCTCCTGGTTCGGCATCCGTGGCATCGGCTCGATCTACTATTTGATGTACGCGATCAATCATGGTCTGCCCCGCCTTTTAGCCGAGGAAATCATCGCCCTCACCCTGACCACCGTGGCGGTCTCCATCGTGCTTCACGGGATCTCGGTCACCCCGCTGATGAATCTCTATAAGCGAAGGAAAATAACACCTGCCAGCCCCTGACGGTGCGTGTTACGACGGAAACCGGGGCGATTCAGTACACCGTCAAACCGCCTTGATCTCATCCGTCAGAGGCCGCCCCTCGGCGAATTGCGTAATACTGTTAATGGTGGTCTCGCTGATGGTCCGAATCGCCTCTTCAGTAAAAAAGGCTTGATGCCCAGTGACAATCACATTGGGGAAAGACAGCAGGCGCTGGAACACGTCATCGGCAATAATGCTACTCGATAAGTCGCGGAAGAACAGATCGGCTTCCTGCTCATAAACATCCAGAGCCAGGCCACCCAGTTGGCCGCTTTTCAGGGCTTCGATGACCGCTTCGGTATCGATCAATCCACCGCGACTGGTGTTGATGAGCAGAGCGCCCCGTTTTGCGTGCAAGAGCGTGTCCGCGTTGACGATGTGATGCGTTTCCGGGGTCAGCGGGCAATGCAGAGAAAGGATATCGGCCTTGGCGCCGATTTCCTCGGGCTCGGCATAGCGGGCGCCGAGCGCCCTAAACGTATCCGATGGATACTTGTCATAGCCGATCACTTCGCAACCGAAGCCCAGCATGATCTTCGCAAAAACGCAGCCGATCTTGCCGGTTCCCACCACGGCGACCGTCTTGCCGTGGAGATCAAAACCCATCAAACCATCCAGCGCGAAATTCGAATCGCGCGTTCGATTGTAGGCGCGATGAATCTTGCGGTTGATCGCCAGCAGTAAAGCCACAGCGTGTTCGGCCACCGAGTAGGGCGAATAGGTGACGACCCGGACAACTTTGAGTCCCAACTGCCCGGCGGCCCTCAGATCGACATTGTTGAAGCCGGTGCAACGCAAGGCCACGAGGCGCGTACCGCTCGCAGCCAGCGCCTTGAGCACCTCGGCATCCGCCTGGTCATTGACAAAAATGCAGACCGCTTCATCACCCGCAGCCCAGCCGACCGATTCATGGTCAAGAGGGGCGTCGAAATAGCGGAGTTGATGCCCGGCGCTGGCGTTGGCGGCATTCAAGAACTCGCGGTCATAGCGCTTGGCGCTGAATACGGCAATCTTCATTCGGGCATCTCCGGTAGACACGGGTCGGCAGTACCCGCAACTCTTATTTCAGGGATGAGCCGCGCTCCACACGGCCAACGGAACCTCGATCAGGATCCAGATTATCGATCCTGATCGGCAACACGACTGAGCGCAAAGCGGGAAAACCCGTCAAATCCGCCCTAGTAGCAGCAGCACGATGATGACGATCACCACCAACCCTACCCCGCCGCTGGGCGCGTAGCCCCAGTTTCGGCTGTGTGGCCAGGTCGGAATGATGCCGATCAGGATCAGGATCAGAACGATTAGCAGGATAGTTCCCAAGCTCATGATCTTTTCCTCGGAGTAGAGTGGATTTATTTCGCTGGCGCTGGCGGCGCTGGCGGTGCAGGCGGCGTCACGATCACCGTGCGACCAGTGCCGGATTTACCGGTCTCGCCCTGGTTACCTTGATCACCGGTGGCGCCCTTGCTGCCTTGATCACCGGTGGCGCCCGGCGGGCCGGCGGGTCCGGGTATTGCGGCGGGCGCTGCAGGAACATTGACCACCGTGGGTTTATCACAAGCGGCCAGACTGAGCGTGGCGAGCATCGCTGAAATCAGTATCAAACGGTTCATGGGGAGTCCTTTTTCGAAAGTGGAAAGGCGTGGTGCAGAGGGCTGAAAAATACCCGTGAATAAGCCGGTACAACGGTAGGTTGCACTCAGCACCTGAATAGCGTAAGCGCATACCCTGTATCTTTCTGTGCGCTGGCGAACGTAAGCGGCAAAACATCTAGGCTCAATATGGATTCCAGTCAGTTCGGTGCGCTATGCGACCAGCAACGTTAAGAGGGGGCTGAGCAGGCCTTTACCCCGGATACGAGCGTTATGCACAAACTGAAAAAAGCCCAAATACAACGGCAGTTTCTCCTGCGAGATGCCGCGATGGGGTCGCAACCAGGAACGGAGCAGCGACCAAAAGCCTTCCTGCGTGTTGACATGAATCTCATGGAAGCCATCACCGTCCTCGTCACGCGCGTATTCGCCCCGGCTACGACACACGGTATGATGATCATAACCCCAATCAGTCAATGGGTTATAGATCGAGTATTCATCAGTATGAACGCACGATCCCGGTTCAATGAACCGCTGGATCAGCGGGCGAATCGTCGCCTGCTGGACATTCTCGACCCTTCGGATCACCACCGCGCCGCCGCGCTGGATCATGCCGAAAATCGGCGGCTGTTCCTTCGCCAGGGTCCCCGACCCCGCGCCCCTTTCAACCGGCGGCGCCGTCCGCGTCGTCCGGCTCTGCGCACCGCTTCTGGACGGCCCTTGTGGCCGGCGATGACGTAGACTTCATCGCACTCGACCTCCCCCGAAAGGACGGGTTAGGGTTGGCGCGCCACGACCCCTTCCCGGAGCGGCTCAGCCATCCGCTGAGTATCGCTCGGGTCCAGTCCCAGTTCTCGGGCGATCTGCGCATTCTACAGGTTTAACCCCATGAAATATAGACACAAAACCCACACCGAGAGCGGTTGATGATGGCCGGCGAACACCGTTCCCGTCAAATCGTCACAGGAGCGACCACATCCCTCACAGCGATACTTCTGTCGGGCCGGTTGCGTCTTATCCCGTCCTTGCCTCGTCAACAGGGCGGCGTCACAGTGGGGACAACGCACCCCATCGGGCCACCGAGCTTGGCGAAACGCCTCTTAGCATTTCTCGTTATCCAGCAGGTTTTGAAGGGAAATCATCGCCGGAAACCTTCGCTGACAGAGGTTTGGGAGTCGTTCATAACCGCAAACCCCGGTCGGAGCGAACCGCCCTCAGCAGTCTGGAATCCATATTGAGCCTTTTACTTTTAATTGAGTGTCGGAAAACAAGTGTTTTCCGACAGGGGTAGCAATCTGACGTTAATGTGGCCCACAACCTGCGAAAAACTGTGCAGGTATAGGTTTTCCGGTTGCTCAGTGGCGGCTCATGACACGACTGCTCGTTCTACCCCGTGGGGATGGACGATACCGTATGAGTAGGTGTAGCGACCTACCATCGAGCGATGAAGTGAGGTAGACCCCATTGTCAAGACGGATTTTAGCCCGCTATTCGATGGCATCGTTTACTGGCCGGTATGAGCCGACGCATACCGTCAGTCGTAACAGCGCAGCTTCCGGGAAAACTCTCGCAGCGCGAGGATGCCGCTCTCCTCTGCGCCGATGGGGTGCAGATCCAGCGCGTGGTGCGTCTGATGCCGGTGCAGGAAGATCGTGACCGCCGCGATGGTCACATGGGTCAAACCCAGGATCGCCAGCCCGTACCCCCACCAGGAAAGATCGATGACAATCCTGAAATCTTCATGATAATAAAAACAAACACTTGTGATGAAAATTTGATCAAGTATCCACCCTAATCGGGCTAATTTTTCTTTAGATCAAAGACATGGAAGATAATGGATCGCATACTTCACTTATAGCACCCGCCAAAAAGATTATAACTAATTAATATTTATATAAATAATCCATCATTCGCATTTCAGGACTACCCAAAAACCGTTCGAGGTCAGCCCGTGACCCGGCTCTGCGCCGGTCAGCGGCTCTTCGATGGGCTCGGGGCGAACTGACGGAGCGAGCCCCCCAATCTAAAATGCGCCGTCCCGTCGAGGTGGGCCGGCTTCCAGCAAGGTAGCAAAGGCTTCGGCAGCCACGGGCCGACTGAAGAAAAAGCCCTGCCCTTCGGCGCAGTGATGGGATTGCAGGAAGGCGAGCTGTTGCGGCGTTTCGATCCCCTCGGCCACCACCCGCTGTTCGAGGCTCAGGCCCATCGCGATGACCGCGCCGACGATGGCTTTGCCGGCAGCACCGTCGATGTCTCGCACGAACGACTGGTCGATCTTGAGCGTGTCAATCGGGAAACGCCGCAGATAGCTCAGGCTGGAATAGCCGGTGCCAAAATCATCGATGGCAATCCGCACCCCGAGCCCCTTGAGCGCGCGCAAGTTGGCGGTGGTCAGCTCGGTGTCCCGCATCAGTCCGCTTTCGGTCAGCTCGAGCTCGAGGTGGCGCGGGTCCAGACCGGTGTCGTCGAGGATGGCGTGGACCCCGGCGAGAAAATCCTTGCCGCGAAACTCGATCGCCGAGACATTGACCGCGATCTGCCCCAGGTCGAGACCGGCTTGCAACCAGGCCGCCGTCTGGCGGCAGGCTTCGCGCATCACCCACTGGCCGATCGGCAGAATCAGGCCGCAGTCTTCGGCGACGCGCACGAACTCCGTCGGACCGACGAGATCCCGACCGGCCGATTGCAGGCGGACCAGCGCTTCGGCGCCGGTGACGAGACCGTTCGCGAGGTTCACCTTCGGCTGATAGTGCAAGACGAACTCGCGTCGATCGAGCGCGCGGCGCAACGTCTCTTCGACGGAATGCCGCGCGACCGCGCGGACATTCATCTCCGGTGAGAATACCTGGTGGGTGTTGCGCCCGCTTTGTTTGGCGCGATACAGCGCGATATCGGCGTTCTGGAGCACCGTTTCGACGTCTTGGCCGTGATCGGGGTAGAGGCTGATGCCGACGCTCAGGGTGACGTGAAGCCGATGGCTATCGATGAGATGAGGCTCGGCCATGGCCTCGATCAACTTTTCGGCGGCGAGACAAGCATCCGGCACCGCCTGGACTTCGCCCAGCAACACCACGAACTCGTCGCCGCCCTGGCGGCAGACGGTATCCGAGAGCCGGACGCAGGCTTGCAGGCGCTTGGCGACCGACTGCAGCAACCGGTCGCCCACCGTGTGTCCGAGCGAATCGTTGATGGGCTTGAAATGGTCGAGATCCAAATACAGTAACGCCACTTTCTTGCCGTGCCGCTGCGCGAGTGCGATCGACTGGGCCAGCCGGTCCGTCAGCAGCGCGCGATTCGGCAGGCCGGTGAGAAAGTCGTGCTTGGCCATATGGGACATCTGCGCGGTGGCTTCCTCGGCGGCCTCGGCCATCGTCTGAGCGCGAACCGTGGCGACGACCAAATTTTCGTTCGCCTCCCGCAACTGCGCTTCGTTGTGCGCGATCAGCTCGGCCTTGGCCCTCGCGGCCTCTTCCTGGGCGCGCAGGACTTTTTCGCGCTGCGTGGCGACTTCCTCGCGCCAGTCGACGACTTCCTCGCGCCGGTCGGCGATCTCCTCGCGCCGGTCGACGACTTCCTCGCGCCGGTCGAGGACCTCTTGGCGCGCGCGGGCGGCCCGCTCGCCGGCCAAGGCCGCCGCCTCGCGCTCGGCGCGGCGCTTCGCGGCCGGCGCGGCCGGCGATCCGCTCGCGCCATTCTCGCGAGTGCCGTTTTTCTCACTCATCGCGGTTCGCCCCGATCGGCGCCGGCCGCCGGCGTCCGCCTCGGCCGCCCGCCGAGGATTCCCTCGAAGCCGAGCACCGGATCGCCGATGACGATTCCCTCATCGGTGATCTCGAATTGCCTCAGCTCGTCGCCGTGGGCGCTGGCGCGCACTTTGACGACCGCCATGACGCGCTTCAGGCGGCTCTCGATCTCGATGTAGCGCTGGACGATGATCGCGTCGGTGAGAAAGGCCGACCCGTAGGGGCTGAAGCGCAGGTCGGTGTAGCGGTCTTCCAGTTCTGACGTCAGCAGCACCGTCACGCCGAGACCGGCCAGCACGGCGACCATGCGAAACAGCGACTCGCGAAAGTCCTCGCGGAAGGTCGGCGCCACCGCCAGCTCGAAGCCGGACAGCGAGTCGATCACCACCCGGGTGGCTTTCATCTTCTGTATGAGGTCGATCAGATGCCGGGCGATCTCGTCGATCGACAGATCCGGCGCGCGGATGTTGATCAAGCCGATTTGCCCGGCGCGAACCAGGGTGTCGATGGTGCGATTCCGCGACTGGCTCGGGGTCTGCTCGAACGCGACGATCACGCCTGGTTCGCCCCGGCGCACGCCCTCGACCAGGAAGGCGGTGGCGAGGATGGTCTTGCCCGATCCGGACGGCCCGGCGACCAGCAGCGAATAACCCGCCGGCAAGCCGCCGCCCAGCATGTCGTCCAAGCGTGGCACGCCCATCGTCAGCCGCGTTTCGCCGCGCGGCGAGCGGTCGGCCACCGCTGCGGCCCCGGTATCGTCGAGCACGACTGTCGCCGGAAAGATGTCGATCCCGGCGCTGCTGATACGGAACGTGTGAATCCCCGGACGGGTCGCCTGGCCGCGCATTTTCAGAATCCGAATCTTGCGCACCATCGAATTCCGGTGAACGCTCTGGTCCAGCGACAGCATGCCGTCGGCCACCGTGAACACCGGATGGGCCTCGATCTCCGACGAGTATTCTCCGACCAGGAAGGTGGTGGCCTGCCAGCCGGTCAGCAGCATCCCGAGCTGCTGGATGAACTGTTGCAGGCCGATGGCGCCTTCGGAGTGGCGTTGCGCCTCCAGCATGACCGAGCGGAACGAGTCGACGAAGACCAGCGCCGGAGAGAGGGCCTCGATCTCCCGGGTGATGCGCGCCAGCACTTGGTCGAAATCGCCGGTCGATACATCGTCGCTCAAATTGACGAACCGGATCGACTCATCGATCTTGTCCGAGTCGAAAAACGAGTACTGCTGCTGATAGCGCAGCATCTTCAGCGGCGGTTCGCCCAGCACGGTGAAGTACAGCGCCGGCCGCTCCGGCGTCGCCAGGGCGAACATGATCTGGTGCGCCAGCGTCGTTTTGCCGGAACCCGGAGGCCCGATGATGAGGTTGAAGGAATATTCCGGCAAGCCGCCGCCCAGGATCGCATCGAGTCCCGGCACGCCGGTGGCGAGTCGGTGGATGGCCACTTTGTTGCTCATGGTGCGGTCTCCCGTTCGGATTCCGGCGATGGGGGCAGCCAGACCGGGGCCAACAGGCGCTCGGTCAAGGACGCTCCGATCAAGTTTGCCAGCAGTTCGGTGAAGTTGACCAGCAGGGCATGGCTCGCCTCTGCTGCTGCGGCCGGCTCTTGGGCCGCCAGGCACGCCTTGAGGCCGGCCAGCCGCGCGGCGCCATTCTTGTCATTCCCAGCCATGGCAGCAAGCCAAGAGAATGCTTTGCCCGTGACATGCAGCGAACGGCCGAAGAGGGCGTCGACGCCGCGCTCGCCGATCACCGGAGCGAGCCGGTCCGCCACCCGCCGCCAGGTGTCGAGGGTGGCTTCGGCGATGGAGCTGGCATCGGGGTCCTCTCCGGCACTCCGCGCCAGCGTTCTTCGTATCGCTTCGCGGTGCGGGTCATCACTCGTCGTCGACATCGAAACACCTCCCACCCCCAGGGCCATCGCGCGATGTGAATTTCAGGGATGTACCATCTGATCGGGGCGGACATAGCGGTCGAAGTCCTCGCCGCTGAGGAGGCCGAGGCGCAGCACCGCCTCCTTAAGCGAGAGGTTCTGCGCGTAAGCCAGCTTGGCGACCCGGGCGGCCTGGTCGTAGCCGATGACCGGGTTAAGCGCCGTGACCAGCATCAGAGAGTTCGACACATGGCGCGCGATTACGTCGCGGTTGGGTTCGATGCCGATTACGCAGTGCTGGGTGAAGCTGTCGCAGGCGTCGGCCAGCAGACCGACCGACTCCAGCAGGTTGTGGATCAGCACCGGCTTGAACACGTTGAGCTCAAAGTGACCATTGGCGCCGGCGATGCCGATGGTGACGTCGTTGCCCATGACCTGCGCCGCGACCATCGTCAGCGCCTCCGCCTGGGTCGGGTTCACCTTGCCCGGCATGATGGAACTGCCCGGTTCGTTGGCCGGCAGGGCGATCTCGCCGATGCCGCAGCGCGGGCCGCTGCCGAGCAGGCGGATGTCGTTGGCGATCTTCATGCACGCGACCGCGAGCACGCGGGTGGCGCCGCTGGCCGCGACGATCGCGTCGTGCGCCGCCAGCCCGGCGAACTTGTTGGCGGCGGTCACGAACGGCAGACCCGTCAGTTGAGCGATCCGGGCCGCGACCTCGCGCGCGTAGTCGGGGTGGGTGTTGAGGCCGGCGCCGACGGCGCTGCCGCCGAGCGCGAGTTCGTGGAGTCCCGCCAGCGACGCTTCGATCTGTTTCTCCGCGAAGGCGAGTTGCGCCGCGTAGCCGCCGAATTCCTGGCCGAGGGTGAGCGGCGTGGCGTCCATCAAATGCGTGCGGCCAATCTTGACGATATCCTCGAACGCCGCGCTTTTTTGCTCCAGGGCGGCGCGGAAACGCGCCACTCCGGGCAACAGCCGCTCCCGGATTTGCTGGACGGCGGCGATGTGCATCACGGTGGGGAACACGTCGTTCGACGACTGGGATCGATTGACGTCGTCGTTTGGGTGGATGGGCTCTTTCGAGCCCAGCGGCTGACCGGCGAGTTCGTTCGCGCGATTGGCGATGACCTCGTTGGCGTTCATGTTCGATTGCGTGCCGCTGCCGGTCTGCCAGACCACGAGCGGGAAGTGGTCGTCGAGCCGGCCGGCGATGACCTCGTCGGCGGCCTGGACGATGAGTCCGACCTTACGCTCGTCGAACTGGCCCAGTTCGCGGAGGGTCAGGGCCGCCGCTTTTTTGACGAGGCCAAAAGCCCGGATGATGGCGGGTGGGAAGCGGTGGCCGCCGATCCTGAAATGCTCGAGCGAGCGCTGGGTCTGCGCGCCCCAGTACCGGTCTGCGCGAACCTGGATCGCGCCCATGCTATCGCTTTCAAGCCGAAATTCCATCGTCGTGTTCCTGTCCGGTGGGGTGCGGGATGTATTGCCGGGCACATCGAGGTGATGCCCTATTGGCGCCCCACCTCAGCCAGAACCCGCAACACTTCGTTGAAAGACGCCTCGCTATTTCTCACGAAGCAGGCGACCCCTGCAACCGCACAAATGGACAGTTCATCACCTATCATCATCCACCCGTGAGGTGGCCATCCTTTCGTGTCGGAAAGGGTCATGAGCATATCGCCGCCTTGATGCGTCATGCGCCCGTTCGCATAACAGATATCCGCAGCCAGACGGCGATGCGTCCGCTCCAGTTCGCCCACGGACTCGACTAGGGAGCCATCGTCACTGAAGCGCAGCGCCGCGATGACCCCCTGGACGCTCAGCAGGCTTTCTAAATTAATCATGGCTGATCCTCCTGTCGCGATGCCCAGGTTCCTAGACCTGGTCATTGAAGAGCTGGTAAGCCCGGTCGTAATCAAAAGCCTCTCTCTTGGCGAGTACGGCCTTGCTGCTCACGCCCATCATCACCTCATCCAGGCCCATGAAGGTAAAGCCCCGTTCGGGTAGAAACCCCTGTTGGCCTGAAAGCTTCGCCCAGCCCGTAGCCTGCATCCGGTAGATGGCCATGTTGGCGGCGCACATTTGAGCGACGACTTCGGCAAAGTCGCGCGTGAAATCACCCCGGGTCTCGCCCAAATCGCCGGTGCAGGAAAACTCCAGCGCACCATAGGCGCCGGGCAATGACATCAATTGATCCAAAGTAGGCATAATCTCTTCTCCAGTTTTCGCTAGATGGATACTTCAGTCGCCCGCAGCCGCGCGCATGGTCGAAATCACCTCTTGCAACGAGGTTTCACTCAGACTCACGACGCAGGTGCTGTCGCGCACCGTCACCAGGGACATTTCCGGACCCCACAGGGTCCAGCCTTCGCAGGTATCCCAACCGGACGCCCCCGCCAAATCGGCCAAAAGGCGACCCTGCATCTCCATCATGAGGGTCATTGAGGCACAGAGACTCATCAGCGACTCGGCCTGGGCCTGCGGAAAAGGCCCCTCAAAGTCATCCAACAGCCCTTTTCGGGAAAAGACCCCGGCTGCCACCGCGCCCGGCAATTTCATCAACTCTGATGCTCTGGACATAGACACCTCGCAAACAGGACTTGTGAATCCAGGGAACTCTCAGCGATAACGCATGAAGTCTCACTATCAAATTGTGAGAATTTGTCATCGCAACCTTCGTCGAAACTAAAGGGAAAAGTCGGCGTAGTCTGTGCTGTAACGAACATATTGGGCGATTTCCAGTCTGAATCACCGATAGGCACGGATTTTTCCTTGTCATCTTGATAATCCCTTTGATCCGTGGCGCAGACCGGCTCAAGATGGCGTGTGTCGTGTATGGACGCCCACGTTGAGAAGGATAAACACCATGGAACCGTCTGTGTGGAACCGCTGGCTCCGACACTTGGCATGGCTGCCTATTCTCGGTGACCCTGCTGATGAATCTCTATGCGTGATATTCCCGCCACTGACCAGCGACTTTAATCGGTCTGTGTGTTACAGCACAGACGCTCCCCGTGGAGTCATGGTAGTTTTTGCCTTCCGTAATACCAGCGAACCCGTGGGGATTGAGTCATGACAGCACCGAGCATTGCCAGGTGGCGCCGCAACCCTTTTGCGGATTTCTCGCCAGTCATTTTGCTGGGCGCCTTGGCGCTGTCCGGTTGTACCTCGGGAAATTCAGTAGAGTCCGGCAAAGAGAGTGCTGCTTCCACCCCATCGAGGCACAAGGAAGTGGGCGAAGCATCCTGGTACGGACCCGGATTTCACGGCAACGAGACCGCCAGTGGCGAGACCTTCGATCAGAAAAAAATGACCGCTGCCCATCCCAGTTTGCCGATGGGGACCCAGGCTACAGTGACCAACCTGGAAAATGGTAAAAAAGTCCAGGTCAAGATCAATGACCGGGGGCCTTATGTGGGGAACCGGGCCATCGATCTTTCCCGCGCCGCTGCTAAAAAGCTGGATATGGACGAGGACGGCACTACCGAGGTTAAAATTGAGGCTAAATCCGACCCGAAGACGGACTCTGACGACCTGTCGAACTCGACAAGATAGAAAGTAAACCGTGCCGCCGGAACTCCAGTTTGTGTTTTGAGGAGAGGCGGCGATCTTCTCAATGCATTTTTCTCAATCGATAGGAGTTACCCCCATGAACGACCCTACCCAGTATGAAATTGACACCCGGTCTTTAGTCAGTGAACTGAATAGCCTGGCAACTTTAGGCTTTATCCCTGTGGAAAAAGAGATGTTCGGTACGGCACTGGAACGACAACACTTCATAACGACCCTTTGCTGTGCAGCTAAGGTCATTGAAGAACAGCAAGAAAGCCTACGGATTATGAAGACCTACGGTTTGAGTTCCATCGGCTGATGGATGGTGTAATGGAAAATTATCATCCGTTAGATCCCCCTACGGCCTATTTTCTCGTGGGGGCGTTAATCTTGTTAATTTCCTTTCTGCGCATTCCGCTTCTCGTTGACTAAATCGAGACGCTTCTCAATCGGGCCGATAATAGCCAGGATGACCCCGGTCAGCACCACGCTTAACGCGCCGATTCCGAGACCGCCTAATCCCACCGTCATGCCCACTGCCGCGGTCATCCAGATCGTTGCGGCCGTCGTAAGTCCCTGTATTTTACGTTCCTCACTCAGCTTGAGGATTGCCCCGGCCCCGATAAAGCCGACACCCGTGGCTACACCTTGAGCGATTCTGGCGACTTCGGCTAACGGCATCCCGAGTTCCAGCGGAACGACCACGAAAAGAGCCGAACCGAGAGCAACCAGCATGTGGGTTTTCAGCCCGGCGGGTTTATCTTTGGATTCCCGTTCCATGCCTACTATCGCGCCCAGCAACATGGCTGCCAGCAACCGGATTGTGACTCGTGCGAGTTCTCGCATGTCCGGAAGCCCTGCGGTCAGCTCTTGCCAGATGAAAGTTTCCATCTTTACACTCGCATCGACCGAAGATTTTTCATCGTAAGGACTTTGTTGAGGGTTCCCCAGGGTTGCTCGTGAGACTGCTTTTGCTCTGTGCAGTTTTGGCGATTTCGCTGCTCGACTGAAGCGCATTGGCGCCACTTTCATCCAACGCTTTGATCAGGTCGTGCGGTGCGGGCTGGCGCCGGCGTGAGCCGAAGATATGCGAGTAGGCCCAGGTAAATTCAGCTCCCATCAGAAAGATCTGGGCGGAGTAATAAACCCAAACCAGCAGAGCCACGAGCGAACCGGCCGCGCCAAAACCGCTCATTACCCCGCTTCTGCCGATATACAGGCCGATCAAAAATTTGCCGATAGTGAACAGGATAGACGTGAGTGCGGCTCCCATCCAGACTTCGCTCCAGTGAATGCGCACGCGCGGCATGATTTTGTAAATCAGGGCAAACAGGCCGGTGGTGAGGGCGAAACTGAAGAGGAAGTTGACGACATTGGCCATGACCTCCAAGCCTTCAAACCGTGGCGACCACCATTTTTCGAGAGCCGCAAGCGCGGCGCTCAAGACCAGTGACACCATGAGGACAAAGCCAATGCCCAGGATCATGCCGAACGACAGCAGGCGCGAGCGAATCAAGTCCCACAGGCCACTGCTTCGGTCACGACCGGGGACCCGCCAGATGCGATCCAGCGAGTTCTGTAGTTCACCGAACACGGTCGTGGCCCCAATCAGCAAAAGACCCCCGCCGATCAGGGTTGCGGTGAAGCCTTTGGTCGGCTGGTTCACGCTCTCCACCAGCGCCTGTATGGCCAATGCCCCCTGCTCCCCTATCAGGGTCTGAAATTGACCGGCGATTTCACCGCGGGCGGCCTCCTCGCCGAACGCCAAGCCGGCAATCGCGATCACGATCAGCAACAAGGGGGCAATGGAGAACATGGTGTAGTACGCCAGCGCTGCGCCCATGCTCTGTACATGATCATCGCTCCATGCGTTGAACGCGGTCTTGATCAGGATCCAGGTTTCCTTCGTCGTCATTTCCATATCCTGGTAGGCGCCGGGTCAGGTGTTCCTGTTCTGGTGCAGTGGAAAAACATTGACCGCCGCGAACAGCCGAGCCCGTCTGAGGAAGGCTTAGCGGCGCTTCTTCTTTCTCTTCGCCGACGCAGAAGGCGCCAGCGCGCCAGTCCAAAGATTGAGAATGTCCTTCGTGGCATGGGTCATCGCGGCCGCAGCCTGGCGCTTTGCTGTTGCGGCCTGACGCTTGGCTTGCGCTGCGGTGTGGCCGCGCATCGAGCCAGCAACCGTGTTCGCCCCGCTCAACCAGAGGCTCATAAACGGGTTCTTCTTCAGCCAGGGATTGGTCATTCTGGTTCTCCTTTGTCGACCTTTTTTTGGGGGACCCTCAAAGCAAACGGGGCGCATCCTGTGGGCGGCTTGAGTCCATGCCGCGCTTGAACCAGCGCACGCGCTGCTCCGATAAGCCGTGGGTGAACGACTCGGGAACGACGCGACCCTGGGTCTGCTTCTGCAGGCCGACTGCCATACGCAGGCGTATGGGGACACCATGCGCACGGAAAGCTGATTGAATTCGACCTCGGAGACGCGCCCGCGCGCCGGTGATTTTCTACACAAGGAATTGAGAATCTGTTCGTTTCAGCGTAGCCCTAAAAACGACAGAATGGCAAAAATGATGACGACTGCGCCAACGATGTAGACGATGCTGTTCATGAGATAGCCCTTCGTGTGAGTTAATGGGTTAATGGATCGAATCGCCTGCTTAAAGCGATTCGCTACCCAATAGTGGCCACGGTACGCTTTTCGGCCCGGATGTTCTGTACGCTATCGAACATCGTGTCTTTTTAATGCGCGACCTCAATCGAGTGCTTCAGCGCCCAGCCGGCCGCAACGGGCCAGGTCGGGCGTCGGGGCGTCGGACAGCTTGCCGGCGGCATCGCGCAGCGCGCTGCGCAAACCCTCTTCCACCACCGGGTGATAGAACGGCATGCGCAGCAACTCCCGCATCGTGAGCCCTTGCTGGATCGCCAGAGCCAGTAAATGGGCCAGATGTTCGCCGTGCGGGCAGCACAGTTCAACGCCGAGCAGACTGCCCCGGCGGATGTCGGCGTAAAGCCGGATCAGGCCCCGGTCAGCGCCCTCCATCCGGAGCCGGCCCTGGCCTTTCAGGTCGACTTCGCTGACGACGATTTGATCTTGATCCAACTCTTTGAAGCGTTGCCCGACCATGGCGATGTTGGGATCGCAAAACACGATGCCCAGGGGAACCCGCCGGGTGAAGCACTCGGGCGTATCGCGCAGGGCGTTGTGACCGGCGATGTAACCCTCGTCAGCGGCCTCGTGTAGCAGCGGCCGCATCCCGTTGACGTCTCCGGCGATCGAGATATCGGCGCCCGCGATGCGCAGCGTGCCCGGATCGAACGGTGGTAGACCGTGTTCGTCGAGCGCGACCCCGATCTCCTCCAGTCCCAACCCGTCCAGGTTGAGGCGGCGCCCCAGCGAAGCGATCACGGCGTCCACCACCACATTCGTCGAGCCGACGCTGACGCGGATTGCGCCCTTTTTCTCAGGGGCCAACTCAGCTGACTGGCCGAGGTGCAGCGGAAATTCCTCGGACAGAATGTCGATGGCGCACGCGCTAACCGCTGGGTCGCTCAGACCGGCGACGTGTTCGGCCGCATCGAAGCCGGTCACGGTGATCCCCAGCCGGCTGAGCGCCTGAGCCATCTCTATTCCCAGCGCACCCATTCCGACCACCGCAATGCGGCCCGGCAGGGTCTCCTGCTCGAACAAGGTATCGCTGGTTAATACCCGCTCGCCCAAAGCCTGCCAGGGTTGGGGAACGATCGGGCGCGAGCCGGTAGCGATGATGATGTGCCGGGCGCGCAACTGCCGGTCGCCGACTTCCAGGGTATTGGGCTGGACGAACCGCGCCCGGCCCGCGATCACCCGCTCACCCAGTTCATCGGTGATCTTCAGTACGCCGCCCACATAGGCGTCGCGCAGCTTGCGCACATGGCGCAGCACGGCGGGCAGATCCGCTTTCAGCGACTCCGTCCCGGCAATCCCGGCGGCAGCCAGGAAGTTCCGCTGATGAAAGGTTTTGGCGACCGCGATCAGCGCCTTGGACGGCATGCAACCGACCCGCGCGCAGGTGGTGCCGAATGGCCCGTCGTTGATCAGGACCCAGCTCTTGGTCGTGCGTTGCACCTCGCGCAGCGCCGCCAGTCCTGCGGTGCCCGCGCCAATGATCGCTACGTCAAATCTTTCAGAAGTTGTTTTCATTTCCTGGCTCCAGTGTCGATGTTGGGGCCGCCGAGAATATAGACGGTCCTAAAAACATCACCGAACTAGCTACTGAGGCGTGCTTAATCAGCAAGATTCCATACGGCTTTTTGAAACACGCAGCTTGGCGTATCTTCAAAGTGGACCGCGATTTTATAGTTCTGGGTCAATATCCTGTTGCGGGCGTATCGATGTAAATTAAGGAGGGCCGTCATTTCCAGGTTTTCTTCAAGTGGATCGCCAGTGAGCGGTACCAGAGTGGTCGTATAGGCTTTCGTGACAACGGTGGGCGCGGGCGCCGCTGATGAACTCGGTGTGATGCTATGACTACTGATTGGGATCGGATTCCATGCCAGGACAACCGCGATACTGGCCGCGCTGGACAAAATGGCTACGCTACCTGCGACCCACATCAGCCGCGATAAGCACGGGTTAAATATCGCTTCCATGTTGATGTCCTTTCAGGGGTTGCGAAATCGACGAGGTAGGCTGTTCGCGAGGCGGTGTCCCCGCACCAGGCAGCGCTTTGAATAAAGTATGCCCCCAATGAACCAGCTTCATCAGACTCAGCGCGTTCTCAAAGAAGGGATGCCCCGAGTCTGGCGAACGATCCCTATCCCGCGACGGAGCCTTAGGGCAGTGAGTGAGTTCTCCCAGGAGAAAGCCCAATCCACCCCCCACCCAGAGTAACCCAACAGGAGCCGTGATCTGTTGGTAGAGCGTCCGGCCCAGTTTCGCGCCGCGAACCCGGACTAGCCGTCGCCGGTTTTGGAGCCGATATCTGGCCTCTCTGATATGATCGTTCAGCGAAGTAGTGAAGGTGCTGGGGCTTTGAAGATCGGTAGACATTAGGGCTTCTCCGCATTCAGGGAATCCGCTGCCGTTGGTTGCAAACTGCTGGTGTTGGCGGGGAACCGCAGATGATGGCTCCGGCGGCGGATGACGCCACAGAGGATGAGAGCGACCAGCAAATCGACGGCGACCGCCAGCAGCAGAGCACTGTCACTCTCCATGACGCCACTACGGGTCAACGTGAGTACGGCGACGCCCATCAGCCCCAGCCACGCACTGAGCAGCAGACCGGCCACGATCATTCCCGCCGTAATCATGGTGACCAGGCTCTCACCCGCCCGTTGGGTCTCCAGCGCCGCGAGTTGCAAGTGGTCGTGCGCGAGTCCCTGCAGTTCGTCCCATAGTCCCCGGACCTCTTTCGGCCAACCCTCAGGACGGTCCGGATCGCTGGCCGCAGCTCGTGACCCCACGGTCGGCTCTACCACGGTGGCGGGGTTCATTGACGGCGACCGCTCTAGCGAGAACTCACCAGACGGCTCAACAGGAAGCCGCCGACGACCGCGATCCCTAGCGTTTTTAACGGGTTGTCGCGGATATAAGCACTACTCTTCTCCAGCCATTGCACCTGAAGATCTTTCAGTTGCCCACCTTTCACATCGAGCGTTTCCGCCGCCCGGGTGACCGCGTCGGCCATCTTATCGACCGCCTCATGGGCATTGAACGCCACGCGGTCTACGGTCGGACCTGCGGCATCCGCTATCTTGTGGGTCGGGTTCGGCGCTCCTGCACTGCCAAAGTGACTACCGCCCAGACTGCTACTACTGGGGCTGTTCGTAAAGCTTTCAGACATTTCCATGATCATTTTCCTTTATTGAGACGGTTAAGTCTGTGATTCAGTGGATTCGTTGTCATCGATCCACCTGTGGCTGATCAGCACATATACCGAGAGAAAAAATCTGTAATGTGGTTGATTGTTCAAATCTAGCCGAAAAAATAAAGGCAATCTGTACGGTAGCGCACGTAACAACCAGTGTTCTCGGATGTTTTTAAAGATACCCTCATCGAGTCGATACTTCGCATGAACCTGCACCGGCGCTGCTGTGGGTTGCTCGGGTTATGTCCAATATGCCCAAGAGTCGGTGCGCTACAGCACGGACACCCCTATGGAAACAGTGGTAGTTTTTTCATATGATTAACCCCATCGTCTTGGGCGGCCTGATGCTGACCCTTTATGGTTGCGCGTCGATCGCGCCTCAACAGACCGCACCGGTCGCGGTTGAGATACCTGCCGCGTGGTCTGGCGCCAATATTTCGGCCATGACCGGCAACCCATCACTGGCGCAATGGTGGTCACGCTTTAACGACCCACTGCTCAACGACCTCGTAGCCCAAGCCTTGCGGGCCAACACCAGCGTCAACAGCGCCCAGGCTGCCTTGCGACAGGCTCGGGCGCTGCGTGATGTCACCGCTGCTACGCTGTTGCCGACGGTAGACGGTTCGGCATCGGCACAACGCAGCCGCGCCGATGGCCACAGCGCCAACCGCTTCAAAGTCGGCCTGGATGCGGGCTGGGAACTCGACCTTTTCGGCGCTAACCGCAGCGCACTGGCCGCCAGCGACGCCACCGTACAGGCCAGCGCCGCCAGTCTGGGTGATGTGCAGGTCTCCATTGCCGCAGAAGTGGCGCTCAGTTACATCACCCTGCGTAGCACTCAGGCGTTGCTGGCGATTGCCAGCGACAACCTGACCAGCCAACTTGAGACCTTGCAGATTACCCAGTGGCGGCTACAGGCCGGTCTGGTGACCTCGCTGGAAACCGAACAGGCGCGAGCCGCCGCCGAGCAGACTCGCGCTCAATTGCCGACCTTGCGGACCCGCATCGAACAAACCCGTCATGCTCTTGCCGTGCTGACCGGCCAATCGCCAGCGGCACTGGCTACGGTGCTGGCCGCAGTCAGGCCCGTGCCGCAAGCCGCCAACGACCTGGCGTTGAGCATTCCCGCTGAGACCTTGCGCCAGCGGCCCGATGTCCGCGCCGCTGAACACCAGATCACCGCTGCCCTCGCCCGCGTGGCGGAGGCTGACGCTGCCCGTCAGCCGAATTTCCAAATCGGCGGTTCGCTGGGTCTGAACGCACTGACCTTGGGTGCGCTCACCAATGGCGCGTCAGTCGTCAGTTCACTGCTGGCCAGCGTGTCGCTGCCGGTATTCGATGGCGGCGCTGGACTGGCTCAAGTCCGCGCCCAACAAGCCGCGCTGGATCAAGCGTATGCGGACTACCAGGCAGCAGTGCTGACGGCGCTCAAGGAGGTGGAAGACGCGCTGGTTGCACTGCGGGGCGACCGCGACCGCCTGTTGTCCTTGCAACGCGCCGCCAAGGCCGCCGGCAATGCCGCGCTACTGGCGCGTCAGCGCTTCAGCAGTGGGCTGATTGATTTCCAGACCGTACTCGACACCCAGCGCGCCCAACTCAGCACCCAGGAAATCGTCGCCGCCGCCCGCGCCGACCTGAGCGCCGACTATGTGCGGCTGTACAAGGCGCTCGGCGGCGGCTGGAACCCTGATACTAGCGCCGCAACCGCCGCTTCTACCGAACCCCGGACTTCCCGACCATGAGCATCCCGATTCCTCCTGCCGTGACGCCACCCCCCGGCCCTGAAACTGACCTTGCGACCTTGCTGGCGGAACCGGCAGCGTCAGTTTGGTATCGCCGCCCCGCGCTGTGGATCGGCGTGCTGCTGCTGGCGCTCGCCGCCGCTGGCCTGTGGGTTTGGCAGGATCGCCAGACCGCCAACGCCGCGCCTATCTACACCACCCAGGCGGTAGTGCGTGGCAATCTGACCTTGACGGTCACTGCCAACGGCACGTTGCAACCGACCCGCTCGGTCAACATCGGCAGTGAACTTTCCGGCACGGTGTTGAAGGTTCATGTGGATGTGAATGATCCCATCAAAAAAGGCCAGGTGCTGGTTGAACTCGACACCGCCAAGCTGCGTGACCAGATTCTGCGCTCGCGGGCGGCGCTGGCGGCGGCCACCGCAAAAGTCGCGCAAACCGTCGCCACTGTGAAAGAAGCCAAAGCCAGTCTGGCGCGGCTCGAAGAAGTCGCCCGGCTGTCGGGGGGCAAGGTGCCGTCCAAGACTGAGATGGATAGCAGTCGTGCGGTCCTCGAACGGGCCAGCGCCGATGAAGCCAGCGCCCGGGCCAGCGTCAACGAAGCGCAGGCGGCGCTGTCCACCGACCAGATCAACCTGTCGAAAGCCTCCATCCGAGCGCCATCGGACGGCGTGGTGCTCACCCGCAGCGTAGAACCCGGTAACGCGGTCGCGGCATCGTTGCAGGCCGTGACGCTATTCAACGTGGCGGAAGACCTGACGCAGTTGCGCTTGCAAGTCTATGTGGATGAAGCCGATGTAGGCGCGGTCAAGGTGGATCAGGTCGCCCGCTTCACCGTCAGCGCCTACCCGAATCGCTCGTACCCGGCCAGGATCACTCGCGTCGCTTACGGCTCGACCATCACCGATAACGTCGTCACTTATCTGACCTATCTGGATGTGGACAACAGCGACTTGAGCCTGCGTCCCGGCATGACCGCGACCGCCACCATCACCGCGACCGAGCGCAAGGATGTATTGCTAGTGCCCAACAGCGCGCTGCGCTTCACCCCGACGGTTGCCGACGCGGGCCAGACCGCGCAGAAAAGTATCACCGCCAGCCTGATACCACGCATGCCCGGCAGAACCCGCAAGTCGGCTGCTGCCGGTGCCAGCACCGCCAGCGCCAAGGAGGTATGGGTGCTGCCGGCGGGCGGCAGTGGCGCTGCCGTGGCGGTAGCGGTCACGCCGGGCATCAGCGATGGCCGCATGACCGAGATCACCGGCGGCGATCTGCAAGTGGGAATGCAGGTCATCACCGACCAGAAAACGGCCGCCGCGAAATGAGCGCGCCTGATCCGACCGCCGCTGCTCCGCCCTTGACTGCGAGTACGCCACTGATTCGGCTTCGCGGCGTGACCAAAGTGTACGGCGTCGGCCCGGTCGCGCTGACCGCGTTGAAGGGTATTGACCTCGACATCCGCGCCGGCGAATTCGTCGCGATCATGGGGCCCAGCGGTTCGGGCAAATCCACCGCCATGAACATTCTGGGCTGCCTCGATACCCCGACCAGCGGCCACTATCTGTTCAAAGGCGCTCACGTCGAAGCCTTGTCCCGCGATCAGCGGGCGCGGCTGCGGCGTCGTTACCTGGGCTTCGTGTTTCAGGGCTTCAATCTGCTGGCGCGCACCTCGGCGCAGGAGAACGTCGAACTGCCGCTGCTGTATCGCGGCGAAAGCACGCCGGTGCGTCATGCGGCAGCGGCGAAAGCCTTGCAGTCGGTCGGTTTGGGCGGCTGGGAACATCACACTCCAGCCGAGCTGTCCGGCGGCCAGCAACAGCGAGTCGCCATTGCCCGCGCCATCGTCACCGCACCGGCGGTGCTGCTGGCCGACGAGCCGACCGGCAACCTCGACACCCAGCGCAGTCAGGAAATCATGGAACTGCTGTCACGGCTGAACGTGGAACACGGCATTACCGTGTTAATGGTGACTCACGAGCCGGACATGGCGGCCTATGCCCGGCGTCTGGTGCATTTTGTGGACGGCGACATTGACAGCGACGCTCCGAATCCGCACCCCATCGCTTTGGACTTGCCGGCGCATTCCGTGGGGAGTCACTGATGTTTTTCAACACGTTATTCCTGGCCCTGCGGTCAATCCGCCGCAACCTGTTGCGCTCGTTCCTGACCATTTTGGGCATCGTGATCGGCGTCAGTGCGGTGATTACGATGGTCACGCTCGGCAACGGAGCGACCCAGGCGGTGCAGATGCAGATCGCGGGACTCGGTACTAACCTGCTGATGGTGCGCCCCGGCCAACGCCAGGGGCCGGGCGGCGGCGGGTCGGCGCCGCAATTCATCGAGGCCGATGCGAATGCCATCCGAGCGCAGATCGGCGGCATTGCGGCAGTAGCGCCTGAAGGCCGCGCCAGCGTCACTGTAGTCGCTAACGGCCGTAATTGGGCTACCACTGTCTACGGCAGCAGCAATGACTGGTTCGAGACCGGCAATTGGAAACTGGCCAGCGGTCGCCTGTTTGAAGCCGACGAACAGCGCGCCGGGGCGGCGGTGTGCATTATCGGAGAGACGGTGCGGCGCGAACTCTACAGCGGCACTGCGGGCCAGACCGGCCTGGGCGAGCAATTGCGAGTCAAGCAGTTTTCGTGCAGCGTGATTGGCATTCTGGCCGCCAAGGGTCAAGGCGGGATGGGCGATCAGGACGACAATGTGGTCGTGCCGCTGTACACCCTGCAACGCCGCGTCACCGGCAGTCGCAAGGTGAACACCTTACTCATATCAATGGAGGACGGCAGCGACAGCACCCGGCTGAAAACCAGCGTGCGGCAATTGCTGCGCGAGCGGCGCAAGTTGGCCGACAGCGACGATGACAACTTCAATATCTTCGATACCCAGCAACTCGCCGAAACGCTGTCGGGCACCACGCAGGTGTTGACCACACTGCTCGGCGCGGTCGCGGCGGTGAGTCTACTGGTGGGCGGCATCGGCATCATGAACATCATGTTGGTCAGCGTCACCGAACGCACCCGCGAGATTGGTCTGCGCCTGGCGATTGGCGCGCTGGAGCGCGAGGTGCTGCTGCAATTCCTGATCGAAGCCGTGGCGCTGGCGGCGCTGGGCGGCATCATTGGCATCGTCATCGCGATGGGTGCATCCATCGTGCTGACCGGCTTGATGAATTTGCCCTACCAGTTCGACCCGACGATCAACCTGCTGTCGTTTGTATTCTCAGCGGGCATCGGCGTGGTGTTCGGCTATTTCCCGGCCCGCCGCGCCGCGCAAATGGACCCGATTGAGGCGCTGCGGCACGAGTAACGCTCGGTATTTCATCCAACTCAAGCCCGATTCCGCCTGGAGCATCAACGGTAGGTTTTTCTTCAGGATGGCTGTTGACGGGCTAGACGGTCCATGCAGTACTCATCAATACCGCGAAGTCCCCCGGCGTGACAACACCTGCGCCGCAATCGCGCCAATCTTTCCCAGGAGGCTGCATCGTACTCGTGTAGCGCAAATTGAAGCCGGTGGCCGCTTGATGGGCGTTGATGTGCTCGTCCAGCTTCTCGCCCAGGGTTTCCAGGTCCTCAATCCATTCGTCTTTAATCGTATCAGGCAACGAGCCGAACAGGTCATAGCGGTCACGCATCCGCTCTGACAGCCGCGCGTAGATCTTTTCGTCCACCGTCTGTTTATGGGGTCTGACAATCAAGATGTTGTGGTTACAACCAAAACTTGGTTAACTTTTGAGGTGATTCAGCCCCTGTGGCTTTCCCGTGGCCCCCGTGCGCAGTCTCTGGACAGCGGGTGCCGGCCCTGTTCTCCCGATTGATCGCTCCTGAGCCGCAGGCGCATTCTGCCCAGAGCGCACAGGCGCGATGAGGAGAGGCGTATGCAAGCCAAGGCCACGAAACCCGGTCGGACGCGCGCCGCGCACCCGACACCCACGCTAGATTGTGTTGAGGAGCGAATCTCATGTTGGAACGCCAAGCAACGAGTGTGGCAGGCGCTCGACCTGCTCTATCACCGACCGGTGAACCC
>Ga0209573_1002184_pt1 | contig 26219 bp, 23 predicted proteins | sample TNRBio252014_DNA_FD_185870 | JGI IMG/M metagenome (GOLD analysis project Ga0209573, IMG submission 185870) | Wastewater treatment Type I Accumulibacter community from EBPR Bioreactor in Madison, WI, USA - TNR Reactor_6/25/2014_ DNA (SPAdes)... | ecosystem: Engineered > Bioreactor > EBPR >... | reverse complement strand
GTCGCCATGTCCTCGCCGGCGACGGCTCTGCGGATCAGCGCGACCGTCTCGGCCACGCCGTAGAGCTTGATGAACGAGCCGAGCCTGGGGCCTTCGGACTGGCCCAACAGGATCTCGTAGAGCGCCTGGAACCAGGCTCGCAGGTCGGCGAAGCACGCGTGCCGCTTGCCGACCGCATAGACGATCGCCTGCAGCGCCTCCGCGTCGGCCCCGCCACCGGCCGCGGCCAGCTCTTCCGCGAGATCCTCCAGCGCCGCGCTTTCGTCCGGGGTCGGCGGCCGATAGCACAGCGCCGGCTTGACGAAATCCCGGTAGTAGGCGATCGCGTGCTCGATCAGCCGCTCGACGATCGGCGCCGTCTGCGGCGTCGCGTCCGGCCAGTATCGGGTGACGAAATGCCACAGCACGGCCGGGTCCTCCGAGTGGCAGACGCCGACCAGATTGAGAAGGGCCGCGAAGCCGATGTCGGCATCCCCGGACGGCGGCTCGCCGTAATGGATGTGCCACGCGGGATTGTCCAGCCGCGCCGCCGGCGTCTGCGCCGGATAGCGCCGCAGATGTTCCAGATAGTCGTCGACGGTCTTGGGAATCAGGTCGAAGTAGAGCCGCTTCGCCGTCTTCGGTTTCTGGAACATGAACAGCGCCAGGCTTTCGGCCGGGGCATAGCGCAGCCAGTCCTCGACGGCGATGCCGTTGCCGCGCGACTTGGAAATCTTCTCGCCGCGTTCGTCGAGAAACAGTTCATAGATGAAGGTCTGCGGCGGCCGGCCACCCATCGCCTTGCAGATCCGGCTCGACAGGCGGACGGAGTCGATGAGGTCCTTGCCGGACATCTCGTAGTCGACACCGAGTGCGACCCAGCGCATCGCCCAGTCGGCCTTCCACTGCAGCTTGCAGCGCCCGCCGGTCACCGGCGTCTCCACCTCCGTGCCGTCGTCGTCACGGTAGACGATCGTCCCGGCCGCCACGTCGTACGACAGCACCGGCACCTGCAGCACGCACCCGGTCCGCTCCGAGACCGGCAGGAACGGGCTGTAGGTCGCCCGCCTGTCCGGACCCAGCGTCGGCAGGATGATGTCGATGATCTCCTGATGGTGCTTCAGCGCCAGCAGCAGCGCCGGGTCGAGCCGGCCGCTGCGGTAGCACTCGGTGGCACTCATGAATTCGTAGTCGAAGCCGAACTGGTCGAGGAAGCCCCGCAGCCGGGCGTTGTTGTGATGGCCGAAGCTCTCGTGCGTGCCGAACGGATCGGGCACGCCCGTCAACGGGCGGCCGAGGTACTCCCGCAACATCTCCGGATTGGGCACGTTGTCCGGCACCTTGCGCAGCGCGTCCATGTCGTCGGAGAAGGCGAACAGCCGCGTCGGGATGTCGGAGAGCAGGGCGAACGCGCGCCGGACCATCGTCGTCCGCGCCACCTCGCCGAAGGTGCCGACGTGCGGCAGTCCGGACGGGCCGTAGCCGGTCTCGAACAGCACGTAGCCTTTCTCCGGCGGGCCGTCACGATAACGCTCCAGGATCGCGCGCGCTTCGACGAAGGGCCAGGCCCGGCTCGCGGCTGCAGCCTCACGCAGCGAAGTCTCGTTCATCACGCTCTTGTTCTCATTTCCAGATCGGCCGGCCGCTCCCGGGAAGACCGTAGGTGTCCCACTTGCGCGTGACGAGGTCGATGATATCGTCCGTCATGCGAATCGGCTGCCCCCACTCGCGCTGCGTCTCCGGCGGCAGTTTCGCGGTCGCGTCGATGCCGAGCTTGCTGCCCAGCCCGGAAACGGGCGAGGCGAAGTCGAGGTAGTCGATCGGTGTGCTCTCGATCAATGTGATGTCGCGCGCCGGATCGACGTTGGTCGAAATCGCCCAGATCACGTCCTTCCAGTCGCGTGCGCAGATGTGCTCGTCGACGACGATGACGAACTTGGTATACATGAACTGTCGCAGATAGGACCAGACGGCGAACATTACCCGTTTGGCGTGGCCCGGATAGGCCTTGCGGATCGACACCACTGCCACCCGGTAGGAGCACCCCTCCGGCGGCAGCCAGAAATCGACGATCTCCGGAAACTGCTGTGAGAGCAACGGGACGAACACGTCGTTCAGCGCCTCGCCCAGCACGGACGGCTCGTCCGGCGGGCGGCCGGTGAATGTCGACAGGTAGATCGGCCGGCGGCGCATCGTCATCGCCGTCACACGGAACACCGGGAACGGCTCGACCGAGTTGTAATAGCCGGTGTGATCGCCGTACGGCCCCTCGTCGCCGTACTCGTCCAGCGAAACCAACCCCTCCAGCACGATCTCCGCTTCGGCCGGCACCTTCAGCGGCACCGTCTTGCAGTCGACGAGGTCGACGCGGGCACCGCGCAGCAGCCCGGCGAACTGGTACTCGGAGAGCGTGTCCGGCACCGGCGTCACCGCGGCCAGGATGGTTCCGGGATCGGCGCCGATCACGGCTGCCGCCGGCAGCGGCTCGCTGCGCTCCCGCTTCCAGCGCGCGTGATGCTGCGCGCCACCGCGATGCTTCAGCCAGCGCATGTAGGTGCTGTCGCGGCCGGTCACCTGCATCCGGTAGATGCCGAGGTTGTAGCCGTCGCGGCGGTCGCCGCCGGCCTTGCCGGTGCTCGGCCCCTGCGTCACCACCAGCGGCCAGGTGATCAGCGGCGCCGGCTCCCCCGGCCAGCACGATTGCACCGGCAGCCGCGCGAGATCGATCTGCTCGCCGAGCAGGACGACCTCCTGGCACGGCGCGGTCGAGACCGTCTTCGGCCGCATCGCCATCACCGTGCGCAGCAGCGGCAGCATCTCGAGCGCTTCCCGCCAGCCGCCCGGCGGCTCCGGCTGACGCAGGAACGCCAACGTCTCGCCGACCTCGCGCAACTGCGACGGCTCGCGGTTCATCCCCCAGGCGACCCGCTCGACCGTGCCGAACAGGTTGACCAGCACCGGCATCTCGTAATCGCCGCCGTCCGCCCGCAGTACCCGCTCGAACAGCACCGCCGGCCCGCCCTCCGCCAGCAGGCGCGTCTGAATCTCGGTCAGTTCGAGAACCGGCGACACCGGCTCGCGCACCCGCACCAGCCTGCCTTCCCGTTCCAGGCGATCGATGAACTCGCGAAGCGATCGGTACGGCATCGACGCATCCTGCACTGGGGTGGCCGACGCATCCGACCGCAGCCGAGCGGCTGCGTCAAGGGCAAGCCGGGTGGCCTCTGGGAAACATAGCTCGAACAAATGCGGTGCGAATCGCTACTCGGCCTTTCGGAACAGAACGCGCACGTGTCAAGTGCGTAAGCGCCGCCGGCAGCCGGTGTTCGAAAGCCGCCCCGCCCGGGCCGCACGAGGCTGATCGACTCCGTGCCGCTGGCTAGGACCGAGTGCGAAGCGCCCCCTGATCAACCTCGATGCGGAAGCATCCGTCGAAGCGTGTCATCGCGAACGATGTAGTGGTGAAACAAGGCGGCGGCGGCATGCAAGGCGACGAGAAAGTAGCCTACGGTACCCCCGACTTCATGGATCTCCTTGATCAGACCCACCAAGGACGTATTCTTGTCCATCAACGCGGGGAGTTGCAGTCCGAAAAATGGAATGGGCTTTCCACTCGCGCTGAGTATCAGCCACCCCAGAATCGGCATGCCGATCATGAGGCCATAAAGTGCGAGGTGCATGCCTTTGGCTGATGATCTTTGCCACTTTGGCGGTTCCGGCCGAATCGACGGGGCTATGGAGATCATACGCAACCCCACGCGTATCCAGACCAACACAAAAACCGTCAACCCCAGCATGAAGTGCCAGGTTTTCAGGCCCTCGCGAATATCGCTTCCCTTCGGATAGAGCTCCCGCAGTTCTATGCAGGCGTATACTGCCACGAGCAGCACCAACATCAACCAGTGAAGCCCGATAGACAGCGATCCGTAACGATCCGAGCTGTTTCGCCAATTCATTGTTTTTTTTCCTGTTCAAGTCGTTGACGCGCCGGAGGCCGCTACCCGCCATTCCGCACCCCGAGTTCCGGCTCTTCCGCCTCGGCATGCGGAGCCCGGCCTGAATGGGCGGATCGTTCCAGACCGTCGAGCGTATCCAGCGAAACGAGAAGGGACGCTACCCGGTGAACCGAGGATCTCCAATCCGCGAGACGGGGGTAGTTGTCGACGAGCCAATTGAACGCCGCCTGTACCGTGACGAACGCCGCTGCCGCCTGGGTGACCTCGCCCAAAGTCATCGAGCCGGAAAGATACTTCGGCGCACACAGAATCAACCCGATAAACGGTGTCAGAAGCGAGTTCCCGTGGGAGATCACGGTTGTCCGCATGAGCTGCGTGCAGAGATGCTGCCAATGCATGATGACCTGCCCCATGGCGGTCCAGAGCGCCGCCGTCAATCCGCTGCTCTCCTGCAGATCGCCGCGAAGCACCTTTTCCCGCATGCGCGTTGCCGCATGCCGCAGTTCCGCTTCCGCCGCGTTCTTCCTCTCGACAACCAGGACCAGACGGCGGCCGATGAGCAGCATTCCGCCGGTCGTGACCGACGCGTACACCACGGCCGCGATGACGAGATACCCGGGGACGACCAGGGTCCGACCGAAGGCGTCGACGACGAGGTCACCGCCCACGCTCCAAAGAACGTCGATGAAGGTGATGGCGGTCAGCACGGCCGTCAGCAACCCCACGGCGAAGTCGACGGGCGCATCCGTCGCCACTCGCGCATCCTCGGCGATCCGATACTCCGGGTTCTCGTGATCTCCAGGAAGAAGGTGGAGCCGGCGGTAACGCCCGTTGGCGAGCCACTCGGCGATCAGGTGCCTGCTCAGCCACTCGCGCCATCTGCGCTGAGCCGTCATGCGGCCCCACACGCCGGAGCACGCGAGCATGATGCTGGACAGCGCGAGCGGCAGGAAGATCAGAGACTGTTGCCAAATCTCCGGGCCATCCTTTCGCTCGAGGGCGTCGAAGAAGTCGCGGTTCCAGAGGTTGAGCCGATACTGCACCAGCAGCCCGAGGACGACGATGAGTATGAGCATCGCAGCCAGGGCCCAGATGCCGAGCGAGCCTCGCCAAAATCCCCAGGCGCTTTGCCAGTAGCGAGAGAAGAGCCTGGTACGCTCCGGAGCGGGGACGGTATTGAGACGCACACTCAACGCCCTCTGCAAAAGAATGATAGAACAAGGCTCCTCAGGTCCCTGTATCCAATAAGACAAAGCATGCCGAGAGTCGCCAGCAATCGTGACACCCGACACCTGACCGGCGGATAGATTGCCAGGGTAGAGCATCGATCGGCGTATAGTACCACGATCGAGGATCCGGCGGCGAACGCGTTGGGCTCTTCGGGGAGGCGTTCGGTGCCGGGACAGGTCGCCGCCGGCTGCGCTCGAGGCGGGGTCCGGCGGCCGCTCTAAAATCCCGACCGCAGCCCGTGTGCGAGGGTGAGGTATTCGGCCGTCCCCGGCGCGATGTGGCCGTGCCGGATCAGGAAGTCGATCACCACCAGCGCGCAGTTGAACTTGAAGTCGTCGGTCTCCTGCACCGTCTCGATCACGCGAGCGATCGGCCAGAGCTGGAATTCGGCGATCTCGCCGTCCTGGTTGACCGGCACGAAGTCCGCCGGCAACTCCAGGTCGAAGACATAGAGCACGTCGCGGCGCAGGCCTTCTTCACGCTCCGTGGTGTAGGTGATCGCTCCGACCGGAAGGGCCCGGGCGGCCAGGGCGGCGTCGATGCCGGCCTCCTCTTCCGCCTCCTTCACCACCGTCTCGTGAATGGTGTGCAGCGCTGATCGGCCGCCGGCGACGATCTGGTCGAGCTTGTCGGGCGCCGTCGGCTTGTCCGGGCTGCGCCGGCCGATCCACATGGAGACCGTCTCGCCGTCGCGGACCCAGCCGTTGATGTGGACGCCCGAGGCGCGGATGCCGAACTTCGGAATGCCGGCGCGCTCCATCACGAACAGCGGCTCGCCCTCCAGTGCGTGGGCGACGGTGTACGCCTCGCCGCGCCAGCCGGAGACGACCCCGTCGGCGGCGAGCTGCTGGAGCACGCCATCCACCGCGAGCGTCCGCTCGTCCCGGCCGGTCAGGCCGGCGGCCAGCGTCACGCCGTCCGGCGACGCCTCGAACACGTTCGGGAACGCACGCAACCGCGCCAGAAACTCCGGCCGAACCAGTCCGACACGCGCGCCGTCGACGTGGAACGGGAGATATGCCGAAGCATCGAACACGCTGCACGCGCGAAGGCGGTCGAGGAAACTCATGATGTCACTCTGCTCCGGCCCGACCTTCTCCGCCGCACCAGGGCACTATAGCGCGCCCCGTCGCCGGGTCGAAGCCCTGCGAGGATCAGGCGACGGAGCTTTCGCCGCGGTCGCTGCGGGCGCGAATGTAGGCGACGGCGCAGTGCTTGGAGCAGTAGGGCTTGCCGGGTGCCGATGGCTCGCCGCAGAAATGGAAGGTACGGTCGCCCGGATTGCCGACCGGCCAACTGCACATGCTCGCCGTCAGCGACTCCAGGCGGACGACGTCGGCCAGTTCCGGCTCGTCTTTTTGCGAAGGACGCCGCTGCGGTAGCCCGAGGCGGTGGACCTTGCCGATCACCGCGTTCTTGGTGATCCCGAGCCTGCGGCCGATTTCGCTGGTCGTCATGCTCTCGTTCCAGAGGGCGATCAGCGTGGCGATTCGTTCGGGCGTCCAGTCGGCAGTCGACATGTCGAGTCCAGAGCCTGTGCAAGAGGGTGGCGAGGCTCCGGACCGCCCGCTTCAGCGGAAATTCCTGTCGTGTCCGTCGTCTACGCAAACCCATTGTTGCGAATAGCACGGCTGCTGTCTACTACATATTGAGTTATCCACAACATTCTGTGCCCGTCCGGGTGACTCTCCCATACGGGTTCATGCGTGTGAATGAGTGTCGCCGTAGAAGAGGAACGGGCCGATCAACAGGCCGAGATTCGTGCCGGATGCGCCCTTTGGTGGAGCGCCGAGGCGGTGGAAACGCACTGCCCCGCCGGTCGGATCATGAAGCGCGCCGGCGACGGCGCGGCGCGCGATGCGCAGACACGATGCGAAGATCGCGTCGTCCGTTCGCAGCGAGGCGGCGGGTTCCCTTGCCAACCGACCGAGGCATTCGACGAACAGAGCGGCCACGGGCTGCGGCTCGCATCCCGTGGCGGCTGCGTCGTGCTGCCGCTGCAGCCGGCGGACCTGGTTGGCGACCACCGCCGCCAGAGCCTCACGGGTGCGAACGGACTCGTCGCCGGCCGCCGACGAGAGGAAGAGCGCGAGCAGGACGGCGGCATCGCCGCTTCCGAAGGTCTCGCGACGGCAGTCTGCTTCCGCTGGCAATACGTCCTCCTTTTCCCTGACCGGGGAGAGCAAAGTGTTCGTCGGGCATGACTCGGGCGGGCGGACGCCGCGCCGGCGTGAACGGATCAGAGATCGAAGTCGTCGATCACGCGGAAGCCGCCGGCTCCGGGCCGCCAGCCGAAAGGGCGCGGCGCCCCGGAGGAGGCCGTGCGCGGCAGCCGCACCGGCTCGCTCGAGAGGCAGCCGGCGACTGCGTCCAGGCCGTCGTCGCGAGCGCGACCGCCCGGCCGCCACTCCCGCATCTCCTCGATGAAGGGCGTGTCGAGGACGCTGCGGTGCGCCGAGAGAAAGCCCGCGGCCAGCACGGCATCGAACGCCTCGAGGATGCGGATGTCCTTGCTGCGGCTCGAAGATCGCTCCAGGACCGCGCAGCTGAACGCCATCGCGCCCACCTCCCGGCGGAGCAGGCCCGGCAGAAAGCGGCCGATCCCGTTCGTCTCCAGCGTGATTGCCGGCAGGTGCAGCTCGCGGGCGAACGCCGCGACCTGGCGGCAGAGCTGCGTCGCCTCGTCGACCGCCTCGGCCCGTGCCGGGTCGTGCTTCAGATAGCGGATCCGGTGCAGCCAGTAGCCGCCGTGCTCGTCGGTGAAGACCGCGGCGACGACGCTGGCGTCACCTTTGCCGGGAGCGCCATAGGCCGGGTCCCACCAGCACGATGCGGACACGAGACGCCGCCCGGACAGCGCCAGGCTCGCTTCCCGGTTGCCCTCGGAATACTCCAGCTCGGCGTCGTAAATCTGGATACGATCCGGATCCAGCCTGCCGTCGAGGATGTTGCGCGGCTTGAGCAACATCTGGCTCTCGAATTTGGCCGGCCCGGCCCGCCGGCGGATCGCCTCGATGCGCGCCGGCGTGAACCGCTCCGGCCAGCGGCTGTGCCCGGCCTCGTCGACGACCGCGATTTCCAGCCGCCGGAAGCCGGCGAGGGTCGGCTGGGTCTCACCCAGCTCCGGGCGCGGTTCGGACGCATAGATCGAGTAGAAGGTGTGCGGCGTTCCGACGAACATCTGCAGCCCGCCGGGGACGACGACGTACTCGAGTTCGCGAAGGCGGGTCCGCAGCTCCGAGCGTTTGCTGGCGCTGTCGCAGGTATTCGGCACCTCGACGTCGTCACAGATGACGATATCGGCGCGCAGCCCGGTGATGTTGGCGGCCACGCCCTTGGCCAGCATCGACGGGTCCCGCAGTTCGGCCCGCCTTCGGACGGTGAACTGATCGGACGCCCACTGATCGGCACGTGCCGGCTTCAAGTGGCGGGCCAGCGGATGCCGCTCGATCATCCGCTTGACGTTACGGACCATTTTGCGCGCGAGCGCAAAATCACCGGCGAGCACCAGGATCCGCAGGTCAGGGTCGCGCAGGAGGAGCCAGGCGCAGAACAGCCCGACCAGCGTCGACTTGCCGGAGCTGCGGAAGGCCAGCAGCAGCAACTCCCGGTCGCCCTGCTGCCAGCGGGCGGCGAGCCACCCGCCGATCCGCAGGTGCAGATGCGGTGTCGTCTGGCCTTGGATGGCGTTCCAGATCCACAGGAACTCGACGAATTCGGGCGCGGTCTTGCTGGAGGCGACCTGGACGGCCATCCCGTCAGAAGTCCGACGCCGGCGGCACCGAAAGAGCGTCTCTCGGGGCGACCACCGGCGCCTCGGGCGGTGCCGGCAAGATCACTCCGGACTGCCGGGCGCGGCGCAAGGTGAGATCGGACAGGAACGAGCCGAACCCGGGGCAGTCCCGGAGAAGTTCGTCCACCCATCGCTCCCCCAGGCGTTCATCGGTGGCGGCTGCGCCGAGCGCGGACGGTGTCAGGAGCGGGCTGTGGCATCGCGCGGCACGCAGACGGCGGCGTTCGATGTCGGCCTGGACGAGAGCCTCCAGCCGATAGTGCTGCCCGACCTCGACCGCGATATCCGATGTCCGGCGAGCTTGCTCGATGTACGAACAGCCGCCCATCAGCGGCGCGCACGCGATGGAGAGCGCGCACAGGCATAGCGCACGTGCTTGCATGTCCTTTTCTCCGCATGAGTTTTGATAGAGACCGGGAACGTCGCCGGCTCGGCCGGGCTCTCGCCCGGCTCCGCGTCGGCGGCTTCAGTCCTCGCCGAGCGGCTCGCCGCGCAAGGCCGTTTCCGCCTCGCGGAGCAGGAGGTCGATCTGCTCGTCCGCCATCGCCTGCGATAAATCGTCACCGCCCTCGCGTGCCCACTGCGCCAGCTTCACGAGCAGATGGACGTGCGCGAGTGCGGCCCGGCAGCCGGTCTGATAGGCGATGAAGCCCTTGGCGTCGTCCGGCGGCCGGTCGCACGTGTACCGGCGGTAGCCGCCGATCGCGCTGCCCAGCAGCCTGGGAAGACCGTCCGCGAGCTGCCGGCGGAACGTTTCGAGGGCGTCTTCCTCGGCCCGGAGGCGAGTCGCTCCCGGGAGGTCCGGGCCACTGTTCATCCCATCAGCTCCTTGCCGCCCCCTTCCCCGGCCGCCTCCGGCGCACCGGCCGCAGGCTTGACGAAGGTCTCGATGCCGGTGGTCAGGCGGGTCCGCGCCAGGGCCCGTCCCGCCATTCCGAAGATGATGCCGACGAATTCCGCGCTCTGATAGACCACGCCCAGGGCGCTGCCCGTATCGATGTCGGCGACGCCGGTACTGCGCAGTGCGAACAGTATCGCCGTGACCAGAGGGCCGACGAACCCTTTGGAGAGATACCAGGGCTTCTCGGGCTGTGTCATCGCCTGAACCACCTATTCACTGCTCAGAAGCGGCACCGAGCGCAGCCCGCGCTGGACCGTCGAGAATGCCATGCGATAACCCGACGACGAGGACTCCAGCAGGTTGCGGCGCCGCTGCCAGTCGATCTGATCGCCGATCCGGCCGACGCGCAGGTCGTTCAGGCTCTGGGCATCGGCTTCCTGACGCTGGGCTTCGGCCTCCATGCCGGAAAGCGCGGCGTCCGCGGAGCCGCCGGTGCCGGCGATCCCCTGCGCGCCGAAGCGGGCGCGCTGCGTCGCCAGAGCGCGCCGGAGCTGTGCTTGGCGTTCCCGGCTCTGCACCTCCTGTGCTTGCCTGATCTGCTCCGTCTGGGCGTTGGCATCGGCCTTCGCCGCCGCCGTGGCGGATTGTCGCTGCGCGGCATCCATGCCGATCTGCAGCGCACTCATTGCGGCGGTCGGCAGCATTCCTCCCATCGGCAGGGCCCTCCTCGCTGGATCAATCGATTGGTGCTGCGGGTCACGTGGTGACGCTGAGAACTGTCGTGACCGACAGCAAGGTGAATGGCAGTGGCGTGTCCTGTTCGATCCGCCACAGCGGTGCGATCCCGGCCTCGCGCCAACCGAACGTGCGCACGGTGACGTCACCGCTGAATGGCTGAGGCGGTGCATCCAGGATGCTGTCGCCGAAGCGACGGAACGGAACGGATGCGAGGCCTCGGCCGCTGTCGAAGTACAGCGCGCTGGTCTCCCAGACCCGCAAGGTCAGCGTAATCGGCCGAAGCTTGCCGCCCTGGCCACCGACGAGTCCCTCGGCCGAGGGCGGAAGCGGCTCGATGATGTGGGTGAAGCCCAGCCCGAGCTGAACAGCGGATGCCGGCTGGTGAAGCATGACACTGCCGCCGGTGACGACCGCATCGTCGACCACGGCACCGTCGGCGACGCACTTGACGGTGCGGCCTTCGATGTGGTCCGCCCCCGACCACTCCTGCCGCGGCGTTTCGGTCGTCCCCGACAAGCCGCAGTCGACATGCAGCGTCTCGTCGAACACCTCGATAAAGACGCCGCCTTCCCGCTCGACCAGCAGGTACGTCGCCTCGCCGACCGAGGCTGCGGCGAGGAAACGGCCGTCGGTTTGTTGCAGCGTCCAACCACTGACGTTCTCGTCGCGAAACACGGTCAGGGTGGCGATGGTGCCGTTGGCCATCACCAAGTGCAGCAGCCGGCGCGCGTCGTCGTAGCACATGTCCACCGGCCGCTCGATCAGGTGGTGTGCCAGCACCGCGAGGTCGGCCGACTGATACGCCTGCTCCGTGTCGGTGAACACGAACTGGCGGAGTTGCGGGCCGGACCGTGGGACGAACAGCGTCGCGCCGTCGACATCCCAGGGCGCGATCGACCGGTCGACGCAGGAGCCGACGCGGGTCTGCCTGAAGAGCTGAATGCTGGTCGGCGTCAACGGGTCGCCGGTGACCATCCACTCCGCCCCGGACGTGAACACCTGGAGGTGCCGGCCCGAGAAGATATGCCGGATCGCGTTGACCTGGTCGGAGAGGATGGCGAATTCGATCGCTTCGTCGTCCAGTCCTTCGCCGAGGTCGAAGTTGAACAGGCCGGCCGATTGCGACAGCCACAACCGGTTCGGCATGTCGCGCGATCCGCCGATCACCAGACGGTCCTGATGGAAGCAGACGCTGACAGGCCATCCGCGGACCTCGGAGAACGCTTCTTCCGTCCAGTCGGCGGTCGCCGTGGTGCCGATCAGGGTTTCCTGGACGCTGACCAGAACCACCAGCGACGAGACGACCTGGACGATCTCGACATCCTTGTCGTCGATCCGCAGCCGCACGCCGACGTGCGCGGCAGTGAATACCGGCGTCGATGCCGTCACCTGCACCGTACCCGTGGTGGCACTCGCCTTCAGCGTCACATCGGGAGCGGCGAACTTGTGGTGCGGGGCCTGCTTCCGCAGAGTCTTCGTCTGGAACGTCCAGCCGGACAGCAGCCAGTTGCCGGCGGCCGTGCGCGTGATCTTCTTCGGTGCCACGTCCGGATGGACGACGAGCAGCGTATCCGCGCTCTGCGTCCAGTTGATCTGGCCGATCTGCTCCACCGTCCACGGCGCATCGAAAACATCGACGTGTGCGCCCTCGCGGTAGACGTCGACCCGCCTGTCGGAGAAGACCAGCAGATAGACCTGCTCGGTGTTGAACTCGAAGGCGATCAGCCGTCCCGGGCCCGCCGCCATGTCGACGAAGCGAAGCCCGTGTCGGCGCGTGATCCCGCCGGTGGGATGGATGAAGACGTTCCGCAGCTTCAGCGCGCCGTTGTCGAATGCCCTGAGATCGCCACGCCCGAGCAATTGCGGCGCGATTTCGCCGCTGGCGAAGCTCGTCTTCTGCAGTCGGACGTGCGGCATCACAGACGGCCTTCGAGCAAGGTGAAATCTTCGATCGCCGGCGGCGTGTCTTCCTGGGCATCGATCAGCTTCGAGCGCCGCAGTTCCATCTCGGCCAGCTTCTGCAGGCCTTCCCAGCGCGCGGTGCTGTCGGTGAGCGGAATGCAGAATTCCGCGGCCAGCTGGGCGATCAAGGCCATGTCGAAGAACGCGGGAAAATCCAGCTCGTCCGGGCGGGAGACGTAGGTCAGCACGACCTCGTCGACATCGGTGTGCACCTGCCGCTGCGAGACCTTGTAGGTGATCCCCTGCCCGCGGCCGTTCGTGCCGGCTGAAAGTACGCGAATACAGTCGCCCGGCAATTGGAAGGCGTTCTCGAAGTCGGCGATCGGCGCCGTCGTCAGCTTCGGCAGCGTGGTCTGCGTCGTCGCGAAGTTCCACGGGTGGGCGGACAGCAACCCGTCACGAATCGTCGGGTACAGGCAGGCGGCCACTTCCGCTTCCGCCGTGCCGTCGTCGAAGGAGGTGATCGTGTGTGCGCCCACCTTCAGAAGCGCGCGGGAACACAGGTCGATGCGAGAGAGTGCCATGCCGGGCTCCTGGCGGTGTCGCGAGATGATGTGACTTCCGGCCGTTTCGGCCCCCCGCCCCGGAGGGACCGGGCGGAAGGCCGTTGCACGGTCGAAGCCGGGCTAGTCGGTGTCGGACGCGCCGACGCTGGTGAGGTTGGCGACGTCGACGACGCCGCCCGCGTTGGCGTTGACGAGGAAAATGCCGCCCCCCGGAGAGCCGGCGGTATCGACATTGGTGAGAATCATGTCGCCGACGCGGAGCATTTCCGCGGCCTTGTTGAAGTAACCGGATGTATCGGCGGTGGCGGCTGTGTCCGTCGTCGTGTAGTGCCAGAGCGTGAAGCCGTTGGCGTAGGCCAGAACACTGAGATTATGCGAGCTGTATGCCATGGTCTTTGTCCTCAGCTCTCGAGGCAGCGCAGGGTGACGACGCCGGTCGGGTCGATCAGGCTGGCGCCCTGGCTCATCATGTTGTTGACGAAGTGGGCCGCCCGGTCGCCATGCCAGGTGATGTCCGTCTTCACCTCGGCGCCGATCGAATGGCCGACCGCGGTCTTGTGGTACCAGAAGCACTTACGGACGTTGCCGGCCTTCGGCAGGCCGGAGTGCGGCAGCCACAGAGCGCCGAGCCACCGCTTGGCCTGCGTCCCCTTCCACGGGAGATCGTCCGGGCCGACGTAGTCGGCGTTGGCGAACTCCTCGATGTTCAGCAGGTCGCTCCACTGCTTCCAGCCGACGACGGCGAAACGCTGGCCGTCGTCCGGGACGTCGACCTCGCCCAGCATTTCGAACCCGGCTAGGACCTTGGCCTTGGTCAGCCCGTCGGTGTCGCCGCCCGCGAAATTGGATGCCGCGGCGAGTTCCGCGATGATCAGGTCGTCGGTCTTCCGGCCGAGCGCGAAGGCCCCGGCCTTGGCGACGACCTGCTGCTCGTTGATGTTCGTCTTCAGCTCGTCGAGCTGGTCGACCCAGTCGCCGGCGTAGAAGTCCTGCAGGCTGCATTCCACCGGGGTGTGGTCGACGTTCATCACCGGCACCTTGCCGTGACGAGCCTTGGTCGACGCGGTGCCCTTTCCGACTTTCTGGAACGTGGTGGTGGCGCCGATGACGTTATTCTTGGTACGGACGGTGTTGCGGAGTTTCGAGCCCATCTGCTGATATTGCAGGTGGACCTCGGCCTCGAAGTTTTTCACGAACGATAATTCGACCGATGTCGACATTTATTACGCTCCTTGAGGGTGGGAGAGCGGATTCATTTGCCGGCGAGCCGGTTGGGCGGGGGCCGCCGGCGCTACCAGGGTGGGGCTGCCGACCGGGCCGTGCGGGCGTTGCCCGAGCGGGTTGTCCGGAAGGTGAATTCGCTGTTGCGTCACCGTGAACGATGCGGGCCTGGAGGCAGCCGCGCGGTCCGGGTGTCGTGGCGGCTGGGGCGCCGGTCCGGAAAGAGCCGACGCCCCAGGGGGAGCGGCGCCGCCGTCGGGCTACGCGCTCACCCTTTGTCGTGGTAGAGCCGGCGGAACCCGTCCCGCACCTGCTCGACGACGACCGGGTCCTGATGCTTCCAGTAACGCGGGTCGCGCATCAGCTGCTTCAGCGAAGCGTCGGTGACGGAGGAGTCTTGGGAAGCGCCGTCCCGCAACAGCCCCGGCTCCTGGCCGTCCATCATCCGGTACATCGCCAGCACGCCCTCGTAGGTCGTGCTCAAGGCCTCGAACACCTTGGGCGGCAGGCGGGATCGCGCCCAGGCGTCGATCTGCCGGGCGACCTCCCGCCAACGATCGTCGCCGCCGAAATGCTGGCTGAGGCGCTCGATCTGGCTCTCCGCCTCGAAGATGGACGCCAGCTCGGCGATCATCGGCATCATGCGTTCGCTGGCGAGGTCGTAGACCAGCTGCGCCTGTTCGTTGCTGAACCCCGCCCCGTGCAGACGCTTGTTGATCTCGGCATCGGAGGTGAGCATGTCGTTGCGCACTTCGACCTTGTACTGATCGGGACCCGCCGGGACGGCCCGATGGCCGAGCGAGCCGAGCTTCCGCTCCAACTCGAGGTACGACTTGATCAGTGCCTCCAGCCGGACCGCCGCTTTCGCCTCGTCCCAGAACTTGTCCGGGAGGCCGGCCGGCCGCGCCGAGGCTGCGCCCGAAGACGACGCTGCGGCGGGGGTTCCGGCCTGCGGTGCCTCGGCCAGGCCGGCCTCGAGCAAGTTTTCCGTCATCATGGTCCTCCTTGAGTTTGCTCTGTCAGACGAAGGCCTGCCGGTCCGGCTCACGCGTGGTCGGCGCCTTGGGCGATCAGCCCGTAGATTTGCGAGACGAGGTGGCGCTGCCCCTCGAGATGGCGGAGCTGCGCATCCGAGGCCCCGCAGCCGAGTGCGCGGTCGAGGGTGACTCTTCGCAGATGCCGAAGCACCCGGGCGCCGTCGCCCGTCCCGAAGCACCGCGCGAACGCCACCGCCAGGCTGGCTTCGCCTTCGGCTTCGCCTTGCCGGAGCGCGGCACCCGTCGTTTCTTCCCACGGCCATATGCTGTCGTTCGTCACGTCGTTCTCCCGGTTCACTCGAAGCGGACGACCGCCGGCTGGGCTGTCGGCAGCGCCACGCCGGTTTCCATAGCGAGGGCCGCCTCCGCCACCGTATCCCGGCTGGCCTGCGCCATCGGGTCGCTCGCCGGCATGTCCGGTGCTTCGCGGATCAGCTCGCCAGGGACGCCCAGGGTTCGCCCCAGCCAGCGTGCCGCTGCCGGCTGATCGACCGCGGCCATCGCCTCCGGCCCCAGCGCACGCACCGAGTCCAGCCAGATCAGGGTGTTGCGCACGTCCTGCTGCGCCTGGTAGCGGGCTTGCGGCGACTTGTAATCGAGCGCCACCGTGCGATGGTCGAGCGGCATGTCGGGGATTTCGCCGCGCCGGGCGAGGATGCTTCGCGCCCGTGTGACCAGCGGCGTGAGCAGTTCCGATTGTAATCGGCCGTAGGTCGCGCCCAGCACGCGGGCCATCTCCGACGAGCGCTCGAGGACCTCCGTCGCGGTCATGCGTGGCCCGTTGACTTGGCCGAGATAGTCGACGAACAGCGCTTTGCGGATGCGCTCGCGCAACTGGCCGAGCACGAGTTCGGAGACGTCGAACCGGCCCGGCGTCTCCAGCGGCGTGAGCCCGGCCGAGCCCACCGCCTTCGGAATGATGGTGCCCGGCGTCAACTTGATCGTCGCCGGGTTGATCACCCCGTCGTCGTCCGCCTGCCAGATGCCGGTGACGGCGATCGAGGCGTTCTTCAGCACCAACTCGACCACCTTGTTTGCGGTCTTGATGTCCGGCAGCGCCTTCATCACCGGCGAACGGCCGTAGATTTCTCCCGGCGCCTTCAGCCAGCGGAAGTTGATGAAAGGCGACGCCGAGAAGCGCCCCTGCGCCAGCACCGTATGCGCGCCGCCGCCGCCCATCTCGCCCTCGGTGACGGCGAGGTAGGAGAAGGCACCGCCTTCGGGCACCACCGCTTCGATCACGGCGATGCGGCGGTCCAGGTCGTCCCGACCATCGGCCGCGCGCCGCAGGATGAGGTCGCGAGCCGCCGGGAAGCGGGCCACGAGTTGCGCCTTGGTGAATTCACAGCGCCGGTATGTGACGTCCAGCCGGCCGGCCGGCCCCTCGTCCAGGACCACCTGCATCAGCGGAACGGCGGTGAAGCGGAACGCCGACGGCTCGCCCGGCGGCGTCTCCTCGAACATCAGCGACGACGTTCCGGCCGTCACCAGGTCGAGGTAGCACTGGTGCATCTCGACGGCGAAGTTCGACCGGTCGAAGTGTGACTGCACGACGGTGTTGGCGATCTCCAGCTCCGCGCCGAGCGCGGACCGCTGATCGGCGGCGACGTCGGGCCCGGCGGAGAAGCCGAACCACCGCGCCCAAGGCGGCGTGAGCTGCGCCATCAGGCTCGCCGCGAGCTGATCGACCGCGTCGGGGGCGGTTCCGTCGAAGATTCGATCCCACCGTCTTGGCGAAGCCGAAGTCGAGGAGGCACGGACGGCGGTGTCGCGGGACGGAAGGGCGAAGTCGTAGCATTCCTGCCAGAGACTCTCCCAGCTCGAGCGCATATCCCGGGCGCGCTGATACCTTGCCAACAGGAGTTCCGCCGGTGCTGGCTGCATGCTCATTCTCCCAGAAGCGACTTGCGCTCGGGCACCCAGTCGGCCTGCATCAACAGACCGCGGGACGACGTCGTAATCGTCCCGGCGCGCCCGGCACGTTGGCGTTCCAGCGCCTCGAGCCGGCGCTTCCGATCCTCGGCCGCCGTGTCGACCACCGCCGGCGTCGGAGCGGCGTTCGTCGCAGGCGCCTGCGAAGCCTTGAACATCCCGCCCATGTCCGGTCCCTCCTGACTGCGATTTCGAAAAACGAAGGCGCACGAGTGGCGTTCGTTGATAGGTTTATAGTCCTATGACTGGCTGTTGTCAAGGCGTTCCGGCGCAGAGCCGGCAGCGGGCCGCAACAGCCGATAAAGCTGCCACGGCGTGAGGGTCCAGGGCGCATGGATGCCGAGGACGCGCTTGACCGCCTCGACACAGGTGAACAGACGGATCGGCGCGACCCGCAGAGGCGCGCGTCGAACCCGTGTCTCGATGACCAGCAGGCCGAAACCCCGGTACCATCCCGCGAGCTCGTCGGCGCTCAGCCCGCCGACGAAACAGAGGTCGGTGCGGTGCGAAAGCGGATCGCAGATCACCCATCCGTGGACCGTGTTCACCGCGACGAAGCAGTGGCGGAATCCGCGCCGGAGCAGCCGCAGGCATCTCAACCCGGCGTCGTCGACGAAGACGACGAGGGCGAGCGCGCCTGCGGCCTCACCGGTCGCCTCCCGCTCGGTCGCCTCCCGCTCGGTCGCATCGCCCTGCGGCCGGCCGCCTGCCTTCATTCGACGATCCCCTTGGTACGGAGGACCGTCGTCAGCCGGTCGAGCGCCTCGTCCCAGAGCCGGGCCGCACCGGCTTCGTCACGGCGCCGGACATCCGGCGGTCGGCCCGCCACGCCGAACGTGCCGAGCACGCTGAGATGCGAGCCGCACAGCCTGCGCTTGCGCTTCAGGCTCATGACGGCGCAGTAGATGTCGTCCGGATCGCATGGCCGGCTGAACGACGCCGTGCCGCCGCCGAGCTGTGCACCCTCGCGCCGGACCTCCTGGCACCGAACGAACCAGAACCAGGCTTCCTCGGCCGAGCCGAACGGGTTCGTGCCGAGCTCGGCAGACGTTTTTGGAACAAACCGCGCGTAAGTCACTGTCGGCCCTCGCCTCTGTTCGAACGATCGGAACGCGACTATCCTATCAGATCATGTTCCTATGTCAACGCGCGTTAGCAAAACGTTCCTAGTGACAGGACGTGCGGTATCGATGAACATCTTCCCATGCTCAGGCATTCAGACATCTGGACAGCGATCGATCGCTTGGCTCGTGATCGCGGTCTGTCCGCATCGGGGCTTGCACGCCGCGCCGGTCTCGATCCGACCACCTTCAACAAAAGCAAGCGGACCACCCGCGACGGTAAGGAGCGCTGGCCGAGCACCGAGAGCATTTCAAAGGTTTTGCAAGCGACGGGAGCCTCGCTGAACGAGTTCGTCGCGTTCATCGGCGGTGGCAGCGGCGCAGCCGCCTACCAGAATGTGCCCGTGATTGGTTTCGCCCAGGCCGGAACCGAGGGATACTTCGACGACGCAGGCTACCCAGCGGGCGGCAGCTGGGATGAAATTCCGTTCCTAAACGTCGGCGATCCGCACGCCTATGCGCTGGAAGTCAGCGGCGACAGCATGGAGCCGGTGTTCCGCGATGGCCATGTGATCATCGTCTCTCCCGGCGCCGAAATCCGACGCGGTGATCGCGTCGTCCTGAAGACCCGCGAAGGCGAAGTGATGGCCAAGGCCCTGCGCCGGCGGACGGCCTACAAGTACGAACTCGCCTCGCTGAACGCCGAACATCCGGATCGCTGGCTCGCCGCCGAGGACGTAGAGTGGATCGCCCGCATCCTCTGGGCGAGCCAATAGCCGCCCATGCTGCCCCATATATTGGTGACGCTGCGGTCAGGTGTGGACGAAGGTCTCGAAGTGGCCGTTCCCCTGGTCGTCGACGAGTTGGTATCCCGAGCTGAAGTCCCGGTTCAGTCGTAGATTATCGACCAGCAGGAACGAATTTTCGGAGGTCGGCGATCCGCCGATCCGGTCGTTCACCGAGGCGAAGCCGATCGTCAGCTCGCCGGTGGCGCTGGCGGTGTAACTGGATGATCGCCAGCCTGTGGCACCGTGATCCCCGGTGGAGCGGACGTCGGAGAGCTTGAAAAGCTCCGGCACCACGCCGCCGACGACGGAGAAGACGGCGAAGTCGTTGTCCGCCTTCCCGTCCGACGGCGAGGTAGTCGCATCCCGCGCGTCGAACATCCAGTCGAACGAGATCTCGTCGCCGGCCTGCACGGTGAGCTTCAGCTTGAAGGCCGAGCCGTGCGCCGGAAAGCTGTTGTCAACGAGATCCTTGGGCAGCGACGAGGCAGGCTGCCCGAGGAACTGAGCGACCGTGGCAGCCGTGCTGCCGTTCGCCTCCAACCGGGCGAGGCCGCTCCCGTCCGTCGGACGATAGAGCCCGTGCGCACCATCGGTCTCCTGGTACTGTGCCGCGGTGGCGACGGATCCGGTTCGGTTCGCCGCCGAGATCGGCACCTCGAAACTGTCGACCAGCCGCTCCGTGTCGGGCCGTCCGCTGATGCTGACGGTGACGGTCGCGTCGTCGGTGCCCCCGTGGCCGTCCGAGACGCGGTAGCTGAAGCTGTCGTGGTCGGTCTGGCCGGCGTCCAGGGTGTCGAAATGGCCACGCGGATCGTAAGTGATCGAGCCGTCGGCGTTGATCGTCACCTCGCCGCGCGTGCCGGTGGTATCGACCGATTGGACGTGCAAGGTGTCGTGAGTATCCGGGTCGCTGTCGTTGCCGACGACCGCGATCGTCACCGCCGTGTCCTCGTCGGTGATGGCGGTATCATCGACCGCCGTCGGCGGATCCTGGACGCCGGCCACCGTCACCGTCACTTGCCCGGTGGCGACGGCGCCGTCGTGGTCGGCGAGCCGGTAGGTGAATGAGTCCGTCGCCGTTTCGCCTTCTCCGAGGCCGCGAAATTTCTGTCCCGGATCGTACGTGACGGTGCTGCCGTCGAACGAGACCGTGCCGAGCGTGCCGGTGGCGTCGATACCCAGGACGTGCACCGAGTCGCCGAGATCGGGATCGAAGTCGTTGGCGAGCAGCGTCGTGGCGGCGACCGTGAGCCGCGTCGCCGCGCTTGTGGCCAGGGTGTCGGCGCCGGCGACGGGTGCATCGTTGCGCCCGGCGACCACGACATCGACGAACGCTTGGCTGGTGCCGCCGTGACCGTCGGCAATCGCATACGAAAAGTGATCCGCGCCCGACTGCCCGCGGGCCAGCGAAGTGAATGCGGCACCCGGATCGTAATGCAGCTGTCCGTCGGCAGCGACGACGACGACGGCCCCCGACGCGAGAGTGACCTGCGTTCCAAACATCCCGGCGGTCCCGTAGACGCCGGCGACCGAAAGCCGGTCGTGGACGTCCGGATCGCTGTCGTTGGCCAGCGCGGCGATGCGGATCGCCGTATCCTCGTCGGTGCCGGCGGCATCGTTGCGGGCTGTCGGCGCATCGTTGACGCCGTGCACCGTGACCGAGACGGTGCCGGCCGCCTGCGCTCCGTGCCGGTCTTCGACGGTGTAGCGCACGGTATCGACCAGCGAGTCTCCCTCCCCCAGGCCGGCGAAGGCAGCGACGGTGCGCGCGTCGTAGATCAGGCCCGCGCCCAACGCGCCGGCGAAGGTGACGGCCGCGCCCGCGGTGGATACGGCGCTGACGATGCGCAGCGTAGAGGAATCGTCATCGCTGTCGATGTCGTCGTCGTTGGCGAGAACCTGGATGGCGACCGGCGCGCCCTTCTCGGTGGCGGACGCGAAGTCGGCCGCGGCCTCCGGCGCGTCGTTCCTGCCGGTCACCGTCACCGCGACCTGCGCGTCGCTGGTGCCGCCGTTGCCGTCTGTAACGGTGTAGCGGAAGGTGTCCGTGCCGACCTGCCCTTCCGCCAGGAAATTCATCGCGCCGCGGGGGTCGTAGCGTATCCCCTGCGCGTCTACCGAGACGGCGCCGTGAGTTCCGGCCGTGTCGACGCCGGACAGGACGAGGGTGCCGCGGTCGATGCCACGGGACGCGAAGTCGTTGGCGAGCAGGGCGGCGGCCGTGATCGTGGCCGGGGCGTCCTCGTTGGTCGCCGTCGCGTCCGGCAATGCCGTGGGCGCCTGCCGGTATGTCTGGAGCCCGCCGAGCGTGCTCATCAGTTCGTAATCGCCGCCGAGCGGTCGGTTGAGACGCACGTTGTCGAGCAGCAGGTGCGCGGGGGTGTTGGCGTTCGCGTCGTTGAGCACGGCGAAGCCGACGGTAAAGACGGAACCGCCCGGCGTGATCACAAACTCCTGCGTGAGGTCGTACACGCAGGTTCGCCAGCCGGAAGACGTCCAATCGACCGTCCGCGCATCGCTGAGTTTGAACACCTTGCTCGTAATACCGTCGGTCACGGTAAATATTGCAAAGTCGTTATCGGCGAAATCATCCGAGATTCGCTTGTCGAAGGCATTGGCGACAAAGTTCCAGTCGAAGGACAGCAGCGCGCGGCCATCGACGACGTCTTCCGCGGTGAGAGAAAGATGTGTCGCGATCCCGGACCCGGAATGTGGCGCGAGCCGCGGGTCGTGCGGTAGCACGCCGTTCGTGATCGCCAGCCGTGGCAGTGCAAAGAGATCCTCTATCACCGTCGGGCCGAGTGAGCCCGCCGTCAGAACAGCCATTTGCCCCAAGTGCGTCGCCGACAGCGGCGAAAGTTCGTGACCGAAAGCGTCGACGGGCACGAACCTCGGCGCCAGCGACCCAGCCCCTTGCAACTGGAACAGCGGTGTCAGGCCGTGAACGGAGAAATCGGAGGTCAACGCGACCTCGAAGCTGTCGAGCAGCTCCTGATGCGCCGCCGGCTGCGGGTTTTCCACGCCATGCAGGGTGATGGTGACGGCGTTCGTGGCGCGCCCGCCATGACCGTCGTCGATCACGTACTGAAACGTGTCGGTGGCGGTTTCGCCTGGCTGCAGCCAATCGAACCGACCTTCCGGATTGTACGTCAGAGTATTGTCGGGGTTGATCCGCACCTCTCCCTGGGTCTGCGTGCCGTCCGGCGCCTGCAGGATGATGGTGTGAACCGAGAGCTTGTCGTTGACGTCGGGATCGCTGTCGTTGGCGAACACGGCGATACGTTGGGAACTGTCCTCGTCCGTGGGCGCCAAGTCGGCGATCGCGACGGGCAGGTCGTTCGTGCCGTTGATCGTGATCGTCACCCGCGCCGTATCGATCGCGCCGTGCCCGTCGGACACGGTGTACTCTACGGAATCGTGACCCTGTTCGCCGACGCCGAGGAAGTTCCAAAGACCCCCGGCGTCATAGGTCAGGCGGCCTGAGGCACTGATCGTCGCCAGCGCTCCGGATGCGAGCTGGATCGGAATCCCGACGGTCTGCGCCTGACCACTCACGGCGACGATCGTCCGCGTGTCGTGCAAGTCGGGGTCGATGTCGTTTGCCAGCACTCCCGGCGTGCCGGCCTCGATCGGATCGTCTTCGCCGGTCACGAACGTGTCGTCCACTGCGTCGACCGGGTCGTTCACCCCGGTGACCGTCACCGTCACGGAACCGATCGCCGCCAGACGATCACTGCCGGAACCGATGGCCCCGTCGGCGGCGACGTAGTGGAACACGTCCTGCGCGGTCTCGCCTTCGCCGAGATAAGCGAAGCGGGAGCCCGGATCATACCTGATCTGACCATTCTGCAACGCCACGCTGCCGCGTGTGCCGGTTCCGTCGACGCCGATCAGCCGCAAGGTGTCGCCCTGGTCGGGATCGCGGTCGTTCGCGAGAATGCTCGCAGCCGCGATGGTCAGCGCGTTCGTTCCAACCGTGGCACCGAAGTCGGCCGAGGCTACGGGCGCGTCGTTGCGGCCGGTGATCGTCACACGGGCTTCGGCATCCGCCACGCCGCCATGACCGTCGCCGATCTGGTAGCGGAACACCTCGACCGCGGTGCCGCCTGCTGCGAGCGAGTCGAACAGCCCGCGCGGGTCGTAGGTCAGAGCGCCGTCGGTGCCGAGCGTCACCACGGCACCCGAGGACAGTGTCACCTGGCCGCCTGCGGCAATCGGTCGCGCCACGCCGCCGACGAAGATCGCCGTGATCCTCAAGCGATCGCTGAGGTCCGGATCGGTATCGTTGGCGATCGGGGTGAACCGGGTGGCGTGGTCCTCGTCGCCCGAAGCCTGATCGGCGACGGCCACCGGCGCGTCGTTGACGCCGTGGATGGTGATCGTCTCCGTTGCGGCGGCGCGCGCGCCGTGCCGATCCTCGATCGTATACGTGATCGTATCCGTGGCCGTCTCTTTCACCGCCAGGCTGGTGAAGCGCCCGTCCGGCCGGTAGACGACGCCGGCACCGGCAAGGCCGGAAAACTCGACGGCGACGCCAGAAGCGCTCTGCGCCGCGACGACGCGCAGGCTTCCCCGGTCGTCGTCGCTGTCCACGTCGTCGTCGTTGCGGAGCACCGCGATGTCGACGGCACCGTCCTCGGTCGCTTCGGTCACGCCCGCATTCGCCGTCGGCGCGTCGTTCACGCCCGTCACCGTCACCGTGACCTGGCCGGAGCCGATGACGCCGTTGCCGGCATCGACCTCGTAGCGGAAACTCGTCGTCGTCGTTTCACCCTCCGCGAGGCCGTCGAGCCTCCCGTCAGGGTCGTAGGTGACGTGGGTGACGGTGCCGTCGTCGAAGAAGTCGGCGCGCCCCTCCGTGTCCGCATGATCGATGCCGATGAAGCGCAACGCGTCGAACGGGTCCGGGTCGTGCGCGCCCGCGAGCAGCGTGAGCGAAGTGGTCGACACCGCCGCATCTTCGGTCGTGGACAGTTGGTGGTCGAGCAGAGTGGGCCCCTGCGCCAGCGTGTGCCAGCCCTCCGCGGCGCTGCCGTCCTTCTGAACAAAACTGCTGTCGAAGGTGCGGTTGATCCGGACGTTGTCGACGAAAAGTTGCGACGGATCGGTGGTCTCGTCGTTCACCGCCGCAAAGCCGAGATGATAGGTGCCGGAATGCGTCACCGAGAAGACGAAAGTCCTCCAGCCGGTAGCGCCGTCGACCTCGGTGGCGACGGAGTCCGCCAGCTTGAAGACGCGGCCATCGATGGTGAAAACCGCGAGATCACGCTTCGGCTGAGCGCCGGCGAATTCATTTCCGGCATCAAAGAAGAAGTCGAACGACAGCGTGCTGCCGGCGGTGAGGTTCACGGCACTGGATCGGATGGCGTTTGCGGAAACTAGCCTGCTTCCGGGAAACTCGGCAGCGAGTTCCGTCGGGGAAAGGCCGAGAAACTCGTCCAATGGCCCCAAGCCGTCGGCCGGCGCGCGGAGATGAGCCATTGACCGAGCGTCCGTCGGCGCGATCGCTCGAGACGGGGAGTGACCTGCCTCCACCCCGATCTCCGAGACCTCCGCCCCACCCGGGACGCCGCGCATCACATCCCAGACGAGGCCGAGAGGCTCCCATCCGGTGAGCTGGAACGGCCGAGGGCTTCCCGCGGTGACGGTGGCGGAATGCGCCGTCAGCAGCAGCTCTTCGCTGAACGGCCGCGGCCCGAACGCGCCGCTCGGCGAGACGCCTCCCGTCAACGCCGGCGTCTGGAGCGAAGCCGCCTCCGGGGTAAGGTCGAAGAGGGCCGCGGCGCCGGTGACGACGATCGGATCGCCGGCGTAGGCATCCAGATCGCCTCCCGGCGAAACCTCGAGGTCGTCGGGCGCCCTCTCCACCTCGCCTCCAGCCGCGGTGATCGCCGCCGCCTCGGAGCCATCGGCAGCGTCCACCGTGATCTCGGGCGCCTGGTCCGGGCCGCCGACGGTGATCGACCTGCCGGCATCGTCGGTCGAAACCCGGCCGAAATCGTTCTCGACCGCGACGCCTGCGTCGTCCGCGGCCGGTTCTCCCAGCAGCGTGACCTTCAGGCCGTCGAGCGAGCCGTGGCGGAAGACGACGCCCGACGGCCCGGTGTGGATCAATCCGGCCGGCGTGTCGATGACCAGCATCCCCACCGGGCTCGCGCCGGCCGCTGCGAGCAGAAAGCTCCCCCCCGCAGCCTCGATCCGAACTCGTTCGCCGGTGGCATCGGCGGCGATGGCTTGGTGAAAAATCACATGCCCGCGGTCGATGACGGCCAGCGTCCGGCCGCCGGGGAGGATGACGAGGGCATGGCCACCCGCCGCCTGCAGTGCGTCACCGTCGCCCAGCGCCTCGCCCGGCGCGGCAGCCTCGATCGCGCCCCCTGCCCGTACCACCGTGACGAAGCCGGATATGGCACCGAGGTGAGCCGCCGACGGCCGGCCGGCGTCGACGCTTCCGCCCATCGGCAAGGCAGCCGTATCGGCGAGGCCGGCTATGTATCGGCCGGATACGAAATCGTGGCCGGAGTGGGCGATGTCCGGCAGGTGCGAACCGGCGAAAAAGCCGTCGATCCGCAGCGCCGCGCCGCCGGGCGCGACCATCTGCAGGTCTGCACCGCTGCGGTGATAGCTCGAGCCCAGCAACGGAAACGCGTCCGGCACAACGACCCGGGCACCATCGACGACGCAGCACGGCTGTCCGGTCGAGGACCCGGACGGCTGGGAATCGATCGGCCCGCGCATCAGACAAACTCCGTGGCCTGCGAGGGGTGCGGCAGCGACTCCGTTCGCGGCACAAAGACCCTATCAGATTGGGGGTATAGCCGCAAACGGGTAAAAATTTGGCTAAGCGGGTGGGGTCTTGTCTCTGCACCGGGACGTGAGTCTCGCCACCCGTTCGGAGTAAAATCTTGACTGCCGGCCATAATAAGATTATAAACCTACAAAATACCAGTTCACCGAGGCGACCCGGCGACACCCGCTCGCAGAAGCGTGGCTGCCGAGCCCGCACTCGACGTTTCGCACCCGCAGCATCCTCCAGCCCAAAGGTCAATCATGGCCCGTAATCTTCCGATCATGGTCGTTGCTCAGGCCGGCGACTACACCGCCGACGATATTGTCGACACCGCGCAGAAAGTGCTGATGACCGCAGCCGAGCGGGCGAAGCTCGCCGCCGTCGA
>Ga0209573_1002183_pt1 | contig 26223 bp, 23 predicted proteins | sample TNRBio252014_DNA_FD_185870 | JGI IMG/M metagenome (GOLD analysis project Ga0209573, IMG submission 185870) | Wastewater treatment Type I Accumulibacter community from EBPR Bioreactor in Madison, WI, USA - TNR Reactor_6/25/2014_ DNA (SPAdes)... | ecosystem: Engineered > Bioreactor > EBPR >... | reverse complement strand
TTGGCCACTTCCACGTAAGATGGGCCAATGGTTTTGACATACGTATTGTGGCAGGTTTTGCAATCGTTGCGGGCGATGAGGCGGTAGCCGCGCGGCAAATTTTCTGTTTCTTCTTCGCCAACGATCTTGTTTTCGTTTTCGATGAGCGGCTTTTTGGTGAAGTAGGTTGTGAAGGTCGTTTCGCCATTCGCTTTCACTTCCAATTCCACATCGGCGTCAATACCTGCCAGGTTGTACGCCTCGCGGGGTTTGCTGTTGGAAACGGTGAAAGGCGCTTTGGTTTGTACATTGCCTTCTATTGCAATGGAACTCAGGTTGGTTTTGAAGCGCAGTTTAGCGCCGGCCGGAACATCGCTCGTTACGAAAGTGCGCTCTAAACCGGTTTGGCGGTTTGCGTTAGAAACGTACTCCGGCCGTTCGTTGATGCGGATGGCTTTCCCGTCGTCCAATACAAGGTCGTAATTGACGTACACCTGCCCTTTTTCAAAGCGGTGGCCGCGGTAAGCCACCTGATAAGGCGCTGCTTTTCCGTTCATTTCCACCGTCCAGGGAGTATCGTATTGGTTTTCAAACCAGGTATTGCCCAGGGTACTGGGTTGCGGCCCGTGCACCGTAGTATACACCGCTCCGTCAAAATTAACGCCCCCTTTCCATGCTTTGTAGAGGGCGCCGGTTTGTGCACTGTAAGCCACCCAGAGGTTGTCGTTCAGCGCTACGGTGAGGATGCGGGGAATGCTGTCGAGCACCGAGCGGAAAACCCAGGGATCGTGCGCGCGTTCATAAGCGCCGGTGTCGTCAGAACCCGGACGGCTGCAACCTGCTCCGAGCAATGTAATCAAAATTGTTGCGAAAAGTATCTGTTGCTTCATTAACAAGTGTTTTAATAAAATCTTTCTTCTGTTTGGAAGCCTCTAAGGTATAAAAAATGATATGATTGCAGGTAGTGTAAAAAACACAATAAGATTTTGTTGGGAAGCAGGCAAGAGGAATCGCGTTTTTATGTCAGTTACTGCATACCCCTATAGACATATTTTCTATAATTATGCTAATATTGCGTGAGTATATCGTATCGAAGGGTATATCGCCATCAAAACCAGTACTCCTTATGCGTTTAATTGCAGCTTTGATTTTGTTTACCGGGCTTGCTTCCTGTTCGGTGCACCCCAAAGGCGCTTTCGATTATCAAAAAGCGCCGCCGCCGCCCGACTACGCCAATCCGGATCACTGGGCCGCGCTGCCTTCTAAAAAAGACAATGCCGACCGTCGCCCATTAGACTCCCTGCCCGATAATCAGGCGACTGCCAAAGCGGATGTGTTCTTTTTGCACCCGACCACCTACACCGGCGACCGGGGGCAGAAGTTGTGGAATGCGCCCGTGAACGACGCTGCGCTCAATGCCAAAACTGATGGTGGATCCATTTTATACCAGGCAAGTGCTTTTAACGGGGCAGGGCGCGTATATGCGCCGCGTTACCGGCAGGCTCATATCTACGCCTATTTTGCAAAGCCGGAAAATAAAGAAGCTTCCCGGCAGGCTTTTGAACTTGCCTATGAAGACGTAAAAGCGGCTTTTCAATACTACCTCAACCACTACAACCAGGGGCGCCCGATCATCATTGCTACGCATAGTCAGGGTTCGACGCACGGGATGCGCCTGGTGAAAGAATTCTTTGATGGCAAACCTTTGAAAGATCAATTGGTCGTTGCCTACTTAGTGGGGATGCCGGTGCCTATCCAGTATTTTAATACCCTCAAGCCCTGCGAACGCCCGGATGATATCGGCTGCTTCTGTAGCTGGCGAAGCTACCGGCGCGATCATTATCCTGAAGGAAAGACATACACCGCTTTCATCTCTGGCATTACCGGCGGCGCCGGAGAGAGCGCCATTGCCGTGACAAATCCGCTGCTGTGGCAAAACAATGGGGATTATGCGCCCCAGACGCTGAACAAAGGCGCGCTGCTGCGCAATTTTAATGAGATCATGCCTCAATTGGCCGACGCGCAAATCCACAAAGACATCCTTTGGGTAACCAAACCTAAATTCCCAGGCAGCTTTCTATTCAACACCAAAAACTACCACATCGGCGATTACAACCTGTTTTATTTGAATGTGCGGGAAAATGCGATGGTACGGGCGAAAGAATTTGAAGATTAGATAATTTGAAAATTTGAAGATTAACATAACGCCCCAATCTTCAAATTTCCAAATCTTCAAATCTTCAAATCAATATCAAACCCCGCTTCTTCCACGGCGGCAATCACAGCATCGGCAGGTACGGTGCCTTCCACGGTGAGTATTTTATCCGGATTGTCGGTGTCCACTTCCCAGCGGACGATGCCGTCCACCGCTTTCAGAAAACCTGAAACCGAGCGAACGCAGTTGCTACAATTAATATTGGTCTTAAATTGCAGTGTATTTTCCATGATGGATTGCTTGAATTGATGCTTTAACCTTGTCCTGCCGTCAACAACGCCGCTCCGTACACCCCGGCACTATCGCCCAGTTCCGGTTTCAGAAAAATCGTATCTAACCGGTTGTTGAACACGTAAGGCAAAACAGCCGCTACGCCTTCTGTGTAAAGGAGTTCAATATTGCCGACGCCGCCGCCCAGCACGATGACATCCGGATCCAGAATATTAATAACCTGAGCGATGCCTTTTCCAAAAAAATGAATCAGTCGGGCAATGGTTTCCGCGGCGAAAGGGTCTTCCTCCCGGCGCATCAAAATTTCTTTCAAGTGTCGTTTTTCCCCCGTGTGTTGTGCATAATATGCTTCTAAAGCAGGCCCCGAAATTACTTTTTCCACACAACCCACCTTCCCGCAATAACAAGGACCGCCGGAATCGTCGAGCGGGTTGTGGCCCCATTCGCCACCGATGCCCTGCCTGCCGCCAATGATTTTTCCATCCACCACCACCCCGCCACCGACGCCGGTGCCCAGGATGACGCCGAAAACCACCCGCGCCTCCGGGAAATGCGTATGAACAGCGCCCATGCGGGCCTCTGCCATCGCAAAACAATTGGCGTCATTGGCCATTTCCAGCGGAACGCCGAGCAGGGCTTCCAGGTCTTTTTTCAGAGGCTGGTTGTTGAGGCAAAGGGTATTGCTGTTTTTCAGGAGCTGCGTTTGTGGATCCAGCGTGCCGGGCGTGCCGATCCCGATGCGGATGGGCGCCAAATAGGTGGCTGCTGAAAGTTGGTCAACCAATTTTTTAATCTGCTGCAGGATATGATCGTAACCGTGCTCCTGTTCTGTTGGAACGCGCAACCGCGCAATGGGCGTAAGGTCGTCTATACTTTTAAAAACAACGCCTTCGATTTTTGTGCCGCCCAAATCTAATCCCCAAAGTGCTTGCATAAGCGATGGTTTTTTTTGTGAAAGTTAGTTCGTTTTTTTTTCACAACGATATTAAGTCGTAAAGTTGGGAAACCTTTCTATTTTTGTACAGCGGCAATCGCATTTATAGCGATATTTCACAGGTCGCCCTATATTTGTTTAAGGTAGTTTTATGGCAGCATCTGTTGTGCCTGACAGCAAAATCATTGTGGAATTGCGTACGCCCGACGCGCGCGACTTACCTGTCTTTCTGACTGGAAACTTTAACGAGTGGCGGGTTGGCGACAACCAATACCGGCTGGAAAAAGTCAAAAGAGGACTGTATCGGTATGAATTCAGGAACAAACTGTTGCTGCCTGAATTATTGGAGTACAAATACGTGCGCGGCGGTTGGGATCAGGTAGAATTAGATCACAACGGCAGTGAAATTTCTAATCGGGTTTTTCATACTTCGGGCGGATTCATCGCTGATGTGGTACCGCGCTGGCGACGTGGCAGCCTAACTTACAGTCCGGCGTTCTTGCCGCAGATTCGCGTCATTTCTGAAACCTTCCGGGTTCCCCAGTTGATTAAAACCCGGCGAATTGCAGCCTTATTGCCCTATGACTATGACCGCACCGACCGGCGTTACCCCGTATTATACCTCCAGGATGGACAGAATCTTTTCGACGATCACGCGCCTTTCGGCAGTTGGGGGGTAGATAAGAAGCTGGCCGAATTAGCCGAAAAAGGCTTGGGAGACGTCATCGTAATTGCCATTGACCACGCAGCCGAAGCGCGGATTGCGGAATTCACGCCCTCCTACCCTACCCGTTTGGGCACCGGAGAAGGAAAAAAATACGCGCGTTTTTTAAAAGAGACACTCAAGCCTTATATAGATACCCATTTTCGCACCTTGCCCGACCGCAACAATACGGGGATCGGCGGGAGTTCGATGGGTGGTTTGATTAGTATTTACGCCGGGTTGATGTTCCCGGAGGTATACAGTAAATTGATGATTTTTTCGCCTTCTCTTTGGGTTGCGCCCAATATTCACTTTCATTCAAGCGATTTCAGGAAACCTTACGATACCAAAATCTATCTTTACGGAGGCGGCGCGGAAGGTGCTGGTATGGCTCCCAGCCTGAAAAAAATCAAAGACACGCTGGAACAGCAGGGGCAAGGTTCAAAAATGAACATTCGCTTAGTCATTGATCCCCGTGGAAGACACAATGAAGCACGATGGGGAAAAGAATTCCCGCGCGCGATCAAGTGGCTGTTTTATAAATAAAGAATGATTACTTTTCACGCTGGTTTAAGTACTTTGCCCCCTGAAATCGTTAAGAGCTTGTTCGGGAATTCCAAACAAGCTCTAATATCTTGAAATTCTTTGCTTCATCCCAAAAGAAGCCCTGCGCATGAAGATTTTGCAGGCGGCAAACCAGGCCGCATCTTATCCACAAACGCTGATTATTCCGGTTGCTGCCCCAATGACGGACAGTGGCCTTCCGGCGGCGTTTTTCACCACCCTGACTGCTGTTTTGGGGCTCCCCTCGCTTACGGGCAGTGACTTTAAAGCGGATAGTGGAGAAATTTTGTTCTTTTACACCCCACAAACGCGGGTCATCCTGCTTGGCTTAGGCAAAAAACCTGCTTTTGCAGAAGTGCTGAAATCTTTTCGGGTACTGTCTTACAAGTATAAACAGAAATTATCCCGGGAAACAGCCATCAGTCTGCTGCACCAGTCCCTTCCTGAAGATCCCGCGCTTTGGATAGAAGCCGCAGTGAATGGCTTAGCTTTGGGCGCCTACCAAATCGGACGGCATAAAACCGGCGGCAACGCCGAACCCCATCCACTCAAAGACCCCGATGCCACGCTCCTTTTGTATTTGCCCGAAAATCTTCAGCAAACCGGGATGGCCGCAGCCCGGAAAGGCTTTGAAATTGCGGAAATCCAACAGCGGATTTTCGATATGGTGAATGCGCCTGCGAATAAAAAAACGCCGGCTGATTTAGCTGCCTGGGCCCAAGCTTCCGCAAAACGGCACGGGTTTACGGCAACCGTTTACGACCGGAAACAATCGGAAGCGCTCGGTTTGCACGCCTTGCTGGCCGTGGGTAAAGGAAGCGAACACCCGCCTTTTTTTATTGTTCTGGAATACGCGCCGGCCAATGCGGTCAAAAAAGTGGCCCTGGTTGGCAAAGGCGTCACCTTCGATACCGGCGGGCTTTCCATCAAGCCTTCCTCCAACCTGCACTACATGAAAAGCGATATGGGCGGCGCGGCGGCGGTGCTTGGCGCTTTGGAAGCAGCCGCTGAGCTTCGCCTCCCGATTCACCTCACCGGCGTGATTCTGGCAGCGGAAAACAGCGTGGACGCCCTGGCGTTGCGGCCAAGCGACGTCATCGGTTCTTACAGTGGGAAAACCATCGAAATCATAGATACGGATGCAGAAGGAAGGCTGATATTAGCCGACGGCCTGACGTATGCCGTGCGCAACCACCAACCCGATGTGGTGATTGACCTGGCTACCCTGACGGGCAGCGTTGTGCGCACCTTAGGCTACCACGCAGCAGGCATTTTTTCCAATAACGACACGTTGAGCAAACAACTTTGCGAAGCGGGGGACTCCGTGGGAGAGCGCTTGTGGCCGCTGCCGCTCTGGGATGTGTACAAGGAAGACATTAAATCAGATATTGCCGACCTGCGCAATTTCAGCGGCAAACAGGTGGCCGGCGCCATTTCCGCTGCCAAATTCCTGGAGGTGTTTGTGGAAGAACACCCGGCCTGGGCACATTTGGACATTGCGGGCGTTGCGTTCAACGACTCCGAATTTACTTCTCAAAAATCAGCAACTGCGTACGGAGTACGCCTGCTCTTAGCTTATCTGGAGGGACTTTCCAAACTGTAGTCTATACTTTTTGAACCAACTTTGCTCTTGCACTAAAGCCTAAACGTCATGCAACCAACAAGTACCCGCAACCCGAACTACCTCTACCAAATCAGCATCATTGGCCTCCTGTTTTTCATTTTTGGCTTTGTGACCTGGTTGAACGGCACCTTGATTCCGTTTCTGAAATTAGCCTGCGAATTAGACACCATCCAGGCGCTGTTTGTGACCTTCGCGTTTTACATCAGCTACTTTTTTTTAGCCATTCCTTCTTCGCAAATTCTGAAAAAAACGGGCTTTAAAAACGGTATGGCGCTTGGCTTGCTGGTAATGGCGGTCGGTTGCCTCATCTTTATTCCTGCCGCTAATATGCGGGCTTTTCCCCTGTTTTTGACCGGGCTTTTTGTGCAGGGTATGGGGCTTTCGCTGCTGCAAACGGCTTCCAATCCTTATATCAGCATCATCGGCCCGAATGAAAGCGCGGCGCAGCGCATCAGCATTATGGGAATTTGCAACAAGGTGGCCGGCATCCTCAGTCCCCTTATTCTGAGCAGCATTGTGCTGAAAAATGCAACCGCCATCGAAGCGCAGATCATGCAGGCGACCGATGCCGCACTAAAAACGAGTTTGCTGGATGAATTAGCTACGCGCGTCATCACGCCCTATATTGTCATGGCGGTTGTGCTCGCGGCTCTGGCGCTGATGATTCGCCGATCTGCGCTGCCGGAGGTTGACGTGGCGGCTGAAGATCAGCCCGATTCTTCAGCGCTAAACCTGACTGCCGGGCGCACCAGTATCTGGCAGTTTCCGCACTTAGTGCTCGGCGCGCTGGCCCTGTTTTTGTACGTTGGCGCAGAAGTAATGGCCGGCGACGTCATCGGCATTTATGGCAAATCGCTGGGCTTCGACCTCGATCAGACCAAATACTTCACCACGTTCACCTTAGCTGCTATGTTGCTGGGCTATGTGCTGAGCATTGCAACGATTCCAAAATACATTTCTCAACAAGATTTCCTGAAATATTCGGCCATCCTCGGCGCCGTGCTGACAGTATTGATCTATTTTACATCCGGTTCTACGGCGGTCACGCTGATTGCACTTTTAGGTCTGGCCAACGCCGTTATGTGGCCTGCTATTTTTCCATTAGCCATCAACGGGCTGGGACGATTTACGCAAATTGGTTCGGCCATTCTGATTATGGGCATTGCCGGCGGCGCGTTGCTGCCCCAGGCTTACGGCTTGATCGAAAAATCGCTGGGCTACCAGGCCGCTTTCCTGATTTCAATGTTGCCATGCTATTTGTATATTTTCTACTACGCGGTGAAGGGGTATAAACCGAGGTAATGAGCCGGGCAGAGCCCGGAAAATAGAAGACGCGAGGCAGAACCTCGCGCCAGCGATAGGAATTTTAATTTTACTTCACCCGTTTCCCTTTGATGCTTTCTCCGCCCTGAAACAAGGTCATCGAAGTAACGACCCCGGCATGATCCGCATGGAATTCAACGACGGCGTCTACCGTTTTCAGGAAAAACCGGTTCGGCGATTCGGGATAAACCTCGAAACGCGACTGTCCGGTAGCCTGGCAATAGAGTTGCGCGCCTTCGCGGGTCACGGTAATGGTGAAGCCGGGCGCCAGTTCGTATTCGCCGGTAAATTTATCCAATTCAGATTCAGGCAGTTTTATTTCCTGACGCCCCACAGGCAGCGGTTGGTTCGTTTTTATCCAAACGTGCGCTGGCGAAGTGCGGTCACTGACCACCGCTTTTACGATTTTTTTATCGCCTTTTCCTTCGGTTTCAAACGTGACCCGCGCAAAAGAATCTTCAAAGAAATACTTATCCCGGCCATAAGGGATGAGTTTGAATTTCATACTCCCCGGGCGTTGTGAATACAGCGTTCCGTTGTCTATCGTGATGTAGCGCAGCTCTTTTTTCACGTTTTCGTACACGCCTACATATTCCTCTGGCAATTTGGTGCTCCCTGCTTTGACCATAGGCTGAAAAGGCCGTCCCAATAAAGCGGCCAGCATTTTGTCCGCCGGTTCATCCGGAGAACTGCAATCGCAGTTGCTCAGCATCGCAATGCAGACATCTTCTCCTGGCAAATAGACCAGCGTACTTAAAAACCCGTTGATGCCGCCGCCGTGTTCAACCGTAGCGGTACCGAGTAAATTGCCGATCTGCCAACCATATCCATAGCGCGTATCATGCCCGTTCGGCAGGACATTGGGGGTAAAAGCTTTTTTCAGCGACTCGGGTTTGAGTACTTTGCCGCTATGCACCGCCTGCGTCCAGATAAACAGGTCTTCTACCGTGGACAGCAGGGAACCGGCAGCGTAGGGCTGCGTCATGCTCAGGTATTCTGCATGCATGTACGGGCCATTGGGGCCGTTCTGGCTGTACCCGTCTGCGCGGTTTTTGATAATGGGTTGCACATCGCCGTAATAGGAATTTTTCATTCCCAACGGTTTAAAAAACTGCTCGTCAATGTATTGCGCGTAGGTTTTGTCCGATACTTTTTCGATGATGTAGCCCAGCAGGATATACCCGGAGTTGTTGTAATTATAGTCCGAGCCCGGATCAAATTCCATCGGCTGGTCTTTGAAATAGGCGATCAATTCGGTGGGCGAAAAGTCTTTCCGGCGCGTCTCCGCATCCCATGCTTCCATATTGGTGTAGCTTTTGATGCCCGAAGTGTGGTTGAGCAACTGCTCCACGGTGATGCGTTTGCCCTGAGTGGGGTAATCGGGAATGAATTTCGTCAGTTCATCAGTCAAGGAGAGTTTCCCTTCCTCAGCAAGGCGCAAAATGGCCGCTGCCGTAAACTGCTTGGTCACCGAACCAATGCGAAAAACGTGATCGGGACGCAAGGGTACGTCGAGTTCCAGATCAGCTTTACCAATAGCTTTTTGGTAAATGATTTTGCCTTTTTTAGCAACGAGCACTGCCGCGCCGGGCCCTTCCGCTTTGAAATAATCCTTGAGAATCTTGTCGAATTCTGCCGTAGCTGCCGTCTCAGACAATTGGGCAGATAAGGGATGCAGGGCGCCTGCCAGTCCTGCAACAATGAACAAAAGTTGTGACACCTTCATGTATAAGTTGATTTTTGTTGGCACCAAATTTAAAAGCATTCACCCCAAAATCTAAAAACTAACCGACAAGCGGGCTTGATTTTCCGTCAATGGTCTAAAAACTATTCTTCCACATCATGCTTTCCACGGGCTTGTCGGTGCGCTGGTTGTATTTCGCGTTCGCTTTGCGGTTGTAATAGTGCTCGATGTCTCCCTCCACCCGGAAGTAAATCAACTGGCCGATGGGCATTCCCGGATACACGCGCACAGGCTGGGTGCAGGAAATTTCGAGCGTCCAGGTATTGCAAAACCCAACGTCTCCTTTGCCCGCAGTCGCATGAATGTCTATACCCAGCCGTCCGACGCTCGATTTGCCTTCCAAAAAAGGCACGGCAGCGTGGGTTTCGGTGTATTCTTCCGTGACGCCGAGGTACAAAATGCCGGGGTAAAGCACGTATCCTTCCTCCGGCATCTCGATGTATTCGATGGGGTTGTGTTTGCGGGCGTCTAAAATCTGGTCTTTGTAAACGGCCAGCCACTTACCTAAATGCACATCGTAGGAATTGGTGCCGAGGCATTCCCGCTCAAACGGTTCGATGACGATTTCGCCGTTGTCAATGCTTTCGAGAATTTTTTTATCGCTAAGGATCATTTGTTTATGCTGATTTGAGGCGCGAAGATATTCTTTTTCACCCGCTTGAAAGTTGGACAGTTGTCCGTTTTTAGATAAACTTGTGTAAAAATAGACCACCATGAAATTCCCACTGCCACTTTTGTCCTTGTTCTGCTTGTTGCTTGGCGCAAATGCGCTGTTCGCCCAGCCCGACAATAAAGCCTTAGATCGTTATTGCGAACAAGCCCAAAAAGACTGGAATGTTCCCGGTATGTCGGTCGGCGTCATCAAAGACGGGCAGGTTGTACTTGCCAAAGGCTATGGCGTTGCGGAAGCCGGAAAAACTGCGAAAGCAGATGAAAACACGCTTTTTGCCATCGCTTCCAACACCAAAGCTTTTGTCTCCACATCGCTGGCGATGCTGGTGGAAGAAGGCAAACTCAAGTGGGATGACCCCGTACAAAAACACCTGCCGGGGTTCAAACTCTACGATCCTTATGTGACGGCTCATACTACGGTACGCGACCTGCTTTGCCACCGGGTGGGACTCGGCACCTTCAGCGGCGATGTGGTTTGGTACAAAAGCAATTACAGCGCGGAAGAAGTGGTGCGTCGGGCCGGTGAACTGCCGCAGGCTTATGAATACCGGGGCGGCTACGGCTACTCCAACCTCATGTTCATCGCTGCGGGGGAGGTCATTCGCGCCGTGAGCGGCAAAAGCTGGGATGTTTTTGCCAGCGAACGCATCCTGAAACCGTTGGGCATGACGCGCACGATCACTTCAGTCAAAGCCTTGCCGCAATCCGTCAACGTCGCGGCGCCGCACAAACCACAAAATGGCGTCGAACAGCCGATTCCGTGGGTGGATTGGGACAATATGGGCGCTGCGGGCGGCATCATTTCCAGCACGTCTGATATGCTGAAATGGTTGCAATGGAATATTGATCAGGGCAAAGTGGAAGGCAAATCGCTGCTGCCTGCCAAAGCGCTGTGGGAACTTTGGCAAACGCACAGCATCAACCGCATTGGCGAAAGCGGGCGGAAATTGTTCCCTACCCGCAATTTTTCAATGTACGGGTTAGGCTGGGGACTGTTCGACTACAACGGCCACCTCGTGGTGTCGCATAGCGGCGGCTACGACGGGATGTATTCGCGTACCTTCTTTGTACCGGATTTGAAACTCGGCGGCGTCATCCTCACCAACAGCATGACCGGCGTGGGCAATGCGCTGATGTACCACGTGTTGGATACCTACACCGGCAAGGCAGACAAAGACTGGAGCAAAGAACTGCTGGGGCGCGAAAAAGCTGGTCAAACCGCCCACGAAGCCGACATGAAGGCATTAAAAGACAAGCGGGTGATCGGCACGAAGCCTTCGCTGGCGCCCGAAAAATATGCCGGGCTGTACCGCTGCAAGTTTTATGGCGATATCCGCGTCAGCGCAGACAACGGCAAGCTCGCCATCAAATTTATGCCCGCCAACGGCCTGAGCGCCACGCTTTCGCACTGGCATTTTGATACGTTTGAGTTAAAGTGGGCGGAACCACAGGCCTGGTTTGATTTTGGGACGGTGCAATTTGTGCTGGACAATACCGGCGAACCGCAAGAACTGCAATTTCAGGTGCCGAACGGGGATATTTTTTTTGAGGAAATTAAGGCCGTGAAAGTAGATTGAGCAAGATGTTCAATGGATCGAAAGCTTCCCTTTTTATCTGCCCTCTTTACTTACAGGATAATTTGATGTAATTTTGTAACGTTGTGAAACAACTAAATATTTATAAAAATGACTGAACAGCTTTTCATTCGCCAATTCAGCCAAATGCCTGAAGATATGAAGCGGGAGGTAGTTCGCTATTTTGAATACCTCGTATTCAAATACAATTTAGAACACGGTAAAAAATCGCCACCGAATGATTCTGGAACCGTGCAACGGCACCCAAAAGCAGGGTTTCTAAAAGGAACTTTTATCTTATCGGATGATTTCGATGCACCTCTTGATGACTTCAACGCTTACATATAGTGAACCTTTTACTCGATACTCATGCCCTGATTTGGTTTAGTGAAAGCGCTCCTCAATTAAGCGCTAAAGCTTTAAAAGAGATTGAATCCCAAAACAATATCTCTTTCATAAGTATGGCCACTTTTTGGGAACTCGCCATCAAACTCAGCATTGGAAAGCTTCAATTGGCTAAGCCGTTGTCTGTAATTATGGCCGAAGTCCAATCAAATGGATTTTTACTCTTACCCATAGCGCCTTCACATATCCTTCAAGTTGAAACCTTGCCTTTTTTGCATCGAGATCCTTTTGACAGAATACTGATCGCCCAGGCATTATCTGAAGGTTTCACCTTAATAAGCAACGAAACACTATTTGATGAGTACGGTGTAAAAAGGCTTTGGTAAGCTGTTTGTATGATCAATCATTCTGTAAAGTGGGCTCCATCTTATTTTTATTCGTACTGATTGCGGGAGGCGTATTATTTGGTGTAAAATAATAACTATTCATCCAATGAACAAAATAGAGGAGTTTAAAAAACAAGCTGAGGAGTTTATCTGTGAAAGCGATTTAACACCGGCTTTCGATCTGGTCTGGGATCGGCTTTCGGCTAAATCAACATATCAAAGCAATTTTCGCGTACTGGAAGGTCGGTGGAAAGATATAACCCATGCACAGCGCATAGGTACTATTACATTTGCCGAGGTTTCTCAACATAAAAGTCAGGTTCGAGAAGCTTTCCTTAGTTTTATAAAGAACCTCCCTGATGCCGACCTTGACACAATCCGAAACCCGGATAAAATAGCCGCCCGCCTGTTCATACTCACGCCGACGGATACATCGGAAGCGGCCATGCACCAATTTTTTCCGTTCGAGTATTTCCGCGAAGTGGAGTTTGACAGAGAGGAAAGCTACAAAACATTAGCATCCGCAGGAATGAATACGGTGGTCATTTTCGATCATTATAATCACGAAGATGTAGAGGTAAATACAGAACAACGTGAGGCGCAATTGGAAAAATTAAGATGGTTGCTTAGGGAGACAACATGCCCAATTGTCTGGTTTGGCGACCGCCATGAGATGGTTTCAATATACTCAAAGCGCATAGGCGCAGCCAACTTTCCTTTCACTCTGTACGCCCGAATTCGGGAAATGCTTGATTTTCTGAAATATTATCAAGGGAAAAAAGACTGAATTTCATCCGGATATTTTCGACTTGGCTGGCACTCGTGATTGTGGGAATATGGAGTAAAAAGCAACCACATATCTGCTCCCAAGTGCCAATCATCATTCCTTATTTTGTAAAGTTCTTCTGCTGCTTCAGCGCCACATTAACCAACAAAATCAAAACCGGCACTTCAATCAGCGGCCCGATCACGGCTGCAAAAGCCACCCCGGAATCAATGCCAAAAACCGCGATGGCCACGGCAATGCCCAACTCAAAGTTATTGCCCGCAGCGGTGAACGCCAGCGAGGTGCTTTTCGCGTAATCGGCGCCCGCGCGTTTGGCCAAAAAGAACGCGCTGAAAAACATAATGACGAAATAGAGGATCAGCGGAATGGCGATGCGCACCACGTCAAACGGGATTTGAACGATCAGATTGCCTTTGTAGCTAAACATCACCACGATGGTGAACAGCAACGAAACTAAGGTAATTGGACTGACTTTGGGAATAAAAACCTGCTGGTACCAGTCCTTCCCTTTGCTTCTGATCAACACGTAGCGAGTAAGGAATCCGGCAAGGAACGGGATGCCGAGGTAAATGAACACGCTTTCTGCAATCTGCCGGATGTTGACGTCAACCACCGCGCCCTTGATGCCGAACAGCGGCGGCAGGATCGTCACAAAAAACCAGGCATAAACGCTGTACAGCAACACCTGGAAAATACTGTTGAAAGCCACCAACCCGGCGACGTATTCATTGTCGCCTTTTGCAAGGTCGTTCCAGACAATCACCATTGCGATGCACCGCGCAATGCCGATCATGATCAATCCGATCATGTATTCGGGTTTGTCCTGCAAAAACACAACCGCCAGCAGGAACATCAACACAGGGCCGATGAGCCAGTTTTGAACTAAAGAAAGTCCAAGAATGCGTTTATTTTTAAAAACCGACGGCAGCTCTTCGTATTTCACTTTCGCTAAAGGCGGGTACATCATCAAAATCAACCCGATGGCGATGGGAATATTGGTCGTTCCAACCTGAAATTGATTGATGAAGCCGGCAGTGCCCGGAACAAAATACCCCAGCGCAACGCCGATAAACATGGCGGCAAAAATCCATAGGGTCAGGTAACGGTCGAGGAAACCGAGCTTTTTAGGTGTGGTTGTCTGTGTCATCTCAGTCTCCCTTTTAAGGTGCAATATGCGCTTGAATAAACTGCTCCGAGTAGGCTTTAATCATCTCCCGCACCGCTCTGAACTCCGCCATGATTTCTTCCTCTGTTCCGGTAGCTTTCGCAGGATCAGGAAAATTGTGGTGGAATTTTTGCGCCTTAGTCGGGAAATACGGGCAGCGCTCTTTGGCGTTGTCGCACACCGTAATTACAAAATCAAAATCCAGGTCGAAGTATTCGTCCACATGGTTTGACGTGTGGTGCGAAATGTCAATGCCGTCTTCTTTCATGATGGCAATGGCTCTGGGATTCACGCCGTGGGTTTCCACACCGGCGCTGTAAATCCTGGCGTCATCCTTCGCAAAATGCCGCAGGTAGCCTTCGGCAATCTGGCTCCGGCAACTATTGCCGGTACATAACACTAAAATCTTCTTCATACAAAGGTTCTTATTTTTAACGTGAGATCGGGCATTTACTACCTGAAGACGAGTGTTTTGCAACAACCGTGGTCAGGATTTACACCTTTTTGGGAAACAAGGCGGACTAAAGCCCGCGGAACATAGCACGGCGTCCTTCGTTTCGCGGGCTTCAGCCCGCCGTTCCTTAAAATGCCCGAGTTCACGTTATTTTTAACAGCATTCATTCGCGATCGTGACCGCAAAAAAAGTCTTCAGCGTCTGGTCAAATTGCCTGAACGCCTCCTGGTTGATGCAGTAGCACGATTTTTTTCCGTCCACGGTTCCTTTGATCAGCCCGGCCTGTAACAACTCTTTCAAATGTTGGGAAACGGTGCTTTGGGCAAGCGGCAGCACCTCCACAATTTCCCCACAAATGCAGGTTTGGTGGCGCGCCAATACTCTCAAAATGGCAATGCGCGCCGGGTGAGCCAGGGCTTTGGCGAGATTGGCCAATGCCTGGTCTTCTGGATCGAAGGCTTCCTTCTTATTCGTGGTCATGGTTGAGCTTGAATCTTATCGTAAATTTACGATGTTATTTTAGATTTGAAAGTTTTCAAGAAAAATTAATCTTGAGTTAATGTGAGTTTGGGTATTTACTATTTGGAAATGAAGGTTTTGCGATTTGTGGTTGCTCGCTTTGCGGACTCCCGTTGAGCGGGACAGGTTTTGCGAAAAATCTTTGCGTTCCCCCGCTTCACGGGGCAGGCTTTGCGGTAAGAAAAATTAACCGCGAAGGGCGCCACGGGAGTCGCAAAGTTCGCAAGGCGCACATCATCACTGCTCAGGCTATTTCTCCAATAACTTTTGTCTTCTAAAAAACCTAATTCGCGTTATTGATACAGAAGATTAGCTAAACAACCGCCCAATCTTCTCCGCCAACACCCGCGCATGCCCTTCCTCCGCTTCGTGCGACCAGCCGGCGATATGCGGTGTCAATACGACATTGTCCGATCGGCGCAGGTATTGAAAAGGTTCCGGTAAAGCATCCGGTTCAAGGTGAGAAAACGACATTTCTTCGTATTCGTGGACGTCCAAGGCAGCGCCGAGGACTTTGTCGTTTTGCAAATGCGCAACTAAAGCCACCGTGTCGAGGACTAAGCCACGGGCCGTATTGATGAGGTAAATTGGTTTGTGAAAACTGTTCAAAAAAGCGTCGTTGACAAAGTGGTGATTTTCCGGCAGGTAAGGAATGTGCAGGCTGACGACGTCGCTTTCGTGGAACAACGTTTCTAAATCCGCTTCCGCAGCAAATGCATCGCCGTAATTGGTTCTGAATTTATCGTAAGCCAGCACCCGGCAGCCGAAGCCCGGCAGGCGTTGGGCGAAAGCCTGCCCCATATTGCCATAGCCGATGATGCCTACGGTTTTGCCCTTTAATTCCGTTGCGCGGTTGGCTGCCCGGATCCATTGCCCGGCGCGTACCTGCCGGTCAGCCCGCCCGATGTGGTTCATCAGGTTCAGCAGCAGGGCAATGGTGTGTTCGCCCACGGTATCGCGGCTGCCTTCCGGGGAAGTTAGTACCGCAACGCCGTTTGCAACCGCCGCTTCCAGGTCAATGTGTTCCGTGCCAACACCCCAACGCGCCACGCAGCGCAGGCGGGTTGCTTTTGACAGGAAAGCCTCGTCAATCCGGAAGCGGCTGCGTACCACAATGCCGTCGAATTGAGGCAGGAGTTGCTCCGTTTCTTCTAAGGAAATCACACTGCCGTCGTGGCAATGGAAACCCGCTGCCGTGAGACTTTCCCACAGCAGCGGGTGGACTTTGTCGGTGAAAAGGATCCTTTTCATTTTTTTGACTTAGAGAGAGGAGAGGGTCTTAAAAGTTGGAAAAGCTTTGCTACTGGCCTTTCGAGACAACCTCCTCTCTTTGGTTCATTTGGGTCTGCCAACTAAAGTTGGCGACCACCCTACAACCACTTAACCAAATTCAAATCCTGCCGGTGCGGCAACAACTCGTGTTTCGGGAAAACCCGGAACCCGTATTCGTATACGCCTGACATGTGCGGATCCAATTTGCAGGTATAGGTGGCGATGGAACCGTTCTGGCTGATTAAATCCAGTTCGTGCGTGATTTTTAGTTCCAGCTCATCGTCGCTCAGTCGGCGGAAAAAAGCCACTTCTACCCCGATGCGTTGAGCGGGCAAGCCATTGATATCCAAACTGATGCTCGCTTCAAAAGGCTGTCCAACCGGCAGCGGGTGGTTGTCGGAATCAAAAACCTGCATGTCGGCCACGCTGATTTTATCCCAATCTTCCCGCATATCGCTTTTCCAGGATGCCAGTTCCGCTGCTTTGGCGTAATTTTTCGCTTTGACGATTTGGCTACGCTGATAGAGCTTGTTGTAGAAACGATCGAAGTAGTCGTCGAGCATACGTTTCATCGTAAACTGCGGCGCAATTTCAGCGATGGTTTGCTTCACGTGGCTGACCCATTTCGACGAGATGCCTTTTTCGTCGCGTTCGTAATACGTGGGCGCAATATCGAATTCCAGAATATTGTAGATCGTTTCTGCGTCGAGCTGATCCTGAAGGTTCGGGTCGTCGTAGGTATTTTCCAAAGGCAAAGCCCATCCGGCGTCGGGGCGGTAACCTTCTACCCACCAGCCGTCCAAAACGCTAAAATTCATCACCCCGTTCAGCACCGCTTTCATGCCGCTGGTGCCCGAAGCTTCTTTCGGACGCACCGGGTTGTTCAGCCAGATGTCTACGCCGCGCACCAAAGTTTTGGCCATTTCCATGTTGTAATCTTCCAAAAAAATCACTTTTCCCAAAAATTCAGGGCGCTTCGAGGTATTGATAATGCTGCGGATGAGGTCTTGTCCGCCGCCGTCGGCAGGGTGCGCCTTTCCGGCAAAAATGAACATCACCGGACGATCCGGGTCGTTCACGATTTGCGACAAGCGCTCCGGGTTGGAGAACAGCAGGTGTGCACGTTTGTACGTGGCGAACCGGCGCGCAAAACCAATCATCAGCGCATCTTCACGAATGGCGTTCAGCACCGAAAAAATAGCGCGCGGGTTTTCGCCCCGACGCTGGAGGTCTTCCTGCAATTTCCGCTTCACAAAACGGATCAGGCGTTGTTTCTGCACTTGCCGGATGTCCATGATCTGCTCATCGGATACACTGTGTATTTTTCGCCAGTGTACGGGGTTCGACTGGTCGCGCAGGAAGTTTTTCCCAAAAGTCTTTTCGTACAGTTCGTGCCATTCCCGACCGATCCAGGTGGGGTAATGCACGCTGTTGGTGACGTAGCCTACGTGCAATTCTTCGGGGTGGTAGCCCGGATAAAGCGCGCTGAACATTTTTTGCGACACATCGCCGTGTAGTTTGCTCACGCCATTCACTTCCTGCGAAAGCCGGATGGCCAAATGGCTCATCGAAAACAGCTCGGAAGGGTTGTTGACTTCAATTTTGCCCAACGCCATAAATTGCTGCCAGGGAATGCCGAGGTCAGCAATATAATCCCCCAAATGTTCCCGCAAAGCGCCTTCCGGGAAATAATCGTGACCCGCAGGCACGGGGGTATGCGTGGTGAACAGGGAAGTCGAGCGCACCACTTCTACTGCGGTGTTGAAGCTCAGGTTTTCTTCCCCCATGTATTGCTTCAGGCGTTCCAGCGCGAGGAACGCCGCGTGGCCTTCGTTGATGTGGAATAAATCGGGGTTGATATTCAGGGCTTTAAGCGCCCGAACCCCGCCGATACCCAGCAGAATTTCCTGCTTGAGGCGGTGTTCGTTGTTGCCGCCGTAGAGTTGGTGCGTCAGGGCGCGGTCTTCCCAGCGGTTTTCGTCAATATCGGTGTCTAACAGGTATAGCGAAATGCGCCCCACCTGCAATTCCCATACTTTGGCCCACACGAGGCTGTCTCTCAACTGCACGCTCACCTTTAACCATTCGCCGCTTTTGTCGCGCACCGGGTGGATGGGCATTTTGGTGAATTGCTGCGGCGGGTATTGGTGAATCTGATCGCCGTTCAGCGACAAGGCTTGCTGGAAATAACCGTAGCGATACAGCAGGCCCACTGCCGTCAGGTTGATGTTCGTGTCACTGGCCTCTTTGAGGTAGTCGCCGGCCAGCACGCCCAGGCCCCCGGAATAGAGCCGAACGGAAATGTGCAGGCCGTACTCCATGCTGAAATAGCCGATGTGCGGCGTTTTTACAGCAGGCGCTTCTTTCAGGTAAGCCTGAAAAGCTTTGTTGACCGATTTCAGGCGCGCCATGAAGTCTTTGTCCTCCAGCAGGCGCTTCGTGGTTTCCACACTCAGACCATCGAGCAGGGCGATGGGGTTGTGGTGGACGGATTCCCATAATTCCGGTTCGATGGCGCGAAAAAGCTGGATCGCTTCTTTGTTCCACGACCACCAGATATTGCCTGCCAGTTCCTGCAAAGGGACGAGGGCTTCGGGTAGTTTCGATTCGATGAAGATGCGTTTCAGCTTGATGCTGTTATCTTTCAGTTGACCGATCATGTGCGTTTTGTTTTGCGTTATAATTTACCAAAAGGCGGCAGCCATTGTAAAACTGCCGCCTTTTTGAAAAAGCGACGCAAAATTAGTATTCTTTTCGGATGCTGAAGATGTGCGAGGGGTATTTGTACCATTTTTACACTAAGTACCTGCTTAGAAAAAGCTGTATCGAAGGCGAATAGGAGCGTTAATCTTATTGAACTACTACAAAAGAAAGCCGATTAGCAATCGTCACGCTGAGATTTTACCGAAACATATCTGATGTTGGAAAACCTTAGAGTCATTTTTTTTTCAAAAACAGATGTAAAAATCGAAAATTGCCTTAGATTTGCCAAAACTGTCAAGGCAAAAACTTCAAGAAGATGAAAGAAACACTTGGTGAATATATACACAAACTCCGGACTAATTCCAACATGACTTTGACAAAACTGGCGGCAGCTTTAGACCTTGACCAATCAACTTTGTCAAAAATCGAAAACAGAAAGAGAAGTATTCCAATTGAAATACTTCCAAAACTTGCTAACATTTTCAATTTGGACATTAAGGAATTAGAACATGAATATTTCAGTGAAAAAATAGCTGAAATAATCTACCCGCAAGATGAGCCGAGTCGTGTATTGAAATTGGCTGAAGAAAAAGCGAACTACATGAGAATTAAAAATCAAAAACAAGGTAACCTTAACTTTTAGGAATGATGAAGTACTCAAAACTTAGAAAAGGCTTGAAAGTTGACACCTTGAATGGTGATTCAGAGGACTTAGCATTTTTGACACACTACTTACACAATCATGAAAATGGTGTCTCGAAGTCTTATGAGAAAAGAGCAAAAAGTTACTTTGCAAAAATCAATGAAGAGTTAAGCATTGTATCAGAACCGCAATTGCAAGCAATGCTTCCCATAAAATGGGATATTCCATTTCCAAGTCCTGAAAACCCTGAATTTACTTTCATAGATTTATTTGCTGGTATTGGTGGATTTAGAATTCCTATGCAGGAGCTTGGAGGTAAATGTGTGTTTTCATCAGAATATAATTACCATGCACAAAGGGCGTATGAATTAAATTTCGGCGAAGTTCCATTTGGTGACATCACCAAACTTAATCTTGATATTGTTCCTAAACACGACCTTCTGTGTGCGGGCTTCCCTTGTCAGCCTTTTAGCATTTCAGGCAAGATGAAAGGATTTGAAGATACAAGAGGGACATTGATCTATCACATTTTTGAGATTATAGAAAAAAGAAACCCCAAAGTTGTTCTTTTAGAAAATGTTAAACATTTAGTTTATCATGATAATAAAAAAACCCTTGCTACTATTATTCAGCATTTAGAAGAGCTTGGTTATGCTGTTTCAAAAAAGGTATTAAATGCTTCTGACTTTGGTGTTCCTCAAAATCGTGAGCGGATAATAATAATAGGCCACAAAGAAAAGAAGTTTGACTTTTCAAAGCTTAAAAAAAGCCCTAAAACGATTTTAAAAGACTTCTTAGACAAAAAGAATGATTTTGAGTATTTAGATGAACCGTATACTATTCTCGAAGACCCAAAAATTCAGGATTCAGGCTTGGTTTTTGCTGGATATCGAAATAAGACAATACGTAAAGCAGGAGTTAGGCCAGGGACAGAACACTTATCAAGGGTTCATAAACAACCCAATAGAATTTATTCAACAGAAGGTGTTCATCCGGCTTTGCCCTCTCAAGAATCATCGGGTAGATTTTGGATATTGCACGAAGGAATAGTCAGAAAGCTAACAATCCAGGAATGCTACCGTATAATGGGTTTTCCTGACAAGTTCAAGCTATTAAATAATCGCGGGGAGCTTTACAAACAAATTGGGAATTCAGTAGCCGTTCCAATGATAAAGGCAGTTGCCGAACAAATTAAATCCCAACTATTAAACATAGAAAAATAAATGGAGCCAACACAATTTCTTGAAAAAGCATACGCTGAATCAATGGAGTTAGTTGGTTCTAATGATGCAATAAAATCTGATTTACAGGAATCTGTAAAAGCGCATTTGTTTGAAATCCTAAATAGGTCTGAATCTGCAAAAGCAGTGCTAACTGTAATCTTTACAAGTTTGGTATACAAAACACTCAACCCTAACCAGGATATTCGGAATCATCAAACAAGTATTCCGAATGGTTATTCAGGCAGAACATTTGATTCAAAATATATTACCCCGTTCTTGAAGCAGGTAAAGTTTCCTGCGATGGCTGAAAGTGGTTGGTTGACCAGGTCTTTAGAACAAAAAGTTCCTTACGACCTTAACTACTCAGGGGCAATTAAACCTAATTCATTAAAAACAGCTTTTTTAGAGACTATTGATTTCATTGAAAAGGGAGCCGACCTGGATGAGATTCTCAGCTTTTTATTTCAAGGGCTCATCATTCAAAGAAATGCACAACAAATTGATTTAGCAAAACCATTGAATCTGCCGATTGCTACTATTGTTGAATTACTTACCAAGCATTTTGAAGCAAAATATTCATCAGAAGGAGCATCAAGACTCCCTGTTTTAGCTTTGTATGCTGCTTATCAATGTCTTATTAATGAAATCCAACGATTTGATGGAAAAATGTTACTCCCAATTGAAAGTCATACATCCGCGGACTCAAGAAGTGGCAGAATTGGAGATATTGACATAGTAGATGAAAAAAACAGAGCATTTGAAGCCGTTGAAGTTAAACATGGTATTGCTATCACGGCACAATTAGTCAGAGACGCTTTTGAAAAATTCAAAACGACTCAGGTTAGTAGATATTATTTGCTTTCAACAGCTAATATTGACAGTTTCCAAAAAACTGAAATTGATCAAGAAATTGACAGAATAAAAAACATACACGGTTGCCATGTTATTGCAAACGGCTTGACACATTCATTAAAATACTATTTAAGGCTGCTTTCTGACACCTCTGAATTCATAGAGAATTATGTCAATTTAATTGAAAATGACACCGCTCTGAAGTATGAACATAAAAAAGCATGGAATGCTATAATATCCCAAATGTAATGCCAGTACACAACTGTCGCATGCAATATGTTTAAAAATCATCACTCCACTTCCGTCACTTTCATCATATTCGTCCGAAACCGCCGGTGCAGCGGCATACTCCCCGTATTGACGATCACATCACCCGGATGGATCATTTCCGCTGCTTTCAGGATGTCGGTAACATCATTGATGGTTTCATCGGTGGTGGTGAAGCGGTCGTAGTAGAAGCAGCGCACGCCCCAAACGAGATTCAGGGTAGAGAGCATGTGCATCCGGTCGGAGAACATAAAAATGTCCGCATTGGGCCGGTAGCTGGATACTTTGAACGCGGTGTAGCCGGAACTGGTCATGCCGATGATGGCTTTGGCGCCGATTTCTTCGGCGGTGCGCGCGGCGTTGAAACAAACCACATCCGAATAAAAGGTGCGGGCTTTTTCGGTTAGCGCCGGTCGGGTGCGTTTATCGCTGCCTTTGTAGTGCTTCTCCGCTTCGCCGATGATCTTGCACATGGCTTCCACCACGAGTACCGGGTGGTTGCCCGCAGCGGTTTCCGCACTCAGCATCACCGCGTCGGTACCGTCGAGTACGGCATTGGCCACGTCGGTAATTTCGGCGCGTGTAGGGCTGGGGTTGGTAATCATGCTGTCCATCATCTGCGTGGCCACAATCACCGGGCGCGCCTTTTGCAGACATTTTTGGATGATGTCTTTTTGAATCAGCGGCAGTCGCTCCATCGGCATTTCAATCCCGAGATCGCCGCGCGCCACCATGATGCCGTTGGAGGCATTGATGATTTTGTCAATTTTTTCCACCGCTTCCGGCTTCTCGATTTTAGCGATGATCTTCGCCGGGTGGTTTTTGGCGTCTAAGCGCGCGCGCAGGTCTTTGATGTCTTTGGCCGACCGCACGAAAGACAACGCGATCCAATTGACCGGTTGGGTAAGGATGAACTCTAAGTCTGCCTCGTCTTTTGGCGTCAGCGAAGGCAACGATACTTTGGTATTTGGCAGGTTAACGCCTTTGTTGTTGGAAAGGATGCTGCCGTGTACGACCTTTAATCGGACCTGGTCTTCGCCGTTCGTATCCACCACTTCCAAAACGACTTTGCCATCGTCTACCAGTACTATTTCGCCGGGTTTTACGTCTTTTGCGAAGCCTTCATAGCTCATGTAAACCCGCTCCATATTGCCGATGCAAGGCTCCTGCACGAACGTGAGCACATCGCCCGGCTTGATGGCCAAACCATCGTTTTCCATTTTGCCAACGCGGAGTTTGGGACCCTGTAAATCAGCTAAGATGCTGATGTGCAGGTTGTATTTTTCATTGATGTACGTGATGTGGTTGATCACTTCTAAGTGTTGTTCGTGTGCGCCGTGCGAAAAATTCAACCGAAAAACGTCTACGCCCGCCTTCACCAATTCCAGCAACATTTCATAAGAGTTCGATGCAGGACCTACCGTCGCAACGATCTTGGTATTTTTATGTACACCCGTTACCATCATGCCAAATTTTGTTCTTCGATTCGTGAACTTATTGCAACAATTCCCCTAAGTGTAAAAAATACAACAAAGGACCCCCAAAAGTAACCCTATCTGGGAAATTTGCTACCACACATCCTTGCTTTTTCCCGCTTTTTTCGCACCAAAGGCAATTTTACCCAAATAAGTCGGGAGGAGGGGGCGGTAATTGTTCATGCAATTCAGGACCATCGTTGTATGCGGCATTCACTTTTTCTGAAACGCGGTACAGGTCGAGCAGGCCATCTTCAGGAGGCCGAAGCATGTCCAACGCTTCTTCCAGCGGCAGGTCGTCCAACCATCGCCGAATTTCCTGCGGACTATTCAGCAGCACCGGCATCCGGTCGTGTACCGATGTCATTTCCCGGTTGGGCGTTGTGGTGATGACTGCAAACGAGCGATGCAGAACGCCGTCGGGCTTTTTCCAGGTATCCCAAACGCCAGCCATCGCCAACAAGCGGCCATCGGCAGGCAAAATCCGATACGGCAGTTTTTGTTTGCCAACACGCTGCCATTCGTAGAAGCTGTCTGCCAGCACGACGCACCGGCGGTTTCGGATTGGCAGGCGGAAAGACGGTTTTTCGGCAATGCCTTCGCTGCGGGCGTTGATGCGTTTGGCGGCGTCTTTTGCGTCTTTCGACCAATGCGGGATTAGTCCCCACGACAGGCGATCCAATACCTCCGGGTTTTCGTTGAGGATCACATAAGCCGGCTGCGTAGGCGCAATATTGTAGCTCAGTACCAATGGGCCGTCGCTCAGTTCAAGCCGCTCACCGAATTGTTCCCGGATTTTTTCCTTCGTCGTTACGAATGACAATCGTCCGCACATGGAGTTGTTGTTATGAAAAATTGTAATTATTTACCACAACTTGCCCGTTGCAACGGGATAGTCTACAATAGCTTTACCGCACAGGTGCTATTTTTTTTACCACAACTTGTCCCGTGCAGCGGGATAGTTCACATAAGGGTTTTCACATAGTCCACATAGCTCGGGGAAGCCGCCTATGTGAACTATGTGAAACAACTATGTGGTCTATCCCGCTGCACGGGACAAGTTGTGGTAAAAAAATACGAAATTAAAAGCAAATTTGCAACACGCAAAAGTAAGTTTTGAAAACCAAAACCGAATACTAAGTATATTTGCTTTTAAGGCCGGTTTTTACAAAATACCTGTCTCAAAGCATCATGACGACTTTTCTGCAAGCGACCAATACCGCTTTTTCAAAACTTGAAAATATTTTCAACGCGCAGCAGGCGCAAATCCCCGTTTTGGCGGCCAGCACTGCTGATGAACGCATCCGCAAACTCAAACACCTTGGCGGGGTGCTGATGGCGCATCGTACCGCTATTCAGGAGGCCATTTTTGCCGATTTCCACAAACCCGCGATGGAGACCGACGTGATCGAAATTTTTCCCCTGATGGTGGAAATCAAACATACGTCCCGGCGGCTGCACCGGTGGATGCGCCCCCAGGCAGTGGATACGCCCTGGCCCTTGCTCGGCTCTTCCAGCCAGATCCGGTACGAACCCAAGGGCGCCGTGCTGATCATCGCGCCCTGGAATTTTCCACTTCAGTTGGCTATGGCGCCGGTGATCTCCGCGGTTGCTGCAGGCAATACGGTCATCGTTAAACCCTCAGAATTTACACCCCATACCTCCGCAATTATGAAAAAAATGCTGCTCGAGGTATTCCCCGAAAACGAAGTGGCGGTGGTAGAAGGCGATGCCGGCGTGGCGCAGCAGTTGTTATCGCTGAAGTTTGACCACATCTTCTTCACCGGTTCGCCCGAAGTCGGCAAATTGGTGATGAAAGCAGCCGCTGAACACCTGACTTCCGTGACGCTGGAATTGGGCGGGAAATCGCCGGTTATCATTGACGAAAGCGCCGATATCGAAGCAGCAGCCCGGCGGGTGGTGGCAGGAAAGTTATCGAATTGCGGCCAGATTTGCGTGGCGCCCGATTATGCCTTTGTGCATGAATCCAAACAGGCCGCTTTTATTGCGGCTTGCGCCAAATACATCAACGCCATGTACGGCGCTACGGATGCCGCGCGGATCGCCGGCGATTACACCCGCATCGTAAACAGCCGGCACACGACCCGGCTTAAAGGGTTATTGGAGGACGCGCTGCAAAAAGGCGCTGTTTCTGAGTATCCCGGCGGTCAGATTCACGAAGAAAGCAACTACTTCCCGCCGGTTTTGCTGACCAATTTGACGCCCGATATGCGCGTCGCCAACGAGGAAATATTTGGACCGATTTTGCCCATCTACACCTTCTCCAGACTTGACGAGGCCATTCAATACATCAACAAAAAAGAGAAGCCGCTGGCAATGTATATTTTCAGCGGATCGCGCCAAAATATCAGGCGAATACTGAACGCAACCTCTGCCGGTGGCGTCACCATCAACGACGTGGGCACGCATTTCTACAATTTCAACCTCCCATTCGGGGGGGTCAACAATTCCGGCATGGGCAAAGGCCACGGCGAATTCGCTTTCCACGAATTTTCAAACGCCAAAGCCGTACTCCGGCAGTGGGCGCCTATGTCCGGGGCAGAAATGA
>Ga0209573_1002182_pt1 | contig 26230 bp, 16 predicted proteins | sample TNRBio252014_DNA_FD_185870 | JGI IMG/M metagenome (GOLD analysis project Ga0209573, IMG submission 185870) | Wastewater treatment Type I Accumulibacter community from EBPR Bioreactor in Madison, WI, USA - TNR Reactor_6/25/2014_ DNA (SPAdes)... | ecosystem: Engineered > Bioreactor > EBPR >... | reverse complement strand
CTTTGTAAAGGACAGTTGCGACAAATTAGTGTTTTGATGAATTCTTATATGACAGACCATGGCGGTTATTTGCCTTATAAAAATGCCAATGGAAGTTATTCCAACGATAATGGTAAAAGCGATATCCCAAAACCTGCAACAGGTAATAATGAGTTCTATAGAAACTGGAACGGACACTTGTTGCCCTATATAGATGTTTTTTTACCCGATGGTTATACGCGTTATGCCATGGTTACAAAAATAGGTAGTACTAGGTTTACTGGTAGTCAGCTTGGTAGTGGAGTGCAAAATGGTCCGCCGGCAGATCCATTAAAAAACGGATGGGTTGTAGTTGATGATGCGTTTAGAAAAGGTGGCTATAATGATTTGAAAGTATTCATTTGCCCTGAAATACACCAAAATGTGGTTGATGTAAAAGCGATGCTTACTTATAATGGCGTTAGAATTCCGCGTATTTCGCAACTTTGTAATCAAGGTTTTCAAGATCAATCTGGTTATACATATGGGATGAATGGAGGTTTACCAACAACTTATATGGCTAACGCTATATTCTTTGGTCAGCGAGGAAATGTGAATAGTTATCGCGTTGACGAAATTTCTGATTTTTCAAAAAAAGCATTACTTTTGGAAGGTGGCTGTGCAATGATTGACGGCTCAGGTGGCGAGCCATATTACCATATTGATTGGAGCTGGTATTATTATCCTGCAAATTTTAATGGAAGTGATTTAGCTTCTTCTGGTAGAATTGAGAAAACTGGTTTTAGACAGAAAACAAATTATGCCCATGACAATTACGATCAATTTTGGGTTATGAATTCATTTGTTCCTGGCGGTTACAGTTTTGAGCTGGCATCTAAATTTAACAATCGATTTGCTGGTCGGGCAGAAATGGTAGCAGGTGATGCAAATGCGTACAATCTAGATTTTGCAATAGTTAGTTTTGTAGACCCTTATGACAATAATGGTGATTGTATATATAAAGATTTTTTAAAAGCAAACGCACCAACGGCTACTTTAAAACCTTTTACGGCTTATATTGATGAACCAAATGAATATGCATACCTAACAGGAAATATGAATGTTTTGTTTGGTGATGGCTCCGTTTTAACAAAAAGTCAAGGATGGTTGTGTAATAATCGTCGATATATCGCCTTGCCGTCAAATGAATAAAATATTTTATCAACAGAAATTTTTTCTAAGGTAATTTGTTTAAGGGTTGTTTAGCTCGAAATAATCAGTTCGGGTGCTCTTGGTCGGTGTGCGCTTGATTATAAAACCTGTTTTTTCAAGTTTGCTTAAATCTTTTGCGGCAGTTGAAGGGCTTACTTCTGTTAGAGCGACAACTTGGCTCTTTGTCAGTTTTTTATGTATTTGAAAAAGCTCTTTTAATTGAGTTTGTCGATGCTCGATTGGAAAGCCCAATTTAAAAATATCAATTTTATTGGGTTTGGCAGCAACAGAGATTGCGCTCTCCTGTGGCTCAGAAGTTTCAATTACATCTGACAATTCAAAATGCACTGTATCTAATATGTTTGTGTTGGGGTTTAAAACACACATTTTTTCGATTTCATTTTTTAATTGACGAATATTGCCTGGCCAAGAATATTGGTTTAGCTCAGTCTTTAAGTTTTGCGAAAATGATTTTTGAGTATTTTGATCTTTGGAATTCAACGATAAAAAATATTGTGCAATTTCTAAAATATCTTCTTTTCTTTCTCTAAGCGGTGGTGTATAAATTTCAAATCGGCTTAATCTATAATATAAATCTTCTCTGAACTCCTTGCGTTTCACTGCTTGTTTAAGGTCAACATTGGTAGCAACTATAATTCTACAATTTATTTTGTGAGTTTTATTCTCGCCGATTTTTTGAATTTCATTTGACTCAAATATGCGTAATAAAGAGACTTGCAATTTTGGGCTAATATTGCCAAATTCATCTAAAAAAACGGTGCCTTCACCAGCGCATTCAAATACGCCTTTATGCTCATTTTGTGCTCCCGTAAATGCACCTTTGACATAACCAAATAATTCTGACTGCAACAAAGAGTCAGTTAAAGCGCCGCAATTCACAGCAAGAAATGGCTCGTTTTTGTTAAAGCCTTGCTCGTGTAAAGCGCGTGCTACAAGTTCTTTGCCTGTGCCTGTTTCACCAGAAATTAGTACCACTGTTTTTAATTTAGAATATCTTTCAATTAAATTTTTGACAAGATTGATTTTTTGACTATTCCCTACCATAACCACTTTATCTTCATCCGTAACCATTTCAGACGCCAGTTCTGCACTAAATTTCTCTGTAGTTCTTGATTTTGAAATTGACAGAGTTCCTCTTAAGACAGATAAAATATCTTCAAGTTTCATTTCTTTTGCTAGTTGCAATTCAAATTGTAATCGATTTAATGCCCCATATTTCTTCATGTTTTCATGAAGCTTTATAAATGATTTTTTAGCAGCCTCTAGGTTGTTCTCTAGTAAGCAGATACGACCGAAAAATAAATCATCTAAATAATGTTTATCGCCTTTTTTAATTTTTTCTTGAAGGATATGAATAGCCATACCTTTGTTGCCTAGACATAATTCAAAGTGAATAGGTAAAAGATTCGCCCATTGCTGCATTTGAAGTTTTGGCCAATCTGTTTTTAAAAACAAATGGTAATTTTTAATTGCATCTGCAATTTTATTGTTGGAAATGGCGCCTAAAATATTAGCAAATAATTGATAGGGCTCTTCATTATAATTGTTTGAATTAAAATCACCTGAAATAATATTCAGTAAATTTTCATAAATTAAAAATCGATTTGGTATTTTCTCTTTTGTTTTGGCTCTATATTCTTTTAGCAGTTTTAGCCCCTCCTCAGGTTCTGCAATATGAATGCAATTGACAATTTTGGCTTCTATAGCCCCAAATTGCTCAATACCTGATTTGATGTCTTGTAATCTGTCAAGGTTGTAGGCTCCGTTTGTTTTTAATATGCCTTGCGCCGCAAGCAATATCGATGAATGGCCTAAAAATAATAAGTATCGGTCATCGGTATGGGGTACTAGGGCGAGAGCTTTCTCCATCCATTTCATGCTTTCCGTTACATTGCCTTCACTTCGGCTCAAGCGCGAGCAAGACACGAAAAAAAAGGCTTTAATTCTAGGATGAATTTTTTCATAATGAAGATTTTGCCCTATCGAGCGGAGAGCATAGGCTTTTTCAAATTGATTAAAATAACACATGTATTCAATAGAAACGGAAATAAAAAGTGAAAATACGCTGTGATCTTCATGCCCCCCCATAACAGAAGCATCTATTTTTTGAATGAGGTTTTCATCGCATTCTTTATTGTGGATCACCTGTACTAAATGCTGAAAAGTTGCCTCAAACTCATTATTGGTATTTGCAAACGAATCTATAATTTGAAACATGGGCTTTTGGGTATTTAGGTAATTATGGATGATAGGATGCATAGAAGAATCGCCTGAAAATAATGCGGCACTAGGTTTTTATAAACTCGATATAGCTAGCATAATATTATTAAATAATTAACAAAAAACTATCAAAATATTAGCAAAGTATTATCTAAATGGGTTTGATTTGAATCTCGTTAGTATAACTTGTTGTATTTAATGGACTTATAATTTAAGAAGGATGTTGGACTCAAAATTGCTTTTTCTAACATTAAAGAAGTAACCTTTTGGGGTAAGCAAGTGAAAAAAACTATCAAAATAGGCAATTTTATGAATCTTAGATTTTCCTATAAAAATCAATATTTTAGTATTATTGAGATGATGACTGTTGTTTTTATTATTTTGTTGTTACTTACTTTGTTGTTTCCTACCTTTGCTAAATTAAAAATGAATGCTCGTAACTCTATTTGTAAATCACAAATGCGTCAAGTGGGTATTTTGATTTCTTCCTATCAAACGGATCATGGGGGTTATTTGCCAAATGATGACGCAGTGAATGATCGAAGAAATTATATTTCCCAGTCAGATTGGCGTTATAGTGATTTGGGTTGGGGTAATTATGAAAACAATGAGTTGTATAAATTTTGGAACGGTCACCTTTTGCCTTATATGGATGTAAATTTACCCGATAAATTTGCACGATATGCTATGGTTACAAAAGTTGCTACTACTCGATACTCATCTTCTCAGCTAGGTGGTGAGCCAAATGCAGCGCCAGAAAATGTATTGTCTAAAGGTTGGGTGGTTGTAGATGATGCCTTTCAAAAAGGCGGTTATCAGGATCTTAGAAATTTTATTTGCCCCGAAATTCACCAGAATACTTATGATGTGGCAGCTTCCATCAATTATAACGGAGTAAAAATTCCAAGAATTTCCCAATTGTGTAATGGTGGTGTAACAGGTTTTAGCGCATTTTCAGATAGAAAAGGTTTTGACTATAGTATGAACGGTGGTATCCCAACAACCTATACGGCTCATAAAGTATTCTTTGGTGTGGGTCAAAGTAATAGTTATAGAATGGATCAAATTGCTAATGTTTCTCAAAAAGCATTTTTGATGGAAGGTGGCTTAGCTGACCCCTTTGGTTTAGGAACAGGTGGTAATAGTAATGGAGCACCCGCTTCCCCTTATTTTGATGGTTTGTCAAATGGTGGTGATTTGGCAGTCGATAATCTTCGACCAAAGCCTCAATTTCATAAAATGAGTTATGCTCACGACAATCATACAAAGTTTTGGATTATGGCTAACCCTAGCTTTGATTCATGGATGTGGAAATACGGCAGCAGAATAGAAGTGGTTTCCATGTTTAATACACAATTCGCCCCCTATGCGTACATGATGTTAGACCCAAATGATGAAGCGTATGCAAAATGTGCCATCGTTTGCTTCACAAACCCTGAAGAATATCTTGCTAAATTCAACAAATTTTTTACGGATTTAAATATAAAAGGTGGGTATAAAATTGGTGCAGTTCAAGCTTATACAGATGAACCTAATGAGTTTCATTATATGACGGGAAATATGAATGTCTTGTTTGGTGATGGGTCTGTTATTACCAAAGACCAAGCTTGGATAATGAACAATCGGCTACTGTTTTCAAGTTTTAATGACAACTAAAAGATAAGTTAAATTGTAAACCGCTACTTTAATAATCGGCTGCATCTCAAAATTTTGGGTTAAAACTCAGAAAGTCAAAGCTTGCCTTTTCTGATGGCAATTAAACGGTTGAAACAAAATAGACTAGGTTAGTTTCATTCAATCTTTTGCTTTCATATTTTGTTTCAAAATTAATACAAAAATTCTGATTTAAATTTTTTAGCGGATATATCAAATGAATTTTATTTTTGTAAAATAAAATGAATTTTTATGAAGAAAAAATCGTGTTGAATCAGTATAAAGCATTAAGGGCTGTTTTGATTTTTTTGTAAAATTTAATAGGGAGAAATTATGTTAAATCAAATTAAGGTTTTGATGTTTACCTTGCTATCCTGCTTCATATTGGCAAGTGTATTTGCTGATGTTCCTGATGAATTAAAAATTAAACGCGAAGCCAATTTTGAATTTGAGGTTGCGCCATCAATTACCAGAAATGAAGATAAATTTACAATCAGCTTTACTACAAAAGGTTTTTGCGATGTTACAGTGGCAATTGAAAATAGTCAGGGTGATATAGTTAGGCATTTAGCTAGTGGCGTATTGGGAACCAAAGCACCTGAGCCATTTCAAGTTAACTCAAAATCTCAAAAAATAATTTGGGATTCAAAAAACGATAAAGGTGAATATGTCAAAAATGTTGAGGAGTTAACAATAAGAGTTTCATTAGGCCTAAAACCTTTATATAATCAAACTTTGTTCTGGGAACCTAAAAAAAGAATTAGCCGAGGTGGTGCTGGTACAACCACTACTGAAGATGTGATTCCTATTGCTACACCTGAGGGAGTGTATGTGTATGATGGCAATGGTATAGATTTAGTCAAGCTTTTCGATCATAAGGGGAATTATATCAAAACAGTTTATCCTTTTCCGGCAGAAAATTTAGAGAAAATAGAAGGGTTAGTGTGGAAGGATTACCCGCATGGGTATAAGCGCCCGCAAAAAAATGGAATCAATCAAACCACTTTTTTAACTAGTGGCAATGTAAATAGTAAGCAATTTAAACAAGCAGGTGCCTATACAATGTCAGTATGGTCATCAGGCAACAAAGGTAATATTGCTCTTGCGAAAATTTCTTTAAATCGTTTATCTACTTTAGGTGATTCGGCAATTTGGGAAGATAAAAAACTAAATCTTAATGGTCCTGATGTTTGGTTGGAGCTTAACCCCAATAAGCCATTTAAAGATTTGCATGATGATACTCGTGTTTGCCCTTATGGTAGTGCCTTTAGCCCGGATGGTAAAAAACTGTATTTAACAGGTTTCAATAATCAGTCAGGCCGCAGAAAGCATTGGTTAGATGGCGTTATGGTTATGGATTATGCTTCCAATGAAAAACCCAAAGTTTTTGTAGGTGAATTTAAACCTAACAATGGCATGACAACTTCCGTTGCTTGCGATAAGGAAGGCCGCGTTTATGTTGCTAATTACACGGGTAGTTCCATAGATGTTTATTCGCCAGAAGCAAAATTGCTTAAACAAATTCCAATCGAGCACCCAACTTCTATCAATATTAACCCTGTAAATGGTGAAATTTATGTGTTTTCATGGTATGTCGGTGGCATAATTTGGCATGTTCACCCCAACTTAAAAGATAAAAAGAATTTCCCCACCCCAACATTAACAATTTTGAAATCATTTGATGACAATGCGGTAAAAGAAAAATATTCCTTACCTTATATGCCCATTTTTAAGGGAGGGGTTACGGAGTTTTATGGTTGGGGGGATACTTGTCATGGTACACAGTACAGAGCCACGGTAGATTTTTGGGCTGAAAAGCCAACTATTTGGTTAATACCCAAAAACCCAATGGGTATTGATATTAAAGGTACAGAGGGTATGTTTAATTGGGGGGCAGGTTGGGAGAACAGTGGGCCAATCTTATTGCAAGCCGAAGGCAAGGAATTAAAAACCGTTGGCAATTTTTCAGCAGATGCTGCTAAATCAGTCTTAAAATTAAGCGATTGTTTGGGGCATCAAAGAATATATGTAAACCCACTAACTAAAAAATTATATGCAACAGGCAAAGAAGTTAATGTAGGCGGTGGTGAGTTTGTAGAATTATGGGAGATTGACCCTGAAAGTGGTAAGGTCAGACATATCCCTTTGCCTATTTCTTCTGCAGAAGATATGGCTATTGATCAAAGCGGTTTGTTTTATTTTAGACAGGTTGGTGCTGCCAAGCGCGTTATACGATTTGCGATTGACCCTTGGCGTCAAATACCATGGGATTATGGAGTAGAAGGTAAAGATAAAAAGCAAGGTGATATTATTTCAAGTATAAATTTACCACAGGCCTTAAAAGGAACAGGGTGGCAATCAGAAGGTGGAATATGGATTTCTCCAAAAGGTAATTTAGCTGTTTGGGTTTCTGTAAAAAATTCTGACCCAAATGCGAATGTTGGCAGACCTTGGGAGAAGCAACAAGAGGTAGCTGGTGAGGAATATAGCCCACCTGCTTACCCAGGCAGAGCAAGCGTTGGTTGTATACATGTTTGGGATGACAGGGGAAAACTAATTTACGAAGATGCTGTTCCTGGTGTTGATATGACGGACGGTGTTGCAATTGATAATGATGATAATATTTATATGATGACATGGGCGCCAAGAGTATTTAATGGCGTAAAATATTTTAATGGTATCACGGGTACTTTAATAAAAGCTAAGGCTGGCAAAAGTAAATTTTATACCGAAGGAACATCGATACCTTTGCCTTTACCTGAAGAACAAAAACCAAAACGACCACAGGATATATCTGGTTATACATTGAAAGGAACTTGGGTAGAAGGTGCGGATTGGTTTTATGGTGGCGTTGGGTTATCACCTTTTAAAATTGCTCCTGGTTGTATTTGTTGGCAGCATTCCAAATTTACTCTTGATTATTTTTCACGGTCTTTTGCACCTGAAGTAGATCAATTTAGTGTGGCTGTAGTCGACAAAAATGGTAATTTAATAACTCGCATTGGTAAGTATGGTAACACGGATGATGGCTTGCCACTTAAAAAAGATGGGGCTTTTAACCCACCTAACCCAAAATCCATAGGTGGTGATGAAGTAGCAATTATGCACGCAGCTCATGTTGCTACTTTTAGCGATAGACATTTGTATATTTCTGATATAGGCAATACTAGAATTGTACAAGTGAAGTTAGATTATCATAAAAACTCTTTTGTGCCAATCAAAGGGTTCGTTAAATAAGGTATATAACATTTTAATAAAAAGATAAAGAGGTTGAATAAATGAAGTGGCAAATAAGAATAGCAAAGAAAATTCTAGTTTTGTGGTTGGTTATGGGGTTGCTTTTTACTTACAGCCGTGGGTATGGGCAATCAACAGCAGAAGAGGCAAAAGTGCTTCTAGAAAAAGTTGGTTTTAAATCAGGTCTGTGTTTAATGGTTGGCGCAAAAGATATAAAATTGACTAGTTCTATAGCAAGTAATAGTGATTTGTATATTCAAGTTTTACAGTCAGATTTTAAGATTGCAAACCAATGGGGAATCGAAGTCGCTACATCAATCAATCGTGAAAAAATTGGAATTAGAAATTCTTCATTTGAATTAGATACATATGGTTCTGATTTATTTAATTTGATTATTATGGAAGATATTTCTGGTTTAGAGAAAATTAAATTAAAAGATCTGATGAGATTAGTTGTGCCGAAAGGAGTAATTGTTTTCAGAAAATTGCCGAGTGGTTATGAAGAGGAAGCAGCAAAATTGAAGATGGACGGAATAGCAATTAGCTCTTTTGCCAAAGCCTTTCTAAAGCCAGACGCGCAACCAGAATGGAAAGTTTGCGATAGTTTTAAATGGCGAGCTGGCCCAAGAGCCCAACATAGTACGGGGTGGTCATCCTTAAAAGTAGCTGACGGCAAGTTTTTTTACCGCGAAAAAATGGAAGTTCCTTTTACACTAGATAAAGCAACAGGTCAATTTTTTGCTCGCGATGCCTATAATGGTCGTGTGCTTTGGTCTTTTAAAGAAAATGATTGGCATGGTGGGCCACGCCCGATAGCCTATGCGAAAGGGCGTATTTTTTTGCCTGTTAATAATAAACTGGTTTGCTTAGATGCGAATACTGGAAATCAATTATTTGAACTTATAGGCGGTTTAGAAAAAACATGGTCTTTAAATCGCTTGGAAGTTGTAGATAATATGATAATCGCCCAAGGAGAAATTGGCTTTCGTGCTTTTTCTGTTGATGATGGAAAAGAAATTTGGGTAAGAAGAAATGCGGGAAGTAATTGGTTAAATTATCAAGATAAATTAATTATTTCAAATAAAGGAGTGATTGAGGCTTATTCTATTAAAGAACCATCAAAATTATTATGGAAGGTAGATCAAGCGGCATTTAAAATGATAGCCTCAGAAAAATTCTTGCATGTTAATGCAAAAGAAAGAAATTTGCCAGAAATAGTTACTTTAGATATCAATACAGGGGCAACCATTTGGACATATAATGTTCCAGACTCTGGTAAAAAACGGAGCTTCAAGTTTGATTTTTACGAAGACAAATTTTATATTTATAGCTACTCTGCTTATGAAAACAAAGAGCAAGATCTATGGATAACGCGTTTAGATTTAAATACAGGAAAGCTCGAATCAGAAGATTGTGGACCAAAAGGCGCAGACCCGTTCAATATGTGTGCACCATTAATTCATAAAGTTGGGAAATATGTTGTATATTTTTTTAGTATTTGGGTTGATTTAAAAGACAATTCAAGAATTTTTCCCTATCTTGCTCACCCATCTTGTCATTTTGGGACCATCTTTGGAAATGGTTTAATGTATAATTTCCCAAGTCGCAAAGTTGGCCCGTTACAAGGCTTAACTGCTATGGCTCCTGCTGATATTTCATTTGATCAAGAATTAGGTGGCAAAGTCATAAAAAAATATTCTGAAGTTGTAGTCGGGCCTGAATCTAAGGAAAATGAATGGCCGATTTTCCGTGGAAATATGGAGCGAGGAAATTCCGTCAATACAACCCTTGGGGAAAAACCCGTAAAATTGTGGGAAGCAATTTTTGGTTTGGAGGCGAAAAGCTTTGGGATATTAAGTGGACAAAGAACGGGGTTGACACAAGCTGTCATTGCTAACGATATTGCGATAGTGGCTGATATTGATTCTCAAAGGATAATAGGAATCGATGCAAATACGGGCAAGCAAAAATGGGTTTTCCCTGTTGGCAGCCGTGTTGATTTTCCCCCTACCTATTATAAAGGGCAATGTCTTGCTGTTGGTAAGGATGGTTGGGTGTATTGCCTAAATGCAAACACTGGAGCTTTAGTATGGAAGCTTTTAGTCGCGCCATATGAAAGGTTGATAGGTGGTCAAGAAAAGTTAGAGTCACAATGGCCTATGGCGTCTGATGTTTTGATTGTAGACGGTATAGGTTATGTAAATGCTGGTTTGGGTTTTTCTCATTTCGGTGGTGTTCGTGCAGTAGCATTTAAAGCTGATTCAGGTGAAATTGTATGGAGTCAAACTTATTATGATGAAAAACATCGAGGGTATAGTTCTGGGTATTGCGGAAATATGTTTACTGCTCAAAAAACGGCCAAAGGTTTGGTTTTATCCATGGATGGAATAATTATCGACCCGAGTAGTGGAAAAATTATTAATAGAAATGGTAGAACTGCTGGTATTTTAAGGGGTGACATGGATAACTATTTGGCAGGAGGGAACAGTATACCGCGAAATGCAGAGGACCGTGGAGCGGTTGGTTTAACCGATGGCCGTATTTGGGGTAAAATGATAGCTTTTGATAAAGATTTGAGCGTTGCTTCTGCGTCTTCTTATGGTGCCACTACTTGGCAAAATAATTTAAAAATTCATTTTAATTCTAAAAAAGTTCCTGGTAAAGTATTTTTTTGGGAAAAGGAAAATTGGGAAATGACTGTGGATGATATCGTTTTAACGCCTAAATATATTTACACTGTTGGTCATTATCAGAGAATTACGAAAGAGCCAGAACTATTGGTTATGTCACGCGAAGACGGATCGATTTTGCATTCAATACCAATTGATGGGTTTCCTTCTCAAAATGGAATGTCAATTGCAGGTACCAAGTTATTTATAACGACGAGAGAAGGCAAGATGATTTGCTTTGAATGCAAACCATAGAAGTTGTTGATTATAAGTGTTTTAAAGTAAAAATTTTTGAAATTCAGAGAGATGTAAAATGAATTGTCCTTACCCAACATATGATGATGTGATGAATGAATGTAAAAGCATTTCAAGCTTGGCACCGCTTCTTGTTTCTTATGAAGAGATTGGTTTATCTGCCAAAGGTCGTCCTATCCCTTTATTAACTATTACCGATCGTGATTTCCCAAATGAAAATAAAAGGGTTGTTTTAGTTTCTGGTGGAACCGACGGTAATGAAGAAGTAGGTAGAGCGATAAACTTAGGTTTTGCGCGCGCCTTGCTTGAGCCCAAGAATAGAGGGCACTTACAAAAACAAGTTGTTTTAATTGTGCCTGTCACTAACCCAGATGGAACTGTTTTGAATTTACCAGATAGAGAGGGCAACGGTTCTGGAATTTGTGCAACCAAAGTGCATATGCCAGGCGTGCCACCGGCAACGCCAGAAGGTCGCGTGATGAGAGATTTGGTGGAGAAGTGGATACCAGATGCCCATTTTGATTTTCATGGGTTAGCAGGTGGAGGTATGGGTGATATGGCTTATCTTTACCCCACTGTTAATAACAAATGGACAATACCTGTTTTATTTGAAGTTGCTAAAGAGATTGAAATTGTTGGTGTAAAAGCAGGGTTTCCGCAAAATCGCCCACAGCTTTGGTGGGAGCCGAGATATAATTTGCCGGGATGGTTAGCAAGAAACCACTCTTCTTTTTGTATGGTGTTAGAAAGTACAGAGAATTATTACCCCATTGAAGAGAGTGTGCGCGGCGGTGTTGTTCGTTTACTTCGATTGCTAGAAATTGGCGAGGAAGTGCGATTTTTTCAGTATCATGCCAACTACCCTTGTGATGTTGTTAGTGGTAGCAGAATGGGGGCATTGATGCCATTTGGCGATGATTTCACAGCTAGAAGAAAATCGCGAAGAGATATTTCGCAAATGATTTTAGAAGGAGTGCCATCTTTTGGTAGGCAAAGCAATGATTATAATTGGACTGCCTCACTAAAGCTGCCAATTACAGATACCGTAAAAACTTTCCCAGAAGGCTTGGTGTTTCAAACAACGATTGATGGACGAGCAAAAATTAAAAATGTTACTTGGCACGATTCTCATTTAAATGAATCTCAGTGGCAATCATGGGAAACGGAAGCAGGTATTGTCGTAAGGGCAACGATTAATGATAAACCCAAATTAGGCGATAATTTTTTAAAAATCAAATATGAAGTTCCGTTTAAAAGACATGTGGAGCCTTAAAAGCTTTTGAATACCAACCCTGCGTGTTTTTTTTGGTAGCCAAATCAATCACTTGATGAGTAGTTAAAAAAATGAATAACAGTTATATAAGGTAGATTAAGATGAAGATTACAAGAGTTGAATTGATTCAGAGTACTAAGCCCATTTTGTTTCCTAGACCTTGGGCTCCTGCTTGGAATTTACCTAGTGGCAAACCTACATCAGGGTTTGATTTTGCTTTTTATAAATTGTATACAGATTCAGGTTTAGTGGGGGTAGGGCCTCATACAGGAGCTAAACCAGAGATGGCTTTGGGTTTCGACCCTACGCGCGTAGGTGCCTTTTGGTATCAGAATATGAGTGGGGTACGCCATGATACTTGGAACAGAGGTGCGGCAGGTCTTGAAATTGCAATGTGGGATATAATAGGCAAGGCAGCTAATATGCCACTTTATCAAATTTTTGGCTCTAGTCGAAATCGTATGCCCGTTTATGCTGCCATTAGCCAATTGCCTGAAGCAAGTCAGCAAATTGACCAAGTGGAAGAAATAATTGCATCTGGTTTTAAAGCCATTAAACTGCGAATGCATCGTCAAAACCCATGGGATGATTTGGATGTGTTTAAAAAAGTCAATCAAGCGGTTGCTGGGCGTGTGATGCTATTAGTTGATGGCAACCAAAATAATTTTATCGAAGGCTATCATTTTTGGTCTAGGCCAACTGCTTTAAAAATGGCTCAAGAATTAGATGCTCTTGGCGTGTATTACTTAGAAGACCCTTTGCCAGGTAAGGATGTAGAAGGTTTGGTTTCTATTGCTAGTTCTGTGAACATGTATATTGCTGGGGGCGAACATTCTTCAACGGTTTATGATTTTAAGCCACACTTGTTGGCTGGCGCTTATGATATTATTCAGCCTGATGTATCTATGATGGGCAATATGGGTATCACAGGGTTGCGTCATGTTTCAGCATTTGCTGATTTAATGGGGCGTTTAGTAATACCTCATGTATTAGGTAGGGGTGAGACCGCATTGCATTTAGCCGCAACTTTACCTGCCATGGCAGCTGCTCAAAATTGCCCTTGGGTGGAATACCCATGTGACCCACCTATTCTTACTCCACAAACTTTGCAAGCCTTTGTAACAAACCCAATTTTAATTGAAGCTGATGGTTGCGTTGCTTTACCAGATAAGCCTGGGTTAGGCTTGGAATTAAATGAGGATTGGTTAAAAAGTAGATCTGAAATTAGGGAAATCGTTAAATGCTAGTCGATTTGATAAAACTATGTAATAGACGGGATTTACTGGTTGTAGTACTAGTAAATTCTGTTATAGAAATCATGTTTTTGTCTTAAAAATGGCACAAAAATTTAATCAAAATAGACTTTAATGGGTCTTGCTTAGGGCTACTAGCTTTGATAGAATGTCACCTTTGGAATTTAACATTTACAATAAGGTTTTTTTATGATTCATAAAGTGGTTATTGTTGGTTCTGGCTCTCGAGGGATATATATGTTTGCAAGCCCTGTATTAAAAGAATTCAAGGAAACTTGCGAGTTATCTGGTTTTTTTGATATCAATATATTAAGAGCAAAAGCCGCTAACCAAATTTTAAAGGTTGATTTGCCGGTCTATAATGATTTTGATAAAATGTTGAAAGAAATTAACCCAGATATTCTAGTTGTAACGAGTAATGATGCAACGCATGCAGAATATATTATTAAGGGTTTGGAAAAAAATAAAATCGTCTATTCTGAAAAACCAGCATGTACAACCATTGAACAAATCAATCAAATTAGAAGTGCTGTAAAGAAATCAAAAGGGCATTTATTTATTACTCACAATATGCGTTATGGCAATACCATGTTAAAAATTAAGGAGCTAATTGATACGGGGGCAATTGGCAAATTGTTAACGATAGATTTTAGAGAAACTTTAGATCGAAATCACGGTGCTGATTATTTCAGAAGATGGCATGGACAAAAGAGTAATAGTGGTGGTTTATTAATTCATAAGTCTAGCCATCATTTTGATGTTATCAACTGGATTGCAAATTCGAAGGCTAAATCGCTAAATGCTCGCGGTAGTATTTCTTTTTATGGCAAAAACGGTCCGTTTAGAAGCAAACGCTGCTTGGGTTGTGAGCACGCAAAAAATTGTTCTTTTTATTTTGATATTAAGTCGCACGATACGGCTAACACGCTTTATCACATTCCGGAATCAGAAGATGGATATTTTAGAGATGGGTGTTTGTTTAGCGAAAATATTACAACGGAAGACAATGCTTCTGTGATTTATCATTATGAAAATGGTGTTTTAGCGAACTATTCTTTAAACGCCTTTGCTTCTTATGAAGGTATGTTGATTAGTTTTGAAGGTACCAAAGGCCGTATTGAATATGAAAGTGCAAAAAGCACCCAGTGGGCGATGGGGAGCAATGTTATCCATGGACAAGAAAAGACTTATGGTAGTAAATTATTGTTGATTCACCCAACAGAAGGCGTCACTGAAATTGTAGTGCCAAAAGCGGAAGGTTCGCATGGTGGTTCAGACCCAGCCTTGCGTAAAGATTTCTTTCAAGCTTTTTTAAAAAATAAAGAACCGCAAAAAAACATGGCCTCTTCAGAAGAAGGTTTGCAGGCTGTTTTAGTTGGTGCCGCTGCAAATATAAGTATTGCGGAAGGCTCGCGTACTATCGATGTGCAGAGTTTGCTTAAATAATATTTTGTGTGTGTAGGGTAAAGAGTTTTGAAAATGAATGGGTCTTTTACGGTAGAGCAATTACGACAGAAAGGAATGGAGATTTCTGTTGTTGGCTTTGAAGATGAAATTCGAGTCTTTCAAGCACTAGATAAAAAGAGTTCGTCTTTTTCGAACGGAATATTATTTGTTGGTGACTCTGATATTAAATATTGGACTATTAACAATCAGTTTTTTGATGACTTTAACGGTCTGCCGGTGTTAAATAGAGGTTTTGGTGGGGCACGAACATGGGAAACACTTTTATATTTTGATGATTTAGTTTTGCCTTCTCAGCCCAGTATTATTGTTTATTGTTGTGGTGATAATGATATTGCCAGGCTTGGCAAAAATGGGGTGCAAAGTGCTGTGTTAGGGTTTCAGTTATTTGTGGAATTAATAAAATCTAAAGCAGAATTTGTAAAAAAAGTGTTGTATTTAGAAATTCACCCATCACCAGTTGATGAACATTTGTGGAGCTACATTTCTGAAGCCAATGAAAAACTAGAGGAATTTTGTAACAAAGATAATCTGCTCGAATTTGTTACATATAAGTTCTTGTTGCAAAATGAATCGGGCAAACTAGATTCTGAAAATTTTAAAGAAGATCAATATCATTTTTCGCCCAAATTCTATAAACGCTTTGCAGAATTTTTAAAACCTAAGCTTAACATTAAATAAGGACATTTATGGCTAAATCTTATCACACTATTTATGCAGTGCCTTCTGTTAAAAATCAGGGGTTTGAAATGACAGTGCAACCATTACAAGATGGTGTAGTATTCAAAAAAGATTTGCCAATAGAGTTTGAAGTAAATTTGACCAAAGATAATAAGCCGTTTTCTGAAGGCGAAATAGTTGCTTATTTTAAATGGAACTCTAATAATATGATTTGGCACCAGGTTCTAAAATTAGTGGATGGTAAAGCTAAAATTAATTTTATTAGCGAGCAATGCGGTTTTGGAAATTTGCATGTTTTATTTTATCTAGATGACAAAGAGGTTTTTGAGCAATTGAGAGGCATTGCGATTTCGCCAGAAATGATTCAGCGGAGCTACCCTCGACCATTGGATTTTGACGACTTCTGGGATTCGAAAAAGAAAAGTCTTGCGATTCCATTTGATGTTACATATACAACGATAGACAAAAGCACTCACCCTCATTTGCATCAATCAACTCATAAGAGTTTACTGGAAACAGATATTTCTATGGTTGATATTCAAGATGTACAAATCAACTGTTTTGAGAAGGGAGTTTCGGGGATTTTAACTCGGCCTAAAAATAGAACTCCGAAAAGTTTACCCGCTATTTTATTTGTGCATGGTGCGGGTGTAAAAAATTGTGAGCCTGATCGTTTTGTTGACGAAGCTGCAAAGGGGTTAGTGGTTTTTGATATTAATGCTCATGGCATACCAAATGATATGCCAAAAGAGTGGTATAAAGAACTAGGCGAACATGGTGCTTTGAGTGAATATCAGGCTATTGGCCGAAATGATAAAAATGAATTTTATTTTTTGAATATGTTTTTGCGCGTTAAAAGGGCACTTGATTTTTTGAAGACACTTCCGGAATGGGATCAAAAGACTTTAATCACTTTTGGCGGAAGTCAGGGGTGCGCGCAAGCCTGTGCGGGTGCTTATTTGGATGAAGATGTCTCGGCATTTGTTGGGCAAATTCCGGCCTATGGGGATTTGACTGGCTTTTTGAGAGGGCGAACGGTAAATTTTAGTGATTGGTTAAAAATGGGAGAAAGAGGCAGATTTGATAAAAAAATTCTTGATGTCGCCCCCTATTTTGACTCAGCAAATTTTACGAGTAACTTAAAAAAAGAAGGGCTTTTTTGCTTTGGTTTGTTGGATCAAGGTTGCACGCCGCTTGCAAATTACTTGCCTGCTAAAGAGCATTTGGGTGATACTACGGTTGTTTTTCAATCCGATTGTTACCATAGCGTATGCCCAGCGGGTCAAGACAAATCGTGGGATTTTATTTATGAACACATCAAGAAAAATAACCATAAACATTAAACAAACCATTTGCCTTCCTGAAACTGTAGATTTTTGCTATTTAGTGGCATAAAATTGCAAAACTAAATACAAAACATTGGTTAATGCCTCTCTAAAATTAGATTCAAATCTCGTGATGCATTTTTTGTGTATATTTCTTGAAAATATTGCGGAAGAAAATATGATGTTGCTAATTATTTTTGAAGTTTTACGGTTAAAACTTCTGGGTTTATGTATCAGTTTAGATTGATTTGATGACGAATTTTAGGAAAAGTTTGTGACAGTTTTGCATTCTATATTTGCTGTTCTTTCAGCAATTATTTTGTTTATTTATGGGTTACAAGGTTTTAGTAGAGAATTACAGGCAGCTGGAGGTGCAGCTTTGCAATCTTGGCTTGAACGAGTGACAAAAAACCGTATGTTAGGCTTTTCTATTGGGGCTTTTGCAACAGTTTTTGTGCAATCGAGTAGCGCCATTACATCTTTAACAGTAGCTTTAGTTGATGCTTCGGTACTGTCATTTCGTGCGAGTCTTAGTGTTTTGCTAGGCGCAAATGTGGGAACAACTGTCACAGCTTGGTTAGTTGCTTTTAAACTAACAGAAATTGGCCCGATTTTTATTGTTTTGGGGGCTCTTATATCTGCTACTTACAAGCGAATGGCAATTTTGGGAAAAGCCATTTTTTATTTTGGTTTGATTTTTTTTGCATTGGATCTTATATCCGCAGCCCTCAAACCCATAAGTGCTTTGCCAATTTTTATAGAGTGGATTTCACTCGCTGGAGTGCCAATCTTAGGCATATTGATTGGATTTGTTTTTACGGCTATCGTTCAATCGAGTAGTGTTACGACGGGTGTTGCTATATTGTTGTCGCAACAAGGCGTATTGCCGGCAGAGGCGGCGATATCTATTGTTGTAGGAGCGAATATTGGTTCTACCTCAACGGCTTTATTAGCGAGTGTGGGGATGAATAATACCGCTCGTGCAACCGCAAAAGCCAACTTTGTTTTTAATTTGGTTGGCGGAATTATTTTTTACCCTTTTTTGCAAGATTTTGGGTTAATGATTGTGGGTTGGATAAAGGACCCTGGAATGTCTGTTGCAGTGGCACATCTCATTTTTAATTTGACCATTGCTTTGTTTATCATAATTTTGCTAGATTGGGTAGAGCCACCATTACATAAATTATTAATGAGGCCAAACAGAGACTAAAACTCACATATTATTATAACTAGTATTTTAAGAGGTATAGTTTTTTTTGATGTTGCTTTTGTTCTGTTTTAATGATATGCTTCTTGATTTTACACTGGTTTATAGGTGAATGGAATGCGTGTTGTATTAGCAAAAATGAGTCATGAAACGAATACTTTTTCGCCTGTCAAGACGGAGCTTAGTAGGTTTTTCCCTGGGCGGTCATCGCCTCTTGAAGGGGAAGAAGCCATCACAACATATCGCGGTACGGCCTCTGTGCTTGGTGGTTTTATTGAGATCTGTGATGAGGTTGGCGCTGAAATAATTTTACCGATTGCAGTTGACGCAGAGCCTAGCGATGCGGTCGAAGATGATGCCTTTGAATTTATTTGCAACAAAATAGTAACGGCAATTGCCAAAGGGTGTGATGCAATTATGCTCTGTTTACATGGCGCGATGGTAACAAAAACTTATGAAGATGGCGAAGGGGAACTATTAAGAAGAATTCGTGAAGTAGCACCGAAAGTGCCAATGGCCATTGCCCTTGATATGCACGGTAATATTTACCCTTCAATGGTAGAAAGGGCTGATATTGTAGCCGGCTTTCAAACTTACCCCCACATTGATATGGATACAACTGCAAAACGCGCTGGCAAAGGGTTAATCAAAATGATGCAGCAAAATGCTACCCTTACGATGGTTTGGGGTAATGTGCCGATGTTGCCACATGTAATGCGACAAAGCAGTGAAGATTTCCCGAACTCTTTATTACAAGCTAGAGCTCAAGAAATGGAAAAAGAGGGAGCTTTGGCGGTGAGTGTTTTTACGGGGTTTCCGCATGCTGATATTTCTCAGGCTGGTCTATCAGTGGTTGTAGTAACCGAAAACAACAAGCCTCTTGCAGAAAAATATAGAGATGAATTGTTGCGGCTTGCATGGTCAAACCGAGAAGCCTTTGTGTATAAAGTAGAATCATTAAAAATTTCTGTTGCCAAGGCCAAAGAACTAGGCGAGTCTCAGGGTGATGCCCCTGTGATTTTATTAGACCACTACGACAATACTGCTTCGGGTGGCACGATGGATACAACGGAAGTATTAGCAGAAATTTTAGAACAAGGGCTTGAAGATGTTGCTGTTTTTGGCTTTTATGACCCGATTGCTGTGAAGCAAATGGTAGAAGCTGGTGTGGGTAAAGAAGTAACTGTTTTTTTAGGTGGTAAAATAAAAATGCCATCTTTGCCAAAGCAAAGTCAACCCCTTAAAATCACTGGTAAGGTAAAGGTGATTTCGGAAGGAAATTTTCCTACTACGGTAGCAATGGGGCGTGGGTTAATACAAAGTATGGGTACAGCCGTTGTGCTTACAACTGGTAAAGTTGATATTGTGGTGGTTTCTAATCATATTGAGCCATATGACCCTGGTTGTTTTACTTGTTTAGGTATTGAGCCAAGTAAACGAAAATTCATAATGCTTAAAAGTAGAGTCCATTTTCGAGTTGGCTTTAAAAAAATGGCAAAAGCTATTGTCGAGTGCGGTGGTAATGGAGTTTGCACCTCAGATTATTCAATTCTTAAATTTAAGAATGTGCGCCGACCTATTTATCCGTTGGATGATATGAAAGGCTATACCATCTAAAATATTACCATGAACTTTCTTTATCTAAAGAAGTTGAAGCTATAGAGACGGGTTGTAAGCCCGTCTCTAGATGCTAAAAAATGTATTTGATTTGCTTTTGCTCTTCCGTATGGGTCTTTTATATTTGTGGCTGATAATATTTTTTAAATACATCGCGAAAGCCACGACGACGAATTTCTAGCATTATATTTAACTCTGATCTTGTTTGTAAGATTGTTGGTTCGCAATTTCCAATCAGCTCGTGTGCTTTTTTTAATTTTGTAAAGTGAACATAAGGGTAAAGATGGTGCACAACATGATAATTAAAATTAAGCATTAATAGAACATCAAATGGGGCTGGCCAAGGGGTGCATGACTGCGTGTATTTGTCTTGCTCATGGAAAGGTACTGGGCCATTTCGCTTTTCGATGACGGAAGGTACATGATGGGGCATTGTAAAAAACTCTAACGCTATCATGTAGAGGTAGATAGAAAGAGAAAACTTTAGAAGAAACATAGCACCATTTGTCTGTTGTAATATGAAATAGACTATTACCATATATGTTGCAATGGCTATAGCAGAAGTAATTTTCCATTGGCGATTTTCGGATTTTAATGAGGCCTTCCAAGTAGTGCAAAGTTCATTTGCTGTAAAAATAGGGATCCAAAATTTCCAGCAAAATATCATGATTTGATCGATTATTGGGTTAACTAGAGAGAAATTTTTCATGGCCTTTTTTGCAACAGGTTCATCGTAACCGCCAGTGCAGCGGTGATGAAGCATATGCTCGTACTTTTTAATTTCGAATGGGTATAGACAGAAAAAAGCGGCCAAATGCCCTATAATGCGATTGGCCTTATGACCATGTACAAAGGAAGTATGCGTGCATTCATGCATAATTGTGTAGGCGTGGTTCATTTGAAAGGCAAGCAGTAAAACCCCGATGATATTCATATAAATATTTGCGTTTTGAATTAAATAAATTGCTATAGCAAACATAGCTAAACTAATTGCTATAATCAGGTAGCTAATAAGATAATTGCCAGCCATCATTTTGCGCATTTCTGGTAATAATTTTTTGTAATCGTTTTCTTTCATTTTTGGCTCCGAGAAATATTTGATTTATCTGTAAACACAGAAAGCATTTGAATTTTTTGTTTCGGAATAACCAAAATATATTTTTTCTTGTGCATTCATTGGCTTTACTTGTTTATCTAAATAGCTTGCTACTAACTCTTCTTGTTCAGCTTTAAGAAAATAGGGGTAAAGAGATCGATCTTTTTTGTTTGTGCTAACATTATTTTTGATATCTTTGATGGCATTTTGGTAGTCTAAAGTTGATAAATGCAGTAGAACTCCAACAGTATCTTGCACTTGTGGGCAGCATTTTTCTTTGCCGAATTCTTTAAAATGTAATAAGTCTTTATAATAGTTTTTATGTCTTGGTGTTACTTCAATGACTAAGCCATCGTAATTTTTAACCTTGTTAATGTAAATGGCGGTGTAGTTAAATAATAACACCAGTATTTCTTTAGAATTTCTATAGGCGGAGTTAATTACGAAGCGACATATTTCAGCATTTCTTCGATGGGTTTTTTTAATGAAGTCTAGCTCTAGGTGATACACTTTGTTCGCAGGTAGTTCTAAGGCATCGTCAAACACTAGTGTTAAAGTACCCGCAATATTTTTTTGTTTATCTTGCACAATTAAAACAACAGTTTCGCTGTTAAAATCATATTCGCAAATAAGTCTTTCTTCTAGGTTTTCTTTAATGTACCCTTTTTCTAAATAGGTTGTATAACCAAGCTTAAAAGCAGCTTCACGCTCTTCAAGGGTGTTGGCTATTTTGATTGTGTATTCTTGTTTGGCGTCAGCATCGATTAGGGGGCTACCTTTTTCAAAGTTCGCCATTGTTTTGCTAAGGGCGGTAGAAACACCTGAGGCTCTTTTATGTTTTTTCATAAATGCTCCTTTAATGTGAATGTTCCTGTTGTTTTGTATCTGAACCGTTAAAGCAATGAATAAGCCAATTTAATGGATTTGCCTAAATAATTGAAAATTAAATAGATAGACTATTTGAAAATAATTGAATTATGTATAACTAGGCTGAAAGTGGGCGTAGAGTGTGCTTATACTGTGAATAGTTCTTTTTTTGCTGAGTTTAATGACTATTATGGCAATTGATTATTAGTTGTTGGCTAGACCCCTTGGAATCGTTTATTGTTGGCCAATTTAATAAGAAATTAGGAAAGAGATCCATTGGAAAAAATTAGCCCCATTGTTTTGGAGTTTTTAAGCGCTAAGGACCCTTTCGGGGTAGTTCTTCGAAAATATTGTAATGAGGAACATGCCTTAGAATATGCTTTTTTGCAACTTGTGACGGAGTCAGAACGCAAAGAAGTTAACCAAGATTTTTTGCTTGCGATTGATAAAGCCATTTTAGTTGGCCACTCGGATGTAAATTTATTTTTACTTTTTATTTGTCAAGTTACGAATTATTATCATAAACACAATCAGATAGAAAAAGCTAAAGCTCTACTACTCATTGCGTCTTCCGTCACGGATAAAGGGGTATTGCCTTTTATTAAAGCTATTTATTTTAATCATATGGCAATGCATAAACGATATTTAGGTGAAATTGCTGAATGTGAAGCATATATGAATCAGTGCATTTCGCTTGTCGATAAAACAGAGCCAAGAGCAAGGGTGCTTATTCAGAATTATATGACAAATTTGGCTTTCAATGGGCAATTAAAAGAAAATGGTGAGTATAAGCTAGAGGAATTAAATGGTTTGCCTTCTGCTCTGTTGCAATCGATTGCTACACAAGTAAAAATAATTAATTGCATTATCACTGGAAACTATGCTGAAGGCCTTGAACTTATACAAGATGTGAAAAAAAACAATCAGTCGGAATTAGATGCTAGCATAAATACATTTGGAGATTTATTAAAAATAAGTTCTGGTGATTTTGATGAATCCAATTATGCTGCAAAGGATGGTCAGTTAATCGCTAACGCCTTTCTTCATTTTTCAAACGAAAGATATGACGATGCAATGAAAATTTGTGAGTTGTTAAAAGACAAATTTGAAATAACGAATATGAATTTAAGTTTTGGCTATTTGCCATTACATTATCAATTGTGCCAAAAGAAAAGTGGGATAACTAGGCTTTTATTGCAAGAAAAAATTAAAAAAGGTGGTGGCTTTTATATTGATGATTTGTTTTTTGGTCGTATTCAGTTGCTAGAAAATGATGAGGAGGGTGCCAATGAATCGTTTAAGCGATTAATTGAAAATGTTACTCGATATGACGCAATGAAACGATTGGAATTCGAGCTGCAATTTGCAAAGGAGATGAAGTTGCCTGTGATTTTGCGACTTTTAAATGGTTGGAAGGAAGATGCCTCTGCTTTGGGTAAAAAGAAGAAAACCGAAAAAATACAAAAGGTTGTTAGCGATGAGAAGGGAGTCAATCGACTCATTGGTAATAGCCCCGCAATCAATCAAGTTAAAGAGTTAGTAGCAAAATATGCTGTCTTGAAATCGCCGGTTTTGATTACGGGTGAAACGGGTACAGGTAAGGAATTAGTTTCTCGTGCATTGCATGACGAAGGGACATACCCCAGCGAACCGTTTTTAGCGATTAATTGCGGTGCCTTGACAGATAATCTTTTACAGTCAGAACTATTTGGTTATGAGGCAGGTGCATTTACTGGGGCATTAAAACAGCGCAAAGGAATTTTTGAGGCTGCGGGTAAAGGAACTGTTTTTTTAGATGAATTTGGCGAAATCAGCCCTAAATTACAAGTTTCTTTTTTGCGGGTATTAGAGGCTAATGAAATTCGAATGATCGGCAGTACGACCACACGCCAAATTGAATGTAAAATTGTAATTGCAACCAATGTTGATTTGCACGAAGCCGTTATTGCAAAAAAATTTCGCGAAGATCTGTTTTTTAGAATATCGCGATTTGAAATTAAATTGCCGGCTTTAAAAAATCGCAAAGAAGATATTTCTGAGCTTATTTCCCATTTTTTGTCAACGAATTCTAGCAACCAAGAGAAACAAAAATCAGTTTCCAAGGAACTGCTAAATTCTTTAATTGCCTACCATTGGCCAGGTAATATTCGCGAATTAAAAAATGAAATTGAAAGATTATATATATTAAACCCAGGCAAAGAAATATTGAATACAGAAGACTTTGATTTTAGTCATTTACAAAAGGTGGAGGAAATGAAACAAGTTCCCCCGATAAACATACCTGTTAGTAAATCAGAAAGCGTAGTTCGAGATGAGGCCGTTTTAAAGATTATCAATAGTGGTTTTCGAGTCGATAGAAGAATTGAACTACTAAAAGAATTATTTAGAGAACATAAAAAATTGACTAGATCGCAATTGATGAAAATTACAAATGTAGGCCCGACAACGGCCACTAAAGATTTGCAAACACTGGTAAATGCCGGCTTTATTGTGCGCCGCTCACCAACAAAAAGTTCTAGCACTGATTACTTTGAATTCGTTTCATAGGGTAACGAAAATTTGGAAAGAAGTGCATGTGATGCCCAAATCTTGAAAAGCATTTACACGGCAAAAAGAACATTGTGTCGTAGGGGCGATTCATGAATCGCCACATACGCACCAACTTAAGCTTTTAGTGCGTAACCAGACCGTCTCCGGTCTGGTAGAGTAGGCAAAAGATAGTAAGGAAGTGGCCAAAATGATTACTTTTTCAAAAAAAAAACGGCAATAAATCAACTCTTTTTTCTCCGTGTCAACTCTACCAGACCGGGGACGGTCTGGTTACGCAAAAGAACGAGATAAGTAGTTGGCGGAAACCCTTAAGTTGATGCATATGGGGCGATTCATGAATCGCCCCTACAGCGCACCGCTATTCTTTTTATTAAAACACCTTTTGCTTTGAATTATAATAAGGTGGCCTAAAGTAGAGCCAAGGCACCGCCTTGGCCCTACAATTGTTTAATTATAAAGATACATTTTTTGTAGGAGCATTCTGCTTGTGGTTGAACATAAAAAAATTAGGTTTATAACAAACCTTTTTTTACAGCCTCTAAAATAGGGCGAAGCTCTATTTCGGTCCCATTGATTTTGATTTCGTGCATGATCTGTAATTGATCACCTAATTTACCTGTTGGAAACCCATTTTTAGAAAACCAAACTAAATACGGTTCGGGTAATTCGAGTAAATAGCGACCTTTGTATTTGCCAAAGGGCATTTTCGTTTTAATTAATTCGATTAATTGCTCTTTGGAATCCATGCTAATTTTTTAGCCCAATCTGTTGCCTTTAAACTGAATTCATTATACTTAGAAGTTTTGATTGAGTAAGAAAATAAATTTTAAGGTTGGATTTTGGATAATTTTGTAATTTTTGTTATAGCCAGAGCACTGCATGTGGTAGGGGTTGTGTGGTGGATCGGTGGAGTTTCGTTTGTTACGATTGTGCTGATACCTGGCCTAAGCAAAATTGCGGATGAAAAAGTTAGGCTACAATTGTTTGAGCAATTGGAGGGTCGATTTTCCTTTCAAGCTAAAATCGCAACAACGATTACAGCGTTATCTGGGTTTTATATGGTGGAATTTATGAATGCCTGGGAGCGATATCTAAATCTTCAATTTTGGTGGCTTCATCTTATGACTTTTGTTTGGTTGATATTTGCAATCGTGTTGTTTATTTTAGAACCTCTGTTTTTGCATCAATGGTTTCGCGAACAGGCAGAAAAAGATACAAAGAAAACATTTATTGTTATGAAAAGACTGCATTATTTATTATTATCGGTTAGCGTATTAGCTGTTTTTTGTGCGGTTGCAGGAGCGCATGGGTTGTTTTATTAGGCGAAATTACAAAGTTAATTTTATCTACTCAGTGTATTTTTTTTTACAATTAGCGCTGTAGAGACGGGTTTCAAACCCAATGGTTGTTCAAATAAGAAAATCAGTTCGAACATAAGTGCTTTAATTTCAATGGCTTATGGCGTAAAAATTTACAATGAATTTTCGAAAAAAACACAAATTTATCTTGACACTCATTTAAAAAAAATCAAAAATTTCTTAAAATTTTTTTTAAGGAATTCTCAATGTATAACACGCCAAATTCAGAACAAATCAAAACCATTAAGAAAGAATTATCAAAAATATTTAAAGCTGTTGATAAGCTTTCTTTTGAAGAAATCGGCTTTTTGAAA
>Ga0209573_1002181_pt1 | contig 26242 bp, 20 predicted proteins | sample TNRBio252014_DNA_FD_185870 | JGI IMG/M metagenome (GOLD analysis project Ga0209573, IMG submission 185870) | Wastewater treatment Type I Accumulibacter community from EBPR Bioreactor in Madison, WI, USA - TNR Reactor_6/25/2014_ DNA (SPAdes)... | ecosystem: Engineered > Bioreactor > EBPR >... | reverse complement strand
AACTAATGTTTGTTTCACCTCCATTCTCGTTTTGCGCTTCAATATTGCTTTTAGTAATAGTGAAAGTTAAATCATTAATTAGTCCTGATGTGGCATTTCCTTGAACATAATCAAGATATGCTTCATCCATCGGCCATGCATTTATTAATCCTTCAGGCCCGTTATCATCATCAATGGGACCACTATAGAAGCGAAAAACTTCAGTTTGTCCATAAGGTAATCGCGCTTCTAACCACGCTTGCTTTGCAGCATCAAAGTTCGACTGTGTTGGAGTAGCTACAAAAACATCTATACTTGTTTTTAATAATTGCGCTTTTGATAACGCATCGCTGTAATTGGCATAAACTATGCTTGCATAGTTTGTAACTGCTGCTTTTTTCAGTTCATCCGAAGGTCCTTGATCTTTTTTACAGCCAGTTAAAAGTGATGAGGTGAATACAATTGAAATTGTGCAGGTAAGAAATTTGTTCATTTTTTTATTTGTTTATTGTTTATAGATTTTAGTCGCCATCATTATCTGTGTAGTTGATGGTTACACCTATTGCCGAGGCCATATCAACTTTTATTAGCACCACCAGTTTTTTTAACTCTAAAAACAGCGTTTCCATTTTGGGTTTATCTGCCGATAAAGCTGTTTTAAAATCTGTATTAACTGCGCTTGCAGCGGCAATACATTTGTCAAATTGATTAGTGATTTCTTCATTCAATGGCACGCCTTGAAATGTAGCCTCTTTTATCTGCGGGTATTCGTCAAACCCAACTCCTGGGCCGCCTGTAAAAATGTTTTTGCCTGCTTGCAAGTTGGCTATCAGTAACTCTTTTGAATTGTTTGCATAAAAACCTTCTAATAGTTTAGAATTGATAGTTCCGGAAGAAATCAAGCCAACGTAACCTAATGCGTTTCCAACTCTTTCTCTGCGGGATCTCTCTGTCATTTGCGCCCACGAGTTGCAAAGAATTCCCATAGAACTTCCAATATCTAAACCTGTGGCAGAAGTGAATGTTTTGATATGTGTTAAGTTCCAATCGTCATAGGTAGCGGTGATATTTGAAGATATATCATCGGCAATGTCTTGCAGATATTTTTTTGCGGTGGGGAAGTCAATAATCAGATTCGTCAGGTCGTTGTCGCTCATCGAAAAAAGGATAAAATCTAACGCTGCAAATCCTTTAGCGTTAAGGTTTGATGCTGCTTGCAAGTTGTAGTTTCCGGTAAGTGCGTTGGCTCTGATTTTAGCCGAATCGGCAGGAAAAGAATTTAATGAATATGCTTGCGCAGTTCCTTTTGCAAAATCAAAAACTTCGACCGCTTGCCAAGCAATGTATGCTTCTTTAAAAGCATTTCTAAGTGCGATAAGTTTAGCCGCCTCGGGGTAGTAGTTGAAATCTGCAACTGCATTTTTTAATGCTTGCGCTTTCTCGTGTGCTGTTTTGTATGATGGGATAACAACGTTGTTTCCAATGTTTTCTAACAATGGTGTTCGGTCTAAATCTTTAACTTTTTCTTTACAAGACGATATGCTGATAATTGATATTAGCGCTACAAGTATTGCTTTATTCATCTGCTGATTTATAAAAAGGCATCCAAGCAATAACTGCTTGAATGCCTTTAATTAGAAATATTTATAGTTGATCTTTTACTGCATCTAATCCATAAATAGTGCTCAGTGAATTTCGAGCATCTGTAATGTTTTGTTGGGTGATGTTCCAGTTGTTTGCGCCAATTGTGTTCAGTACATTCGATAGTTCTGTGTCGCTTATTTTTTTGCTTGAATTATATTTTAATGCACGGATAAATGCTACCGCTTCAGATAATGTGTGATTGCGTGTTGCATCTGTACCAAATCCTTTATTAGCATCATTCAGATACTTTATTGCAGTTGCCGCCAAAACCTTTTCAATTGTTTCTTTTACAATTACGGCTTGATTCACTACTTCTTCATTATCATCATTGTTTATAGCTGCGCGACCTTTCAAAAATGCATTCATTATTGTTGCGTTTATTCCCAACAATGCATCGCGATCGTTACCATATTTTCCGATGTAGCGAATGCCTGTTTTGTTTGTAGGAAAGTCTTTTGGTACGCCATAATAGCCAAATGCTTCATCCCAATGGTGTTGGCGATCTTTTTTTGCTACCGATGCTCCAATCTTTGAGTCGCTTAAATACACCTCGGCTATTTGATAGAAAAATACTGACCCGAAAATTCCTTTTTCAATCCATTGTATGTGTTCAATTCCATTGGCATCACATAGATAAGTGCCTACAACACCTGCGGTGCCGTCTGCCCCATCTACTGCCGATTGGCTTGCTGCTGCCAAAGCATCCATGTAACTTTCTAACACCGATTGTTCGGTTGCAAAAGTTTTGTCTTTAAGTTTTTTGCCCGATGCGCTCAAACCCGTTCCAGTGAATGGGCTGTTTGCATTGGAATACATATCTTTAAGCGACTGCTCACTTACTGCTGTGCCTTTTACATTTCCTTTTTTCATTGCAGTAGATAGCTCTCCAAGCATATCCAAACGTTGTGTTTGGCCGGTGTAGTCCACGCTATCGAAATTGTATGTTGTGGGTACATCATAAGTTTTTTTGTTGTCGTCTTTTTTGCAAGAGCTTAAGCCGATTGTAATTGTTGTAAATAATACGATTGGTATGTAGCACTTCTTCATTTGTTTTTTTGTGTTTATTATTAATTATTGAGTGTCATTTAGTTTAGTTCGTGCTTTAAGTAACCAATGCCATTTTTATTGGTCTTTAACTTGGTTCTTCGTAGTGAATCTTCTGTTTTTCGTGCAGTTTTAATGGAACTATTTTTTGTAGGATATGCCTCTTGTTCCAATATTTTTATTGCTTCATTTATTTGTGCTATCCTCTTTTTGTATTTTTCTCTCTCCTGCAATATGGATTTCCTTCTCATTTAGGTAATCAATCCATGTTACTAAGCATTCTTTTTGCTTATTCAATACTGCCACAGCAAAGTTTTCTTCTGCCGGAATGTTTTTTAGTTCTATAGTTGGTCGCCTCATTTTATTTGGACTTAGTCTAATTAGCCGCAAACATAATAATGGATTTTTATTCTACAAATGATATTTGACAGTATGGAAAAAGTGTTACAAATAAATCAGAAACTATATTCAAAAAATTCTATTGCCGACCATCTATTTTTAAGTAACAAACGAACACTATTGCACAGTAGTCGTTTCGGAAATACAAATTATGTGTTTAAGTTTGTTGTATACAAAACGGCATGACAAAGAAGCTTACTTCATATTTTTCTGCTTTCATCATTTCGGCAATTACAATTTTCGGCTTGGTTTCTTTCAAAATGAATGATGCCAAGCAAAAGAAGTTGAACGTGATTGTATTGTTAGCAGACGACTTAGGCAAGCATGAACTTTCTACCTACGGTGGAAAAAATGTTTCAACCCCAAATATTGATAGCATTGGTATAAAAGGCTGCAAATTCAATGAAGGTTATTCTTCTGCGGCAATTTGTGCTCCATCGCGAGCAGGTTTACTTACCGGCAATTATCAACAGCGATTTGGGTTTGAATTTCAACCACATAAAAAGTATCCACGCAGTTTTTTTGTTCGTGGATTCTACAAAATGTTTATGCGCAAGGAGGTAAACTGGGCTTTTGAACGTGGGCAAGATTTACCATCGCGAAGAGAGGTAAAACAAGAAGGTTTACCGCACGAACAACTTACCATGGCTGAGTTTTTTAAGCAAAATGGTTATACAACTGCAATGGTTGGAAAATGGCACTTGGGCTATCATGCACCTTGCCTACCCAACAATCGAGGTTTCGATTCTTTTTATGGCTTTACCGAAGCCTTTTCTTTGTATGCTCCCGAAAATTCCCCTGACATAATCAATGCACACTTGGGCGAGTTTACCGACCGCCACATGTGGAATCAAGGACGAAAAAAACATTGCGCAATTAAACAAAATACCACCACTGTTTACCCTAAAGACTATATTACCTTTCGCTTCGCAAACGAGGCCGTAGATTTTATTGATAAAAACAAAGACAATCCATTTTTTCTTTATGTGCCATTTAGCGCACCTCACACACCTTTACAGGCTCCAAAAAGCTACTACGATAAGTTTTCGCATGTAGAAGACCACAACAAACGTGTGTATTTTGCAATGATTGCAGCATTAGATGATGCAGTTGGAAGTATTACCAAAAAAGTACGCGAATTGGGTTTAGAAGAAAACACAGTGATAATTTTTGCCAGCGACAATGGATCAGCAACCTACCTGAATGTGGGAACCAATGCCCCCTTAAAAGGAGGCAAGTTTACCTTGTTTGAAGGCGGTATAAATGTTCCTTTTTTGATGCAATGCAAAGGGCTGATTAAAGAAAATACAATAGTAAATCATGCGGTAAGCTTAATAGATGTTTTTCCAACTATAGCTGCTGCCGCAGGAATAGAAATGCCCAAAAACGGCAGTGTTGATGGTGTAAATCTTTTGCCAACAATTACAAATAGTGTAAGCCAAGCACCACACGAAGCAATGTTTTGGCGCTCGGGTTACAACCGCGCAATTAGAAAAGGAAATTGGAAAATGATTGTGGACGAGCGCAACTTATTAATTCATTTATATCACTTAGGCGATGATAAGTACGAACTAAAAAACATTCGTGAAACGTATCCGGATGTCGTTTCTTCGCTAATGGACGCAATGATGGCATGGGACGAATCAATGGTAAAACCCACTTGGCCATTTGTAATGAATTACAAAGTGATAATAAATGGCGAAAAATTTGTATATGCCATCTAATCAGTTCGGGTATTCATGTCATTTCAAGACACGGCACATACGGACAAACTAAGCAAGACGGACGACCACCGCCCGACAGACTTTTGGACTGACATAAAAAAGTGGAGCAGACATCACTCAAAAAAACTGACCCGACCTGTTGCGGGTATCTTTCGACAGGGGCGGTATCGAAAAGCCTTACGAATAGACATTAACAAAAACAAAAAAACAGATAAAATGAAAAAAGTAATTTTTACATTGACAGTTGCATTGGCAACAGGTATGGCGACCTTAAACGCACAAAACGTAAACATTCCAGATGCCAACTTTAAGGCATACTTGGTGGGAAACGGATTAATCAACACCAATGCCGATACCGAAATTCAGGTGAGCGAAGCGCAGGCTTTTACAGGTATGATATATTGTCCAAGTTTAAATATTAGTGATTTAACTGGAATTGAGGCATTTACTTCGCTTACTAGTTTACATTGCTATCAAAATCAAATTTCAACCGTAGATATTTCAAACAATCCATTAATTGAAACACTTGTTTTTTATTATAATAATGTATCAATATTAAATATCAGTAATAATAGTTTACTTGAAAATTTAGACTGTTCAAATAACCCAATCTCATCAATAGACCTAACAAATAAACCCAATTTAAAATATTTAACTTGTTTTGGTAGCCAGCTTACGTCATTAGACCTTTCAAATAATCCCGTATTAGAATATTTATTCTGTTCAAATAATCAGCTTACATCTTTGGACATTTCTAACAACCTAAGTTTAACTGAATTATATTGTGGTGTAAATCAACTTACTTCACTCGATGTTTCTATCCTGCCAAATTTAATTGAGTTTTCTTGCGAAGATAATGCCCTAACTTCTTTAAATGTAAAAAACGGAAACAACAACAACTTCACTACTTTTCTGGCTTATGGTAATCCTAATCTTATCTGCATAGAAGTGGATAATGCAGTATATAGCACCGCCAACTGGACGAACATTGATGCGCAAACAACATTCAGCGAAGATTGTAGCGGAACAACAAGTGTTGAGGATATTTTTGGAGCAATAAATTCAATCCATATTTATCCTAACCCTGCCAACGACTTTGTAACCATCAGCAATATGCCAATCGGCTCAACTGTGAGAGTTTTGGACGTTACAGGAAAAGTTGTTTACAGTTCAAAAATCACAAGCGAACAAACAACTATTAACACGGCAGACTTTACAAACGGTATTTATTTAATCCGAATAGACAACAACGGTAATATTGCCAACAGAAAATTGGTGGTGAATAAATAAGACTTTCATAACAGTCCTCATTTCGATAAAGAAGTGGGGACTGTTTACTGACAACCGAACTAACGGACACGAAAGACAAAACCACGTGCTGCCAACAGCGGTTTGGCGTAATGGGGGCTGACGTGCAAACCTGAACATTTGTGCTTTTTATTTACATTTGTGGTAGGCTGAAAGTTAGTGCTTCTAATGCCCCCACTACGCCAAGCTGCGACCCGTTAGCGGTCATTCTAAGGCAGCAGTTTTATATCTAAACCTAAGTGTAAGCAAAATAGCAGAAATGCTAAGCCCTATAATAAATCCAAACCAAATTCCTTTTACACCTAAACCAAAGTTAAAAGCCAGCAAATAACAAGTTGGAATCATAATTAACCAATAAGAAACAAAAGCAATGGTGGCTGGAATGCGAACATCCTGAATGCCTCTCAATATGCCAACGGCTACATTTTGCAGCCCATCACTTAGTTGAAAAAACACGGCAAGAAGTATTAGAGAAGATGCCATTGTTACTACTTCAATGTTATTGGTATAAAGCAATGGCAGTACATTGTATGTAGCGAAGAAAAAGATTACAAAAACTACTTCAAACATAAGTGTAAGTATTATAGCTGCATTGCCATTGACGCGAATGCCAAGTATATCCTTTGCTCCAAAAGCATATCCGGTCATTATTGTTCCGGCAGCAGATATTCCGGTTATTGTCATAAATGTAATTGACACAAGGTTTATTGCTATTTGATGCGATGCCAACTCTAACTCGCCAATCCAACCGCACATAATATGTGCAGAGCAAAAAGCCGCGGCTTCTGAAAATACTTGTAGCGATGCCGGCACGCCAATCAGCAAAATTGGCTTTACAAAACTTATTGATTTATACACCGATTGATTGTAAGATTTCATCAACCTCTGTATATTTTTATCTTGCCAGATGAATACAAAAATTGCAATTGCCATAGCAACACGGGCAATTGCAGACGCAATTGCAGCACCTTCAATACCAAGCTCAGGAAAACCCCATTTGCCATAAATCAACAACCAATTAAATAGCACATTTAGCAGCAATGCCGCAATGTTTATTATCATTCCGGGTAGCGTTCTTCCCATTCCATCTATTAGTTGTTTGCCGGCTGTAAACAACATCAATGCAGGTGTTGAAAAGTTCAGAAAAACCAAATAGCGCTTTGCCAATGTGCTAATCTCTTTGGGCTGACGAAAAACTTCAAAGTTATCAATCGCCACAACCATCAATATGGTAAAAATGATAGAAATGATAATTGCTACAACAATACTGCTTCTGAAAATACCAATTGCTTTTTCTCCTTTTTGCTCGCCAAAAGCCTCAGAAACTAACGGTGAAATGGCAAACAATATTCCTAAGCCCAATAGCGTTACAAGCCAGTAAACCGTATTGGCAATACCTGTTGCAGCAATATACTCGGGGCCTAAGCCACCTACTTGAACGGTGTCGAAAAACCCCATTAGTATATGCCCCAACTGGCCTGCAATTATTGGACTTGCAAGTTTTGCTGTTTGCCTCAATGATGTTTTATAAGTAGAAAAAACCGATAACATATAGCCTTGGTGTTAGCACCAATACACAAATATTGAATAAACTAATGAGGCACTAAATATGGTGCTTGAGTTGAGATAAATAAAAAAACCCGTCAGGCTATGCCAAACGGGTGAAACTTTTTGAAGTTAGAATAGTTTGAGTGCTATTTCGCGCTCTTATCAACTACCACTTTACCGCGGTAATACAATTTATCTTCGCTCCAATGTGCTCTGTGTAAAAGATGAGCTTCACCTGTTGTAGCATCTACACCTGTTGTAGGCGCAACGGCTTTATAATGTGTTCTGCGTTTATCTCTGCGTGCTTTCGAAATTCGTTTCTTTGGATTTGGCATTGTTTTACGTTTATATTTTTATCTAATTCTTTTTCAATTTTTTCAATCCATCCCACCGCGGGTCTGGTTTTTCATTTTCCGGTTCGGGCTGCAATTGTGCAAAAAGATGTTTTAATACTTCTTGATTACACTTTTCGTCCTTACCGGGTGTGGTACAGCCCATTCTTTGAACCGGCACACATAAAATGATGTATTCATAAACTAACTGACTTACATCTATATGCGATTCATCGCGACTGATATAAATTATTTCATCATTTTCCGGTATCTCATCGGGATTTTCTGCAAACTTTACGTAACACACAAAGTCTCCAAAAATATCCTTTTGAAAAGGTGCAAGGCATCTATCGCACTCTACATTTACCTTCCCGTCAATAAAGAAATTTAATACAAAGAGCGTTTCCTTTTTATCAAACTCCAATCTTACATTTACATCACATTCGGCAATTGGTGATTCTTCAAAATGCTTAAAGAACTCCCCATTTACTTCAAAATTGTAATTGTGAACACCAATCTTTATTCCAACAAATGGAATTTCATATTCCCTCAACCCTTTCACAACTCTTGGTTTTTATAGTGTTCACAACAAGTTTCAACTAAATAGTTGACACCTGTGTTTGAAAAAAGGAGTGCAAAGGTAAAAACTTGAATGGTTTATACAAATGTTGAATAAAAGACCAACGACAAACAACAATTCAACGGTTGAAATTGAGCACCAATATTACTCCTTAAATTTTCATATTCTTGTCCACCAACGATGCAAGAGAGAATTTCAAGTATTCAGAATCCATTAGTAAAACGTGTAAAACGGCTCATTGAAAAATCTGCGGCAAGGAGAGAAGAAAATCTTTTTGTGGTTGAAGGTGTGCGCGAATGCTCGTTACTTCAGCAAAAAAAAATTGTAATTCAGCAGTTTTTGGTTTGTAGCGAGTTGTACAAAAGCCAGCAGGCGTATCCAATTATTTTTGATGAAAACACGCGATATGTAAGCACAGAAGTTTATGAAAGTATTGCCTATCGTGGCAGCTCCGAGGGAGTAATTGCACTTGCAACACCTAAAAACCACTCAATTGATTTACTTCAATTACCAGCAAAACCATTGATATTGGTGTTGGATGGAATAGAAAAACCCGGCAACATTGGTGGTATGCTGCGCACCTGCGATGCAGCCGGTGTTGATGCTGTAATTATTTCCAACACAAAAGCAGATGTGTATAATCCAAACGTTATAAGAAGTAGTTTAGGAACTGTTTTTACAAACAATATTGCAATAGGAGAGGGGTGGCAGCAGGTAATTTCATTTTTGAAACAAAACCAAATTTCCACATTTGCTGCACATTTAAAAGCAACAAAAATGCACTTTGAATGTAACTTCAATCAAGCTACTGCTATTTTAATGGGAACAGAATCTACCGGATTGCCAGATGAAGTTTTATACGAATGTACCGAAGGAATAAAAATTCCAATGCAAGGTAAAATCGACTCGCTAAATGTAAGTGTAAGCGCTGGAATACTAATATTTGAAGCAATAAGACAAAGATTAGCCTAAAACCATTTGCGTTTTTTAAAAGTGATAAACAAGCCAAACGAAAGTGCTATCATAACAATCCAAATGGCAGCATAGCCATATTTCCATTTCAGTTCGGGCATTATGTCAAAATTCATACCATAAACTCCAACAATAAAGGTAAGCGGAATAAAAAATGAAGAAATCACGGTAAGTGTTTTCATTACTTCATTCATGCGGTTGCTTTCCATACTGTGATACAAATCCATAAGACTGGTAAGAATGTCTCGATTCGCCTCTACCGAGTCGTTTACGCGATAGCTATGATCGAGTAAATCGCGTAAATACGGCTTGCTGTCGGCATCAAAAAAAACAACACTATTGCGGTCTAAATTACTGATGAGTTCGCGAACAGGAATAGTATATTTTTTAAAAAAAATAAGCGATCGTTTTGCTTGCTGAAGTTTCAACAGATGTTTTTTAGATGCATTTACAGTAATATCATTTTCTAAAAGTTCTATCTCATCGCTAAACTGCACCAATACATCAAAATAGTTGTCAATAATTGCATCCATAAGAGCGTAAAGCAAATAATCTTCACCTTTTTCCCTTATCAAGCCTTGTGCGTGTTTTATTCTGTGTAAAACAGCATCAAAAACAGAAGTATCTTGTTCCAACACCGAAATCAAGAGATTGTTTTTTAATATAAAGCTTACCTGTTGTGATTTTAACCGCAAGTTCTGCTCGCTAAAAATGCGCAGTGTTACAAACAGATAATCTGTGTAAATTTCAACCTTGGGTCGTTGGCGGGTATGTAAAATATCTTCCATTACTAATGGATGAATACCGTATGAATTGCTGATTTCATTCAATAAAGAAGTTTGATTTACCCCTACTACATTTAGCCAGTTTACCTGAGTTGTGGTGTTTAAGTGTTTGCATTCTGCAACGTTTGGATTCTTACTTTCAGTAAAATCTGATTGGGTATAACGGAATAAAGTAGCAGATTCGGCAGTCATGAAGTTGTATTTGCAACAAATGTCAGAAAAATTTGCATGATTAGCAGGGCAACTGAAATTAGCTTAGGTTTGAGTGTTACAAAAAAAGCATTGTGATTCGATCCATCCTTATTGCCAATCGTGGTGAAATTGCGTGTCGCATTATTCGCACTTGCAAATCTATGGGCATTCGCAGTATTGCCGTTTACAGCGATGCCGATGCTGAATCGCTACATGTAAAACTTGCCGATGCAGCTTACTATATTGGTGCAAGTGAGGTTGCTGCGTCTTATCTAAATATTGATAAAATTATTGAAGCGGTTAAAGCTACCAATGCAGACGCTGTTCATCCGGGCTATGGCTTTTTATCGGAAAATGCGGGTTTTGCCACTCGATTAGAACAAGAAAACGTTGTTTTTATTGGTCCAAATGCGCATGCAATTGGCTGGATGGGTTCAAAAAGTAAAGCAAAAGAAATTGCTACACAAAATTCCGTACCTACGGTTCCGGGCTATATGGGCGCAGACCAAAGCAAAGCACGATTTGAAAAAGAAGCATTAAATATCGGCTTTCCTATTTTGTTAAAAGCTGCGGCAGGCGGTGGCGGCAAAGGCATGCGTATTGTAAGTGAAGTTTCTACTTTAAGTGAAGCTTTTGATAGTGCTAAACGTGAGGCACTTAATGCATTTGGAAACGATGAATTGTTGATTGAAAAATACTTCCCATCTGCACGTCATATCGAAATTCAAATTTTTGGTGATCAGCATGGTAATACCATTTATCTTTTAGAAAGAGAATGTACCATTCAACGCAGGTATCAAAAAATTATTGAAGAAAGTCCATCGCCCGTACTTACCGATACGCTGCGCAAAGAAATGGGCGAAGCCTCCATGCGCTTGGCAAATGCATTAAAATACGATAATGCCGGAACAGTAGAATTTCTTTTTCACGAAGGAAAATACTATTTCTTAGAAGTAAACACTCGGCTTCAGGTAGAACACCCTGTTACCGAAGCAATTACAGGCTTGGATTTGGTAAAAATGCAGATTGAAATTGCTGAAGGCAAGCCGCTTAGCATTACGCAAAAAGATATTAAAGCTGATGGTTATGCCTTAGAATGTAGATTGTATGCCGAAGATGCTGCATATAAGTTTTTGCCCACTTCAGGCCAAATCCTTTTTTGGCAAGCCAAAGAGATTGAGGGGCTGCGTTATGACACAGGCATTGAAACCAATTCAGATATTTCCATTTACTACGACCCAATGCTTGCCAAAATAATAGCACATGCTCCATCGCGCGAAGCTGCAATCCGCAAGATGGATTACGCCTTGCGCAATTTGGTTTGCCTGGGAACTACCACCAATCAGTCGTTTCTTTTAGATGTGCTTAGTCGGGTAGATTTTGTTGAAGGCAGTTATGACACTCATTATATCGCTAAGAAAATAGGGGAGTGGCGTTCTGATATAAATGAATACAATTTGAAAATCTCATTGATTCTATCATCCATTTACAAATGGAATATCAATGAGTTAAGTCGCTCATCATTAACCAATATTTTAAGTGGATGGCGCAGCAATTTTTATCAACTTCATACTGATACTTTTCTGTTTGGAGGCAGTGAATTTGACGTAAGTTACCAGTGTAAGCCTAATGGTGTTTTTTCATTTTACATTAATGATGAAGCATTTAATGTGAAATTACTGCACCATAGGTATGATATATTTAACATCGAGATAAACGAAGTTTTACATAATTTTATTGTTAAATCACTTAATGAAAGACTGTTTATTCATCATTATAATTTCCCTCAAATTGCAATAGAAACAAAATGCCGTTTTCCTGAAGTTGATAGTATAGCCCAAAAATCTGGTTATGCTTCGCCAATGCCTGCGAGTGTTGTAGATATTTTAGTAACGCCTGGCAGTAAAGTTTGCAACGGTCAAGTTCTATTGATTCTTTCTTCAATGAAAATGGAAAATACGATTGTAGCAAATAATGATGGAATTATTGACGAAGTATTTGTTAGCGTGGGGGAGAATGTGGAAGCAGGGAGATTGCTTTTGAGCTTCAAAAACGAAGGTTGATGCAATACTGATAGTGTTGCGATTCAAACACAACTACTTAACATAATATAAATTATAAAAAATAATTCACTCCGTAAAATGCTGATATACAATATATTTAAGCCGATGTCAATTCAATTCTAATTGTAGTGCCCGAACCAATAGAACTTTCTTTCACATAGATTTTTCCATTGTGGTAGCTTTCTACAATCCTTTTGGTAAGCGATAACCCGAGCCCCCAACCTCTACGTTTGGTACTGTAACCCGGCTCAAATATTGTATTAAACTTGTTTTTAGGAATACCGCACCCCGTATCCTTAAAATCTATTGAAATAAGCTTTCCGGACTTTGAAGTGCTAATGTCAATTGAGCCTTCGCCATTCATGGCATCAATGGCATTTTTCAATAAATTTTCAATTACCCAGTCGAAAAGATGTTGATTTATAGCAACTTTATAGTCACCATCCACTATTGAATATCTAATAAGCACTTTATCGCTTATGCGAGTGCGCATGTAGGCAATATTTCTTTCAATAATTGAATTGACAGATTCGGGAGTTAATTTTGGAGCAGCACCAATTTTAGAAAAACGGTCGGCAACTAAAGAAAGTCTGTTAATATCGGCATCAATCTCATTCAAAATGGCTTCATTTTCTTTAGCCATTCCAGTTTCGCGCATATATTCTACCCAGGCGGCTAATGATGAAATTGGCGTGCCGAGCTGATGAGCAGTTTCTTTTGCCATGCCCACCCACACTAAATTTTGTTCGGCTTTGCGTGCGCTGCTAAAAGCTAAGTACGACAGCAAAATAAAAGCCGCAAAAATACCCAACTGAATATATGGAAACCATCTTAACTGTTTGATTAACAGCGACTCATCAAAGTATATGTATTTCTTTTGATTAAGCCCAAGTTCAAATATTATTGGCTCGTGTTGCTTGCGCATTTGAGCCAGCAGTTTCATTACTTTTTCATTGCTGTTTATACGATTTGAATCAATATTTCCATAAGCCTCTATCCTACCAAAACCGTCAGTTAAAATTACCGGAGCGGAGGTTGTATTTACCACCACATCGGCAATAAACTTTTCTACAAATTCATTCAAAGTAACTTTTAATTCTTGAAAAAGCTTGCTGTCGCGGTAATAGATAAAGTTTCTGCCGAACCCGGGTATGTTTCTATATTGAATAATAATAGGTGGATAGGTCGAAAATCTTCGCAATTCATCATCTGTTGGCACAGCATTTTGGCGATAAAGACTGTCAGATTCATCTAAATTTCGCGATGATACTATGGTGCCACTTTCGTTAACCAACAACACCGGAATATTATCGTTTGAAGTTACAATGTCATTAAAAAATGTTAGGGTTTCGTTATCCTCAACGGTAAGAATAAACTTTGTACTTTGCGCCCATACATTTACTTTTTGCCGTTCATCTGTTGCCAGTTTATTGAACAAATCATAAGTGTAATTTATCATTTTAGCACGTTTTTCGATAGCTTCTGCCCAAAGCGTGGCCTTTTGCTTTTCTTCTATCGAAATTCTATTTGCTAAATAATTGGTGTAAGCAACTGTTGCCACGCCAATTAGTAATGCCGATACAAAAATCAGTAGCTTAAAATTCGTTTTTCGTGCGTAAATATCCATTGGCGCAATACGGAACGTTCTATTTTCAATTTATTGTTGTGAAAATAGAAATGTATTTGAAACGATAGTTGCACCGAGCACGCATCTAATGAAATTTCATTCTTTATATTACATAGCTATGCTTAGCCAATTGAAAAAAAATCGTGTAGTTTTGCGCGCTCAAAAAAATAATAAATGGCTCTTCAATGTGGTATCGTGGGTTTGCCAAACGTAGGTAAATCAACTCTTTTTAATGCTCTTTCGTCTGCCAAAGCACAGGCAGCTAACTTTCCCTTTTGTACAATTGACCCCAATATTGGAGTTGTTACCGTGCCCGATGAACGATTGGACAAACTGGCGGAGATAGTAAACCCTCAGCGCGTTTTACCCACCACTATCGAGTTTGTAGATATTGCTGGTTTGGTAAAAGGCGCCCATAAAGGCGAAGGTTTGGGAAATCAGTTTTTAGGCAACATCAGAAGTGTAAACGCGGTAATACATGTTTTGCGCTGTTTTGAAGACCCTAATATCATTCACGTTGATGGCAGTGTGAACCCTGTTCGCGATAAAGAAATTATTGATACCGAATTGCAATTGAAAGACTTAGACAGCGTAGAGAAGAAATTGGATAAGCAAAAAAAGTTGGCAAAAGGGAACGATAAAGAAGTGTTGAAAAGCATAGAAGTTCTTGAAATATACAAACGTTGTTTGGAAGAAGGAAAAAGTGCGCGACTGGCATCGGTAGAAGATGATGATAAAAAATATGTAGAAGACATTCAATTACTTACTGCCAAACCGGTAATTTATGCCTGCAATGTAGATGAAGCATCGGTGGTAAATGGCAACCACTTTGTAGAACTGGTGCGCAAAGCCGTAGTAGATGAAAATGCAGAGGTTGTAATTATTTCGGCCGCTATTGAAAGTGAAATTGCCGTATTGGAAAGTGCCGAAGACCGCCAAGCATTTTTAGATGATTTGGGCTTGAAGGAAAGCGGCTTAAACCGTTTAATACAAGCAGCTTATCGTTTGCTGAATTTGCAAACCTACTTTACAGCTGGCGAAAAAGAAGTGCGTGCTTGGACTATTGATAAAGGCACCAAAGCACCACAAGCAGCTGGGGTTATTCACTCAGATTTTGAACGCGGATTTATTCGTGCGCAAGTAATTGGCTACAACGATTACATTACTTATCGTTCAGAATCGGCTGCGAGAGATGCGGGCAGACTGCGCAGCGAAGGAAAAGAGTATGTGGTGCAAGATGGCGATGTGGTGCATTTTATGTTTAATGTATAAAGTGTAATGAACTGGCTATTACTAATTCTTGCCGGATTATTTGAAGTTGGCTTCACTACCTGTTTAGGAAAAGCTAAAATAAGCTCGGGTAATGCTACTGCAATTTGGTTTGCAGGTTTTCTTCTTTGCCTTACTGTAAGCATGAGTTTACTTTACAAAGCAGCGCAAACTTTGCCATTGGGTACTGCTTATGCCGTTTGGACCGGTATTGGTGCAGTAGGTACTGCTTTGTTAGGTATTTACTTATTTAATGAACCAACAGATTTTTGGCGCATGTTTTTTATTTTTACGCTAATCGCTTCAATTGTAGGTTTAAAGGTGGTAAGTGCCGGATAGCTAAAGCTGCTCTTTTAACTCCTCTAAAAACTTCTTTACATCTTTCAGTTTATCTAATACTTGAAAGTTTTGTTTTGCCATTTTGCCAGCCGATTTAAAGTGCGCTTTTGCGCCTTCTATAGTGTAGCCTTTTTCACGAAGCAAATGTTGAATTGCTTTTAGGGTTTCTATATCATCTTTTGTAAAAAGACGATTACCTTTTCTATCTTTTTTTAACTTCAGATTGGTGAATTCGCTTTCCCAGTAGCGGATTTGAGATGCCGTGAGCGATAGCATTTCTGCTACTTCGCCAATGCTGTAATAAAGTTTCTCTATTTCTTTTTCTTTATATGCCACTTTGGTATTTAAGATTTATGATTTTGTGATTTTAGATTTAAACAGATCCTCTCCTATTTCATCTTCATTTGTATTGTCTTACGTCTAAATACTTATTTCCTTTACTACCTACTTGTATTCACCTGCCATTTTCAACACAAAATCAAATTCTTCATTCGTTACGGGTTGCACACTCAAACGACTGCTTTTTACCAAAACCATTTGCGCCAGTTTTGGAGTTGCCTTGATGTCTTCCAAAGGTACAGGATTTTTCAGTTTCTTTTTAAAAGCTACATCTACCGCTACCCAAGCAGTTTCGGTGGTAGTAGGGTCTTGGTAGTGTTCTTTTACTACTTCTACAATTCCTACTACACTAGGGTTGGTAACGCTATGATAAAAAAGGCATTTATCGCCTTTCTTCATTGCTTTTAGGTTGTTGCGTGCTTGATAATTGCGCACTCCGCTCCAAAAGGTCGTTTTATCCTTTTGCATTTCATCTATAGAGTAAGTGCCGGGTTCAGATTTTATTAGCCAATAAGCCATTGTATTTAAGATTTATTGATGTACGATGTTTTGATTTTAAGTAATGTGATGTAAGATGCCATGATGATGTATTGATGCAAATTAAATCTTAAATTCCCACAACCAGCACTTCGGTTCTGCGGTTTTTGGCTTTGCCTTCTTCAGTGCTGTTATCTGCAATTGCTTTTAGCGAGGCATAGCCTTTGTATGCTATTCTATCTTCGGCTATGCCTTTGCTTTTCAAATAATCGAATACGCTTTTGGCGCGATTTTCAGAAAGTGTTTTATTGTTTGCTTCGGTTCCGGTGTTATCGGTATGACCTCCAATTTCAATTTTCAAGGTAGGGTTTTTAGTCATCAAATCAATAAGGATATTGAGTTCTGATTGCGATGTCTTTTTTAGCGTAAAATTATTGGATTCGTAAAACACATTATTCAACACAATGGTTTGCCCTGCTCTTATTTTTTGCAAAGGCACACTTACATTAAATGGCTCGCCTTGCTTTACATCTTTTAGCGAAAAGTGAAGCGAGTGAAACAAGTATCCTTCTTTCATTGCTTCTAAGGCAAAGTCTTTACCTGCGGGCAATGTTACCAAAAACTCGCCTTTATTATCACTACTTAGGGTTGTATAAATCTTGCCCGATTCCACATCAATTAGTTGCAGGTTTGCTTTCAAAGATGTTTTAGAATCACTGTCGTACACTCTGCCTTTCACGTAGGTTACATAATTCGGCTTGTAGCTGTCGTCAGTTTCAAAGCTGTAAATATCCATGCCACCAAAACCTCCTGCTTTATCGCTGGCAAAGTAAGCGGTGCGACCATCGGCAGTAATGATAATCCCGATTTCATCACCGGGGCCGTTGATGGGATAGCCAAGATTTTCAGGTCTTCCCCACTCTCCATTCGGCAATTTTTTTGTTACAAAAAAATCGCTGGCTCCAAAACCCGGCAAGCCATCACTACTAAAATAAAGTGTATTGTCATCAGGGTGGATAAATGGTCTTTCTTCATCGAATTGCGTATTTATCATTGGTCCCAGGTTTTGAGGTTCGCTCCAAGTGTAATCTTCTTGCAGCGTACTCATCCAAATATCTAAACCGCCATACCCACCTTTGCGGTTGCTGGCAAAATACAGCGTGCGCCCATCGCCACTTATGCTTGGTTGAATATCTTTGCCTGGCGTATTGATTTTACCACCCATATTTCGTGGTTTTTCAAAACCAGTTTCGTTTTTAGCGGCAAACCAAATATCGCAGTTGCCATAGCCACCGGGGCGCTCGCACGAGGTAAAAAACAAGTATTTGCCGCTGGGCGAAATGCAAGTAGCGCCATCGTTGTATGAATATAAACTAATGGGCGACTCTACCATTCGTGCCGAATCCCAAGTGCTTTTAAAATCTTGGCTTACATAAACATTTTCTTCGAGCATGTAGCCACTTTTATCCATGCGAGTAAAGTATAAATAGCGTTCATCGGCAGTAATGGTAGGCATCAACTCTTCGGTGTATGTGTTTACGCCAGGTCCTAAATTTTTTGGTTGAAACTTCTTGGGGTTTTGAATGGCTACCACTGCAAAGTCGGCACTTTTCAAAAACTGGTTCACCTGCATTTCGTCTTGCAGCGAAAGTTGCTTGCCCTTACAGCGATTCAATGCTTCTTTGGCTTTTTCGTACTGCTGGTTATAAAAATAAGCGCGCCCCAACTGATAGCACAATTCGCTTTTAAAATCGGGATTCAACAGATGAGTTTTTTCGAGCGATACTACTGCTGCCTGATAGTCGCGCAGGTTTTCTAATTGCAGCACGCCCATCAAATACCAAGCATCAATAAAACCCGATTGATTATTGGTTGCCTGTTTTAATAAATCAACGGCATTTTTAGAACGCCCTGTTGCTGTGGCATTATATGCTTCATCATAAAGGTCTTTACTTTTTTTTGAAGCCCTATCGTATGAAACTACCTGCGAAACTGAAAATTGAAAACTTAAAAATGCCAATACAACTGTGCAGAAAAATACCTTATTATTCATGGTTGCTAAGATGCAACTTGCCTATTGAAAGTTTAGTGTTGTTTTCCACAGTTAAAATGGGCATTGCCAATTCGTTTTTTTCATCCCACCACAGCAAATGAACTCAAAACTTCAACCGATTGCAGCTAAACAATGAACTCATTCAGGCAAAAAAAATATTGCTTTTTCATGGTTTGAATTAGAAAACCACGAAGGTGTTATGAGTTTTTTTATTGGCTCTCCTTCGCTGTGCAGCGTTGCGCAATGGCCTAAATTTTTTTGCATCACCAACTATCACCACTACAAGCGTAGCTTGCTAATCGAGGCAATCTTAAAAGTTCTCACTATTTCTATTCAAACATTTCTATCACAAAATCATTTGCATTTCTATTTTTGATTTCCGGTACAATACGCTACATGAACATTATCATTCGCTCTGCAAAAATTATAGACACCGGTTCTGCACATCACAACACAGTAAAAGACTTGTTGATTGAGGATGGTGTAATTAAGAAAATTGGCAGTAATATTAAAAACACACAAAAACACCAAGAAGTACAGTTCACCGATTTGCACGTCAGTCTTGGGTGGGTTGACATGAATTCATTTTTTGCCGACCCCGGTTTTGAAAACAAAGAAACTATCGAAACCGGCTGTAAAGCCGCTGCTGCAGGGGGCTACACCCACGTGTGTGTAATGCCCAACACCGAGCCGGTATTGCAATCAAAAAGCTTAGTAGAATATGTATTGAGCAAAGCCAAAGGCAATGCTGTAAATGTTTTACCGATTGGCGCATTAACACACAACTGCGAGGGCAAAGAGCTTGCAGATTTATATGATATGTATAATGCCGGTGCGGTGGCTTTTTCGGATGGGTTAAAAACTTCGCCAACCGCAGGCATGGTAGAGCGCGCATTACTTTATGTAAAAGCGTTTGACGGCTTGGTAATGTTGCACCCCGAAGATAAAAGCATAGCAAAAAACGGTGCTATGCACGAAGGCAAAGTAAGTACGCAGTTAGGCTTGCCTGCCATGCCAGCCTTTGCCGAAGAAATTGCAATAGCCCGCGATTTATATGTGTTGGAATATGCCAAATCGCGATTACACTTTTTAGATGTATCGGTAAAAAAATCGGCAGAACTTATTAAAGCAGCCAAGAAAAAAGGCTTAAAAGTTTCAGCATCGGTAAATGCCTACAACCTTTGGGCTACCGATGAAGCAGTAGCAGCATACAATACTTACTGGAAAGTGAATCCGCCACTGCGCCCCAAAGCAGAAACCGATACAATAGTAAAATCAATAAAAGATGGCACAATAGATACTATTACATCGCAACACAGGCCACAAGATGAGGAGTGCAAAAAACTGGAATTTGACAAAGCCGACTTTGGTATTGAATCTTTAGAAACCACCTTTGCCGTAGCCAATACCCAACTGCGCGAACATATAGATGTAGAACACTTGGTGGCGCTTTTTAGCAGCAATGCGCGCAATATTCTTGGCATAAAAACCAATGTCATTAAAGAAGGTTCAACTGCCGATGTAACTTTGTTTGCACCAAATTATAAATGGACATTTGAAGCAAAGGATATTCAATCGCGCTCAAAAAATTCACCATTTGTAGGTGAACAACTTGTGGGTAAGGCATTAGGAATTATCAACAACGGAGTTGCATATTTATCGCATCATTTAACTACATAAACTTTAAAAGAATGCAGTATTCTACACCAATAAAATATGGCATCATAGCAGGTCTGCTAATGATAACAGGCTATGTGTTGATTTATTTAATGGATGCCGCATTGCTGGCATCATTAGTAACACTTTCGCTATATATTATTCTTATTTTCTGTATGGTATTTGGCGGCATCACCTACCGTAAAGAAATTGGCGGCTTCACCAGTTTTGGGCAGGCATTTCTCGCAGTTTTCATCATCGCATTTTTAGGCTCATTCTTAATTGATTCGTTCGGCTTTGTAATGTTCAAGTTTATTGACCCTGCACTAGTAGATGTGGTAAAAGAAGCCACCTTAGAAAAAACTGCCGAATTGATGGAGAAATTCAATACACCCGAAGACCAAATAGAAAAGCAACTAAAAATTATAAAAGCAACAGATTACACACCTACACTAAACTCGCAAGGCATCAGATTCCTTTCATCAACAGGTGTAGGCATAGTTTTTTCTTTGTTGATAGCAGTTTTTGTAAGAAGAAACGACAGAACAAACCCTGAAGCATAAATGAATATATCTGTAGTTGTACCACTTTTAAACGAAGCAGAATCGCTGCCCGAACTTTCGGCTTGGATAGACCGTGTGATGCAAGCCAATAACTATACCTACGAAGTGGTGCTGGTAGATGACGGCAGCCGCGATGACTCGTGGAAAGTGATACAAAAACTTGTAGCCCAACACAGCAATTACAAGGCAATAAAGTTTAGAAGAAATTATGGCAAAAGCGCTGCATTGCATAATGGCTTTGCCGCTGCAAGTGGCGATGTGGTAATTACTATGGATGCTGATTTACAAGACAGCCCCGAGGAAATTCCCGAATTGTATAAAATGATTACCGATGATGGTTTTGATATGGTGAGCGGCTGGAAACAAAAACGCTTCGACCCTATTACAAAAACCATTCCCACAAAATTGTACAACGGAGCAACACGCCTTGTAACCGGCATACAATTGCACGATTTTAACTGTGGGTTGAAAGCTTATAAAAATGATGTTGTAAAAAGCATTGAAGTATATGGCGAAATGCACCGCTACATTCCGGTGCTGGCAAAGCGAGCAGGCTATGGCAACATTGGCGAAAAAGTAGTGCAACATCAAGCGCGCAAATACGGTGTTACCAAGTTTGGTTTAGAGCGTTTCCTTTTTGGTTTTCTCGATTTGCTAAGTGTATCATTTATTACCGGATTTGCCAAGCGGCCAATGCACCTTTTTGGCGGCTTGGGTGTGCTTTGCTTCTTCATAGGCTTTTGCATTTCTCTGTATCTTTCTATTGCAAAACTTGCATTTGCAGCGTATAGAATGACCGAGCGCCCTTTGTTTTATTTCGGTTTGGTAATGCTGGTAATTGGTGTGCAGCTTTTTCTTGCCGGCTTTCTTGCCGAACTTATTTCGCGCAGCGCCACCAACCGCAATGAATACGATATTGCCGAGCGAATTTAGTTTGGCACAATGCAGCCAAAACTGCATTTCGCATTAGTTCGTTTTTCTCTTTCTAAAGTAATGCTATTTTCAACCGCTTAAACTGTTTAGTATCAAAGCAAAAAGTAAATTTATTGCATGAAGAATTTGATTGTAATTTTTATCCTGTTTCCATTTTTCGTTAAGTCGCAAAACAACGCGCAGTTTTCTACCGACCCTAATCAATTTGCGAAAGATGTGGTAGCATTCATGAACATCAACGGCCTGCCCGATTGCAAAATTGCTACCGAAGCATTTCAAAAAGTTTTAAAAGAGGGCAAAATTACCGAAGACCAATTAAAATACATGGCAGCCACAGCCAATGTGATGCGCGAAAGAAACATGCCCGCCTCTCCCCCATTTGTAAATTACATCAATGCAGTAGTTGCATTTGCAAACAGTGGCAAACCTGCAACTTTGTTCAACGATTGGGATGATGTGTGCGACCAAATGCTGCGCAATTTAAAACGTGGCGAGAATAGAGAGTTTACTTCATACTTAGAGTTTTCTAAGTTCTATTTTGAATCAAACGCACTGCATATTTCGCAAGCAAAAACATGGAAAGTTGATGCAACAGATTGCAAACTGGAGTATATAGATGGCAAACCAAGATTGAAGATTCCACCAACCCGCTTCTACGGATTCATTTCAAGCGATACCATCCAAGTGTACAATACATCCGGCTACTATTATCCTGTCGAAAATAAGTTTGAGGGTAAAAACGGAAGAACCGATTGGAAACGTTCGAGCCAAGATGTAAACAAAGTTTTTTGCCAGTTAAAAAATTACACCGTCAATCTTGCATCGTTTGGCTTTACTGCCGATTCGGTAACGTTTACCAACACCAATTACCTAAAGAAAACATTACAAGGCAAATACATTGACAAGCTCATATTCAACAACGATTCTTCGGCTTCGCAATACCCGAAATTTGAATCGTACGACAATAACATTGTGTTAAACCAAGTTGCGCCAAACGTTGATTATTTTGGAGGCTTCAATTTTTGGGGAACCAAAGTGGTTGGTTTTAGTTCCAATGGCGAAAGTGCGGGCTTCAATTTCTTTTCGCGCGATGGCAAACGTGTGGTAATGCGCGCTTACTCAAAAGATATATTGATTATTCGCGACAAAGAGCTGGGTGCCACCAAAGCCGAAATGGTTATTTACTTCGGCAAAGATTCCGTTTACCATCCATCGGTAAATTTGAATTACCGTGTAGATACACGCGAAGTAAAAGTTTTGCGGGGCGAAACAGCTATCGGGCGATCGCGGTTTATAGACTCTTATCATCAATATGAATTTGAAACCGATGCCATTTTATGGAATTTAGATTCTTCGCGATTGCAATTCAAAATTCTTTCGGGCGTAGGTGTAAATCCGGCAAACTACGAAAGCACAAACTACTTCAATAAAGACAGAATACGCCAAATGCAAGGCGTAGCAAATTACGAACCACTTTCAATTTTGCGTGTGTTAAAAAACCAAACCGGCACCGATGAAGTTTCGGCCGAAGCCTACGCTAAAAAAATTGACCCTAAACTTACCGAAGTACAAATAAGAAGCCTACTCTACAAATTGGTAGAACAAGGCTTTATTATTTACGAGCAAGAAACAGGCATGATTAAAGTGCGCGAAAAAACAGATATGTACGTGCTTGCCAATGCCAAAAAAACAGACTACGATATTATAAGAATGCGCTCTGTATCGCCCGGTGGTATTGATTTTTTAGACATCAACAATGCCGATATGGAGTTGAAAGGCGTTAGTTTGATTCCGATAAGTGATACAGCAAATGTGATGTTCTTTCCGCGCAAGAAATCGGTGAAACTTCAAAAAAACCGCGACCTACTTTTAGATGGAACCATCATTGCCGGGCGTATTGATATTTCGGGTAAAAATCACGCTTTTGAATACGACACGTTTAAAGTTACATTGCCAAAAGTAGATTCGTTAATGATGTTTGTACCCGATGGCGACAAGCTGGATGAAGAAGGTAAACCACTATTAAAACCACTACGTTCAAAACTTGAAAACCTAAAAGGATTGCTGGAAGTAGATGCACCAATAAATAAATCGGGGCGGTCGAGACTGCATCAGTTTCCGCGCATTACAACCAAAAGTTCTTCATTTGTTTATTACGAAGATTCTACCGAAAACAAAGGTGCATACAGCAAAAAAGATTTCTTTTTTGAAGTGGAGCCATTTCAAATAGATAGCTTGAATAACCTTGAACCAACAGTGCTCGACTTTAAAGGGAAATTGGTGAGTGGTGGTATATTTCCTGACATAAGCGAAGATTTGAAATTGCAGGATGACATGTCGCTTGGTTTTAAAACCGAAGCTCCAAAAGAAGGCTTGGCATTGTTTAAAGACAAAGGCAATTACAAAGGTGCAATCAACTTAGATTACGGTGGCTTAAAAGGCGATGGCGTTATCACACACAGCACTGCTGCATTTACTTCATCAAACATTCGGTTCTATCCCGATTCGGTTTTGGCTAAAACAGATTCTTTTACTATTGCCGCCACCAAAACTGGTGTAATGACACCCGATGTACAATCGGTGGGCGTTGATATATTTTGGAAAAGCAAGGCCGATAGCATGTATGCCCGCATGACCGAAACGCCATTTGCCATGTATGGCAAATCAACACAACTGAAAGGAAATTTGTTGCTTACCAACAAAGGCTTGTTTGGCGATGGCACTTTGGACTGGAATGAGGCAAATCTTATTTCCAATCAATTCTATTTTAAAACCGAAGATTTGGGTGCCGACACTTCTTTGCTGCGTATTAAAACACCCGATGGAGCGGAAACAGCATTCCTTTCAGAAAACGTAAAATCGAAAGTTGATTTTGCCAAGCGCGAAGGAAATTTCAGCAACAACTTAAAAGGTGTGCCAACCGAGTTTGCTTACAATCAATACAATACTTTGATACCCGATTTTAGATGGGATATTGACAAACACATTCTTGAATTTAAAGCACCGCAAGGCAGCAACGGAGAGTATTTTACCTCACTAAACAAAGGACAAAAAGGATTGCGCTTTATTGCAAAACGTGCCACTTATGATTTGTTGAACTCCATTTTACAAGTAGAGCAAATTCCAGAAATTATTGTTGCCGATTCGCGCATCATCCCCGACTCGGGCAAAGTGGTTATTGAAGCAGAAGCAAAAATGCGTACGCTGCATAATGCTACTATCATTTCCGACACTATAAGCGGCACACATAAAATCACTAAGGCTACTTTGGATATTATCAGCAAAGCCGAGTTGCGCGGCAGTGGCGAGTATAAATATCAAGCATTAAACACTCCCGAACAGACTATTGTTTTTGATGACATTAGTGTAAAGAAAACTGTGGTTGGAGAGCGCAGAAACAAAGAAGAAGAATATCACCTTTCATCAAAAGGACCAATAGATGAAAATTTGAAATTTGTGTTGTATCCAAACGTAACTTTTAGTGGCGAAGCGAGCATGTATTCGCAAAACCCTTTTATGATATTTAAAGGAGTTTCAAAAATTACTTATCAAAACAGCAGCGTTGAACCATCGGAGTTTTCGTTTGAAGATACCATCAACCCTAAGCAGTTGAAAATTCATTACAAAGCAGAATCGAAAGATGCCACAGGCACACCGGTTGTGGCAGGAATCAGCTGCGCAAAAACTGCCGAAGAAATTCACTTGTATTCAAACCTACTTTCGGTAAAAGAAAACCTTACCGACCCTGTGATTTTGCGTGCAGATGGTATTGTTTTTCACGATGCAAAAAAGAATGAGTATTCGTTTGGCGATGAAAAGAAAATATTAGACATGAATCCGAAAGGAAATGTTTTGCGCTACAACGATGCAACCGGAGTTATTTATGGCGAAGGTGAGTTTACCCCTGGTTTAGATTATGGCACACTTGGTTTTAGAATGGTAGGCGATGTAGAAAACAACTTAGAAAAAGGCACATTCTTGTTTAACACCACCTTGGGTATTGACGTGCGCACCAACAAAGAGTTAGATGAAAAATTGGCGCAAATAATGTATGCCGATAACATTGATAACAATGATGTTTCGTATGAAGGCGATAGATTCAAAAAACAATTGGCACAACTGTGCGATGACAAAAAGGATGATGCCATAATGAAAGAATATGATAAAGTAGGAATATTTAAACGCCCGAAAGAGTTCATTCACAACCTTGTGTTTACAGGGGTGAATTTTGTTTTTGATAGAGAAGATGGCACACTGCGCAGCACCGGAAAATTTGGTTTATCATATGTAGGTGCAAAAGAAATTCATAAAAAAGTAGATGGCTTTATTGAACTGGGCTACCGCCAAGGTTCCGATTATATGAACGTTCACATCCGCACAGGAGCCAGCGAGTGGTTTTATTTTGAATACACACGC
>Ga0209573_1002180_pt1 | contig 26243 bp, 25 predicted proteins | sample TNRBio252014_DNA_FD_185870 | JGI IMG/M metagenome (GOLD analysis project Ga0209573, IMG submission 185870) | Wastewater treatment Type I Accumulibacter community from EBPR Bioreactor in Madison, WI, USA - TNR Reactor_6/25/2014_ DNA (SPAdes)... | ecosystem: Engineered > Bioreactor > EBPR >... | reverse complement strand
TCGTACAGGTCGGCTGGCGTGGTGTCCTCGACGACAAGGCCCTGATCCATGAAGATGATGCGGTGAGCGGCCGCGCGGGCAAAGCCCATCTCGTGGCTAACGCAGACCATCGTCATGCCGCTCTCAGCCAGGTCTTGCATCACGTCCAGCACTTCCTTGATCATCTCCGGGTCCAGCGCGCTGGTCGGCTCGTCGAAGAGCATGATCTTGGGGTTCATGGCCAGCGCGCGGGCGATGGCCACGCGCTGCTGCTGGCCGCCGGAGAGCTGGCCGGGATAGGCGTCGGCCTTTTCCGGGATGCCGACCCGCTCCAGCAACTGGCGGGCCACCTGCTCGCGCTCCTCTTTGCCGCGCTTACGCACCACCCGCTGGGCCAGGGTGATGTTCTCCAGCACCGACAGGTGCGGGAAAAGGTTGAACTGCTGGAACACCATGCCGATCTCGGTGCGCATACGGTTGATGTTGGTGCTCTTGGCCTCCAGATCGACCCCTTCGATGAAGATGTGGCCGTAGGTTGGCTTCTCCAGGTGGTTGATACAGCGCAGCAGGGTCGATTTGCCCGAGCCGCTGGGGCCGATGACAATCACCACCTGGCCCTGCTCGATCTCCAGGTTGACGCCGTTCAGGGCTGGGACGCGGCCAAAATGCTTGTGCAGGTCGACGACGCGAATGATAGGATCAGACATTGGTTCGCCATCTCCTTTCGATCAGACGGACGATAATGATGAACACCAGGGTGAGTACCAGGTAGACAAAGGCTGCCGAGTTGTAGCCCTCGAAGGCCCGGAAGGTGCGCGAGACGAACAGGCGGGCCATCTGCAGGATCTCCGGCACGGCCACCACGCTGACCAAGGCCGAGTCTTTGAGCAGCGCCACCAGGTCGTTGGCCAGGGGCGGCACGACGCGGCGAATGGCCTGAGGCAGGATCACGTAGCGCATGGACTGGAAATAGCCCATACCCAGCGAACGGGCGGCTTCCATCTGGCCGTTCGAGATCGACTCGATGCCGGAGCGGTAGACCTCGGCCAGGTAGGCGGCGTAGCCAAAGCCCAAACCCAGGATTGCGCCCTGCACACCGGTGAGAGGGAAGGCGCCATCAGTCTGCAGGCGCAGGAAGGGCACCACCACGAAGCCGATCCAGATCACCAGCACCAACATCGGCACCCCGCGCATCAGCTCGACGTAGAGCGTGCTGGCGTGAAAGAGGATTGGGTTCTTGGACACCCGCATCACACCCAGAAACAGGCCGAAGATCAACGCGATCAGGTACGCCACCAGGGTGGTCGTCAGGGTCATCATCAGGCCGTTGCGGACGTCGATGCCGAAGGCCACCTCGGTCGACGTGGGCGGCTGGACGATGAAGTTCAGCGCCGCCCGATAGGTCTCGCTGCCCATCATCCATACGAAGGCTATGGCAAGCCCGACGATCATAATCACCGCCCACCACGGGAAGTGGCGCATCTGCTCGCCAAAGGTCAGGCGCGAGCGAATGGCTGAGTTCTGCGATCCTTTCTCGGTGACGCTCATCTTGTTCCTCCTGGCAGGCTTGTCCAATGGTTGGCTGCGAGGTAGCTACTCAGGCGGTGGGCAAAACGTTGGTTGAGTAGCCGTCTGCGGCGTATCGAAACCAACGTTTTGCCCGCCGCCGGGTGCGAGCACGCTGATTTCGATACGGCGGCCTACTCAATCAACGTGCTCACACCCGGCGGCTGAGTAGTAACGCTTCGAGATTGATTGTGCTTGAAACATGACTCGTAACCCGGAAGAGACCTGGCGCAGCGCGCACGTCCGGGTTACGGGTTACGGGTTACGGGTTACGGCTTGATCACTGCGCGTGCCAGCGCAGTCCGACAACCTTTACCGGTTCTTCATGCGCGGGTCCAGCGAATCGCGCAGGCCGTCGCCCAGCAGGTTGAAGCCCAGCACCGTCACCACGATGGCCAGCGCCGGAAAGATGATCAGATGCGGCGACGTGAACATCTGGTTGCGCTCGGCGCCGATCATGGCGCCCCACTCGGCCGTCGGCGGCTGCGCGCCCAGGCCCAGGAAGGAGAGCGCCGCTGTGTCCAGAATGGCCGTGGCAATACCCAGAGTGGCAGCCACGATCAGCGGCGCCATAGCGTTGGGCAAGATGGCGCGGAAGAGGATGCGGCTATCCCTGGCGCCGATGGAGCGGGCGGCCGTGACAAACTCCTGTTCCTTGAGCGACAACACCTGCGAGCGCACCAGGCGGGCATAGGTCGGAATCGACACGATGGCGATGGAAATCAGCGCGGTCAGCAAGCCGATATCCTCGAAGCCAAACACGCGCTGCATGAGCTCCAGCCCGCGTGAGAAGATGCTGTCGTCGGCCACGGTCAACAGCGCCGAGTTGATGGCGATGGCCAGGATCAGTGACGGGAAGGCCAGCACCACATCCAGGATGCGCATCAGGGCGTTGTCGGTGAACGAGCCGACGTAGCCGGCGACCGCGCCCAGCACCATGCCGACGAGAATCGCCAGCGTTACCGTGTAGATGCCGGCCTTGAGCGACACACGCGCGCCGAACAACACCCGGCTGTACAGGTCACGGGCGTTGCCGTCGGTGCCAAAGTAATGCTCAGGCTGGCCCGGCTCGCAGCGGAAGAAGTCGACGATGGGCAAGGAGGGCAGGTTGTCCACCGCATGGATGCAGGGCGGCTGGCGGCGCTTGACGCCCTCTTCCTTGCCGATCAGCACCATGTTGGGCGGATGGGTGGCCAGGGTGGGCGCCAGCAGCGCCACGGCAATCATCGACAGCACGATGATCAGGCCAACCTGGCCCGAGCGGCGGCGGGTGACCAGGTCGCGCAGCGCCTCCGACCAGAAGCCGCGCGATTTGCGGCGCGGGCTGAAGTCGATGTCGGCGGGCTTGACAGGCGAGGCAGGCGCGTCTTGCGTCGTCATGAACGGTTCCTACGACAGGCGAATGCGGGGATCGAGAAAGCCATAGAGGATATCGACTACCAGATTGATGACCAGGAAAATGACCGCCACCACCAACGTAAAGCCCTGGATGACGGCGTAGTCGCGCGAGGTGATACCGTCGTACAGCGCCCGGCCCATGCCTGAGAAGCCAAAAATAGTCTCGGTCAGCACGGCGCCGCTGAGCAGAAAGCCCAGCGACAGCCCGATAATCGTCACCACCGGCAGCATGGCGTTGCGTAGCGCATGGCGCAGCAGCACCACCCGCTCGGTCAGCCCCTTGGCGCGGGCGGTGCGGGTGTAGTCCTGGCCCAACACCTCCAGCAGGCTGGAGCGGGTCATGCGGGCGATGATGGCCATGGGGATGGTGCCCAGGGCAATCGCCGGCAGGATCATGTGCTTGGCGCTGTCCACGAACAGCTTGCCGTCCAGATTGACAATCGCGTTGACAAAATAGAGGTTGGTGAAGAACTGCGCCACGCGGTAAAGCGGATCCCCCTCGCTTAGGTTGAGTTTGTCAGCGAAGGAAGTGACAGCCATGCCGGCCGAGAGGCGGCCCGACGGGGGCAACGCAAAGGGTGTATCTTTGAGCAGAATGGCAAAGATGTATGCCAGAAACAGACCGAGCACGAAGACAGGAATGGAGACCCCGAGGTTGGCGCTGATCATGGTGAACACATCGGTGGCGCTGTTATGGCGCTTGGCCGAGATAATCCCCAACGTCATGCCCACGCTGACCGCAAAGATCATGGCGCTGAAAGCCAGCTCGATGGTCACGGCCAGGCGCTCGGAGACCATGCGCGTCACCGGCTGGCCGTAGCGGAACGACATACCCAGGTCGCCGGTGAGCACGTCCCCCAGGTAGATCACGAACTGCTGTAGGATCGGCTTGTCCAGGCCGTAGCGAATGTTGAACGCCGCGCAGGTGACCTCGTTGGCCTTCTCACCCAGCATGGCCACGCAGGGATCGCCCGGCAAGAGACGCGCCAACGCAAAAGTGACGAACAAGATGCCAAAAAGTACGGGCAAGGCGGCAAGGATGCGCTGAACGATGTACTTGGTCATGGGTGCCAGGCTTTGCGTCGTCTTGCGATAGAGCGGACTTCCGAAGTCTCAGCAGAAGTCACAGTTTCCTGAAGACTGAAAAGGGGGCGCTGCGCGCTTGCAGCGCCCCCTTTTGATGCTAGAGAACCCCGGTTGCAGGTCTCCATCGGCAGGCACGGCCCAGAGCAGCGCATGGCTGACGGGCACGCGGGCCGTGGCGACCGCTGGGAACAACCGGGGTTCTTGTGTCATGGGCTACTCTGTTGGCGCGTTCTTGAAGCCGCCGAAGAGCGAGGAGAAGTACGTGAAGTCGCCCGAGCGGCCCACGTGCAGCGGGTGAGAGGCGTCCCACTGAACCGTCCAGGAGAGCACCACATCGTTGGCGTCCAGCGTGCTGCCGTCATGGAACGTGACGCCCGGCCGCAGGTTGAACGTCCACGAAGTCAGGTCCTCGTTGGCTTCCCACGTCTCGGCCAGCGACGGGATCACGTCCGTGCCGCCAACCTCGAAGGCCAGCAGCGCCTCGCCGATCTGCTCGCAGGCACGCAGACTTTCGCCGTCGGTCTCGTCGGCGCAGTACAGGCCGATGGGCTCGGCGTTCTGCATCCAGACCAGGGTGTCGGCGCCGCAGTCGATCACGGACATGGCCTCGTTGCCCAGCGGGCTGGCATGGGCACCCTCGCAGGCGGCCAGGAAGGCTGTGGCCGAGCCACCGTGCGCCACGGGGATCATGGGTACGTGCTGCTTGATCAGCTCATTGGCCTGGTCATAGAGCGGCTGGCGTTCGGCCGGGTCGGCCAGGGCGGCAGCCTGCTGGAGAAGAGCCGTCAGATCGTCGAACTTGTTGCCGAATTGCTTGCTGGCGCTGGCGCCGAAGTGATAATCCAGGAAGTTGGTGGCGTCAGGGTAGTCAGCGCCCCAGCCCAGCAGGTGGAAGCCCTCCAGCGCGCCGTCGTCGGCCGCATCCAGGAAGGTGCCTGATTCCATCACCACGATCTCGGCCTCGACGCCGATCTCAGCCAGTTGGGCCTGGATGTCCTGCGCCACAACGCCCGGCTCGGGCAGGTAGCCGCGCACGACATCGCGGTAAGAGATCTTGGTCTTGAACACGCCGTTGGCGTCGTAGACGCCCTCTTCGGTCAGGATCTGCTGGGCCATCTCAGGGTTGTACTCGTACCAGTCCTGGCCTTCCGAGTAGCCAAAGATGACGGGCGGCATGAACTGGGTGGCGACAATCGAGCCGGCCGGGTAGAAGTTATCCACGATGCGGTTGCGGTCGATGGCCATGGCGAAAGCCTGGCGCACCCGCTCGTTGTCGAAGGGTGCGAAGGTGTTGTTCATGCCGACGTAGAAGACGTTGGTGCCCGGGCGGGGATAGAGCGTCAGGTTGGCGTCCGCTTCGATCACCTCGAAGTCATCGGGGCCGGGGTTGTCGATACCGCTGACGTTGCCGGCTTGCAGCTCCAGCAGGCGCTGCGCTGCCTCGGAGCTCCAGCGGAAGACCACGGTCGGGGTCTTGGCCGCATCGCCCCAATAGTTGGGGTTCGCTTCCAGAATCAACTGGTCGCCGCGGCGCCATTCCTTCATCATGTACGGCCCGGTGCCAACGGGCTTCTCGATCAGCTCGCCGCCGCCGCCGGTCGACTCCAGATAATCGGCCGACTGAATCTGAAAGGCCGAGAAAGCGGCCTTGGCCGGGAAGGCCGGATCGGGCACGCACAGGTCGAAGCGCACGGTCAGATCATCGACGGCTACGATGTCCTTGATGATGCCGCCGTAGGCGCAGGGGTCTTCCTCGCCTGCCGGCGTCTCAGCCGCCACGGCCGGCGGCGCCATGCCGAACCACTTCTCATAGATGGCGTCGTACTCGCCGGAGGCCTTGACCGCGGCCAGGCCAGTGTTGATGGCCGCCAGCACCTCAGGCTTGTCCTTGTTGACAGCCACGCCGTACTCTTCCGAGGTGTAGATCTCAGGCAGCATCACCAGGCCCAGCTCCGGGTTGGCCAGGATGATGTCGGCCGACACGGGGGCGTCGTTCAGCACGGCGTCGATGTCGCCGTTGGCCAGCGCCTGCATGGCCAGGGTGATCTCGTCGTAACGAACCACCTCGGCGCCGGTGTTCTCGCTGGCCCAGATGTCGCCGGTGGTGCCGAGCTGCACGCCGACCTTCTTGCCATCCACATCGGCGATGCCGGCGATGTCGCTGCCATCCTTCACGCTCAGGCCCTGGCCGGAGACGAAGTAGGGGTCGCTGAAGTCGACAGTCTGCTTGCGCTCGTCGGTGATGGTGGCGGCCGACATGACGGCCTCGAACTCGCCCTGGGCCAGCGCCACGAAGATGCCGTCCCAACGGGTGTTGACGAACTCGGCCTCGAAGCCGGCCGCCTTGGCGATGGCGCCCATCAGGTCGATGTCGAAGCCGACGACCGCGCCGGCCTCGTCCACGAACTCGAAGGGGCGGTACTCAGCGTTGGTGCCGACCTTGATGCTCAACGGTTCGGCCGGGGCCGGCTCGGCAGCGGGCGCCTCAGTCGGCGCGGCTGCCGGCTCCTGGACAACCGGAGCTTCGGTGGGCTGGCTCGAGGTGCCGGAGCCGCCACAGGCGGCTACCAGCAGCGCGGCGATCACCAGGACCGCCAACAGCGTCATCAGTTTTGCTTGTCTCATGGATTTCTCCTCCTTACAGAGAATCGAACAGGAACATAGGGTAGCGACGTACCAGCAGCAGTAACGTCAAAAAGGGCTGGCGGCGTAACCCCTGGCAGCACTGCCAGGAAAGTCAGCCGTTAACCCTATCGGACAAACCGCTTCTGGCGGGGCAACAAATCAGCGACGGGACAACCAAACAAAAGGTGATAGCGATTATAGTCTGCCATGAAGCCTTTGTCAAAGAAACCAAGCATTGCGGCGCCTTGTGGAGCACGCGCTGCGGATCAGCCGTCATCCCGCTCGATCACCGCCATCGTCACCCGGTCGATCTCCTCCAGCGACGCGCCGCGCGCTCGCTCCAGCCGCTCCAGCCGCTTCTGAAACTGGCTGATGGCGAAGTCGCTGAAGTCGGCCGGCGTCAGACCGAAGGGCACCGGATCATAAGGTTCGAACGCGTCGCTGATGATATCCATAGCCAGCGGCAGCAGCTCGTTCATGGCATCCTCAGCCACCTGCCACAACGTCGGATCGACCGCGATCAGCCGCGAGATCAGATAGATGCCATAGGCGATGTGGCGCGACTCGTCCTGCTTGAGCAGTTGAATGCCGCGCACCTGGCCGGGCATCAGGTCGTTGCGCTGCAAGACGCTGAAATAGCCGTGGTAGCCGGTCTCGGCCAGAACACCTTCCGTGACCATGTTGTAGGTCACGGCCGCGCGCACCTGGGCAGCGGGTGAAGGATCGACCAGCAGCCGGTACATCGTCTCAGGCAGCGCCTCGTAGAACAGCGCGCGGTAGCTGGCCGAGTGGTAGCGACTCAGCTCGACCGGCGCGCCCGCTACCTCGCCAAAGAAACGGCTGAAGAAGTCGACGTGCTTGGCCTCCTCCCACAGGAAGGTGGTCAGATACAGTTCCTCCTCCAGCCGGTCCTCCTGGGCGATGACCATGATCAAGGGCAGTAAATCCAGCGTCACCGCCTCTTCGCCAGCCTGAAACAGCGCCGACAGGCGCAGCAGGATGTCTTGCTCTTCGCCGTTCAGCCCCAGCCAATCGCGCCGATCCTGGCTGAAGTCGATGTCGGCGGGGTTCCAGACGCCGAAGCGCTTGGCCTTCTCGAACAGCCGCATCGGCGGCAGGCCACGGCGGAGGCCCTGAGTGGTGGTTTGAAAGGTTTCGTGGGGCATGGGGGTCTCTAGTTGGGTGGTAGATTGGTAAGTTGGTAGATTGGTCGCGCGGCCGGCGACCAATCTACCACTTTACCAATCTACCAATCTACCTCCGCCCACACCCGCAACACCTCCCCCACCGTCCACGCTTGGGCGATGCAGCCGCGTGGGGTGTAGGGCGGATCGCCGTCGAAGATCTCGCTCAGGCTGCCGACGCAATGGCTGTTGAGGTGTTGTAGCATGGGGAGCAGGAAGGCACGCGCCGCAGCGGGGTCGCGGTGGACGCGGTAATGTGCGCTAACGAAGGGACCGAGCAGCCAACCCCAGGTCGTGCCCTGGTGGTAGGCTGCGTCGCGGCTGTGGCGGTCGCCGCCGTAATGGCCGATGTAGTCGGGATGGTCAGGCGCCAGGCTGCGCAGGCCGTGGGAGGTCAGCAGATGGCGCGCGCAGACGTCCACCACGGCCCTGGCTTGCGCATCGCTGAGAGGGCTGTGCGCCAGCGAGACGGCGAAGAGTTGGTTAGGCCGCAGCGCCGAATCGTCGCCGTCCGGACCGTCCAGCACGTCGAAGCAATAGCCCAGCTCGTCGCTCCAGAAGCGCTGGAAGCCAGATCGCGTCTGATCGGCCAGGGCATCGAAGCCCGCGGCATCGGCGTCATGGCCTAGCCGGCGGGCAAAGCCGGCCAGGCTGCGCAGCGCGTTGTACCACAGCGCGTTGATCTCCACCGGCTTGCCGATGCGCGGCGTCACCACCCAGTCGTCCAGCTTGGCGTCCATCCAGGTCAGTTGCACCTCGGGCGAGCCGCCGTAGAGCAGGCCGTCGCTCCCGTCCAGGTGAATGTTGTAGCGCGTGCCGCGGCGGTGCCAGGCCACGATCTCCTGTAAGGCTGGGTAGAGCTCGGCCAACAGGGTGTCGTCGCCGGTGGCGGCATGGTAGGCACGGATGGCCTCAAAGTACCACAGGGTGGCATCGATGGTGTTGTACTCCGGCGCCTCGCCCGCGTCGGGGAAGCGGTTGGGCAGCATACCCTGGTCCACGAAGCGGGCGAAGGTCAGCAGAATCTGGCGCGCCTCCGCCGCGCGGCCGGTGACCAGGGTCAGTCCCGGCAAAGCAATCATGGTGTCGCGTCCCCAGTCTCCGAACCAGGGGTAGCCGGCGATGATCGAGCGGCCCGGCGCGCCGTTGGGCTGTTGGCGGGCAACGATGAACTGGTCTGCGGCCAGCGCCAGGTGCTCCACCGCGCTGGCCAGCCAGCCCGGCCCGTCGCTGACAGCATCCAGACGCAGCCCCGGCCGCGCCTGCGCCAGCAGTTGCCGTTCATAGCCTTGCCGCCGGGCATAGGCGGCATCGCCGTTCAGGTCCGGTGCGGCTACGGTGCTGGCGACGAAGGTTACGGCCTCGCCGGCGCGCAACGTGACGCTGAAGTCAGCCGCGTGGCAGTAGCTCTCCAGGTCCTTCTGGCCGCGATAAAGCTCGACGGCCAGGTGATAGCCGGGCTGCCAGGGGGGCGGGGCGGAGATACCACAGCGGATGAAGAACAGCGGATGGTCGGAGGGCGCAGCGGAGGTACCACAGCGGATGAAGAACAGCGGATGGTCGGAGGGCGCAGCGGAGGTACCACAGCGGATGAAGAACAGCGGATGGTCGGAGGGCGCAGCGGCGTCTGTAACGGTTTGTGCGCACTGGCTGAACAGGTAGAAGGGGGACGCGTTCAGGGCGGCCAGGCGCAGGCCGTGGTCGACCGGCTCGACATGGAAGGGGAAAGGCCCGCTGTGCGCCACGTTGCCGTGGTGGTCGCGATAGGTGACCAGGGCTTGCAGGCTGAGAGCCAGCGGCCGGCTGGCCTGGGTCAGGCGGTACTGCACGTAGGTGGTGTTGGCGCCCGGCTCCATCCAGACCCGTTTCTCCAGCCGCGCGTCGGCCAGGGCGTAGGTCCAGACCGGCGTCGTGCCCTCCAGATGGAAGCGCTCCAGGCAGCGGTAGCCCTTGGGCGTGATCCAGGGATCGGCCGCGTTGGCCTCGTCCGCGCGTTGGTCGGTGTAGAGCAGATAGCGTTGGCCGTCGTAGTCGGCCGTCTCGTCCAGCTTGGCCAGCAGCAGGGTGCGTGCGGCCGGCGGCAGACCGGGCGCATTCGGTGGGGCCATGGCCGCGATCAACAGCCCGTGATAGCTGCGGCTGAGCATGCCCGACACCGTGCCCATGGCGTAGCCGCCCAGGCCGTTGGTCACCAACCATTCGCGGCGACTAGCAACGGCGATGTCGCCGCACAACTCTCGTCCGTAGTCCAGCATCTGCCACCTCGCTCAACGTCCGCAGATATGCGGCCAACGATGGCTCACGGATTACATGGATGGCACGGATCAGAACAGCGAAGTGTCGAGGCGCTGATGACGGTTGACCCCTGGATAACCGCGCCATCTGGTTGTTTCGTGAGCCGACGGAATTGACTTCGTAACTGTCCAAAAATAAGTCCACGCTTTGGCTGGTCTCCTGACCGAGCCAACCCACGAAGTTGTTGGTGGACAGTCACTTAGCCCAAACGACGTCCTTGCCGCACCACCACGGCTGAGCCTTCGGCCAGGAAGGCTGAGCTGGGCGCGCCGGCCAGGAAGGGTGCGAACTCCGGCCCGTATAGTCCGGCCACGTCGCAGTCCAGCCAGCTCTCAGTCACCTGCCACACCCGCCACGGCGGGTGCTCGACCTGATACTCCACCGTGCGGCCGCGCTGGCTGGCGTAGCCCCAATAGTGCTCGGCGATGAACTCGGCCTCGGAGCCGGGGGTCATGGGCTGGGGCGCGCCCTGAGGCCGAACGCCCAGCCGCTGCCAGCGGCCACGGAAGCGCCAGCCGTACTCGACGCTGGCCGGCGCGCCCGAAACATACCCGATTTCGTGGCGCATGGGCATGGCAACGTAGCGCTCGCCGTAGAGGGCGCGCGCCGTCCAGGCGATGGCCGGTCTGGGCACGATCTCCTTGACAAAGGCCACGGCGCGCGGGGCGTCGTCGCCCAGGTCGCTGCGCCGCACGTAGTAGCGCAGGTTGACCTCCTCGAAGTTGCGGTGCCAGGGGATCGCCGCGCCCAACACGCGCGTGTCCAGGAAGAGAAAGCCGACCATGCTGACAAAGGCTCGCCCCTGCCAGGTGTCCACCACCAGGCCGGCCGGTAGATGCGGCCGCAGCACAGCCGGGTCAATCTCATAGTTGAGCATGGCGAGAAAGCGCCAGGTGGCCGAGAGAAAGGAACGAGCGGGTTGCTGTAGGTCGGGCATGGAGATTCTTCAGACAATCCTGGGAGGGAAATTATGAGGTTGGCTCCAGCACCAATACCGGTATCTCCCGCCCGCCCGTGCGCTGCTTGTAGGCTTCGTAGCCGGGGTAGGCGCGGGCGGCGCGCTGCCAGTACGTCTCACGCTCGGCGCCGCTGGCCTCGCGGGCGATGTAAGGCTTGGCCGGCTGGCCGTGGAAGGCCAGCGTCGCCTGTGGGTTGGCGCGCAGGTTGAGATACCAGGCCGGATGCTTCGTGTTGCCGAAGCTAGACGCGATCAAGACAACCTTGTCGCCGTCGGGAAAAGCCAGCAGCGGCACGGTGCGCGGCAGGCCCGACTTGGCCCCGGTGGTGGTCAGCATCACCACCGGCGTGTCAGTCATGACGCTGCTGAAGGTGAAACGGTTGCCGCTCAGGCGCAGCACCGTCCGGTCGATGCGCGGCAGCAGCCGGGCCGTCAGCTTCGAGCCATAGCGGCTGGAAGCCACCGCCTGCGCCGAACGCTGCCACCAGCGGGGTTGGGAGGTGTAGTCGGACATGGTCATTTACATCGAACGACCAAGGATCTGAGGGTGATTTCTGGCATAGCACTGCCCAACTCGGTGAATCGAACACCTGTATCTACTTTGTTCCGATCACAAAACCGCACTTCTCCATCTGCTCCAGCAGTTCCTGTGGGTCGCTCCACCACTGGCCCGACTTGCGGGAGATGTGCTCGGTCCACGAATAGTTCTCGTAGGTGAAGTGTTCCTCGCGGTCGATCTCCAGCTTGATTTTGGCTCGCTGTTTGCGGTAATAGCCCTGCGCCAGATACCCTTCGTCCATGACGCGCATGGCGTTTTCGACCATGTCGTCCGTCAACTCGGGGTAGCGATCCTCGAACAGCGTGAACTCCAGGGGATAGCGCGGGCGGGGCGGGAACTCCTCGGCCGGATAGCCCATGACCAACTCGACCACGGGGAAGACCCGTGGGGGCAGGTGATAGCGTTTCTGGATGCGCCCAGCCTGGTAGGGCGTCATCCCCAGAAAACAACTGCCCATGCCCAGGCTTTCGGCCGCGATGACCATGTTCTCGGCCATCAGCGCCACGTCCTGGATCCCCATCACCAGCAGCGACAGATCGCACTCCACCACCGTCCAGCCGCGCTTGGCCATGATCAACTCCATGCGGTGCATATCCAGGCAGAAGGTGAACCAGAGCGGCGCGCCGTAGGGGGCTTTCTTGCGCGAGAGCAGCACGCTGCACAACTGCGCGGCAAACGGCGCCTGCTGCCCAGCGCGCACGACCGTGGCCATCACTTCGTCGGTGGGCTTCTGGTCCGTGTATTTGCGGACCGATTTGCGGTTGAGCATGGACTCGATAACCGGATTGGTGAGCATACGCGACTCCTTATGGCCTTTCTACAGTAGCCGACAACCCAGCCGTCAGGCCGCCGGGCGACCAACTGGCCTGGCCTTTCCGCCCGTAGTCTGCATAACGTTGTGCTCAGGCTGCACGGTTTAGCACCGTGGACACCCTGGCGATGATCACTGTCGGGCGAGTCGCGCGATCAGGCAGGAACGTAGATCAACCTGATCACGTCCTCGTCGATACGGTCGTGAGATAGGAGGCGCAGCCGCGGCCGGGGTCCGGCGAAATAGGGTGTGCCGTGGCCAAGCACAACCGGGTGCAGGTAAATGCGATACTCATCGATCAGGCCCAGTTCGGTGAGGCTGTGCGCCAAGACCGGGCCGGCAACCTCGATCTCCCCGTCGCGCTCGGCCTTCAACGCGCGCATTGCGCCCTCAAGATCACCCTCAACAAGCCTGGCGTTGGGGCCGATCGACTTCAACGAGCGCGAGACGACCCATTTCGGCTGGTTCCGCCACGCCGCCGCGTACGCGTGTTCCTCTGCCCCCCATTCAGGCTGATCGTCGTCCCAGTAGCGCATGATCTCATACATCCGCCGGCCGTAGACACTGCCTGCTTGTCCCTGCGCCTCAGCGACAAAGTGGCGGAAGAGCGTGGGGCTGGGCCCAAACGCCGTATGGTCGACGTAGCCGTCCAGGGACTGGTTCATTCCAAACACGAGCTTGGCCATGGTATTCCCTTTTCTCGCGCGGCGCATCCACGCGGTTATGAGCATCGTTGATGCCTGAGTTGCTGCGAGTTGCGCGGCCTAACGCTCCGGCTAGGCGTCAGCGCCTGAGTTCTCAACGCTTACGCTCCATGGGATTCTCTCGGAGGTCAGCTATCCGATCTGTTGGGCAAGCCCGATAAGAATTCCTTCGGCGCCCCGGATGTAGCACAGCCGGTAGATGTCTTCGTAGTTGACGACTTCATCGACTATCGTGGCACCGAGCTTCCCGAGCCGGGCGAGGGTGTCGTCGATGTCTTCGACGGTGAACATGACACGCAGGTATCCCAGCGAGTTCACAGGGGTTACACGGTGATCAGAGGCGATGGCGGGGGCGTCGAAGCGCGAGAGCTCGAGGCGGCTGTGGCCGTCGGGAGTGCGCATCATGGCGATTTCGACGCGCTGGCCGCGCACTCCGGTGACGCGGCCAGCCCATTCGTCTTCGATAGGCATGCGGCCCTCGAGGGTCAGGCCGAGTTCGCTGAAGAATTCTATGGCAGCATCGAGGTCTTCCACCACGATGCCGACGTTGTCCATACGCTTGACTGTCACGATGTCTCCTTGGCGTCTAGCGGCCCGTTAGGTTGTTTTGCGAACGCGACGCCACCGCCATGAACTCCTGCACTCCGGCCCTGAAGTGCGGTCAGTCGACCTGTGCGCCGCCTGTAGCGTTAGCCATGGTCGCGGTCATCCCAGCTGCAAGGTCGCTTGCCAACAGAACAGCCGCGTTGGCGATCTGCGCCAATGGCGTCACCTGCCGCAACGGCACATCCCTGGCAAACTCGCGATGAACCTCTTCGAATGACATTCCCTTCTGTTCTCCATAGGCCTGCCAGGCATCCCGAATCCCAGGCGCATCCGGTGATCCTGGTGACCGAACCCAACACACACGTACTTGAGCCGGTCCATTCTCGACCGCCAACTGCCGCAGGTAGTGCTCCACGGCGGCGCAAGCCACGCCGAAGCCGCCCACCCCGGCAAAGGGCTGGCGACCCGCATTGGCCGTGATCCCGAGGATCGTTCCACCTTGATGCTGAGCCATATGCTTGGCGAGGACGGTTCCTGTATGGAACCACGTCGTCAGCCCCAATCGCACCGGCGCGAAAAACGAGTCGAACGGCATGTCGGACAGCGCTTGTCCCTGAACATCATCCCAAGACACCGCATTGAACATCAAGGAAACCGGCCCATGGCGTTGGACGACAACGCCGAGGTGTCGCTGGATCGCGCTTGGATCGGTCGCATCCACGGTCATCACTTCAACCCGGCCGCCCGTGCCACCTATCTCTGCGGCAGCCTCGGTAAGCGGCTCACGTCGACGGGCAGACAGCACGACTGTCGCACCCTCACGCACAAAGGCGCGTGCCACTGCCGTACCGACCGCACCTGACGCTCCATAAACGATGGCCGTTCGACCCGTAAGCAGCACGTCAATCCTCCTGATAGACCTGTGATAGTTGCGAACCCATGGATTGCTTGAAGTATTTCGAGCTTGATTTTCCACCAAGGCTCCGGACAGCCTAACTACTGATTCGCGGGAATGCCGGTCGTCCTATCCCGCCAGCCCGCTATTCCGCTTTTTGTCTCGCTGCGGGTGGATATGCGGATAATTCGACGCATGTCCTCCTCTGGCAGGGTGTTATGCGGAGTGGCAGGTGTCAACGGAGCAAACTCATGCACGATTGCTCCGCTCGTCTGCCCTTGGGCGTACTCTATCGCTTCTGTCAAGCCTTGCCTGACGCTCTGCAATGTATTGTCGTTCAAGCTTCTATCCTCGGCCACAGGTCAGCAATTAGCAGGGTTTCTCCCCGCAACGCCTCCTGCCAGCCCTGCCGAAGACTCTCCTCGGCCGGCTTCAGCGCAATGCTTTGACGGACTACGGCTGGATCGCTCCTGCCTCAGCCGGTATCTGCTTACGACGTTGCCGTGGTTTCGCGTTGGGCAAGTTCTGCACAGCCGCAGCCAAGACGCGCAGACTGGCATTGACCGCTTCTGATGTGGGAAAAATCGCCGCCACGTCGGGATCCAGCACGACCATCAAACTGTCTTCGGTGAGCCGTGCGGCAAAGCGATTCGGCTTAGCTTTGCTGTAATCGAATTCGTAATGAGGCTTCAGTGTGCCTTGCTCATGTGTCATAGGGTTACCGTCCGACTTGCTCATAATCTTTTCGTTCGTCGCTGTCCGCTTTGCGGGCGCTAATGATTCGGATCACATCGGCGCGTTCGGTAAAGGAGATGATCAGTAGACGATTCCGGCGGGAGTAACCGATGATAAGTTCACGATGTTCTTCGTCTGAATGCTCGTCATCATCGAAGATAAAGGCCTGTGGATCACGAAAGACAGTCGCAGCTTCTTCAAAAGTCACGCCTTCGTGCTCTTGGCGATTGCGGTCGGCCTTCTGCCGATCCCATGTGAACCGGATGTTCATACCTTGGAATTATACCACCATTGATGTCATTTGGCAGGATTTGCGATGGGAGATAGCTGCGTTGACGGCAAGGCTGCTGTCATTCTATCACCACCCCGTTGGCAGTCAAGCTCCCGCGCGTGTCAAATCGCTTCGGCGGGAAGCTCAGCCAACAACGGCTACCCAACATCTAGGGCATTTCCGTCGAACTTGCGCTGAGGTTTGACTTCTTCACTGGCCTATATCCTGCTGGCCCATCGCTTGCGCTTCCTTGTTTGCCAGCCTCACCCAGAAATTCCGTTGTAGTCTGCCGACCCTTCCTGCGTTTGAGATTCTTAACCGCCATACGCAGTCCGAATTTCAGGCAGATCCCAGCGCCCTCAAGACGGCCTCTGGCTCTTTCGCCACCACATTCAACAAAACCAAAGCTGGCCCTTGCGGTTTTCTATCTCCGCGTTCCCAGTGCCGCAAGGTGCCAAGGCTAATCCCGAAGGTCGTAGCAAACTCAGTCTGGGTCATGCCGACCTTTGCCCGCACGGCCTTGATGTCCAACGGAGCAAATTCATGCACGATTGCTCCGCTCGTCTGCCCTTGGGCGTACTCTATCGCTTCTGCCAAGCCTTGCTTTATGCTCTGAAATGCATCACTCATCATCTATCACCGTAACTTTCAACCAAAATGTCGGTGAGTTTGGCCAGTTGATTGCGCTCTGCCTGGCTCAAATCCACCTTTTCTGATTTTCCAAAGATGGTCAAAAGAAACGGGTGTGTTTGAAGTCGGTTGAGACCCTTCGGGTTTCTGTGTGCTAACGGCGACTCGTGATCGACACGGTGACTGCGTTTACGGCGATTCGTGGTCGACCACGGAAACCCGAAGGGTCTGGCGCAACCAGATTCAAACACACCCTTATCATATGCCATAATGTAATCCAATGGATTATCTTTGTCAAGAAAGCAAGGCAAGTTCATAAGTTGTTGCCGATCTTCGCGCCAGCGCAGCCTGCTCCACCAGCGCCTGCAGCGCCGGCTGGGCGGCCGGCTGGAACAGCACGCGCCAGCTTTCTGCGACGCCGTGCAGCCGCAGGGTGATGGCCAGCCACAGGTCTTCCCCTTCAGCTTCCAGCGCCAGGCTGGCCAGCCGCGAGCGCGGACAGTAGCGGGCGATCATGCCGTAGGCCGCGCCGGCCGCGGGCGCATCCTCCTGGGCCACGAGCAGGTGCTGCGGGCTCAGCACGACCGCGCCTGCCGGGCCGCGCCGGCGCTTGAAGATGCCAAAACGCCGCCGCCAGATGGTCGGCTGGTAGATCATGGCCTGCACCTGCTCGTCGGGCAGCATCAGCCGGTTAGGGACGATGTTGGCGAACTTGTAGGGCAAGGCGTTGAAAGCCTCTTCCTTGGGCCGGCCCGGCTGCGTGAGGAGGTCGGACTGGGCGCTGATCGTGCGGCGTATGGCCGTCAGCAGCTCCCAAAAAAGGCGCTCGCCCACGGTGTTGAAATAGACCCGATGCACTTCCAAAGCCGCAGCGCTGGCCCACGACCATTCGATCCACGAGAATAGCAGGATCGTCCCCAGTTCCAGCCGCAGTAGGTCGGCCAACGGCGTCACCGTGACGGGCGGCGCAACGTCCCCTTCCAGCAAGGTCGCCGTGAGCAGGCGCTCCTCGGTCAGGGCCAGCACCGTTGCCGGCGCCTGCCGCTGGGCGTAGCGCAGGCCAGGCCCGTATTTGCGCCCGCGCGGCAGCCCCTGCGGGCCGGGCGAGTAGATCATCTGCCGGATCGGCTCGCCGGACGCCAGATGCGGCAGCAGCGCATCGCGCGCGGACGCAGGCAAGTCGGCGATGGCCGGCACGGGGTAGGCGAAACGTTCAATTGATGCCATGGCTCCAGCACCTTTACGTCTGGAAGATGCGCAGGCCGACGGTCAGCGAGTTGCGCTGCGCCGGGTTCAGCAGGCCGGTCATGCCTCGTCCTCTTGCAGCTCCTGCGCCATGGACTGCATGATCGAGCCGCGGCCCACCATCCCAACCAGCTTGCCGTCGTCGTCGACCACCGGCAGGCGCTTGATGCCGTGCTGCAACAGCAGGCGCAGGGCCTCCAGCAGCGGCGTGTCGCGCGTCACCGTCACCGGGTTGGGCGTCATCACCTCGGCCGCGGTGCGCTTGGCCAGGCTGACGGCGCCCTCGCGGCCCATCCGGCCGGCCAGCCGCTGCAAGAGGCCCGGCCGCTCGCTGGCGCTGGCGCGGTTGATCAGGTCGCCGTCGGTGATGATGCCCAGCACGCGGTTGTTGGCATCGACCACGACCACGCGGCGCTGCGCGGTGCTGAGCAGCAAATCCACCACGTTGTTCAGCGCCATGTCGGCGCGCACCGAGGGCACATCAGTGGTCATGATCTCGCCCACGACGACGTTCTGGCCGGCCGGCGCGGCCCGCTGCGGCAGCTCGCCCACGCCGGGCTGCGCCAGGGCGCGCAACACATCCACCCGGCTCACCATGCCTTGCAGCTTCTGGTCATGGTCCACCACGGGCAGGCGCTTGATGCCGTTCTCGGTCATCAGCCGCACGGCCTCGGCCACCGGCGTCTCAGGGTGGACGGTGATCAGCCGGGTGCGCATCAGATCCGCCACGGTCTGGCCGCTGTGGCGCAGCGCGTTCAGTTGCGCGGTCAGCTCGCTCTCGCTCATGGCCGCCTCGACGCCGGCCACGGGCAATCCCAGTTGGCGCAGCACGTCGCCGTCGGTCAGGATGCCCACCACCCGCTGTTGCTCGTCGATCACCGGCAGCGCCCGGTAGCGTTTGCCGATCAGCAACTCGATGGCCTCGGCAATCGACGCTTCGGGCCGGATCGAGCGCACCTCGCGCGTCATCACATCGTTGACTGGGGCGGCGCTGGGGAGCGCGCGCAGGTCGCGGTGGCTGTAGCTGACCACCTCCACCTCCTGGCGGGTGATCAGCCCCTCCGGCACCATCTCGACGATCTTCGGCAGCACGCGCGAAACGCGGTCCGGGTGGTCCACCCAACGGATGACCAGGGGCAGATCGGACGAAAGATCGACGATGGTGGCCGTGCGAATCTGGCGACTGTGCGCGCCGAAGCCGGCCACGCCGCGCGTCACCGTGGCCCCGGCGCAGTTCTCGCGCTTGAGCAGCTCCAAAATCGCCAGGTAGAGCGGCTTCTGGCCGCGGCGGTCGCTGTCGCCGATGTAAATCGATACCTGGGAAGCAACGCCTACGATCTCCATGGGTCACCTCAAATGGCGCGTGCGGCGATGACGCCAAGAATGGCTGCAATCAACCCCAGGACGACGTTGCCAAGAAAGTAGAACAACGTCGGCATCCACCGTCCGGTCTGCATCAGGTTCAATGTTTCCACCATGTACGACGAAAAGGTGGTGTAGCCGCCCAGCAGGCCGACGGTCACGAACAGCCGCGTGTTGGGGGACACGATCAGCCGTGTCGTGGTCAGCGTGACGAAGAAGGCCAGCACGAAGCTGCCGCTGACGTTGACCAGCAGCGTGCCGGCCGGCCAGTCGGGGCCAAAGCGCGCGGCCGACCAGGTCTGCACCAGGTAGCGCAGGTTGGCGCCGATGAACGCGCCGGCGCCGATCATCAAGAAGTTCATACATCTCCCTTCACGCCGATTGCGCCGTGCTGGCGGGGACCCAGCGCAGCAGGAGCAGCACGGCGACTAGTGACATGGCTGCGCCGAAGAGGAAGGGCGCGGACGGCCCAAAGCCGGCCCAGCCGCCCACGCCCTGCCACAGCAGCCCGGCGACCAGGCTGGCCGGGAAGGCCGCCAGGCCGATGGCGGCGTTGTAGACGCCGTAGGCTGTGCCGCGCTGCGCGGGCTGCACCACGTCAGCTACCAGCGCCTTGCCTGCCCCCTCAGCCATGCCGTAGTAGATGCCGTAAAGGGCAAACAGCGCCCAAATCTGCCAGGCCGCGCTGGCCAGGCCGAAGCCCAGGTAGATGGCAGCATAGGCCAGCCAGCCGCCGATGATCACCTTGCGCCGGCCAATGCGGTCGGACAGCGCGCCGGCTGGCGTGGAAATCAGCGCGTAGACCAGGTTGAAGAGAACTAACACGCCCATCACGCCGGCCACACTCAGCCCCACGTTCTGCGCGCGCAGCACCAGAAAGGCGTCGGACGAGTTGCCCAGCGTGAAGAGTACCATCACCACGAGAAAGCGCTTGAAACGGCTGTCGAAGCCGGCCAGGGAAAGCCGCGGCCGTTCGCGCGCTCCCTCCACCGGCACGTTCCTGGCGCCAATGGCCAGCACCAACACCGCCAGCACGGCGGGTGGGATGCTGAGCAGAACGATGGTGCGAAAAGTCGGCTGCGCCAGGGTCAGGTCGGCGCCCTGCAGCAGGTAGACCACGACCAGGGCAATGATGAGGCCGACCATCGCGCCGGCCGTGTCGCCCGCGCGGTGCAAGCCGAAGGCCACACCGCGATGCTTGGCGTCGATGCTATCCGCGATCAGCGCATCCCTCGGCGCGGTGCGGATGCCCTTGCCGGTCCGGTCGGCGAAGCGCACGGCCAGCACCCCAACCCAACTGTTCGCGACCAGCAGGAAGGGCTTGGCCAGCGTGGACAGGCTATAGCCCGCCACCGTCAGCCATTTGCGGTCGCCGAGCCGGTCGCTCAGCCAACCGGAAAAGACCTTCAGCAGGCTGGCCGTGGTCTCGGCCACGCCCTCGATCAGGCCGATGACGCTGGTGCGCACGCCCAGGATGTTGGCCAGGAACAGCGGCAATAGGTGCACCAGCATCTCGCTGGAGATGTCGGTCAGAAAGCTGGTGGCGGTGACCACCCAGACGTTGCGCGGCAGCTTGCGCACGGTAGCAGTGAAGGAGGGATCAGTGGGTTGGTTCATTTTTCTGTCGTTGGTCCGTTCGGTTCGGCCCATCTACGCCGAACACGAGGTTGTAAAGGTCTTCGCCGTAGCTGGTCTCCAGCGGTTCCCCTTCTGCCAAGCGGAAGGTCCGGGCGCCGTCGGCTTGCCGTTGGGCGCGTAGGAATAGCGTGTTGCTCATGGTACTCCCGAACCAGCTATGTGCAAAGTTGTAGAGGTGCGTCACGAAGAGGACCCGCACGCGCCGCTCCACCAGCGCGCGCGTGATCTGGCGAGCGATCTCGGAGCCTTCGCGCTCGTTGGTGGCCGCGAAGGACTCGTTGAACAGCACCATGGCGTTGGGTACCAGCCGGTTGGCGATGGCGCTCATGCGGCCGAGTTCCTCGTCCAGCTTGCCGCTGGTCATGGTGGCGTCTTCCTCGCGCTTGTAGTGGGTGAACAGTCCCTGGCAGACGCTGCCCTCGTAGGCCTCGGCTGCCACGAACATGCCGCACTCCATCATCATCTGCGCCAGGCCGACGCTACGCAGAAAGGTCGACTTGCCGCCCTGGTTGGCGCCGGTAATGATCACCAGATCCTTGTCGTTAGCCTGCACGTCGTTGCCCACCACGCGGCGCTGCATGGTCAGGGCCAGACAGACGTCGTACAGGCCGCGGGTCGAGAAGAGGCGCTCGCTGGCCGGCGCGGGCGTCGGAAAGCATACCGGCTCGTTCCACGGGGCCAGCGTCTCGGCCAGATTGAGGCAGCCGATGTAGAAGGCCAGCTCGACGCGCAGCACGTCGAAGAAGCTATCGATGTGATCGGCCGACTGGGCCACCGCGTTGGCCGCCAGGTTGAGGCCGCGGTCGCGCAGGTCGGACAGCGCGCGCGCCGTGCTCGTCGCGCGGATTGATGCGAAACGAGTAGACGGGTGTGCGCGCGGCGCGCACCATCTCGGCCAAGCTGCGCTTCTGCTCGTTGGGCCAGTGCAGCAGGTAGCCCGTGCCTTCGTTGCCCTTGCCAAGCTGCGCGCTGATCAAGACGCCGCCGCGGAAGCGCAGCCGCTTCAGGTGTTCGTCGACGGTCGCGAAATAGGCATCGTCCAACTCCGCATCCAACATCGCGAAGAAGCGGGTGAAGCCCTCGGACTGGAAACGAGGCGCGTTGTCATCGGCGATGCGGCGCAGCTTCTTGAGCATGCTGACGAACAAGTCCACCATTTCCACCGAGCTGCCCAGGATGGCGCTGGGCGACCGGCCGTAGATGCCCATCCAGCGATGGCGTTTGCGCTCGATGACCTCTAACAGGATCTGATAGATGTCGCGGATCACCGCCGGGTTCTGCAGGCAATCGCGCAGGATGGCCTGGCGATAGCGGATCGTCTCCAGATCATCGCAGCCGGAGAAGACCGCCTGCCGGGCCACATCGAACAAGAACTTGTCGCCGCGGGCCATGGCGTTGAACAGCGTATCCAGTTCCAGGTCTTGCGCCAGGGCGTCGGCCTGGGGCGGCAGTGCCTGTTTTGCGTCGAAGTCCCGGTCGCGGTGCATGAGGAAGACTTTCATGGCTGTATCCTCTCCAGCAGCGCGCGATAGGTGAGGCCGTGTTTTTCGGCGATAGACATGGCGTAAGCCAGGCCGTCGGCCGGCCGGCGTACGATCTTGAAGGTGCGCTGCGCCGGGTTGTCGGGCACGATGGTGCTGACCATGCTGACGGTCTGCTCGCTGAACGTGGACATCTCGTCGATGAACGTGACCCACACGCCCAGCGCGTCCAGGTCGACGATGCGCTGCATGATCTCCTGGCTGAGGAACACCGCATCTTGCAGCACCGTGGACGAGAAGATCTCGTTCATGATAACGATGCTGCTGCTCGTCGCGCCGGCCAACGCGTTGTGGATCCTAGTCAGGTCGTCGTGCAGCTTGCCGCGCAGGTTGGTGATGTCCTCGGCGCGCTCGAAGTGGGTGAAGATGCCGTCGGGCAGGAAGAGCTGGGCCTCACGCCCCGGTACAGGCAGCCCCAGGCTGCCCAAATGGTGCAACTGGCCAAACGTGCGCGCAAAGGTTGTCTTGCCGCCCTGGTTGGGGCCAGACACGACAATGACGCGCTCCGGCCCTTGCAGGTAAAAGTCGTTGACGACCACCGGCGAGTTGAGGCCGACATACTTGTGGGCCAGGGCCAGATCGAAGCTTTCAGCGCTGCGCACTGTTTTGCTCGCCGCCGAAACCTGCGGGTAGCAGAACTTGAGGCCGGCTCGCTTGATCCTGGCCATGTGCTCGATGTACGCCACGTAGAACTGGATCTCGCGGTCGAAGGCCGTGACGGCCGGCTCCACGAACGCGCTGTGCTGTGCACAAAACGTGTCCAGGCTGGCGAAGACGTCGGGATTCAGCTTGGCTACCAGGTCGAGGATCTGGGCTTCGATGTGGTTCATACTGGCGCCGTAGGCTAGCTTGAGCCGGTAATCCTTGACCGCACCCTGCTTGAAGCGGACGAAGGTTTCCTCCACCTCCACGCTGTAGTCGATCTCCCTCTCGTAGCTGCGCACCTTGACCAGGTCGCCCTTGATCAGCACGCAGTACTGCACCGCGGCCAGCGCGGCCTTGACCCGGCCAGCGTCGGCCTGCAACGCAGTGAACCGTTCGGAGGCCGCATAGCCGGCCAGAAAGCTGCGGAACGTCAGCAGCCCGCGCGCGGTCAGGCTGGCGGTGTTCAAGTCCTCCACCAGGCCGGTGACCGCGTCGCAGTAGACGATGGCCGCTTCCAGATACCAACCAGTCTGGTGGTGGTGATAGTACAGCTTCTCCACCAACGCCAAATAGCGACGGAACACGCTCATGCGCTGGGCAAAACTGCGTATGGCCGCCAAGACTCCCTCATTCTCGAGATCGCGGAATATCTCCTGGCGATAGAGGATCGCGTCAGGATCGCGCAGCGGCGCGAAAAAGAACGGCTTCAGATCGTATTCCTGCTTGCCAGCCGTGATGGCGTCGACGACCTGATCCAGGTTCAGGTCAGCGAAGAAATGGGGCGGGTCCGCAGGCTCGCGCCTAACGCCCGCTGCCGCGCCGTCGAACAGGATGCTGTGAAAAGGTGTCGCATCCAAGTTCCCACCCGCGTTCTCGTGGCCATTCACGCTGTGGGGCGACAGGCCGCCGCCTTCGGTCGCCACCTGAGGAAGCACTGCATCTCGCACATCAAACGGTAACTGACTCATCTCGACAGTCACTCCATACGTCTGGAGGCTGGAAAACAAAAGCCTCCACCGAACCAAAATAAGCCGGTAGAGGCTATCAGTCGCGAGACGAGTCGGATCGGCGATCCAGGGGAGCCTCATCCCCGATTTAGTGGGATTGTACCACGTCAGGGCGTTGTTGGCAAAGGCTTCCTCGCAGTGCGCGCTACACCGTTACCACAACTCGCCCGTCTCGCGGCGGCGCTCGACAAACTCATGGGCCTGGGCGATAGCACATCAAGGAAAGCGCTCTGCGCTGGACTCAATGCTGATCTGGCTGGCCGCGAGCACGCGATAGACGGCGTTTTCCTGAACATACGGCACCCAATCGAAGGCCAATGACCAGACAGCATCGAAGCTGAGCACGGAACAGGCGTAGAGCGCCAGCACTACCAACACGCCGCGTAGAAAGCCCGGCAGCCAGCCCAACGGAGATGCCACCAGCAACGCAATGAACGCCAGAGCCAGGAGTATGCCCACGCCAGCGCCAACCAATTGGCGCAGCGAACGTCGGATCGTCAGTTGTCGCTGCAAGCGGTTGTCTTCGATCTTGTGAATAAGGTAGCGCTGCGCAGCGGCCGGCGCTTCACGCGCCAGATCGGGCGTGATTTGGCTGGCCGGCAACTCCACGATCAGATGAAGGGCGCGCGGCACGCGCGGCCACCGCTGCAAGATGCGCTTCTGCGCGATGTCCAGCCCGGCCTCGCCCAGGATATCGACGTCGCGCTGGGAGAAGGGATTGGTCGCCGGCGCAGTGAACAGCTCGTCAATGCTGTTGAGCTGCAGCGCAATGGCAGCGTCAGACATGGCTGCGGGCCTCGTGAGGCGTGGATTTGGGTTGGATAACGATATCGACGCGCTGAAGCTTGCGCAGGATATTGTTCTGCAGGCGCGGCTCCACCCAGTTGAACAACAAGCTTTCCATGGGGTCCCACAGGATCACCCACACAAACACACTCACACTGGCGGCGACGATCCCCTTGACGGTATCCGACGCGCCGGCGAACAGGCTGTTGAAGAGCAGATAGGCCAGGCCAATGACGATGATCGAGATGACCGTCACTAGACCCAGCCCGATCAGGCTGCGTATACGGGAAAGCCGGATCGTCAAATGGTTATCCTCGATCTTGGCCGCACAGTAACGGCTCAATGCCTCCTGCGTGCGCGCCTCCAGGTTGGGCGTGATCTGGTCGGGCGGCAGCTCCAGGGTTAACTTGACCCCCTCCCAGTTGCGGATGCGGTGCGTCTGCAATCGGCGCACCGCGCGCAGCAGCGCCGGCTCGCCCAGTACGTCCACCTCCTCGTCGGAGAACGGGTTGATGTCGGGCGCGTTGAAAAGCTGATCGATGCTATCGAGCCGTATCACAATGTCTTGGCCGGTGGATGCGGGCATACGCAAGTCCTTCTGTTGGGGTGAGTCTGTACAACAGCAGCGCGCCGGACTGCCTCTGATCGTCATGCGGCGCCGTCTGATATCCCTGGAGCGCCCTGCCTGCTGACATTGTACAAGCGCACACGAGATGCGTCAAACCGACCTGGCAGATCCCTGGCAGCGCGTCGCTGCCGCGCCCACGCCTCTCGCGGCGGGGCCAACTGGTCATTCGGCCAGGCGCAAATCCCCCACCTGCATGGTGCGCGCCACAGGCGATCGAAGTATATTGGGGTAGAAGTGAGCAATCCATCTCGCCTTGCTGGCGACAACGACAAGGAGGCTGTCATCATGGCGCCGACATCAACGCAAGTTGCTTATTCGAACCGGTCCCCGAAATCTGACATCTACCCGCGGGCTCAGGCCGTGTTTGCCATCTGCGGACTAACCATCCTGCTGCTTTGGTTGAACCTCTACCCCCAGCATGTGGGCGTCTGGTTCGCGGCCGGTGATGGCTTCAGCTACGTGCCTATCCTCAGCCCAGCCTTCTTCACCGATTACCTGCCCTGGCTGAACCTGTGCTGGGTGCTGGCGTTGGGACTGAACATCGCCCACCTCTCCCTGGGCCGCTGGACGCTGGCGACCCGGTTGCTGGACCTGGGGCTGGCCTTCCTGGCGCTGAACGTGGTGGTGTCGATGATCTTTGGCCCAGCCATCTTCGCCGTTGATCCACAGGCCACAGACGCGGGCAGCGCCTGGGCGCCGTTGGCCGAGGTACTGGCGTCCGTCCTGCCGCTGCTGACTCCCTTTGTGCTGGGCTTTATCGCCCTGGCGTTGGTCGTCGATATGCTCAAGAAGGTGGTCGATCTGGTGCGGTCGATCTCGCCTTGAACCAGCCGCTGGAGCCAGCAGGAGGTAACCTATGAACTTGCTCTTCTTGCTGATCATCGTGCTCTTGCTGCTCTATATGAGCGTCGAACCGGCGCCGTCGCGCCGGACCGATGACGACATTCCTCGCGACCTGCCTCTGCTGTGAACACAAGCAATCTCTCAATACTTCACGATTTTGGCTCACGCAAAGGCGCAAAGACCGCAAAGGAAGGCAGATTCACTTGGCGTCCTTGGCGTCTTTGCGTGAGAATCGTGAACTACTGAATCTGCCTCTCCTGGCTGCCAAACCAGTGCAATGCCGCAAGGGCTGCGCTGGTTTTCTTT
>Ga0209573_1002179_pt1 | contig 26244 bp, 18 predicted proteins | sample TNRBio252014_DNA_FD_185870 | JGI IMG/M metagenome (GOLD analysis project Ga0209573, IMG submission 185870) | Wastewater treatment Type I Accumulibacter community from EBPR Bioreactor in Madison, WI, USA - TNR Reactor_6/25/2014_ DNA (SPAdes)... | ecosystem: Engineered > Bioreactor > EBPR >... | reverse complement strand
AGGCCGCCTGCCCGCGCTCGATCGCGCGCTTCCGGATCCCGTCTTCAAGGTCGACCCGAACAACTTCGGCGCCCACGTCATGGGCATCGGCGGCACCGGCTCGGTGACCGTGGTGGCGACCATCGCCAATGCCGCGCGCATCGACGGCAAGTGGGCGGTGGGCCTGGACCAGACCGGCCTGGCGCAGAAGGGCGGCACCGTGATCTCGGACATCAAGATCACCGCCACCCAGTTCGACGGCTCGAACAAGATCTCGGACGGCAGCACCGACCTCTACCTCGGCTTCGATATCCTCAACGCCACCGACAACAAGAACCTGGACAAGTGTCATCCGGAGCGCACGATCGCGATCGTGTCCACCGGCCAGGCGCCCACCGGCTACATGGTGTCGGACAAGTCGGTGCAGTTCCCCAGCATCGACCGCCTGACCCAGGGCATCGATCGCGTCACACGCAAGGGCGAGAACATCTACCTCGACGCGCAGACGCTGGCCGAAGGCCTGTTCGCTGACAGCATGGCGACCAACATGTTCATGGTCGGCGTAGCCTACCAGGCCGGCGCGCTGCCGATCAGTGCGGCCGCCTTCGAGACCGCAATCAAGCAGGCCGGCGTCGGTGTGGACATGAGCCTGCTCGCGTTCAAGTGGGGCCGCATGGCGGTGGTCGACCTCGACTTCGTCAAGGCCGAGATCCACAAGTACGAAGCCAAGGCACCCAGGCTGCCCGAGCTGACCGCCGAAGCGCGCCAGATCGTGGACTCGGTCGGCGCCACGGGTGAAGTGAAGCGTCTGCTCGAGATCCGCGTGACCGACCTGATCGGCTACCAGGACGCCGCCTACGCCCGCCGCTACGCGGCCAAGGTGAAGAGCGTGATGGAAGCGGAGAAGCGCGTCACACCGGAAAGCTCCGCGCTGACCGAGGCCGCCGCGCGCTACTTCTACAAGCTGATGGCGTACAAGGACGAGTACGAGGTCGCCCGCCTGCACTCCGACCCGGCCTTCCTGGCCGAGCTCGACGCGCAGTTCCCCCACGGCTACACGGTCGAGTACAACCTCGCCCCGCCGCTGCTCTCCAAGCGCGACCCCGAGACCGGCGAGCCGATCAAGCAGAAGTACGGCCCGTGGATCCTGAAGGCCTTCCGCCACCTCGCCAAGCTCAAGCACCTGCGCGGCGGCAAGTGGGACGTCTTCGGCAACACGGAGGAGCGTCGCATGGAGCGCCAGGCGATCGAGGACTACGACCGCCTGCTCAGCGACCTGTGTGCCAGGCTCAACCGCGACAACCTCGCGACCGCGGTCAAGCTCGCCAGCATGCCGGACGACGTCCGCGGCTACGGCCACGTCAAGGAGCGTCACGTGGCGCTGGCCAAGGCGAAGCAGTCACAATTGCTGGCCGACTTCAACGACCCGCAGGCCGCCAAGGCCCGCGGCGCCGCACAGGTCGTGCAGTTCGTCTGATCGGCGACGGCCCCCGCGCGGGGGCCGTGTGCTGAAATTCAAGGCCCCGGCCCCCGCTTCCCTGCGGGCGCCGGGGCCTTGCATTACCGGCCTGGGGTCGCTGGGGTCCGGTCTTTCATTTGCTCCCGGCCGAATCATCGCCGCGCAGGCCCCGCCGACGGGTTCGCGGCTGCCGCCGCTCCTAAATCCCACCCCAGGCCGCGACGGTTTCCGTAGGAGCGCCGGCAGGCGCGAACCCGGCGGCGGGCGGTCGGAGTGCGGCCCGATTCGCGGCTGCCGCCGCTCCTACAGGCAATGTCAAGCCGCGGCGAAGCCGGAAGATCTGCAGGAGCGGACGCGGCGAAGCCTTACGCGCTTGCGCCCCCCGGATCGCACACGAGATTCTGCCCTCGCCCCGCAACAAAGGCCTCGATGTTGTCGATGAGCTGATCCGCCAGCGCCTGCTGCGCCTCGTCCGACGCCCAGGCCACATGCGGCGTCAGGATCACGTTCGGGCGTCCGGCCACCTGCAGCAGCGGATTGTCCAGCGGCGGCGGTTCACTGCTGGTGACGTCGAAGCCGGCGCCGGCGATCAGGCCCTCGTCGAGCGCACGCACCAGGTCGGCCTCGTCCACGAGCCCGCCGCGCGAGGTGTTGATCAGCAAGGGCCGGCGCTTCATCGCGCGGAACTCCGCCATCGCGATCTGGCCACGGGTGGTCTCGGTCAGCGGGCTGTGCAGGCTGATCACGTCACTGGTGGCCAGCACCTCGTCCCAGGGCGTATACAAACCGCCCATGTCGCGCCGCCCCTTGTGCGCGGCGAACACCACGTCCATGCCGAAGGCACGACCGAGCTCGCCCACGCGGCGACCGAGCGCTCCGGCGCCGATGATGCCCAGGCGCGCGCCGGCGAGATCACAGATCGGATGGTTGAAGAAGCAGAACTGGTCTGCCCGCTGCCACTCACCGGCAAGCACATCGGCACGGTAGGCGAGCAGGTTGCGGCGCAGCGCCAGCAGCAGCGCGAAGGTATGCTCCGGCACCGTATTGACCGCATAACCGCGGATGTTGGCCACCGCGATGCCGAGGCGCTGGCAGGCCACCTTGTCGACACAGTCGGTGCCGGTGGCCGCCACCGCAATCAGGCGCAGGTCGGGCAGGCCTTCAAGCACCTCCGCACTTAGCTTCACCTTGTTGATGATCGCGATGCTGGCCCCGGCGAGACGCACCGTCACCTCGTCCGCGCGCGTGCGAGCGTGCGCGGTCAGGGTGTGCTCGAACGCCGGGCGGCGCAGGCGGATGTGCGCGGCCAGCGTGTCGCGGTCGAGGAAGACGATCTTGTGCATGCGAGAAACTCCTTGATGGCCAGTAAGGCGTCGCGTTGATGGACGAACGGCCTTCGCCGTCGGCAAGCCCTGCCCTTCGACGCGCAAGGGGCCGACGGCATTGTGCACGTCGCGGGCGCAGGCGGCCCGGGATCAGTTGCTGGCCACGGTGCGGTTGGTGATGATGCGCGCGTCGACCACCGCGTAACCATCCGGGTAGGCGATCACCGGGTTGAGGTCGAGCTGGGAGAGCTGCGGGTAGGCGGTAACGATGCTCGACACCTTCAGCAGCAGCTCGACCAGCGCCGCCTTGTCCACCGCAGGCTCGCCGCGCACGCCGGCGAGGAGCTTGCGACCCTTCAACTGCTCGACCATGGTCTCGGCATCACGGCGCGACAGCGGGATGGCGCGGAAGGCCACGTCCTCGAGGATCTCGACGAAGACGCCGCCCAGCCCGAACATCAGCACCGGGCCGAAGATCGGGTCACGCACCACGCCGACGATCACCTCGGTACCCTTCCTCGCCATCGGCGTTACCAGCACGCCCCGGATGTCGGCGCTGGCGTCGTACGCGCGACAGCTCGTCATGATCCGGGCGTAAGCGCCCCGCAGCGCCGCCTCGCCGAGCAGGTTCAGCCTTACACCGCCGGCATCCGACTTGTGCAGGATGTCCTTCGACACCACCTTCATCGCCAGCGCCTGCTCGCCGAACATTTCCACCGCCGCGGCGAGCTCGTCCGCCGTGTGCGCGACGACTTCCCCCGCGACCGCCACGCCGTGCGTGCGCAACAAGGTCCTGGCCTCGTATTCGTAGAGGTCGCGGCCCTCGTTTTGCGCGCGCGCAAACATCGCCTGCATCGTCCCGTCGGGTGCCACCCCGGCCTGCAGCGGGCGTCCGTGGCGGTCCTGCAGGTAGAGGCCGCGCTCGGCGAGCGCCTGCAGCACCTTCACCGCATGCTCGATCGACGCATGCACCGGCAGCCCCGCCTCGTGCAGGCGACGCAGCGGCGGCGGCCTGACCGGCGCGTACAGGCTGTAGACCACCAGCGGCTTGGCGCTCGCGCGCGCGAGTTCGATCATGGCCTCGGCCGCACGCATCTCGCCGCCGAGCAGCGATTCCGCGAAACGGGTGTGGTAGCCGCCGAACATGCCGACCAGGAACACCGCATCGACGTTGTCGTCGTCGGCGACGATCTCCACGCAGCGCGCGAGCACCTCGGGGTCGGCGTCCGAGCTGCCGGCAACGTCGACCGGGTTGGCGAGCGAAGCCTGCGGGAACAGGATGGCCGCCAGCCGCTTGCGCGTCGCCGCAGAAAGCGCCGCAAGCTCCAGCCCCGCCTCGGACAGGCGATCGGACGTGATCGTGGCCTGGCCGCCACCGTCGGCGATCACCGCGATGCGCCGCCCGCGCGCCTGCTGCATCAGCGCCAGGCCCTCGGCCACCGGCAGGATCTCGTCGGAGTGATGCACCACGCTGACGCCCACCTGGCGCAGCAGGTCCACCGTCATCGCGTAGCTGCCGGCGAGCGCGCCGGTGTGCGAGCTCGCCGCCTTCCTGCCGAGCTCGGTGGCGCCGGATTTGTACACCACCACCGGCTTGACCGGGGTGATCTCGCGCGCTGCCTGCAGGAAGCGCTGACCATCACGAAAACCCTCGACGTACAGCGTGGCGACGCGGGTGTGCTCGTCCTCGCCGAGATAGCGCAGGTAGTCGTTGAAACCGACGTCGGTCTGGTTGCCCGGGCCGACATAGGTCGAGAAACCCACCTGGCCGTTGTATTCGGCCTCGAGCACCAGCGCCAGCAGCATGTTGCCCGACTGCGAGATGAAGCCGATGTCGCCCGCGCGCACGTTGCGCAGGTCGAGCAGATTGACGTTCTTGTGCAGGTTGAACATGCCCGAGGTGTTGGGTCCGACGATGCGCACGCCGCCCGCGCGCGCCGCCTCCAGCACCTGCTGCTCGAGCCTGGCGCCCTCCTCCCCGGTCTCGCGGAAGCCGCTGGCGAGGATCACCGCACCCTTGACGCCCTTGCGCCCGCATTCAGCGAGCAGTCCGGGCAGGGTCGCCGCCGGCGTGCAGATCAGCGCCAGGTCGATCGGCCCGGGCACGTCGTCGAGCGTGGCGCAGGTCGACACGCCGAGGATCTCGGGCACCTTGGGGTTGATCGGGTAGATGCGGCCGCGATAGTGGCCGCGGATCAGGCCGACCATGGCCTTGTAGCCGCGCTTGGTGGGGTCGGCCGAGGCGCCGACGATGGCGATCGAGTCGGGGGCGAGGAAGTCGTGCAGCGGGCTGCGGTGAGCCGTGTCCGCGGTCATGCTCGTGCGCTCGCTCATGTCACTCCCCCCGAAAGATCGGCGCGCGCTTCTCGGCGAAGGCGTCCACGCCCTCCTGCCAGTCACGGGTGGTGCCGACGAACATCATGCCCTCGAGCTCTGCGGTGAGGCAGGCGTCAAGGGTGCGCTCGGCCGACAGGTTCAGCTGGCGCTTGGCGAGCTCCATCGAGAACGGCGCCTTGGCGGCGAGCTTCTTCGCGAAGGCGCGCGCCGCGTCGAGGAAACCCTCGTCGGCATACACCCGGTTCGCCAGCCCGATGCGCACCGCCTCCTCGCCGCCGATGCGCTCGCCGAGGAAGACCAGCTCGCGCGCCTTCGCCAGCCCGACCAGGCGCGGCAGCAGCCAGGTCACGCCGCCGCCGAGGAAGTTGCCGATCGAGATCTCGGGCAGGCCGATCTGCGCGCTCTGCGCCATCAGGATGAAGTCGGACGCGATCGCCATCTCGGCGCCGGCGCCGAGCGCATAGCCATTGACCGCGGCGACCACTGGCTTCTGCAGGTGAAGCAGGCGGTGGCAGACGTCCTGCTCGCCCTTCAGGTACTGGCGGCGGTCGAAGGCAGTGCGCCCGACCTTGTGCTCCTTGAGGTCGGCACCGACGCAGAAGGCGCGCCCCTCACCAGTGAGCAGTACCACACGCGCCTCACGCGTCTGCTCGGCGCGGGTGAGCGCGTCATTGAGTTCTTCATAGAGCCGCCGGCTGACCGAGTTGAGCCGCTGCGGGCGGTTCAGGCGGATCTCGGCGATACCGTCGGCGAGGTCGTAGAGGAGGGTTTCGTAGCTCATGGAGACTCCCGGTCGGGGTTGGGGCAGAGGGGCGACGGCGTGGCGTCGAGCACGCGCGGCTTGTACATCAGCACCACGTCCTTGGCCGGCACTTCGCAGCGCCAGCCGAAGCGGCGCGCGAGCACGCGGAAGGTGGCCTCGCGGTAAAACACCACGTGGGTGGGGTCGCGCCGGTAGTGCCAGCCTGCGAAGCGCGCGTCATCGGTCTGGAAACAGGTGGTGATGCCGAGCCAGGCGCCCGCGCGCAGCAGCGCGTCGAGGCGGGCGAACTCGGCCGCTGGCGCGTGGAAATGCTCGACCACCTCGGTGCAGGTGACGAAGTCATAGCGGCGCGCAAGCGGCGCCGGGTCGGGCGCGAACAAGGGATCATGGACGCTGACCACATGGCCGGCTGCACGCAGCATGGCGGCGAGCGCCGCACCCGGGCCGCAGCCGTAATCGAGGCCTTCGGCGACAGGCGCCAGACGCGCGCACAGCGGGTCGGCGAGGCGGGCGAGAAAGCGCCGGTAGCCCGGGTCGGCGGGGTCGTTGCGATGCAGCAGGTATTCTGCGCGCTCGTCCGCCGCCGCCGGGCGCTGCGCCGGATGCAGGAAGGTGGCCTCGCAGGCCTTGCAGCGCAGGTAATCGCGCCCGCCCACGTGCATGAAAGGGCGCACGCATGCGCCAAGGCAGACCGGGCAGCACGGCGCCGTCCCGGAAGCTGGCAGATTCATGCGCACCATTGTATCGACCCGCGCAGCCCCTGCCCATGGCGACGACTCCGCCCCGCCTCGCGCCCCGCGTCGCAAGCACACCCCGATGGCGCTTCACCGGTGCGCCGCAATCGCGGACAATGCGCGCCGGACAACAACGCCGATCCTTCGCATCGGCCGTCCGCGCCGCGGCGTTGCACAACGCGCTCCGCATCCGGCCGCCCGGCAACGGCCACCCATCAAGCCCCGGCGGCATCCCGCACCGGGGCGGCTTCGATCATCGGGAGAACTCCATGAACCGCCGCAACTTCCTGCGCGCCGGCACGCTCGCGGCCGGCCTCGCCCTGCCCGCGCTCGCGCGCGCCCAGGCCCCGCACTCCGCCCCCCTCGCCACCCCGGCACCCAACGCCGAAGCGCCCGCCTTCGCACCCACACCGGAGGCCGGCTGGCGGCGCTTCGAACTGGTTAGCCACATCGAGCCACTGCCGGGCAGCGACACCCTGCGTGTGTGGGTGCCGCTGCCGTCGATGCACGAAACCGCCTGGCAGCGCCCGATGGGCAGCGTGTGGCAGGGCAACGCCACGCTGATGCAGCAGATGCGCGACCCGTCCGGGGCGGAGATGGTGTACGCCGAGTGGGCGCCCGGCACCGAGCGCCCGACCCTGGAGATCCTGAGCCGCTTCGCCACCCGCGACCGCGGCACCGACTTCACCCGCCCGAGCGCGGAACGCCTCGCGCTTACGCGTGCCGAGCGCGCACTGTACACCCGGGCCACCACACTGCTGCCCACCGACGGCCTCGTGCGCGACACCGCGCGCGACATCGTTGATGGCGCCAGGACCGACGAGGACAAGGCGCGCGCGATCTACGAGTGGATCGTGGACAACACCTTCCGCGAGCCCAAGGTGCGCGGCTGCGGCATCGGCGACATCCGCGGCATGCTCGAGACCGGCAACCTGTCGGGCAAGTGCGCCGACCTCAACGCGCTCTATGTCGGCCTCGCGCGCGCTGCCGGGCTGCCGGCGCGCGACGTGTACGGCATCCGCGTCGCCGACTCGCGCTTTGGCTACAAGAGCCTGGGCAAGAGCGGCAATGTGTCCAAGGCGCAGCACTGCCGCGCCGAGGTCTTCCTGGAGCGTTTCGGCTGGGTGCCGGTGGACCCGGCGGACGTGCGCAAGGTAGTGCTCGAGGAGCCGCCGGGCAAGCTCTCCATGGTCGATCCCAAGGTCGCCGCGGTGCGCAGGCAGCTCTTCGGCGCCTGGGAGATGAACTGGCTGGCCTACAACGACGCCCACGACCTGCGCCTGCCCCACGGCAGCGGCAAGGAGATTCCCTTCCTGATGTATCCGCAGGGCGAGCACGCCGGCGAGCGCTTCGACAGCCTCGATCCGGAGTCCTTCGCCTACACCCTGACGGCGCGCGAGCTCTCCTGAGCGCGGATTCCGGGCCGCACCGGCCTGTGCGGCTGCAGGACCAAGTCATGCAATCCGGCCGTAAGAGCGCGCGCTGCGGCAGATTGATCGCACCGCGCCCTTGCGTTTCCCAGCGGCATGCCGTCATTGAGCAGGCGCTAGAATGTGCGTCCGAACATTCCCGCGCCAGGAAGAACCAATGACCTACCCCGACACCCGACTCCTGATCGACGGCCAGTGGCGCGATGCGCTCGACGGCCGCACGCTGGGGGTGCTCAACCCGGCCACCGACGAGCAGATCGGCCGCGTCGCGCACGCGTCGATCGCCGACCTCGACCTCGCCCTGGCCGCTGCCGAGCGTGGCTTCCAGGCCTGGCGCAGGACGCCGGCGATCGAGCGCGCGAAGATCATGCGCCGCGCCGCTGCGCTGATGCGCGAGCGCGCCGACGGCATCGCCCCGCTGCTCACCCAGGAGCAGGGCAAGCCGCTTCCGGAAGCGAAGATGGAGACCCTGGCCGCGGCCGACATCATCGAGTGGTTCGCCGACGAAGGCCTGCGCGTCTATGGCCGCATCGTGCCGGCGCGCAACCTCGCCGCCACGCAGATGGTGCTCAAGGACCCGGTGGGGCCGGTGGCCGCGTTCACGCCGTGGAACTTCCCGATCAACCAGGTGGTGCGCAAGGCCGCGGCTGCGCTCGCCACCGGCTGCTCGATCCTGATCAAGGCTGCGGAGGAGACGCCGGCCGCCCCGGCCGCGCTGGTGCGCGCCTTCGTCGACGCCGGCGTGCCAGCGGGCGTGATCGGCCTGGTCTATGGCACCCCGGCCGAGATCTCCAGCTACCTGATCGCCCACCCGGTGATCCGCAAGATCACCTTCACCGGCTCGACCCCGGTCGGCAAGCAGCTCGCCGCGCTCGCCGGCCAGCACATGAAGCGGGTGACGATGGAGCTCGGCGGCCACGCCCCGGTGGTCGTGTGCGAGGACGCCGACGTCGAGCTCGCGGTGAAGGCCTCGGCCGCCGCCAAATTCCGCAATGCCGGCCAGGTCTGCATCTCGCCCACCCGTTTCCTGGTGCATGAGAGCGTGCGCACCGACTTCGCCGCCGCGCTGGCGCGCTACGCCGCCGGGCTCAAGGTCGGCGACGGCCTCGCCGGCGGCACCCAGATGGGCCCGCTCGCCAACCCGCGCCGGATCGCGGCGATGACCGAGCTCATGCAGGACGCCGTGGCGCGCGGCGCCACCGTTGCCGCCGGCGGCGAGCGCATCGGCAGCGCGGGCAACTTCTTCGCCCCCACCGTGCTCACCGACGTGCCGCTCGACGCCCGTGTTTTCAACGACGAACCCTTCGGCCCGGTCGCCGCCATCCGCGGCTTCAACACCATGGACGAGGCGATCGCCGAGGCCAACCGCCTGTCCTTCGGCCTGGCGGGCTACGCGTTCACGCGCTCGCTGAAGCACGCCCACCTGCTCGCCCACGAGTTGCAGGTCGGTATGCTGTACATCAACCAGCCGGCAACACCGAGCGCCGAGATGCCCTTCGGCGGGGTCAAGGATTCGGGCTACGGCACCGAGGGCGGGCCGGAAGCGCTCGACGCGTACCTCAATACCCGCGCGGTGACGGTGATGAACGTGTGACGACGCCCTTGCCCTGAAGACGCAGCGGGCGGATGCTGTTACGCGGTTTGTCGAGCGCGCTCGATCAGCGCCGCGCCAAACAAGGCGAGGCGAGGCGCATCCCTCTCACCCAAGCCCCGCATTGGCGCGTATCGTGTCAAAGACTGCCAATCCGGCTGTGCTCGGGCCTTTGACCGGGGCGCGCAGCATCGAACACAGGAGAGCAGCATGAATGAGACGCTCATCGCCCCGGGACCGCTTCCGACTGAGGCCGAATTACTGTCCGCACCGTCCGACGACTACATGTCCGCGCGGCAGTTGGCCTTCTTCCGTGCACGGCTGGAGGCCGAGCGCGACGCCTTGCTCGATTCCGCCCACCGCACCACGCTCCACCTGCAGGAGTACGAGAGCCCGGCCGACCCGGCCGACCGCGCCTCGCTCGAAGAGGACCACACGCTCGAGCTGCGCGTGCGCGACCGCGAACGCAAGATGCTGCACAAGATCGACGAGGCCCTGGCGCGCATCGACAACGCCACCTTCGGCTGGTGCGAATCCAGCGGCGAGCCCATCGGCATCGCCCGCCTGCTGGCGCGACCGACCGCCACGCTCAGCGTGGAGGCCCAGGGAATCCACGAGGCCCGGCGCAAGATGCGGGGCGGTTGAGTGCCGTCCCCCGGTCCGAAGCCCTCTCCGGAAACGTCGCCGCGCGCGCCACCGCAGCCACCGTCGCGCAGCGCGCACCGCCGCCGATCGAATCCATCCCGCTGACCGCCGCCCGCGCGTGCACCTTCGAGGGCACGCGCGGGCTGACCAACGCGAGCGGATTCTTCTTCGAGCGCGATGACCGTCTGTACCGGGTGACGAGCCGCCATGTGCTGCACGACGAGGCGAGCAAGCACTTCCCGGACCGCATCGAGATCGAACTCCACGACGACGTGCACAACGTCGCGCATTCCACCGGCTTCTCGATCACGCCGACCAGGTCGAGGTGGGGAGTTCATTGCGGGTGGTGGGTTTTCCGCTCGGTTTCCACGACACCCTGCACCACTGCCGGTGGTATGCCAGGCGGCCATCGCCTCGTCCTTCGGCCTGCGTGTCCAGGGCGAGGGCTGGGAAAACCGACGGATTCGTTCGGTGCCGCGCCAGCCATCGACCGCGCACCCACGCCAAGCCGGATGTGCGGGGTGTTCCTGGAAGGGGCGAGGACTGTCCGAGCCCGTAGGGCGAGTTCCGCAGCCCCTGGAAGGAATACCCCGTGCATCCGGCGGTTGAACGCGACGGGTTGCCTTAACGGTCGCGGCGACGCGCCGCAGATCGTGGTCGGCCTGGCGGTCACGCGCGACGCCTTCCCGGTGCGCCGTGGCGACGAGGTGACCGAAGCGGTGCTCTCGCGCCCGGGGCGGTACCGCGAGATCGCGGACAAGCTCGAAGTCAAGGAGGTGGCCGTCGGCGACGGCGAGCGGCGGCGCTGCGCGGTGTGCTTCAACCCACAGGAGGCCCGCCGTCAGCGCGCCTGTCGTGACGAGCGCATCCGCGAACTCGAGGCCGAGCTCGCCTGCCTTGCCGATCAGGACGAAGGCGGGCACAGCAGGCGCGTGTGCGCGCTGCGTGGCAGTGCCCGCTACGGGCGGTTCCTGAAGGAGGCCAAGCGGGGGCTGGCGATCGACCGGCAGGCCATCGCCGAACTCGAACGCTTCGACGGAAAATTCGTCGTCCACAGCAACGACGACACCCTCACGGCCGAGGACATGGCGCTCGGCTACAAACAGCAGCAGCGCGTCGAAGAGGCCTGGCGCAAGGTGCGCGATGACCTCAAGCGCATTCAGCTTGCGCAATTGTCCAGCCCCAACGGCACCGTCTGGCAGGTCACCGAACCCACGCTGGCAGCAGACAACCGATTGAAAGCATTGAAGATCAAGGCGCCGCCGGCCATCCTCAAGCTCGACTGAGCACGACTCACACATGGATATACGGCTGCTTCCGGCCCCTCGCCGGACGCCTTGCGCTGCGCGCCTTGCGGCGGGACGTGTTACTTGGCGGTGTAAAAGTCAGGACGGAGGATCGCACGTCGCCGAGCCGCCGCGACCCACTGCAGGCAATATGCCCTTGCGCGACCGCGCGCGAGCCGCTTCAATGCGTCGACCGACATGTGCGGGCTGCAGATGTCTTCCGTTCCCGGGTAGAAAGATGAGTGACCACACCACCGAAGCCGTGCACGACGCCGACCACGAACACGGCTCCGGCGAAGAACGCAAGGGCTTCACCTTCGACGACATGCGCCTTGCCGTTGGCGATCGGCTGCAGATCGAGTGTTCGGCCTCCACCGGCGTGCGCCGCGCCTTCGTGCGCGTGGTCGGCTATGTCGACGGCGTCAGCGTGCTGGTGACCACGCCAGTCGCAGGCGGGCGCCGGGTCGACCTGGTGGAAAGCGATCAGGTGATCGTGCGCGTGTTCTCGCGCCAGAGCGCCTTCGCATTCCGCGCCTCGGTGCTGCGCGCATGCAGGCTGCCCTTCGACTACGTGCACCTGAGCTTCCCGACCGTGATCCAGGGCAGCATGATCCGCAAGGCCACCCGGGTGCGTTCACGCATCCCGGTGCAACTGGGCGCACCGGGCGCAGATGCCGCCGAGCCGGGCACCCTCCTCAACCTGAGCGCGACCGGTGCGCTCATCCACGCCCGCGCGGCGCTCGGCGAAGCGGGCAGCGTCGTCCGCCTGCGCTTCGTCGTCGACCTGCACGAGGTCGAATCCGAACTCGACATTGCTGCCGAAGTCCGCAACGTGCAGCAGGAGCCGGACGCGGACGGAGAGGGCATCGAATACCACTACGGCGTCGACTTCCACGAGCTCGACCCCAACGACCGCATGAAGATCAAGAGCCTGGTCTACCAGACCATCATCGAGCAGCCGCGGCAGGTCATCTAGCCGTCGCCACGCTCACAGCAGCTTTCCCGGATTGAGGATGCCCTTCGGGTCGAGCGCGTGCTTGAGCGTGCGCATCAGCGCGATCTCGGCCGCGCTGCGCGAATGGGCCAGCCAGTCGCGCTTGAGCAGGCCGATGCCGTGCTCCGCCGACACCGAGCCGCCATCGTCGCGCACGACGTCGTACACCGCCGCCTCGATCGCGTGCAGGCTGGGTTCGTCCTGCGGCACCTCGCACACCACCACGTGCAGGTTGCCGTCACCGACGTGGCCGAAGAACAGCGCCTGCAGTTGTGGCCAGTCGCGCTCGAGGTTCGCACGCACGCGCGCCGCGCATTCACCGATCCTCGCCACCGGCACCGAAACGTCGAAGTTCAAGGTCGGCGCGTGTTCGCGCAGCACCTCCGCGACGCCGTCGCGGATCGCCCACAGCGCCTCGGCGTCGGCCACCGACTGCGCCACCACCGCATCCAGGATCCAGCCCGCCTCGACCGCCTCCTGCAGCATCGCCTCGAAGCGCTGCGCGTCGGTCTCGGGCTGGCCGCAGTGCATGTCGGTCAGCACATACACCGGATAGTCGGTGGCAAAGGGCCGGCGCAGCCGGTTGGCGGCGATCGCGCCGTCGAGATAGTCACGCCACATGATCTCGAACGCGCTGACCTGGCCCGACAGGCTCTGCTGCGCGTGGCGCAGGAAGCGCAGCGCGGCGTCGAAGTCGACGAGCGCGACCAGCGCAGTGCTGGTGCCGCGCGGCAGCGGCTGCAACCTGAGCACCACACGGGTGACGACGCCGAGGATGCCCTCGCTGCCGATGAACAGATGCTTGAGGTCGATGCCGGCGTTGTTCTTGACCATGCGGTTCATCATCGACAGCACGCTGCCGTCGGCCAGCACGACCTCCAGGCCGAGCACCGATTCGCGCGTGTTGCCGTAGCGGATCACGCGGTTGCCACCGGCGTTGGTCGACACGTTGCCGCCAATCTGGCACGAGCCGCGCGCGCCAAGGTCGACCGCAAGCAGGGCGCCGGCGTCGCGGCAGGTCTCCTGCACGGTCTGCAGGATCGCCCCGGCCTGCACGGTGACGGTGCCCGAGCCGAGGTCGATGTCCTCGATCGCGTTCATGCGCTCGAGCGACAGCGCGACCTCACCCTCGCCCGGCACCGCGCCGCCGACCAGGCCCGACAGCCCGCCCTGCGGCACCACCGCCTGGCCGTGGGCATGACAGATCGCCAGCATGCGCGACAGCTCCCCGGTGTTGCGCGGACGCAGGATGACGAGCGGTGTGCCGCCGGTCGCGGTGCTCCAGTCCTTGAGGTGACGCGGGCTGGCGTCGCCGGCGAGAATCTCGTCGGCGCCGAAGGCGGCATGCAGTTCGGCCAGCACGGCGGCCTGGCGGGCGTTGTCGGACATCTGATGATCCTTCGGGCGCAGGGCCCGCGGCAAGATTTGCGAATGACGGCATGCGATCGCGGACGCGGGCGCTCCTGCGCTCCCCCGCCGCGGTGCTCAGACGAACACCGGTTCGGGCTCCAGGCACACGCCGAAGCGTGCCTCGACGTCGGCCATGATCGCCTGCGCGAGGCCGTACACGTCGGCACCGGTCGCGCCGCCGCGGTTGACCAGCACCAGCGCCTGGTGCTCGTAGCAGCCGACCGCCCCGCGGTCGCGCCCCTTCCAGCCGGCCTGCTCGATCAGCCAGCCGGCAGCGAGCTTCTCGCGCCCATCGGGCTGGGGGTAGTGCGGCATCGCCGGATGCGCGGCGAGCAGGCGCGCGCAGGCTTCAGCCGCCACCACCGGGTTCTTGAAGAAGCTGCCGGCATTGCCGATCACCGCCGGATCGGGCAGCTTGCGGCGGCGGATCGCGATCACCGCATCCGAAATGTCGAGCGCGCGGGGCGCCTCGACGCCGCGCGCAGCGAGCTCGCGCGCGACATCCGCGTAGCGCGTCACCGCCTGCCACGGGCGCGGCAGACGGAAACGCACCGCGCTCACCAGCCACTGGCCCGGATTGCGCTTGAACACGCTGTCGCGGTAGCCGAAGGCGCACTCGGCGGCAGTAAAGCTGCGCACCTCGCCGCTGTCGAGCGCCACCGCATCGAGCGCGTCGAAGCGCTCGACGAGCTCGAGCCCGTAGGCGCCGATGTTCTGGATCGGCGCGGCGCCGACCGTGCCCGGGATCAGCGACAGGTTCTCCAGCCCCGGCCAGCCCTGCGCCAGCGTCCACCGCACGAAGTCGTGCCAGTTCTCGCCGGCACCGGCCTCGACGATCCAGGCCTCGGGCTCGGTGCGCAGCAGGCGCCGGCCACGCAGCGCGACCTTGAGCACCGTGCCGGGGAAATCGCTGGTGAGCACGAGGTTGCTGCCGCCGCCCAGCACCAGCCGCGGGGTCTCGCGCCAGCCCGGCGCGGCGATCGCGGCCTGCAGCGCGGCGACCGAGCGCACCTGCTGCAGGCGCGCCGCGCGCGCATGCAGGCCAAAGGTGTTGAATGGCGCGAGGTCGACGTCGCGGACCATCTCCGCCATCGGCGGCGCGAGTTCGTGAGCATCCAGGGTCATTTCAACGCTCCGCCGCCAGCCCGCCCGCACGCCCTGCGCGCGCCTGTTCGGCGGCAGGGGGTATGGCCTGCGCGATCGGGAACAGGCGGTCGTAGCCCAGGTTGAACAGGAGGGCATAGACCGTGTAGGTGATCGCCAGCCCGATGTCGGCGACCAGCGCCTCGATCCAGCTCATGCCCGTCCACCACACGAGGATCGGCAGCGTCATCAGCAGCAGGCCGGACTCGAAGCCGAGCGCGTGCGCCGCGCGCAGCCGGAACGGGCGGCGGTCGGCGCTGCGGCCGGTAAGCCGGCCCTCGACCCAGTCGAAGGCGGTGTTATAGGCGCCATTCCAGATCGCGGCGATCAGGGCCAGCAGCGCGAGCAGGCCGATGGAGTCGACGATCGGCACGCCGCTCGCCCACACGAAGGGGGGTGTGACCAGCACCAGGCCGCCGATCTCGAACAGGGCGATCTGGCGCAGGCGGTCGGGGAAGGAGCGAAGCTTGGGATGACTGGACACAGGAAAGACTCCGGCGGTGGCGGCGGACCGCCCGGGTCCGCGCCTCGTCCTGCGGGTCGTCCCGCGTGAAGCCGACGGTCGCTGCGCAAGGCGCGCATGGCGGGCAGGGTCGTCCCCGCGTCGGACCGGTGCGGGCATCGTCGATGCCCGGGCGAACTTTTAGCAAGTCGCGCGCCGCTTGGCAAGGGGCCCCATCGTGGCGCACGGACCGCCACAAGTCGCACCAGGGCCAAAGCCCCGGCGGCGGAAAGCGGCGGCGGCGCGACGCACCGACACAAGGCAGCGCACCTGCGGGCGTGCAGGGCTGCGGCGGGACACGCGTTGATGCAAGGGCGGTGAGGGCGACCGATCCACTGCTGGTAAAATGTTTTGCCCAAAACATGATCCCGCCCGCAAGGCGCCCTCCCTGCCCCGGGACGGACCGTCGCCCGGTGAAGAACGCCCATGATTCCCACCCTCGTCCCGATCGGCGCCCTGCTCTGCGGCATCGCCCTGCTCCTGCTCGGCTCCGGCCTGCTCAACACCGTGGTGGCGCTGCGCGGCAGCCTGGAGGGCTTCTCCGACACCACGCTCGGCCTCATCGGCTCGACCTACTTCCTCGGCTTCTTCCTGGGCACCTTCATCGCGCCCAGACTCATCCGGCGCATCGGCCACATCCGCGCCTTCGCCTTCTTCGGCGCCACCGTCGCGGCCTGCATCCTGCTGCATGCGATCATCGTCCATCCGTGGTTCTGGATGGGGCTGCGGGTCCTCACCGGGATGGGACTGGTCGGCTTCTACGCGGTGATCGAGAGCTGGCTCAACGACCAGACCGCGCCCGCGCGCCGTGGCCAGGTGTTCGCGGCTTACATGGTGGTCAACCTCGCCGCGCTCGCCGGCGCCCAGCAGATGCTGCGCCTCGACTCCCCGGCCAACTTCACCCTGTTCGCGGTGGCGGCGGTCTTCGTCTGCCTGTCGCTGCTGCCGGTGACGATGACGCGCTTCCCGCAGCCGGTGATCGCCACCCGGGTGCGCCTGCGCCTCGGTTTGATCTGGCGCGCCGCGCCGGCGGCCTTCGTCGGCGCGCTGTCTTCCGGACTATCGATGGGCGCGTTCTGGAGCCTGACCCCGGTGTACGGCGAGCGCCTCGGCCTCGACGCGGCCGGCATCGGCCTGCTGATGACCGCCGCGATCGTCGGCGGCGCGCTGCTGCAGTGGCCGATGGGGCGATTCTCGGACGCCGGCGACCGCCGCCTCGCGCTCGCGGTCGCGGCCTTGGGCGCCGCGCTCGCGGCGGTCGCGGTGGCGCTGTTCGGCGACATCGAGCACCTGCCGCTCGCCGGCCTGTTCGTCTACGGCGGGATGGCATTCGCGATCTACCCGATCGTGGTCGCGCACCTGGTCGACCACCTGCATCATGAGGACATCCTCTCCGGCAATACCGGTGTGCTCTTCCTGCACGGCCTGGGCGCCGCCGCCGGTCCGGCGATCGCCGGTGCACTGATGGGCGGGATGGGCGCGATCGCGCTGCCGCTGCACCTCGGCCTGGCCTTCGTACCGCTGGCGCTGTTCGCGCTCGTGCTGTGGCGTCGCAGCGCAGACGAAATCGTCGAGGAAGCGGCGCAGTTCACCGCGATGATGCGCACCTCGCCGGCGGTGCTGGAGATGGTGTCGCCCGAGGAGGCGGAGCCGCAAGCAGCCGTTCCAGCCAACGCCGCAGAAGACGGGGCGGAGCCCGCCAGCGCCGCGCGCGAAACACCTGCCAGCGACGACGCTCCCGCCGACGCTGCCCCGCTCGGCACCGACGGGACGACGCCACCCGAGCCTCGCCGTCCATGAACCGATCCGATCCGCGCAGGGCTCGCGCTGCACCGCCCACGGTGCGGGTTACTTGTCGGCGGTGAGCGCCTGCAGGCGCTTCGCCGCGGTATAGACCGCTTCGAAGGCGAGCGGCGAGACGTGGAAATGCTTGTCGTTGCTGGCTGTGGCCAGCAGGCTGCCGCCCGGGCTGAAGGCGACGCCACGCACCTCGTTCTTGTGCACGGTGATGGTCTTGACGAGTTTTCCCGCAGGCATCTCGAACAGGCGCACGCCGGCGTCGCTGCAGCCGACCGCCAGCCAGCGGCTGTCGGGACTGTAGGCGATCGCGGTGCAATAGCGCGCATCGGCGATGATGGGCAGGCGCACCGGCGGCGCCTCATCCGGGTGGGTGAAGGCGCCGACAGGCCACACCCGCACGCGGCGCTGCACCACCGCGGCGACATGGGCACCATCGGGACTGAAGACGAGGTTGGCAAAGCGCACACCGAGCTGGCGCTCGTCCTCCGGCACGGTGATGGTGCCCAGACTCTTCCCGGAGAAATCCCACAGTTGCAGCTTGCCGTCATAACCACTGGTGGCCCATTGATCGCGCTGCGGATGGAACGCCACGCCAGACACCTGGACGGTCGGGCCGCCGTGCACGACGGACACCGGACGGACCACATCGCCCTCGAGCGCGTACAGGCGCGCATAACCATCCGCCCCCGCGCTCGCCAGCAGCCGGCCGTCACGGCTGAAGGCCACGCCCCTGAGCTGATCCTTGTGCACATGCTCTTTCGGCACGGCAGGCAGCGGTATCTGCCGACCGCTCGCGACATCCCACAGCCGCAACTGGTTGTCGAGCCCGGCCGTCGCCAGGCGGGTGCCGGACGGATCGAAGGCGAGCCGATGCACCTGGTCGGTGTGCCCGCGCAGCGTGTGACGGAGCCGCGGCTGCCCGTCCACCAGATCCCAGATGCGGGCGGTCCGGTCGCTGCTGCCGGTCGCGAGGATGCGGCCGTCCGCGCCCCCCGGGTCGTTCGGGCCGAACGCGATGCTGGTGACCGTATTGAAATGGCCCTCGATGTTCCAGAACTTCACCGTGCCATCGCGACTCGCGGTCACCACATTCCGGCCGTCGGGGCTGAAGCGGGCCGCCTCCACGTAGGACGTGTGGCCGGCGAGCGTCAGCAGGTTCTCGCCGGTGCGGCGGTCCCAGATTCGCGCCGTGCCGTCCCCGCCGGCGCTGGCGATCAGCCCCCCGTCGGCACTCACATCCACGTTCCGGATCCGGTCGCCGTGACCAGCCAGCTCGCGCGCACGCGGTGACTGCGCCGGCCTGCCCCGCGAGGCGCCCGCGTCATCCACACGGAACCCGCCCGCCGCGCCATCCCAGACGCGCAACAAGCCGTCCCGGCTGGCGGTCACCAGCGCGCTGCCGTCGCGCGCGAACGCGATCGCGTCGCTCGGCTCCTCGAGCGCCAGGGACAGGATCTCGCGCCGGTCTGCGAGGCTCCACAGGCCGGCCGCGGTGCGCGCGGCGGCACCGCGCTCGACCGCGACGCTGGCAACGCAGCAGCCGTCCGGGCTGAAGGCCAGGCCCATGATCCACGCCCCCGTCACATCGAGGACGGCGGCCGGCTCGTCTGCGTCGCCGTCGATCTCCCAGATGCGGATCGCGCGGGCCTTGTCGTTGCCGCTCCCTGCCGTCGCCAGATGGCGGCCATCGACGCTGACGTCCATCGCGCCATAGATGCTGCCGCCATGCTCGAAGCTGCGCAGCGGGGCCTGCGGGCGCGCAAGCGCCCACAGATACGCACGCCCACCGGCCACCGTGAGCAAGCGCTCGCCGTCGGGCAGAAAGCGGGCCCGCCTGACCCAGTCCTCGTGTCCGAGACTGAGCACAGGCGCTTCCGGGCGCCCGTCGCGGATGTCCCACACCCTGGCATGCCTGCCCTGATCGGCGGTGACCAAGCGCTGGCCGTCGGGGCTGAAGGCGACGTCGGACACGATCCTGCCTCCCACCGGCAGCGTCCAGAGCAGCCGCGAGGCCTGGATCGCCTGCCGCACCGCATCCTCGGCGGCAGCGGTCGGCGTCAGGTCCAGGCGGGTCGCGAGGCTCACCGACATCCCGGCCGGAACGGTCGCCTCGACCGCCTGCAGCGCGAGCGCGAGCGCACGCCCTGCATCGAACGGAGCACTCGAGATCGACTGCGCGGCCTGCGCGTTCGCGGTCGACCGCATCCCTTCCCAGGACGCGGACAACCAGCCCGCAACGGCGACGCAAAACATCGCCCCCAGCCCCGCGAGCCACCCGCGCAAGGCGCGCCGGGACGCCTTCTCGCGCGCCACCCTGACCGCCTCCTCGCGCCGCTGATCGGCCACGAAGCGCTGGCGCCAGTCGAGGATCGCGGGCGCGAGCACGTCGTGGAAGACCTCGTAGCGCGTGGCCTCGGGATTGTCGGGCACCGACACCGTGCGCAGGATGCGATTGCGTGCATCGGTCAGCGCCTGCAGCACCGCCGGCACATGGGGCGCGAGCGCCCCCGCCCAGCTCGTCAGGTCGGCGGCGCTGCAGGCGATCTTGCTGCCGGTAGGGGTGACCAGGCGGTCGAAGAAGCTGGCGCACACCGCCCGGCTCGTCGCATCGAGCCGGGCCATCGCGATGTCGAGATGCGTGCGCACGATCTCGTTGGCGCCGCGCAGGCGATCCAGCGTCGCCCGCCGCAGCATGCCCGAGCCCGCGGCGCGCTCCTCCGCCCACAGGCGAACCATGACCAGCTGCAGGAAGGGCGCCTCGATGAAGCCTTCATCGTGGCGGGGGCCGCCGCTGCCGCCATGGCGCCCGGCCGACACCTGGCCGATCCGTACCTGGCGCAGCAGCTCGTCGACCAGCGAGTCCTCGATGCCCATCGGCTGCCCGCCCGCGGCCTGCATCCCGTTCCAGACCTCCAGCGGTCTGCGGATGGCCTGCTGCGCCGCATCGGCGTCGAGATGGTTGAGCCGCAAGCGGTTGCTCAACAGGTTGTGGATGCGCTCCTGGAAGCGGTCGAGGCGCGACAGGCTGTCGTCGCGCAGCGCGATCAGGAAGCCGACATCCACATCCTCGCGGTTCACCGCGCGCGCGAACTGGGCCTCGAACGCACTGGCGGCGTCGCTGTCCTTCGGGTGGTAGAGAAAGTATTCCTCGAACTGGTCGAAGATCACCAGCACCGTGCCGTGTGCCGCTTCGGCGCACGCGCGCAGCACCTCGTCGAGGGGCATCGTCGCGGCCGGTCGCGGCTGGTCCGTGTGCAGCGCCCACACGGTTTCGATGCAGGCCCGGGTCAGCGCGAGCTGGAAGTCGCGATCGACCCAGTTGCGAAACACCACCACCGGTGTCTTCGGTCGCTCGCGATGCAGTTGCGGCACCACGCCGGCCATCAGCACCGAACTCTTGCCCACCCCGCTCGAGCCGTAGAGGATCGTGAGCGGCGACGAAAGCAGGTTTGAGATGATCACCCGCTGGTCGCGTTCGCGCCCGAAGAAGAACGCCCGATCCGCCTCCTCGAAGGGCTGCAGGCCCACGTAGGGGCAAACCTGAGCGCTACCGGCGTCCGCGTTCAAGGCGCCATCCTCGCGTGCAGCAGGCGCACGAACTCGTCCAGGCCCACCTCGTAGGGATAGACCCCGCGCTTCTGCCAGAACTTCAGCTCCAGCTCGGAGAAGCGTTCGTCGATGGCCCACGACTGGATCTCGTCGTCGCCGGCGGTGATCCGCTTCGCGAAGAAACGGTTGAGACTCTGCAGGATGGTGCGGAAGCTCCAGTCGCGCAGGCTGTAGCCAATGAACAGCAGGTTGCGGTCGCGGCAATGCGAGGCGAACAACGCCGGGATCGCCGACTTGCTGGCGATGCGTGCGAGCAGCTCGACGTAGTCCGACTCCGTGATCACGAAGCTGTCCAGTTCCGACGCCTGCGGGACGATGGAGCCGTGCATCTTGAAGATCACCGTCTTCGTGTCGAGTTCGATGAAGAGCTCGTTCGGCGTCACCGTCTCGGGCTCGAGCGCACCGTGCGGCCACCACAGGACCGCGTTGCCGAGCTCCTTGAGCTCCGAGTACACGACCAGGTCGTAAGGCTGCTGCGCGGCGCGAAAGACCTGCTCGATCAGGGTGTCGTAGTTGGTGGTGATGATCAGCAGCGGCGTGTGCAGGGTGGCGAGAAACGTATAGAGCGGCGGGACCGCGACATTGGTCGGCGACGCCGCGGCGAGGAGCTCGCGCAGTCGCAGCTGCAGGGAATCACGCGTATGGAAGGCCTCGTAGTAGGACGCCACCTCTGCCAGCTGATCGCGCTCCTGCGGCGACGGAAACCCCCCTTCGTCGGCGAGGCACGCCGACAGCTCGGTCCCGCTGGGGAGAAACCGGGGCGCGTCGGGATCCCAGCGTGCATCGGCCGGGCGTCCGGAACGACAGATGCCGGGGCCGATGATCGGCACCGCCGCGCCGCTCGCGAGCGCCTGTGCGATCCGTCCGTACGGCGGCCGTGCGTTGATGCGCACCGTCTGCCCGTTTGCCTTTTCGGTCTCCAGCCTGCGCTGGATGAAGGCGCGCAGGTCCTGCCTGAGGCGGTCGCGCAAGTCCTGCGGCGTGTCGTATTCGGCGAACCCGCCCGCAAGAGAACCGTCCGCGTTGCGAAAGCGGTCGAAGAAGTGGTTCGCGCCGCGGTACTGGGCAAGGCGCGCGTCATAGCCCGCGTCGAGCGGGTCACCCAAGTCGGCCTTTGCGCGGCGGTGATAGACGAGGATGTGGGGCGGCGGCTTCGCGTTGACGGCGTTCTCGTACTCCCATTCGGTCCCCGACAGGTACAGGCTGCCGTCGGGCCGCGTGCAGCTCGCCGGCAGCGGGGTGCCCATGCGCGCCCACAGCGTGACGATCACGCAGTCGCATGCGGAGGGCAGGGGCAGGCCACGATTGACGGCCTCCTGCGGCGTCAGGGTGGCCGGCATGGCTACCGGCGCCGACGGATCGTCCCAGCTCACGGCCTCGCAGGTGACGAGGCCGCGCATGAACGGATCCTTGGGCAGCTCCTGCTCGATGACCTGCTGGGCGAAGGTCCGCTCGTCACAGACATCACCCGGGGACGACAGAAAGAATCTGAGGTGCATGCCTGGCCCCTTGCCGGCAGGCGCGTGGTACCTGCCTATCCACTATAGGACAGTGCCGACGCCCTGGATGCATTCCCGGGTTGCATGACCGCCTCATCCGGCGGCGACCCGGGCGCCCGCCTCAAACCCCGGCCATCGCCTGCGCCCACCACAGGTACAGCGGGATGCCGAGGAGCAGGTTGAAGGGGAAGGTCAGCGCCAGCGCCGCCGCCACCCCGAGCGCCGGGTTGGCCTCGGGCACCGCGATCCGCATCGCGGTGGGCGCGGCGATGTAGGAGGCGCTGCCGGCCAGCGTCATCATCAGCACGGTGCCACCCACACCCAGGCCCATCGCCTGCGCCACGCCCCAGCCGCCGAGCGCCAGCACCGGCGGCAGCGCCAGCCCGCAGCCGATCAGGAACAGCCCCGCCTTCTTCAGGTCGGGCAGGCGGTCGGCGGCGATCAGGCCCATCTCGAGCAGGAACAGGCACAGCGCGCCCTTGAACAGATCGACGAAGAGCGGCGACAGCGGCTCCAGACCCTGCGGCCCGGCGATCCAGCCGATCAGGATGCCGCCGCCGAGCAGCACCACGCTCTTGTTGGCAAAGACTTCATGCACGAGCGCGCCGGCGGTCGAGCTGCCATCGGCCGATTTCACCCCCCAGCGCGCGATCAGCGTGGCCACGATCAGCGCCGGCGCCTCCATCAGCGCGGCGAGCAGGGCGAGGTGACCCTCGACCTCGATGCCGCGCCCGGCCAGCACCGCCGCACCGACCGCGAAGGTGACGATGGAGACCGAGCCGTAGTGCGCCGACAGCGAGGCGGCGTCCGGGCGCGAGAAGCGCAGGCGGAAGAGCGGGAAGACCAGCAGCGGGATCAGCGCGCCCAGCCCGATGGCCAGCAGCGCATCGACCCACAGCGTGGCGCTCTCCGAGCGCGCGATCTCCACCCCGCCCTTGAGGCCGATGGCCAGCAGCAGGTAGATCGACAGGGTCTCGAACACCGCGGCGGGCAGGCGCAGGCCGGAGCGGGCGAGCGAGGCGACCGCACCGAGGGCGAAGAAGAAAGGTACGGCATCGACCATGTGTTGTTTTCCTGTGGAGTGCGTGGCCCCGTGCTGCAGGGGCGGGCGGTGCGGCGGCGAGCGGCGGGCGGCTGGAACGAAGGTATTTTGCCGCAGCGCACACATCCAGAAAAATGCTTTGTTTTTGTCGTTAACATAGATTTAAATCTATGTATTACCCGCCCGCTGCCGCCCCCAATGCGCCTCACCTTCCACCAGCTCCGCCTGCTGCTCGCCGTGTCACGCGAGGGCAGCGTGTCACGCGCCGCGCAGCGCCTGCACCTGACCCAGCCCACGCTGTCGACCCAGCTGCGCCAGCTCGCCGAACAGGTCGGCCTGCCGCTGTTCGAGCGCGTCGGCCGCAAGCTGCACCTCACCGCCACCGGGCGCGTGGTGCTCGACACCGCCGCGCGCGTGGAGCAGGAGCTGGAGAATCTCGACGAGACGCTCGCCGGCCTGCGCGGCGACGTGGTTGGCCGCCTGCGGCTGGCGGTGGTGAGCACCGCCGAGACCTTCATCCCGCGCCTGCTCGGCGACTTTCGCCGCGAGCGCCCGGCGGTGGAGGTGTCGCTGGTGGTGCTCAACCGCGACGCGGTGATCCGCCGCCTGGCGGACAACCTCGACGACCTCTACATCATGAGCCGCCCGCCACAGGCCCCGCCGGTGGTGGCGATGCCCTTCCTGGCCAATCCGCTGGTGGTGATCGCCGCCGCCGACCATGCCCTGGCCGGCGCGACCGACGTGCCGATCGCGGCGCTGGCGAGCGAGGAGTTCGTGCTGCGCGAGCCCGGCTCGGGCACCCGCCAGGCGGCAGAACACTTTTTCGCCACGCAGGGCTTGAGCCTGCGCCCGCGCCTGGAGCTGGGCAGCAATGAGGCGGTGAAGCAGGCGGTGGCGGGCGGGCTGGGGCTGTCGCTGCTGTCGGCGCATGCGCTCGCGCACGCGGTCGACGAGGGCATCGCGGTGCTGCGCGTGGCCGACACGCCGGTGCTGACGCAGTGGCAGGTGGTGCACCCGAGCGGCAAGCGCCTCACTCCGCTCGCCGCTGCCTTCCTGCGCTTTCTCGAGGCGCGCGCGCCCGATCTCGATCGCAACGCGCAGGCGCGCCTGGCGGCGGCGCGGCGGTGACGCGCAGGCCCCGCGCACGGCGCGCAGGCGCGTCAGTCCGCCCTGTCGTGGCCCTGGCGCGCCCTCAGGCTGGTGGAGGGCAGGATGCCGAAGGTCTGGCGGTAGAGCTCGGCGAAGCGCCCGAGGTGCGTGAAACCGAATTCGAGCGCGACCGCGGTGACGTTGGCCACCCGGCTCGCCGGATCCATCAGCGTCACGTAGACCTGCTCGAGCTTGGCCTTGCGGATGTAAGCCTTCGGCGTCATCCCGGCCTGCTTCTCGAACAGCATGTACAGCGACCGCACACTGAGTCCGGCGTGCTGGGCCAGCCGCTCGGCGGTGATCTCGTGGCGGATGTTGTCGTCGATGTACTTGACCACGCGCGCGAAGCAGCGCGCCTGCGCGTCGGGCTCGTGGTGGAGGATGCCGTGATCGAGCGCGGCGATGAGCTTGCACGCGAGCAGGCGCGCGTAGTGGTGCAGCACCTCGGATGGGGCGCTGTCCGCCTCGAGCTCGCGCCACACCAGGTCGCACAACTGCATGAAGCGCTGCAGTTCCTCAAGCCGCAACGGACTTGAACCGAAGGCCGCGCCGCGCTCAGGCTTGATCCAGTCGTGCTCGACGCAGACCTCATCCACGGTCTTGAGCGGAAGCCTGACAACGAGGCTGTCGAAGTCGTCCGAGCAGTCGGTGACGTCAGGTGCGTCGTCGGCATGCAGCACGACGTGGCCGGCGCCGAGCGGGCGGACATGGCCAGCCAGCAGCAAGCGACAGTGACCGCGCAGGATCAGGCGGATCTCGCAGCAGCGCTCCGGCGCTGCCGCATCCGCGGGGCGCGATCGAGCAAGATCGACGACGCGGCCGGTCGCATGCGACGCGTTGGCCAGTGCGCCATTGAAGCGAAGCGGGGATTGATGCGCGATGGCGGCATCCATGCGATGCAGGCTCGACTCGGGGACACGCATTGCAGGGACTCCGGTGAGGGCAGCACGCGCCGATGGCCCGTACCTGTGCGCCTCTCCCCCTGTCCTTTTACCTGAGAGTTTCGACTCCTGATGGAGTTCGCCCCTTCGGTGGGTCGCCCGCCATGCTGCGGCGTGCGACCTCTCTCCAGTCGGCTGATCGGATCTGCGGTTCCTTGTGCCTGAGCGATCATGGGAGCTTGCGCCTTCGGCGGAGGCGCCAGGCGCCTCTCTCTCCCGCAGATTTCTCGAGATTATATAGTTTTATCGGTGACAAGCAAGCCAAAGCAGCGCAAGCACGGGAGCAAGGCAGGATTCGCGGCTTCCGCCGCTCCTACGGGGTGGTGACCGCGCGGGCGGGAGCGGCGGAAGGCGTGAACACCAGCGTTCCGTCGCGCGTCACGGCCGCCGGGCCGCAGGTCACGGCCGCCGGGCCGCAGGTCACGGCCGCCGGGCCGATGTTCGCGGCTGCCGCCGCTCCTACAGCGCGCCCAGTGCGCGGCGGTGACCGGATGCGCAACGGAAGCCCGTAGGAGATGTAATGGACGCCTCCCTCCCGCCTTGGGTACTGGGATGTGGTGCCCTTCAATGAGAAGAGCCCTCCTGTTACCTGACGGCATCGATGTG